>Ga0255054_10002600_pt1 | contig 10248 bp, 7 predicted proteins | sample JV7_2_23_MG_FD_188634 | JGI IMG/M metagenome (GOLD analysis project Ga0255054, IMG submission 188634) | Seawater microbial communities from Jervis Inlet, British Columbia, Canada - JV7_2_23 | ecosystem: Environmental > Aquatic > Marine > Inlet | place: Canada: British Columbia | collected... | reverse complement strand
CATGGTGGAGGACGACTCCCTGTTCGGGGTTGCGGACCTCGGAGGCAACCACGTCTTCGGCACCTCCTCCACAAAGACCAATATTCACTCCCACTACGTCTCGAGCGAGAGTGCCGGATGGTCGGCCTACGAGTTCCGCGGGCGAATGCTGATCACGGATCCCAACGGAGGCATTGGCGTCACTGTCCATAGTCAGTACCCGAATACGGATGCCTACTACCGAATCATGCGCTGGGGGGATGGCGACTTCTATATGGAGCCCCACCCTTATCCGACCCCGATCGACTGCGAATCGAGTCGAACCGGGGTCGTGCCGCAGATCGACCGGTGGTATCGCTTCCGTCTCGAGGTGGTACCCGGCGAGGTCTCGACCTCGATTCGCGCCAAGGTTTGGCAGGACGGCACCTCGGAGCCGACCACCTGGCAGGTTCGCTGCGAGGATTTACTGTCGGACCGACTCGACTCCGGTACGGTGGGGGTCTGGTCCATGAGCAGGGGCAGCAAGTACTGGGACGACCTCGAGGTGATCGCACCGGCTGGTGGCATACCCCTCGGACGACCCGGCAAGCCCCAGATCATCTTGCCGGACGGCTCCTAGGCTGGACTGTGTCTCGAGGGTCTTGACGCCGAGAGTGAGCTGATCCGACGCGTGCTGTCACGCGCTCCCGCGCCTGCGGTACGACCAGATCAGCGGCGGCAACAGGATGGCCAGCTCGAAGCCGAGCCCACAGGACTGCTGGGGCCAGGACTCGCTGGTCCGCGAAGCGTACCTGCATTGCGGATCGTCGAGGTCGATCAGGGTGTCCCCATCGTTGTCGATCTCGTCGTTGCACGCGGACGCCGTCATTCTTGTAGAGGTCCAAAGGATCGGGAAGATAGTCGCCAAACAGCGTGTAGAGATCGACGAAGGCCACATCCTCCTGGAATGCGAGGTTGTCGAGGGCCACCGAGAGGTCGGCAAGTCGCCCGTCGATCAATTCGCAGGAGAGGCCCCCGTTTCCGCTGTAGGGCTCGTAGACCGGCGGCGGCGCCACCAGGACCGGCTCGGCGCCATCGAGCAGGGTCGCCTCCACCATGCCGGCGACGTTCGCGACCGTGACGGCCTCGTCGTAGCCCTCCGGGGGACCCCAGTTGGGCCCGAAGAAGGTATCGGGGGTCCCCGAGAGCACGACCACGGCATCATTCGTCGCCAGATAGCTCTCCAGCCTGCTCAGGCCGGCGCTGGAGGGGGAGGCGTTCACGCCGAGGTTGTGGTTCGTAGGGGTCGGGGTCGGTGGGCCAGCTGTAGACGTCCCAGACGAGATCCAAGTAACTGGGATCGGAGGTGATCGAGTCGCAGCAACCCGCGATCAGCGGGGCGGCGCGAGCGCTTCCCGCCGCGAGCGCGAGAACGAGCCCGAACAGCAAGACGCGAAGTAGATCGGCTCGCCAGCCGGCCACCCGCGCGTCAGCCCCCGCGGGAATCGATTCAGGCGGCTGGCAAACACGACGGTCTCGATTCGTGATCTCCATCAAGCGCGCTGTCTCAAGAATAGCCGAGGATCGGCGGACAGGTGTGGATTGGCAAGAAAGAAGAACGGCGTGGTTCGCCAGCGGCGGGGCCATGGCGGGCAATCGCGTCAGACCGAGGAGACCAAGCCCGGCTTGAGAAATGTAACCTCAGCTAAGCACCGAGTTGAAACGGAACCGACCTGTCCCGTGGGGATCGGGTCCCGCGGTCTGGCGATTGCGGGACTCGGCGTCGGTGGCAGTCGAACGACGGGTGATGGGAGTCACATCGGGCGAAGCGACGGTCTCCGATTCTTTCGAAAGAGACAAGCGGCGCTGCGCCGCAAGAAGGCCAAGATTGAGGTAAGCCCCATGTCCCGATACCTGACCTGCATGATTGGAATTCTCTTGCTGGCTTCGGCCGCAACGGGCCGTGATCAGGCAAGCCTGGGTGACTTGACGGTGCCTGCGAGCCGGGTACCCGACTGGTACGTCGCCCCTGACGGCGGCATTCCGGACCTGGCCACATGGACTCGAATCGACGTGACCAGCGCGGCCGAGATGGGCGCCATCGGGTGCGCGCCGGCCAGCTCCGCTAACGGCAGCAGTGACCGGGCCGCACTCCAATGCGCCATCGACCAGGCGCCCGATTCTTCGATCCTAGACATGCCTCCGGGCACGTATAACCTCGCCAGCAACGAGGGCCTCGTGTTCCGCAGCAGAATCGTCCTGCGGGGCGCCGGCCAAGGCACGACCATCGTCCAGAAGGCCGGCCGGGGTGGCTGGGTCGCCGGCACCTGCCGTTCGTACTCGACGCTCTACTTCGTCGGCTCGCAAGGCGCCCAGGCGAACTGGACCGGGGGATACACCCGTGGGACCACAACGATCTTTGTAGATGACACATCTGCGTTCTCGACCGGCGACTTCGCGTACCTCCACATGGATAACGATGCGAGCGTCCTTGACAACCCCTCCAACAGCGATCCGAAATTCGAACCGATCGTGAAGATCGCTGCCGTCGACACGGGAGCAAGCGCTCTCGTCCTTGATCGCCCGCTGCGCCTGAACTACACAGCCAGACCCAGCGGCCGCCGCATCCGCAAGATCCAGCCCACGCATAACGCCGGCATCGAAGGATTCACATTCAAGGGTGTCGGACAGACCGAGATGAACAAGGCGGTGTGCCTCTATCTATCTGTCAACAATTGGGTCCGAGACGTGGAGTTCGTGGGACACCACAGCAAGGCCGTCGATATCGTGCATGCTGGACGAAACGCCGTCGTAAACAGCTACTTCCACGATCCATCGAGAATGGATCCCGTGAACAACTACCAAATCGACATCGTAACGAGTTCCACAGATAATCTGATCGCCGGAAACGTATTCCAACGCGTGTCGAGTGCCGTGGTACTCTCGAGCGGACCTATTGGGACGATCGTGGCCTATAACTACTTCGATGGATGTGACCGACGAGGCGTTTTCCACCACGGGGGCTATCCCTCGGAGACCCTCGTCGAGGGCAACGACTCCAACTGCCCGTTGACCCTCGACAACTACTGGGGACGCCAGGGAGAGCGGATCACGTTCTTCCGAAACCGGCTTCGAGACCAAGCGGAGACACCGGGAACCAACATCAGCGCGATCCAGATCCACGCGGATACTGGAAGCCATCCGATGGCGCACCAGACGAACGTTCTCTTGAACCACTCCCAGGCCTACTACGGCCTGCCAGGCTGCCGGTACAACGACGGCACGTGCTTCGCCTACGACAAGCACTACGACCAGGCGGTCATCACGGACGCCTGGGTCGAGCGCAACATCGCTCGGGACGATCGCGATACGGCGATGTGCACCGGCAACAATACGCCCTGGGACTGCTGCTGGGGCCCCGCTACCGGCTCTTGCAGCTTCGGACTGACTCTTGACAACCCGGCAACTCGCTGCGGCCCGGGGGGCCCTCTTGAGGCCTGTGACGAGTACAACGCGGAGGGTGTAGGGAGAAGTCCATCTTCCTGGGACGTGCTGCGATTCCCCGACTCCCTCGTGGCCGAATGGAACTCGTCCGGCGCCCGCCCAGTCGGCTGGTGTCAGGAAAGCCCGTGGCCCGCCACGGGGGCGGACGTCGACGACTGGGGCCAGCCCCGCGGGAAGATCCCCGCCGAGCGGCGCCTCAATGGCGATCCCTGCACGCAATTCGGCACTCCGCCAGGCCTCGCCGTGCCCACCGCGCCCATCCTGCTCGACTGACTCTCCCGGGCTCGCGCGCCCAGAGCAGGACATTCGGGAGGCACCTCCTCTCGGCCGCTGACCCGCGCTTCTCGGCAGGTTGGCTATCGCGGCAGCCCACCCATCCAGGATGTGAGCGCCCTCGACCCCCTGGTGCACAGCCAACTGCTCCTTTCCCAGGGTGTGCTACATGAAGCTACCAGGCTTCCGCGACCGACGAGTATCCGCGGTTCTCTCTTCCACACCGAGAGGAGTCGCCATGAATCTCTTTGTCCTCGCATGGAATCTTGCCGAAGACCTCAGCGCGACGATTCTCGGTGAGCTACAGCGGATGACCGATACCTACCCCGAACTCGATCCGGACTCCTTGTGGACGTTCGGGGATGGTCGGAGGATCTTCGCAGCGTCCATTCACACGCCGCTCTCTGCGCTAGGAACACGGCGATATGTCTGGATAGACGAAAACAGCGCAACCTTCTACGATGGGACTGCCGTCGATTCACTCGGCGATCGCCCTGTGTACGATGCGAAGTTCCTCGCCTCGGCCTGGAACGAATTGCCTGGCTTCCTGGATGGACAGTACTCTCTAGCCAGGGTTGGCGATTCGCCCCCCGCGGTCACGCTGATGAGTGACTTCCTCGGCATGCGGGATACGTTCTACTGCCGTGCCGAACAGGGTTATGTCGTGAGCAATAGCGCGATGCTCCTTTCCAAGATTCTCGGGACTCGAGCTTTCGATCCGCTCGGCGTCAGCACTTGCCTGACGTGGGGATGGCCTTCTGGAGACCGGAGCCTTCTGCGCGACGTCAGCGTCGTGCCTCCCGCCCAGATCTGGGAGTGGCGCTCGCCAGACCCGGCACCTCATCGTCGTGATTACAGCCCGCGCGGAAGACTGGCGCAGCTCACCAGATCTTCGCCAACTCAGGCCACCGTTTCTGCGGCTACCACCACGCTTACCAGGATGGTCGGCAACCTGAACCGACATCTCGGTGACCTCTCCTGCGCTCTCACAGGCGGGCGGGACACGCGACTCATCGCCTCGATGCTGCACCACGCTGGTGTCCCTGTTCCGTACGTCACCTTCGCACCCCGGGATTCAGCTGAAGCGCGCATAGCGAGCCGAGTGGCAGGGGTTCTCGCTGTTCAGCACGTCATCGAGTCCTCCCCGGCTGGCAGTGTTGCCGATCAGTGGGACGACCTGGCGCCCAAGCTCGTTAGCCAGAACGACGGGATGGTGAGCCTCTGGCAGATCCAGACGCTCCTCAACAGGTCCACGTGCGTCGACCATCTACCTCTGCGCTTACATTGCCACGCAGGGGAACTGCTGCGGGCGACGTATACGGAACCGCGCCATCTCGTAGGGAATCCGAGCTCTAAAGGGATTACACGGTCCTTGATCCATAAACTCGTCGACGATCATGGTGGCCTCTTGAGAGAAGATACCCTGCAGCAATCGAGGTCCTACCTACACCAATTCGTGAAAGACCAGATCGAGATGGGATTCCAGGCAAATGAAGTCCCGGACGTGTTCCAGGCCTTCGAGAGAACCGGACGATGGGCTGGAACGATCATCCGCCCGAGCCTGCCGGTGACGGAGAATTTTCAGCCATTCTGTACGCGCCACGCCGCCGAGCTGGCGTTTTCCATGAATCTGCCAGATCGATACTTTGAGAAATTCAACCGTGGCGCGATTCGACTGCTCGCTCCGCAGCTCGTCGGGGTGCCGTTCGGCAAGCTCTCACACAGGTACGCCCGACTCGTCAAGGACGTCGCTGGGCTGTTAGCTCGGGTGACAGGAGTGGGCGGGCTACGCACCACTGGATATCAAGGATCGCCGCAGGCGGCGTGGATAGAGGCGGTCCGGCCCCGCCTGAGAGAAATCTGTCTGGACCAATCCGACTCGGATCTCTGGACCTATGTGGATCGGGCTTGCTTCGAGCAGATTACATCCCACTCAGCCGATCCTCTGGAGAGGGCGCGGCGGGCCGAGGGATTGCTGCAGGTGTCGACACTATTCTACTACGCGCTGGTGTAGCGGCCTTGGCCCATTAACCCGTGCCTCGGCCGATCTATCTTCGAACTGAGGTAAGGAGATTGAGGCGTAGCCAAGCCCGGGAGAGGTCGACCGGTGTTGGGTGAACCCAACAGCCTCGCTTACATCGCCTTGATTCTATGGTTCGCGGTCTCGGCCGCGATGTTCGCCGTGCTTCGGCCGGCGGCGGCCGCGGCGATTGCGGTCGTCGGCGGTGTGATGTTTCTTCCGGAACGCGTTTCTTTCGATTTCGCTGCGCTTCCCCCAGTGAACAAGCAGCTCATTGCGCCCGGGGGTGCGTTCGTCGGTGCTCTCATTTTTTCGCGGCGCAAGATCATTTCGGCCCGCGTGGGAAGAGGGGGGGAGGCGCTCGTCCTCGTGCTGGCCGCCACCGCACTGGTTACCGCCCTTCGGAACCCTGATCCACTGACCTACGGCGCGACGCACCTGCCGGCGATGTCGCTTTACGACGGGGTGTCCCTGGCGGTGCGAGACGTGCTGTACTTGGGCCTGCCTTTCTTCCTCGGTCGTGCGTTTTTTCGCACCTCGCGCGATCTGCAGCTTCTGATCGTCATCATGGCAGTCGCTGGCGTCTTCTACTCTCTGCTTATCCTGTACGAGATCCGGATGGCGCCAGTGCTGCACAAGAAGATCTACGGTTTCCACCAGCATGCCTTCATTCAGACTCTCCGATTCGGCGGATATCGCCCGATGGTATTCATGGCGCACGGACTACTAGTTGCCATCTTTGTGCTTGTGAGCGGGCTCGCAGCTACGGGCCTCTCGCGGGTCAGGCGGTACCTCGTCGTGGTTCCCGCCCGGCTTGTCGCTCTGTACCTGGCCTTCATTCTGGTCATGTGTAAGAGCCTCGGCGCCCTCCTGTACGGCGCCGTTCTCCTGCCGCTCACCGCCTTCGCCAGACCCTCTCTGATCATGCGGGTGGTCGTGGTGCTCTTGGGCCTGATCATGGCCTACCCGGCGCTGCGTGCCACAGACCTCTTCCCAACCGAGGTCATGCTCGGAGTTGCCGACAGGATCGAGCCTAAGCGCGCCGAGTCACTGCGAGGCCGGTTTGTGAACGAAGAACTCCTGGTTGAAAAGGCGCGCGCGCGAATCTGGTTTGGCTGGGGAGCTCACGGGCGAGCCCGCGTCTATGATCCAGAGACCGGGAGGGACCTCTCAACGACCGACGGATACTGGATCATTCAGATGGGAAGCCGTGGGATCTTCGGTTTTGTCTGCGCCTTTGGCCTGCTGCTCTATCCCCCGCTGGCGGTGAACCGGCGGCTTCGCCGGATTCGCTCGCCCCACGATAAGATCCTCCTCGCAACGCTGAGCCTTGTCGTAATCGTCTTTACGACGGACCTGCTGCCCAATGCATTCCTCACGTCCCATCACCTCTTCCTCGCCGGCGCACTTGCGGGCGTACTGCCTGGAATCCTCCGCCAGCAGCGGGTCGCCAGACCAAAGCCCCGAGCGGAGAAGCGCCTTTCACGTTCGTAAGTGGCCGGAACACGGTCAGAAAAAGGGAAGTTTCCACGAGGGAGATGTTGCCATGTGTCTGCTCGTTGGATTCTTTCATGAATGACAACTGCATTATGTTATCTGTCCACGTACGTCGAGAGCCTTCCAAACAGGACCTGCCAGCCCACCGTGGCTGAGGCTTCGACCTACACTGGCCAAAGGCTACAATCGAGCGCGTCATTACTCATGCGGATCCTCTATCTCAACAACATGTATGACGCCGATGGAGTCTCGCTCGGCTCCGCGATGAAGATACGCTGTCTCGCGGAGGAACTGACCCGACTCGGCCACGAGGTGGACATACAGTGGCTCAATCCTCAGGCATTCCCGCGGCAATCCGACGGCCACTCACGAGCTGAGCCGCATCGACACTCGCTCATCCGAAGCCAGCTACGCGGCTATCTGTCCGTACCTAGAGCGCTCATGCGGGACCTAGCGTCGTGGAGCCGGACGAGAGAAGCCATCGAAGCCTTCAGTCCAGACGTCGTCATGCTGCGGCTCGACTTCTGCCGGGTCGCGGCTGCGGAACTGACCCACAGAAGGGGCCTGCCGCTAGTCGTGGAGGCTGATGCGCCGGTCGTTCACGAGCGTCAGCGCTACATCCATGAGGCACGGTTCGGCTTGGGGACCGCCCGTTGGTGCGAGAGGCGAGTGCTCGAGCGTGCGGCAGGCATCTTTGCACAGTCGGAGGTGACGCGCCAGCTGCTCGTCGATGCTGGTGCGCCGTCGCACAACTTCCGGGTGGTTCCCAATGGCGCCGACCCGAACCGGATGGCCGGGCCCGAGGCCAGGTCGTCCACCCGCGACAAGCTGTGCCTGGCGCGGGTCCCCGTCATCGGGTTCGTCGGGGCATTCAACTCGTTCCACGGGATCGACAAGCTGCTAGAGGCAATTCCCGAGGTGTCCTCCCGCCATCCTGATGCCAGGTATCTGTTGGTGGGAGGTGGTGGCAACCGTGAGGCGGATGCGAGACGCTTTGCGGAGGCCAACGAGGCCGTGGTCGTGACCGGACGAGTCCCCCACGACGATGTACAAGCGTTCCTAGCAGCGATGGACATCGCGGTCGCCCCTTACGGACCGGAGCGGAACTTCTATTTCTCGCCAATAAAGGTCTTCGAATACATGGCCGCCGGACGGCTCGTCGTAGCGCCTGCGCTGGGTCAGATCACCGAACTGATCCGTCACGAGGAGACTGGCCTGCTCTACAACCCGTGGGACAACGACGCACTGCGGCGCTGCCTCCTTCACGCGCTGTCGCTCCCGAGCGCGGAGCGGCGGCGCATCGGGCGCAGCGCTCGGCGCGTCATCCAGGAACGGTTCACGTGGTCCCACGCTGCGCACCGGGTCGAGGCACTGATCAAGAACGTGCTTGAGCAATCAGTGCAGCACTAGAAGAGTCAACCGCCCCGCAGTTTGCCGGAGGCCCATTCCTTGACGGCTCGCCTCGTGCCTGGCGCGACTCTTCGGACGGGGATGTCCCGGATCAAGTTGATTTAGAGAATTGAGAGCGGCGGCTCCTTCACCCTCCGTGTGGTACGGAGGGGGTGAGCAAACCACGAAGGAGCCACCATGGCCAAGCATGCCAAGAAGTCCAGCCACCTGATCAACGACAATTACTTTTGCCGACCGGCAACAATAGTTGACGCCGGTCAGCCACCTCCAAATCGTCGACCTGCCGAAGACGGCGACCGTGGAGATTCCGCTCCCGCTGCTGGGAGCCTTTGCGAACATCGAGAACTCGTTTGTCGATTTGTGCATCGGCACAGGCCGCCAGGTTCTGGGTGCGATGATGGAGCAGGACCGAGAAGAGCTCTGCGGTCCACGCTGGAAGCGAGATCCCGATCGAACTGCGGGCCGAGCGGGCACGACCAAGAGTGAGGTAACCCTCGGCGGTCGTCGCATCCCGATCCGCCGTCCGCGGGTCCGGAGCAAGGACGACCATGAGATAGAGCTCCCGAGCTTCATCTTCGCTGCGAACCGGGATCCGCTCGATCGCCACGCTCTTACGTCCGTTGCCTGCGGCATCTCGACGCGGAAGTACGCCCGGAGCCTCGAGCCGTTGCCAGAGGATCTAGCGGAGCCATCGACCTCGAAGAGCGCGGTCTCTCGACGCTACGTGGCCATGACGACCAAGCAGATGACGACTTGGCTGACGACGCCGCTGGGCGAACGTCACTTCCCGATCGTCATGATCGACGGGATCATCCTGGGCGACCACACGGTGCTGATCGCTCTGGGCATCGATACGGAGGGGAAGAAGCAGGTTCTGGGCCTTCGGGAGGGGGACACGGAGAACAGCCGCGTGGCCAAGGCCTTGCTACGCGATCTCATTGATCGTGACCTCAACCAGGAGAGAGCTCGTCTGTTCGTGATCGACGGAGCGAAGGCGCTGTCGTCTGCGGTTCGGAAGGTGTTTGGTCCCCTGGGGGTCGTCCATCGCTGCCACTGGCGTAAGCGTCGCAACATCCTGGGTCACCTCCCGGGTCGGCTTCATGAGAGCGTAAAGGCAGTTCTCAACGAAGCGTGGAGTCTGAGCGACGCCGATGTGGCGAAGCGGAGGCTCGAGCGCCTGGCCTCGTCCCTCGAAGCCGATCATCCTGGGGCCGCCGCGTCGGTGCGGGAGGGGCTCGATGAAACACTCACGCTCCAAAGGCTCGGCATCGGCGGAACGCTGTACAAGAAGCTCCGCAGTACGAATGGGATCGAGAATCTGAACAGCGGGATCGCGACGTACTCGAGGAACGTGAAGCGCTGGCAGGGAGGGTCGATGGTCGTTCGCTGGGTCAGCGCCGCGATCGTCGAAGCGGAGAAGAAGTTCCGACGGGTTCAGGGATGGCGCGACATCGAGAAGCTCGTGACAGTCCTCAATGACCTCGAAGCCAAGGAAGAGGCGGCTGCAGAGCGCGTCGCCTAAGATCAACCATCGAGCCGCCGCTCAGAGAAGATCAACAGCGAGCGGGGCAATCCCCGGTGAGATG
>Ga0255054_10002599_pt1 | contig 10249 bp, 9 predicted proteins | sample JV7_2_23_MG_FD_188634 | JGI IMG/M metagenome (GOLD analysis project Ga0255054, IMG submission 188634) | Seawater microbial communities from Jervis Inlet, British Columbia, Canada - JV7_2_23 | ecosystem: Environmental > Aquatic > Marine > Inlet | place: Canada: British Columbia | collected... | reverse complement strand
CGGCGGCTGCCGCATCCGATTCGCTGGATGGGTAAGATCATCGTGCATCTCGAACCGTCTTTCCGAAAATTACCCCTGCCCCCTGTCGGGGCCGGTTTGTTTTTTGCCGTGAGCCTGGTTGCCGGTACCTGGGCAGCGACTGTTTTGATACTTGGCGTTGCTCAAGCACTCTACCCAATTCTGAAAACTTGCGTTGAAATTATCCTGATTTACTACTGTCTTTCGACTCGATCTTTGAAGGATGCAGCCATGGAAGTCAGCCGCTGTCTTCAGCAAAAAAACATCGAGACCGCTAGAAAAAAAGTTGCCTTGATTGTCGGCCGGGATGTCGACAAATATGAAGAAGCCGGGATCGCCAGGGCCGCAGTTGAAACGGTAGCAGAAAATTTAATGGACGGCGTCATCTCGCCGCTGTTTTTTGCGGCCATTGGCGGCGCCCCTCTGGCGATGGCCTATAAAATGGTGAATACCCTGGATTCAATGGTGGGATATAAAAATGAAAAATACGTCAATTTCGGAAAAGCGTCCGCGCGGATTGATGATATTTTAAACTATATCCCGGCGCGACTATCCATCCCGCTGATCGCCATTGCATCTCAGATTCTTGCAGGCAAAGGCATGCTCTCGTTTAAAACTGCTGTCGAGGAGGGATCCAACCATTCAAGTCCGAATGCCGGATTGCCTGAAGCGGCCTTTGCCGGCGCCCTTGCAGTTAAACTCAACGGCCCCAACACCTACGATGGGAAACGGGTCGATAAACCTTTCATCGGTATTCGATTCGGGGAAACCAAAACCGATCACATCAAAAAAGCATGTGATATTATGATGCTGACAGCGTTTTTATGGATAGGCGTTGTGTGGGGAGCTACGACAGTCTTTAAATATTTATTTTGAACTAACAGCCACCTGGCGGGTATAAAAAATCGGAGCATTGGAGTACTGGAGTATTGGAGTACTGGAGTAATGGAGTGCCGGCGAAGGGATTGACGTCTTTTTTTTCAACACTCCAATACTCCATCACTCCAACACTCCAGGGTCGAGATCGGCATCCCCAAAATTGCCTTTTTATTGGTCATAGTTCCGAAGAAATTAAGGGTAAAAGATCTCATGCGAGGATATACACAGGTTTACACGGGTAATGGAAAAGGCAAAACCACAGCGGCCATAGGCCTGTCTATTCGGGCTGCCGGTGCCGGCCTAAAAGTATTTATTGCCCAGTTTATTAAAATGGGAGACTATAGCGAAATTAAGGCGCTCGCAAGATTTTCCGATTTAATTACGGTTGAACAATTTGGGCTGGGTCGTTTCGCCAATGGCAAGCCAAAGCCGGAAGATATTAAAGCTGCTCAAAGAGGTCTTGAAAGAGTAAAGTTTATTATGGGTTCTGATGCGTATCAGATCATTATCCTGGAAGAAGCTAACGTGGCCGTAAAGCATGGCCTCATTACAGAGCAGGATCTTCTGAAGTTGATTGAAAGCAAGCCCGCTGAAAAAGAACTTGTTATCACGGGGCGGGGCGCCTCACCACGCGTTATTGAAAACGCCGACCTGGTTACCGAGATGAAACCGGTTAAGCATTATTTCCAAAAAGGTGTTGCGGCCAGAGTTGGAATTGAAAAATAAAAATATCTATAATTCTATCGTAATTTCATCGTCCGGATCTCTCAGCCTGGATTCAATGATTCTCCTTAATTCTTTTAATGAAACATAATAGCTTAGTTTTGCGTTTATAAATTTTTGAACCTTTACGAGAACATCGTGCTCAATATTGACGGACAACGGTCTGGCGGTATCCCCCATGAGTTTTATTTTGCATTGCAGTTTTTCGTTGACTTCATTTATTCTGATATTAAGTGTTTTTTCGACAAAAGAGACGCTCTGAAATATGTGATTCGTGTTAATGCGGTGATAACCTGACACATTGAGTTCTTTTGCCAAAAATTCCGCCATGACGTCTTCATTTTGGTCATCGACATCGATGATCATTATATTACCGGGACGGTTTTTCTTGGTAATCGTGGGAATCAGCTGGACATTTTTAGCCCCCAGTTCCATTAACCTTTCCATTGCAAAACCCAGCACATCTCCGGGGATGTGGTCGATTTGAACAAATATCAGCCTAGATTTTTTCTGCATGACGTTTTGACCTCATTTAGAAATCAAGTCCTTCCATTATATCGGATGCCATTTGAGTCGCCTTTTTTAGCGTAGGCGACGGTAATGCCATAATGACATCGGCAGCCTCCGCAGCTTTTTCTGCAGCCTCCTGCGGGTCCATTCCGGCGGCAGCCGCCATGCACGCACAAACAACCACATCCAACGAACAGGCGCCGGCACACAGCAGTTCAATGATCGCCGGGGCAACAGCGGATATTGCATTTAATGTTTCGGTGTCTTCTTTGAGCAGGGCTTCCGGAGCTGCTTTTGCAAGCACATTTTCCAACTTATAAATTTTGCCGTCAATTTTCACCTCGACATCTGCATAGGCATCAAAAGCAAAATGGCGCTGCGCAAATTTATGCGGCCGACGACCGGATCCGGGTCTGACCTGTTTAAATTTGATATATGCGATCTTTTTATTCAATCTTTTGCTCATCGCCGGGGCAACGGCGTCAGCAATTGCGGTGATATGTTTTTTTTGAACATCTTGTAGTAATTCGGTCAGCGTTTTGCCTTTTTTCAGCTGTTTGTGGGCATAAATGGCTCTTTTGGAGATCGCATTGGTTAGTCCGGGCTCGGTCGCTCTGAGGATCACGTCGGTCAGCGGCCCGTTTTCTATGGATTCGGCCTTACGCGCTAAAATATTTGTTGCCACTGTGGCATCTTCCTTCTGAAAATGTAAATCCATTGTTTTTTTGATAACGGATATGATCTCATCCGGGACCATATCTTTTCCAAAAAGATACAACGCTAAAATCGGTGAGGTGACCCAGTGATGAAGCGGTATTACCAAAGGGCCCCCGGATCTCCCGGCGCCGATCATCGCACCTTCTTGAATAATGGAACATGTTTCTGAAAACATAATCATGCCCACTACGGTAGGCGTCCCCGAATCCTTTAAAATAATGGCCAGATCGCCCACAACCTGCGCTGTTGAAAGCGCTTCATTCGTGCCCCGGATATGGAGAACCTTGGGCAACTCTGCCGCTTCCGCAGCAGCCTCGGCTACAGTTTCCGGGGTGCGGGTCACCAAAAACTGACCGAACTCTTCGCCGACGTATGCATCGGGATGAATTATTTCCAGAGCCGCAGTTGCGCCAAAAATCGCAGACAGCCACTTATTGGGACGCATACCTGCCGAGAGATACGTTTTTATCATCGCCTGCGTGCCGATTTTTGCCAATTTTTGTCCTAATTTCGGAAAGAGATGATCTTCTCCAATAGCCGAATGCCCGATCACAGGTCCGCCGGCACCCAGCGGCAATAACTCGGATTTATAAGGCGCAAGTTGCTCTTTATCAAGGGCCTGATAAATCGCCAGCGTCGCCGCAAAGCCGGAGATCTTATTATTTTGTTTTTCGGTAGGTATGGAAGAGACACGGCCTGATGGAATGCCGACTGCCATTCTGGTAACCGCCCCCAGCTTTCGATTCGGACACGGCATGCCGCACTGCACATTCACCCCGGCCCAATACAGCAAAGTGGCAGCAATTAAAGCAGCATTGGCCGGGTCTGCACCACAGTCCATTAATTTGTTAACTGCTTTTTTGGCAATCTCATCGACATCGGTAAAAGCTTCATTGGTTGCTTCCAGCTTTAAGCTTTTACCTTTCTGCATTTCCTTGGCGATAACATTGGCGGCAGCCCAAACCCCGATATTAAATGAACCCCATCCACCAAGGCCGGCATCAAGCTTATCGACTGTAAGGTAATCCGGTTTGGACGTTACCGCTCTAAAAGTGGCCATAATTTCTCGTTCCATTGCTATTCACTCCTTTCTCAAACCTAAGTTGATCGTTTCCAATCTCTGCCAATCTTAATAAATTTCCGGATATTTTCATAGGGTATAGTCGGGGGGATATCACAGCCGGGCATGAGCACAAAGCCGCCGTCGGTTCCTGCAGTTTCGATGGTCCGTTTGCAAGCATCTTCTACATCCCGCACGCTACCCTGCAGCATTATCTCCACCGGGTCAATATTACCGGCGAAGCACATCTGTCCATGCAGGACCTCTTTAGCTTTGGCGATATCGGTTTTGTGGTCCAGACTGATGCAGCTTGCACCGGTAAGCGGATATAGATCCAACCTGTCTGTAGTATCTCCGCAGATATGTAAAATGGTGCGAATACCTTCAGATTTGGCCCAATCGATAAACGTTTTCAGGTACGGCAACGCAATTGTCTCAAAATGCTTTTTTGAAATCAGATCCCCTGAAGCAGTCGGATCACCCAGCAGGATAACTTCCAAATCCCCATCTGCGACAACCGGCTCATAAAAATAAATTAGAACTCTTGTGGCAAAGTCAAGCACCCGCTCAACAAAAGCCGGATTTTTTATGGTTGCTTTAATTAAGGTTTCTTCACCCACCAGTCTTGCGCCGAGGGTAAACGGCCCCCATGCTGTCAGGGTCACAAGATATTCTTCACCGATGCTGGATTTTGTCATCTTTAAGGCTTTTTTGGTGGTACGAATTATCTCGTTAGTGCGGATTTTTGAAAGGTCTATTTTTTGCAGCTCTTCTTCTGAAGATATGATCGGTGCTTCAAGGTCAACGGCACCAACCTCTCTGAATTTAAGTTTACCCCCCAGCGCTGCAGCCAGCACATTGGGGTACCCCGAACCCACATAGACAATATCGCTTTGCAGTTTATGAGCCATAGACACAATCATATCGGTCATCCTGGGCGGATCCGTGGCCAGGTCTTTTAATGTGGTACCATAATGATAGGCACCCCACATGCCGCCGCCCATCAGGGCAACGGGGACCCGGTCGGGTTTGCCCCCATCAAAGGCCTCTAAAATCACTTGTTTGGGTTTCATGTATCTCCTGCTTGTCTATCACTTTGTGGTATGATATGTGAGTCCGATGAAGCTATCTATCGATTATTGCATCACCTGTAATTACAGACCCATGGCTGCCAGCCTGGCCTTTACCATTAAGCGTGAGACCGGCATTGAGACGGTACTCAATGGATCGACGGCAAGCGGCGCATTTGAAGTCCGGATCGATCAAAGCTTAATTTTTTCTAAACTTCAAACAAATCAATTCCCTGACCACGCGCAGATAGTGGAAAGAGTTAAAAGCAAGGCAAAGGAATAAATATGAATCCAAAAGACCGACTGCTAAAAGCATTAAAGCGTGAACCGGTGGATCGACCGCCGGCGGCGGTGCCCACCCAGAATGCCATTGCCGACGTCATGGATAAAAGCGGCTTCAGATGGCCTGCCGCCCAGAAAAATGCCAAAGACATGGCCGGTCTGGCCTGGGCGTGCCATGAAATAGCGGGCATTGAAAGCGTTAGAGTCCCCTTCGACATCAATGTAGAAGCAGAAGCCATGGGTTGCGCCACACGCTTCGGGGATGATTCGACAACCCCTCCCATGTCGACCATGAAAACCAAAAAGAGTTATGACACCATCAAGATCCCCGACCCTTTAAGGGACGGCAGAATGCCCGAGGTTCTTGAAGCCGTAAAACTGCTTAAGGAAAAAACCGCTGACCAGATTCCCTTAATCGCCGCCCTGGGAACACCCTTTGAACTCCTTGCCACCACCCTTGATTTTGAAGAGCTCAGCATGGCATGCATCGAGGACCCGGAATTCATCGAAGAACAGCTTTCAAAGATGACCGAAATCGCAAAACAATATGCCAGGGCAATCGAAAACGCCGGCCCGGATGTGCTGATGCTGGTGGACGGCACTTCCCAGAGCATCGGTCCGACCTATTACGACCGGTTTTCATTCCCGTATACCAAGGCACTGGTGGAATCTCTGAGCAAGCCCTCTATTTTGCATATATGCGGCAATCCCGCTAAAATTCTGAAGATGATGTCGCAAACCGGCGTGAACGCCCTCAGTATCGATCACCCTGTTGACATCCAACATGCACTTGAGGCCACGCAGGGAAAAGTTGCGCTGGTAGGGAAAATTTCTCCCCAGACATTGCTGACCGGCAGCAGGGAAGATATTGCGGCCGAGACCGAGGAATCATTGAAGCTCGGGATGCATGTCGTTGCCCCGGGATGCGGCATTATTCCACAGACCCCGCTCGAAAATCTGAAAGCTTACCTTGAGTGTGTAGTCAACTGGAAGAGCCCATAGTGCCATGGTTCCACAAAAATATTAAAACGGTCGTAGCGTATTTCTAAATGCCATTGAATCCTAATATAGAGAAAATCCCAAGCACCAAATGGCAAATAACAAATAATATCCAAATTTCAATCTCCAATGATCCAAACCCGTTTGTGATTTAATTCATTGGTTTTTGAGGTTTTTTTGGGATTTGAATTTTGTTATTTATGATTTATACGACTTTATTTTTGAAAAGTAAGAATAATAAAATCAACCCCGAGTTTTACAAATAAAATATAGGACACCACACTAGGTGCTTTCGATCAGATTAAAAAAATAATCGAGGGTAATCGGCTTGCGCTCGACCGGGAGCTTGGTGAATTCGCTGAAAAGTTCGACCTTGGCTTCATCAATGGGAATAATTCCGGTATCAAAGACGATAATCCGTTGGTAACCGTCGAACATTGTTTTAAAATCAAAGTTGAAATCTTTTCGGCCGAGGGCAAACATCTTTTCCCAGTTGTTTACCCAGCCCGCTGAAAGAAAAAATGCCGTCCCTTCTTGATTGAGTCGCATGACCTCTTCGGCGCCCACCATGGCTTCAAGGCAGTTTCCGGCATCAATCTTTTTAGCGTCGTAACGTTCCAGGATTTCCATTATCTGCGGATGGCAATGGCCGTAAAGCACCTTGAGCTCAGCCCCTTCCTTATGATTTTCCTCCAGGGCTTCAACCAGGGCCGTCTTCAAGCGGTCAAAATTGACGTGCAGCGCGGCCTCGAGATAGAGGATCTGCCAATCCAGCCCCTTTTCTCTGAGCAGATATTCCAACTCCTCTTTGAATATTCCACAGCTAATAAAAATGACCGCCTGTTTTGCCATAATCAATCGCGGTTGTCATGTTGTCATGTTATCATAAAATCCAATAAGTACTGCGGCCGTCTATTTGGGATCAAAACCGATTTCTTTTCTCTTGGCCATCACATGGCTCTCGATCGCCTCGGCAGCGCTGACCGGATTGTCATCAAGCAGCAATCTTCCGCCGGTGAGATTGGCCATTTCTTCGGTTAGGTATTTTGTAACAAGCGGGCTGCCGCCGATCATCGGTTCCGGAGATACGTGGGTAAGAAGCCCAAAGGCAAGGGCGGTGAATATGTCGGCAATGGCTTTCTGCTCCATATATTCAGGAACAGATGCCGCTACCGGTACCTGACTGGTATCGCACCCAATGGTCCACGCCAGCGCCGCAACCGTGTCCAGAATTTTTCCCACATCGGTGCACGATCCATAGGATACAATCGGCGGGACATTATGTTTTTCGCAAACGGCTCTGAGTTTGGGGCCTGCCATTTGGGTCATTTTCATGGTGGACATGCCGATATTTTGATGGGTGGAGGAGGCGCATCCGGCGCCAATAACCATAATGTCGCGTTTGATCAGTTCCATTGTCATTTCTTGAATTGACCGTCCTCCCATCTCGTGGCGCACATTCGTGCAGCCCGCAACCGCCACGGCCCCTTTGATATTGCCTTGCTTCATTTCGTCTATATACGTATGAATATCGTTGCCAAACATCTTCAGCACCGTTTCGGTTGTGTAACCGGCGATGCATTCTTTATTGGATTTGGCAGAAGGGATGTTTATAATTCTTTTTTTGTCGGCCTTGCGCACCTTGAAACATTCGATCGCGGTTTCCAGAACCTCCTCGGCCTGCTGTTCGGCGATTTCCGGGTCGAAATCCAGATGATCCACCCCCGGGAAGCGCACCACCGGGTCGGTGCTGATAAGCCGGGTACCGTATTTGTCGGCGAAATCCTTCAGGGTCGGGACGGAACAATTCATATCCATCATGAAAACATCCACGAGCCCGGTTGTAATAAACAGCTCTTCCTGAATCCAATTGCCCAGCTGTCCGCCAAACGTCTCCTTGTATTCTTCGCTGCCGGAAACATTCATCAGCTGCTGTCCTTCGCATAATGAACCGTACAATTTAATCCCGTTGGCACCGGCCGCAGTTGCGGCTGCCCGGTAACTTTTGCTGCTCGCTTTTTCCAACACAAGGCTTGCAAACACGGGCTGATGGCCGTTTGCGATAATATTGACCGTCTGGGGATCGAGGCAGGCAATATTGGTTTCTCCTGCAGTCAGATCTGCGGTGCCCATAATGACGTCCTGGATAACCGTAATTCCCCAAAGCGCGGCGTATTCATTGGCGTTGCCTAACCTGAGGGCGGTTTTTATCAGATCAACAGGGTCATTGCTGACATTGGTCATACATTTGGTTAAGGCGGTAACGATTTCAGCGCTGGGTCCGCCGGTATAGAGGTCCGTTTTTTTCCAGACCTCTTTGCGCTGATTGACAGCAAACAGGTCCATCAGGGTAAGGGGCTCATCCGCCGGTTTGCTGATTTCGTTTAACATAAAATCGGCAAATTCAACCGCCAGCTCACTTATCGGCCGGGTATGATCGATTCCCAATCCCTGGCACATCATCTGCAGTTTGCCCTCATCTTTAATCCTCAGAGAAGATCGGCCCTCTCCGATGGCCTTCAAGGTGTTGGCCAGATTGCGGCACTGGTAGGTATTGGCGGCCGTGCCTATGATCGTCAGCTGCAAAAGGTTGCGGGCCACGATCAGGTCCCCGCTGGCGCCACAGACACCCAAGGGTGCTTTTTTTGTTATGCGGCAGGGTCCATCCGAACATAATTGGCAGCTTAACCCCTTTTTGCAATGCACACATTGAGGCTGTTGCGCTTTAAACCTTTCAAAGACAGTGCTCATGCCCTGGGACACCGCCGCCTGATGGATTTCGTGGCTTTGAGAATCCCGGTGGCTTTGTTCGGTAACTTCGGACTCTTTTGACATTCAAACGCTCCTTATAGTGGTATAATTTCTGTTTGCGACCGTAACTGAAAAACCACAGGCTTTGAGCCCGTGGCTTTTCGGTTGCAGGGCTTCTGATCGTCTCCGATCATGATATCCTGATCCACCCGACACCTCTTCTTTTTACAAACATGTCATACAGGCAGATCAGTTTTCTCTGTCGATACATGCTTGATTCGTATGGCTGCACAGACAATTTTCCAGACGCCGTTTCGAAACTCCGCCGGCGTCTCCAGACGCCTCATACCTTCTGAAGTTGCGATCTCTTGACTTTAACGTGCGCTCCGGAATCCAACAATATTCGCACGAAAAGTCCGGAGTGGTATTCTTTCTCCATGCATTTATACTCTTTTGAACTTTCCAGATTGACTTCATTTCCTTTCACATCCTTGGTTTTTTTGGACTCACCAGTGTACGTGACTTTCATTTCTCTCCCCTTTCTTGCGGGTAGGCTTCTCCAGCCCGACCCATTCAAAGGTTATTGCTTTAGATCCCCATCTTCGGGCGGTAACAGATCTGCAACATGAGGGAACTTGTCAAACATATGCGGGAATTGCATTGCTTCACCAAAACGGTCATTAAAGTCTTCTTCAAGGGCAAGTTCAACATACTCAACCTGGCGTGCGATTTTATTGGCCTCGCGCCGCTTATCCACATTTAAGAGCACGATGCGGGCACCGTCGCCGGCAGCATTTCCTAAAAATTCAACCTTTTTCAGGTCACAGTCGGGGTACATGCCCATCACCATGGCCTGCACTTTATCAACATGATTGCCAAATGCACCGGCTACCGCCAGTCGGTCAAACTGTTTGACGCCGAGTCTTCGCATCATGATCAAAGACCCGGAGTAAAGCGCACCTTTGGCAAGCTGGATGGCACGCACATCGGCCTGGTTGACAACAATGTCTTCCCCGATCGCGGTCTCCTTCTTCCAGGCAACGACATACTCCGGCATTTTATTTCCCTCCCGCAGCCGGGGTGATTTGAGATCCAGGTTGATCTGGCCGTTTTTCTTTATGATTCCCGCTTTAAACATTTCAGCGATGGCATCGATGATCCCGGATCCGCAAATCCCTCTGGCCTGCATATCGGTTTTGCCGTCGCTCCAATTGTCGTTTCCGATGACCTTATATGCGGG
>Ga0255054_10002598_pt1 | contig 10255 bp, 8 predicted proteins | sample JV7_2_23_MG_FD_188634 | JGI IMG/M metagenome (GOLD analysis project Ga0255054, IMG submission 188634) | Seawater microbial communities from Jervis Inlet, British Columbia, Canada - JV7_2_23 | ecosystem: Environmental > Aquatic > Marine > Inlet | place: Canada: British Columbia | collected... | reverse complement strand
TAAAGATGGCGATTTGGTAGCTAAAAACAGGGGATTTGATCTTAAGATTCCGGACCAATTTGCGAAAAAGGCTGAAAAATATCTTGATGATCAGGTGACGCTGGGAATCAGGCCCGAGCATTTGACGGATTCAGCAAGTATTCAGAATCCAGATCCGAAAAGCAGCCTTCGCGCGTCAATCCGGGTGATAGAGAGCGCGGGCTCGGAAAAACTGGTTCATATTCGCAATCAGGATGACACACTGGTTGCCAGGCTCGACCCCCATGTCCGGTTGAGGATCGGGGATGTCATCGATTTTACCGCGCGGATGGATTCGGCACACATCTTTGATATAAACACCGGACACACCATTTTCTGACGATTTGGCTATTCGATGTTTTGGTGTTAAACATGTTGCCGCTTGAATTTTTGTCGGTGACCCAAATTGCGTTTCAGAATTACATGCGGAGAATGAAATGGCGAAAATAACGATGGCGGAAATTTCAAAAATGGCCGGTGTTTCGCTGGCCACCGTCTCGAGGACCATCCATTCTCCGCATCTGGTCCGCAAAGGGACCCGTGAGCGCGTCAACCAGATGATGGAAAAAGTCAATTATGTCTATAACGCCACCGCCGGCGATCTGTCCCGCATGCGTTCTTCGATTATTGGTGTGATCATCCCCACAGCCAAAAGCCTGGTCTTCTCATCAACGCTTCAAGCAATTCAGGAAGCCGCGCAGCAGAACAATTTCTCACTGGTTGCCGGAAGCAGCAAATATGATATTGAAACCGAGCTCAAATTGCTGCAACAGTTCAAAGAAAGACGGCTGGCCGGTATTATTCTAACCGGCTTTGTGTTCGGCCAAAAGGATCTGATAAAAGAGCTGGTCAAAGGCGGTATGCCCTGCGTGGTCATTTGGGACAAACTGGACGACTCGGATTTAAGTTATGTGGGATTCGACAATTTTAAAGCAACCTATACGATCACAGAGTATTTAATCAGTCTCAAACACAAACATATTGGCCTTATTGTCGGGCCCTATACAAAAGTCGAGAGGGTAAAAAGGCGTTTGGAAGGCTTCCAAGCTGCTCTTAAAGACCATGGGCTCAGATATGATCCCTCGCTGGTTATCGAGAAGGAACCGACCCTGGTCGATGGCAAAGAGGCCATGAGCAGACTGCTTTCTTTGCCGGTCAGACCGACTGCCGTGCTTGCCGCCAGTGATACGCTGGCAGTGGGTGCTCTGGCCGCTGCCCGGGACATGAAGATGCGCATACCTGAGGATATTTCTATCGCCGGCTTTGACGATATCGAGGTTGCCGCCTATTGCAATCCGCCGCTGACCACGGTGAGAGTGCCGGCATACAAAATCGGGCAGATCGCCTTTAAAATTCTTCTGGATATGATCAACAACAACAGCGACCAGGTACAACAATATTGCCTGGACACGAGTGTTATTATCAGGGGATCATGTCGTGAATTGGATAACGATGTGATTACCAGACCTTAAATTCAGCTGCGCATCGTGCAACGACGGTGCGATGAACAGTATGGACGCGCCGAAGAGTTTCGACAGGCGAAACCTTCGGTAGGCGGCTTGTTGGGAGGCAGAAAAATGGAAAATATTGGAATTATCGGTACCGGCGTCATGGGGCTTACCGTCGCTGAAAAAATCATCGCTGCCGGCCACAGCCTGACAGTTTACGATGTCTCTGCGGATGCTGCCAGGAGAGCCGAAAATTTTGGTGCACAAGTCGCTCAAACACCTAAAGACGTTGCCCAAAAATCAGATATAATTCTTCTGTTTTTACCCGGTCCGGTTGAGGTGGTCGATTGTGTTTCCTCCTCCGACGGGTTGCTGAGCGCCATGCAGCCAGGCACATCCATCGTTGATATGAGTACCTCCGATCCTGATATCTCCGCAAAGATGGCCGACCTGGCAGAAAAAAAAGGGGTTGATTTTCTGGACGCTCCGGTCCTCGGCCGTCCGGTTACCGTGGGTCAGTGGGCCCTGCCGGTTGGCGGCAAAGAGGAGGCGATCGAACGCTGTAAGCCGCTTTTTAAGATTTTTGCCGCCCATATTTTCCATGCGGGCCCGGCCGGCGCTGGACACAAAATCAAACTGCTGAATCAATTAATGTTCGGCGCCATAAACGCTATGACTGCCGAAATGATGGCCATCGCGGAGAAAATAGGTATTGAACCTCGCCGGCTATTTGAAATTATTACCACCAGTCAGGCCGGGACAGTCAGCAATCTTTTCAAAGAACTGGGTAAACGGGTTGCTGAAGGAAACTACGAGGACCCGACATTCACGGTGGACCTGCTGGTAAAAGATATAAAGCTTGCGGTTCAGATGGCCAAAGAAAATAATGCGCCGCCGCTGCTTGCCCGCACTATTGAGTTTATCAACGAGGTGTCCCAGGTTCAAGGACTGGGAAATAAAGACACCTCGATTATGTGGACAAGTTACCGGGGGATCTGGTCCGGTAAGTAAGCACCGGTGCAACATTCTACCGGCACGGTTAAGAGACTTTCCGGGTGGAAATAAATGACCTGCCTTCCGTGTCAATCCGTGATATGCAAAATATCGGACCCATTATGCTGGTGCTGTCCTGGAACCTCCATCTTCTTATAAAATCTGTTTTACCTAATAACGAGATATAAAAATCCGATGGGAGCCGTGGAGACAATTGATGCAAAAGAATGGTGAATTGTCCAGTCCTGTGATCATTGGAGGGGTCGGCGGCAGCGGCACGCGGGTGGTGGCTGAGATAATCAGTCATCTGGGCTTTTATATCGGTGACGACCTTAATCCGGCCAAAGATAATCTCTGGTTCTTGCTGCTTTTTAAACGCCCCCGGTGGTTTCGCCGGGCGCGTCATGATAAAAATAAAATCTTCACCGGTCTGAGCCTGTTATCGAAAGCGATGCTTCACCAAAACGGTCCCGAGTGGCCTGAGCTGCGATTTCTGATTCGAGCCGTGTTGGAGATATCCATTTTCGGACATAACTATAAAGGCGACGGGCGGGGATTTTGGCCTTTTTTGCGAGCCTGGAATATGCTTGTTAAGCAACCAAAGATGACTTTGAATCAAAGCCAGTGGGGCTGGAAGGAGCCCAACTCCCATATTTATCTGGAATACCTTGCGGCCTATTTCAGCAATATCAAGTACATCCATACGATACGGCACGGGCTTGACATGGCATTCAGCGAAAATCAGCAGCAACTGTATAACTGGGGTCCCATCCTCGGCCTCGAATTGCCGAAATCAAGGTCCGATAAACCCGCGGCATCTTTAAAATACTGGATAAAGTCAAACAGACGTGTTGTGGAGATCGGCGAAAAACTCGGTGCTCAGAAATTTCTTGTTGTCAACTTTGACCGGCTGTGCTTGTCGCCGAGATCAGAAATTCAAAAAATTGTGTCGTTTCTGAATATCGAGCCGGGCGCTGAAAATCTGGCGACCCTGTGTTGTATTCCGCAAAGACCAAAGTCCCTTGGGCGCTATCGGACGCATAATATCAGCCAGTTCGACCCGGCTGATTTAAACGAATTAAATGATCTGGGTTTCTCCACGGCTGCTGGTCACTGAAATCGATTCACCCTTCAGGATGTAACAATCGTTTGTCTCTTATCTCATATCTTATTGACCCCTTTATTCAATTGTTGATACAACGTTGATAAAGTTTGTAATAAAGGCATAAAGCCTGAATAGGATTTGTGGCTGCCCGGTGACAGCTCAAACGCTTGCGGGGAATTTACAGCGGTTTTTCGTCGACGGATGGATCAGATAAAGGGAGGAGAGTTTATGACGCAAATCAGTCTGGAAGAAAAGTTCAAAAGAGCAGCTGGCGTGATTTGTAAACAGGGAATGGTGGCATTTCCGCTAAGCGAAACGGCGATTGCCATTGTGGTTGCCGTTGTCGGGAATAATGAAGAAGAGCTCGACCTGATATATGCATTCCGTGAAAAGCCTTCGCAAACCACCGACCAACTCGTGGAATCGAGCGGGTTTGCAGCGCAAAAAGTTGAGCAGCTGGCCACCAGCCTGGCCAGGAAAGGGCTTGTGTTCAACCAACCCAGCTCGGCCGGGATCATGATCTACAGGCTCCTGCCGCTTATGCTGGTGGGGGTGATGGAATACAAATTCATGGTGGAATTGACCGGAAGCCAGGAGGAAAAGGATCTAGCCCGGTTGTTTGAAAAACTGCTGAAAGAGCTCCGGGATCAAATCCAGGAAAATTTCGATGCGCTTTTACCGCTGTTCAACACGGCCCCGGCGGTGGATCGAACCGTACCCACCAGGAGCACGGAAGAGGGCACACCGATTAAGATCATCCCTTTTGACAAGGCGCTGGAAGTTCCCGAAGAATTCGTTTTGCCCAGTCAAACCGTCGAAGACATCATCAACAAGTTTGACGACATTGCCGTTGGCTATTGCTTTTGCCGTCAGCGGCGAAGTCTGCTGGGCGACCCCTGCAGCACCGCGGCGCCCACCTTAAACTGTTTTACCTTTGGCAAATCAGCCCGCCACACCGCGGCCCAGGGATTTGCCAAAAAAATAACCAAGCAAGAAGCCCTGAAAATCATGAAAGAGGCGGAAAACGCCGGATTGATCCACAAGGCCTTTCACCCGGGCTCCAGGGAGTCAAGCCCGGAGACCAGCATCTGCAACTGCTGCAAGGATTGTTGCGACACCTTTCAGCTTTGGCGCAGCGGTACCTTCCCGCTGATCAATTCCACTTACCATCTTTCCGTGATCGACGAAGCAGCCTGCACCGGTTGCGGCACCTGCGTGGAGTGGTGCCCGACAGATGCCATTGTTCTGAATGAAGAGGGGTTGGCCCAGCGGGATGAAAACGCCTGCCTGGGATGCGGGGTCTGCTCCCGATTTTGCCCGGAAGAAGCCATCTCACTCCAGGAGGGGCTGCGGCGCGTATTTATTATGCCGCCGCAATTGCGCCCAGCTTAAGTACACAATTTAAACGGCAACACCGTGTTCCTTTTTGATAAACTTCAGATTCTCTATGGCATTTTTATATTTGATCTTGCCGTAATTGTAATAGTCGAATTCGATTTTTGAAATATTGAGTTGAATCAGGCTCCACAAAAACCAGTAAATATCCGGAAAGGGTTTGAACAGATCGATAAAGTAAAGGGTCAGATCAAAATTATCGCCATTGCAGTATTCCGTAACAATGCCTTTTTCGGCCTCACGGGGAACCAGGATTTCCTGGAACATATCGGCGATATCGTAGTACCTGGGCGCCATTCCGGCATACTCCCAATCGATGATGTACATGGGTGAATCGTATTTGTGTCGTGCATCTTCATTGATGAGGATAAAATTGTCCGCCAGCAGATCATTGTGGCAGGCCGAATATTCGGATTCAGGGATGTTAATAATCTCCGTTAGTTTTTCCAGACGTTCAATCGTACCGGCGATATCGAATTCCGGATATGCCGCCTTGAGATTGTTGAGGATGGAGAACATTTTCTTAACTTCCACCATGGGGTTGAATACTTTCGGCAATTGAATCCCGCTCTCATGAATTTTACGAACCGGATCGACTATTTTCGGGTAAAAAGATTTGTCTACAAAGTGATCATTGGTAAGAACAATAGAGTCACCGATAAATTCAACGATGGTGACGCCTATCTCGGGCATGAATTTTACCATCCGCGACGCCACGCCGATTTTGGCCATCTCATTTATCGTGTGGGCCTCGCAATTGCGGTCAATAAACAGTTCGGTCTGGTCGCCGTAAATTCGGACGGTGTAATCCCCTGCTTGCGATTGAACTCGGTAGAGTTTGTTCGTAATCCCACCGCTCAGCTGGGTTATCTTTATATCCAGATCTTTCCATTCCGGCAGTAGTTCACAACAGATGTCTTGGGTAAACTCCTTATCCAATAGGCGCGTTGAATCGGACATATTGATTTCCTTTATCTTGGCTGAATGTTGGTTTGTTTGGTTGCATCACGGAAAACAGCGGAACAAGCGTTATGCAGAGACCCGTGCCCTTAATTTGAACACTAAAAATATAACGGGATTAAGCGCTGAGTCAATCTCTTTTTTTTAGCCGAGACAATTGTGCAGCACCGATTATTGCCTGATATAAAGGCCCGCCGGGCGTTACTTTACATAAGTTTAGCAGTATATCGCATACCCGGGTCTTGCCACAAAAGCTTGACAGCAGCTTATGCAATGATGTAATTAGAACAGAACAATTTAGAATTTTAACCCAAATTTGCCATAAATTTCTTGACAAAGTTCAAATTTTTAGTAAAAAAATGAAGACTCTATCGGAACTGTTACGCTAAGCTTTGCTCTATCGTCATATGGGGGCAAAATTTTTTATCTCAGAAATTGTATAGACAGGTAGTCAGCTTATGGGCGTTACAGTCGGTAGATAACGATGCAGTGGGGCATTAAATCTTTGTCGCTGAACCATCACCTTGACATTCTTTGTTTTGTACAATTGACTCATTTGTATTCTGTTAATTTGGTTTGAACATCCATTAACCCCAACACCATGAAAGGAGCCAGACACCATGAAAAGACGCGATTTTCTCAAAAAAGCAGGCCTGGGAGCTGCTGCAGTGGCAGCCACGACGGTAAACGCACCCTTTGTGCATGCGGCCAAGAAAACGACCATCAAGTGGCGGATGCAAACCTATGCCGGTGCAGCCCTTGCCGCGCATGTCTGCAAACCGGCAATCGATGCGTTTAACAAGGTCGCTGATGGCGAGATGGTGATCGAATTGTACAATGCCGATCAGCTGGTGCCCGCGGGTGAGTTGTTTAGAGCCATGCAGAAGGGAACCCTTGACGCCGTCCAGTTTGATGATGACTCCATCGCGGCACCGGTGGACGTGGCCATATTTGGGGCCTACTTCCCCTTTGCATCCCGCTACTCACTGGATGTTCCCGTGCTGTTTAACTGGCTTGGGCTGAACGAAATCTGGGAGGAAGCCTTTTCTGAAATCAAAGGCGTCACCTGGCTGAGCGCCGGGGCCTGGGACCCGTGCAATTTCGCCACCACCAAGCCGATCCGACACCTTAAAGACCTCAAGGGACTGAGAATGTTCATGTTTCCCACCGGCGGCAGGTTCATGCAGCAATTCGGCGTCATCCCGGTAACCCTGCCCTGGGAGGACATTGAAATGGCTGTTCAAACGGGTGAACTGGACGGGGTAGCCTGGTCCGGCATCACCGAGGATTATACGGTCGGATGGGCGGATGTCACCAATTATTATCTGACCAACCCCATCTCCGGCGCCTGGATAGGTTCCTATTATGCGAATTCGGATTCATGGAACGCCCTGCCGGATCGCCTGAAGACGTTGTTTAGACTTCAAATGGACAGTTCGCATTACTACCGCCAGCACTGGTACTGGTGGGGTGAGGCGCACTACCGCACCAAAGGCAAGAAACTGAAGCTCACCACCATCCCCGCAGAAGAGTGGAAGCAGGTGGAAGATGCCGCCCTTAAACTCTGGGACGAGACTGCCAAAAAGAGCCCCAGAAGTGCCAAGGTTGTCAAAATACTCAAGGAATACGCCCAAACAATGAAAGCTGCCGGTCCTCCCTACCGGTACTAATGAATAGGGCATCAAGTATTCAATAAAACATAGCGGTGGCCTTCCCTGGCTTCAAAGTAGAAACGGCCAGGGAAGGCAGACCTCGTTGAATAGTTTATCTGACTTTAAAACTTCATTGAGCGATTTATTACCAAGAGATGTGTCGAGATATTGATGCATAAGGGTCCACGAAAACCACAGATCCGCCTCTCTCCGAGCTGTAAGCTCTATGAGCTGGAAGCCGGCGGATCTATGATTATTCGCGAATCGCTGCTGCATAATCGATTCGGTGCAAATCGGGTAAAAAATCGCTCAATTCAATTATGGGTAAAGGTACCAAAGGAAAGGGGCCAAGATGCCTAAAGCAGTCAAAATCTTCGTGCACGCTGTTGAAGCAACCAACAAGGTGGTCGGCACGTTTTCCATGTATCTGGTCTTTGCTATGATCGGGATCCTGTTATACGAACCGGTCGCCAGAAACCTCTTTGGCAAATCAAGTATATGGGCGGTTGAGATGGCTCAGTTCACCATGGCCGCTTATTACCTGCTTGGCGGTGGGTTTTCCATGATGCTCAAAGGCCATGTAAGGATGGATCTGCTCTATGGCCGCTGGTCGGAAAAGAAACAGGCCAAGGTTGACGCTTTGACCAGTCTCTTCCTGATCTTCTACCTGGTGTTTCTCCTCTACGGCGCCTACTCCAGCATTGAATACGCCGTCATGTACGGGCAAAAAAATCGATCCGCGTGGGCACCCTATATGGCTCCCATCAAGATTGTCATGGGAACCGGCGTTCTGCTGATGCTGTTGCAGGTGATAGCGACTTTTTTCAAGGACATCGCCAAGGCGAGAGGGGAGAAGCTATAACATGAGTTATGAACTGATTGCGATACTGATATTCTCTTCGATGATGCTCATGCTGCTCACCGGGCAACGTGTCTTTGGCGCCATCGGCGGGGTCGCCACGCTTTTCGCCCTGCTGCTCTGGGGCAAGGGTGCCGCCGAGATGCCCTTTAACGCGGCTTTTGCCTTGCTGACCTGGTATCCGCTCCTGACCCTGCCGCTCTTCATCTACATGGGCTATATGTTTTCCGAGTCCGGCATCGCCAGCGACCTCTACAGAATGTTTCACGTCTGGATGGGATCAATCCCTGGTGGATTAGCCCTCGGGACCATGGGCCTGATGGTCGCCGTATCGGCTATGAACGGCTTGAGCGTCGCCGGCATGGCCATTGGCGCCAGTCTCGCTTTACCCGAGATGCTCAAACGAAACTATGACAAGGTCATGGTTACCGGCGTCATCCAGGCCGGCAGTTCCCTGGGGATTATGGTCCCGCCCAGTGTGGTGCTGGTCCTCTACGGCATGATCGCCAGGCAACCTGTCGGCCAATTATGGCTGGCCGGTGTTTTTCCCGGCTTGCTGTTGGCGGCCTTGTTTATGGCCTACATCTATATCAGATGCCGACTTCAGCCCCACCTGGGCCCCACATTATCAAAGGAAGAACTGGAGACAATAAGTTGGGGACAGAAGTTGCGATTGCTCAGGGCCGGGATCGTTCCCCTGGCCATTATTTTTGCCATGACAGGACTTTTCCTGATGGGGATCACCAGTCTCGTGCAATGTTCGGCCGCCGGTGCAACCGCAACGACCCTTGCGGCTCTCGTCAAAGGCCGCTTAAACCGGCGGGTTCTGGATGAGACCTTAAAAAATACGCTCAGCGTCAGCTGCATGTTCATGTGGGTGATTTTGGCAGCGCTTTGCTTTGGGGCCGTATTTGACGGTCTGGGCGCCGTGCATGCCATCAAGTCTCTATTTATCGAAAGGTGGGGGCTCAGCCCATTTGGCGTGCTCGTGATGATGCAGTTGTCCTACATCCTGATGGGCATGTTTTTAGACGACACGGCCATGCTCATCATTGTGGCGCCCCTTTATGTGCCCCTGATCATCAGCCTGGGTTACAACCCGATCTGGTATGGGGTCCTCTATACCATCACCTGCCAGATTGCTTACATGACGCCTCCCTTTGGCTATAACCTCTTTCTGATGAAGGCCATGGCTCCCAAGGAGGTCTCACTGGCGGATATCTACCGCTCGATTGTCCCCTTTGTGCTGGTGATGATGGTCGGTTTAGCCATTGTCATGCTGTTTCCCGGGATTGCCCTGTGGTTACCCAATTTGTATTTTGGGAGATGAAATGAAACTATCGAACATCCAAATCAAAAAAATTTTGTATGCAACCGACTTGTCGGAAACCGCGGTTCACGCCTTTTCCTATGCGGTCAGCCTGGCCAATAGGTATGGCGCCGGTATCACGATCCTGCATGTGCTTGCTGAATTCCCCGGGGAAGAATTTGTATCGAATATGATCAATACCGACACCTGGGAAGAGATCAAAAGCCGACATCATTCCGAAGCCCGGGATCAGTTGATCGGCAAGAAAAGGGAGCATGTTGCCCTAAGGGAAGTTCTCCATGCCTTTTCCGAGGAGGTCAAGGCCGATTCACAGGATCAGAGCTTTGTGACCGACGAAATTTTAATCGAACCCGGAGAACCCGCCGAAATCATAGTTCAAACAGCGAAAAAACAGAATTGTGATCTCATCGTCATGGGCACCCATGGCCAAGGCATCATCGCCGAAGTCCTGATCGGCAGCACCGCCAAACGGGTGGTCAGGCAATCTGCTATTCC
>Ga0255054_10002595_pt1 | contig 10261 bp, 7 predicted proteins | sample JV7_2_23_MG_FD_188634 | JGI IMG/M metagenome (GOLD analysis project Ga0255054, IMG submission 188634) | Seawater microbial communities from Jervis Inlet, British Columbia, Canada - JV7_2_23 | ecosystem: Environmental > Aquatic > Marine > Inlet | place: Canada: British Columbia | collected... | reverse complement strand
CCTGGATGGAGTCACCCTCTCATTCGCCCCCCACTTCGCGACGCAGGACCGGGTGACCGTCGCCAACGTCGTCGGAGTGCTCGAGGGGAGCGATCCAACCCTGCGTGACGAGGCCGTCGTATTCACGTCGCACATGGACCACGTGGGCGTGGTCGGCGGACGTTGCCGCCCGTCCCAGGTCCTGCCGGCCGACTCGATCTGCAACGGCGCCGACGACAACGCATCCGGTACCGTAGGAATCATCGAGCTGGCCGAGGCCTTCGCCACGCTCGAGCCGCGCCCCGCCCGCACCCTGATCTTCGCGGCCGTGAGCGGCGAGGAGCGGGGGCTCTTCGGCTCACGCTTCTATGTAGATCACCCCGTCATTCCGCTCGACAGGACAGTGGGGGAAATCAACATGGACATGATCGCGCGCAATGCGCGGGACACGGTTGGGTTCGTGGGAAGGAGCTACAGCTCGATGGGGGCGCTGGTGGATCAGGCGCTTGCGGAGCACCCGGAGCTGCGGCTCGTGCCGGTCGAGCATGAGGGACTGTATCCCAACTCGGACCACTACCCGTTTGCCCAGCGCGGCGTGCCCGCACTCTTCTTCTTCAGCGGCGTGCACGAGGACTTGCACACGGCTTCGGACAACCCGGACAGAGCTGACGCCGAGCAGGCCGCACGCATCGTGCGTCTCGCGTTCCTGGTTGGGCTCGAGGTGGCAAACGGCGCCACCGTGCCTAGCTGGGACCCGGAGGCGCGGGAGCGCATCGTCGCGCCCGAGTGATGTCTTGAGCGCACCACCGCACGATACTCGCAGCACAACAAAGAGGGCCGCCGGCTGAATGGCTGGCGGCCCTTTGAGTGGCTCCTATGGAGGGATCATGGGACTGTCGAGAATGCGAACACCGTACGCGAGCGGTACCCCTCTCCCGGCCGCAGGATCGTCGACGGGAACCCCTGCTGGTTCGGCGAATCCGGGTAATGCTGCGTCTCCAGGCAGAAACCGTATCTGTGCCCGTACACCTGGCCGCCTTTGCCGGTGATCGATCCGTCCAGGAAGTTCCCCGAGTAGAACTGGAGGCCCGGCTCCGTGGTATAGATGTCCAGCACTCGCCCGCCGGTCGGTTCCTCCACGCGCGCGGCGTGCTCGAGACCGGATCCCTCCCGGTCGAGCACGAAGTTGTGATCGTAGCCTCCCCCGTTTCGCAGCTGACCGTGGTCTGCGTCTATCCTCGCCCCGATGGTCGTGGGCTGCATGAAGTCGAACGGTGTCCCCGCGACCGCAGCGATGACTCCGGTCGGTATCAACGTGGCATCGACCGGAGTGAAGTGCGCTCCGTTGATCCAGAGGACGTGGTCGAGCACGTCGCGCCGTCCGTCTCCCGCCAGGTTGAAGTAGCTGTGCTGCGACAGGTTGAGCGGCGTGGCCCGGTCGGTCGTGGCGGCATAATCCACGATGAGCTCGTTGCTGGGGGTGAGGGTGTACGTCACGCGGACCGTCACGGCACCTGGATACCCCTCGTCACCATCGGGGCTCGTGTGTGTGAAGACCACGCCGACGCCGCTGTTGCCCTCGAACGGATCGGCGTCCCACACCACCTTGTCGAACCCGCGGACTCCCCCGTGCAGGTGGTTCGGTCCATTGTTGGTGGCAAGCGTGTACGCAGCACCGTCGAGGCTGAACTGCCCTTTGGCGATGCGGTTGGCGTAGCGTCCCACGATGGCGCCGAAGTACGGCGAGTCCTCGAGATACCCGTCAAGACTGTCGTAGCCGAGGACGATGTCGCCCAGCCGCCCGTCGCGGTCCGGCACGTGGAGCGATACGATGATCCCTCCGTACGTGATGGCCCGGACCTCCACTCCGTCGGGGTTGGTCAGAGTGAAGCCGTCGACGGCTTCGCCATCGGGCATGACTCCGAATCCCGCGCGACTCACCGTGCCGCGCCCCGCCGTATCACCTGACACGCAGCCGACCAGCCATAGCAGGACCGCGCACCAGGCCCACCTGCGAGTCATGGTTCTCCCTCCCACACCATCACCTCCGTCACGCCCGTGAATTTCGGCAGATCGTGCTCGACCACTATTCGAATCCTCTCTGTCTCCACCGGACTGATCCGCACCCGGTTCATCGCCCCCGCCGTCGGCTCACTCGGATGCTGCGAGCGCACGTCGGCCTCGGTCCACTGCTCACCATCCCAGAACAGAATGACGTAGGACCTCGGCGCCCCGATGCCTCGTCCGTCGTCGTAGAGGTACAGGTCCACTACCTCCACGGTCCTGCGCTCGCCGAAGTCGAGCGCCACCCAATCGTGTGTGTTGGGCGATCCGTACGCCGTCCAGCGGTTGCGCGAGTATCTGGTGAAGGCGATTTGCATGTCGTTCACCTGCTCCACCCGGTCGTACTGCGACGTGTACGACGCAGAGGCCTCGGGGAACCCGCCTTCGCCACCGAACGCGATGTTGCGGCCGGCTGCCGTTGGTTCAGGCAGCGGCAGCCCGGCGCTGCCCCAGGCTTCCAGCTCCGTCACGCCCGAGGATGCGCCATCCTGATGCGTGAGCACGAGCCTGAGCCTCGATGTCTCGATCTCCGGGAAGGAGACGACGTTGGCCCGACGTCCCTCCGGCCGGCGAGGGGTCCGACTCTGTCCCGGCACGTCAGCCCAGCCTTCGCTGTCCCAGAACTGGACTTCGTAGCTCGCTGGAGGCTCAACACCCGCCCCGTCGTCCAGGAAATAGGCCTTCACCGTCGTGATCGGTCGGCCGATCCCGAAGTCCAGCTCGATCCAGTCGCTTGGGCTATCCGATCCGGCCGCCGTCCAGCGATTGGGCGGCGACGTGTGGTACCAGTAGTTGCCGTCTACGGCGTAGTGGGCCGGCGTCGTGGGCGCGCTGTGTGAAGCAGTCACGAGCGGATACTCCGCGCCCCCGTTGTTCACGGCGAAGTTGACGGGGCGAGCGACCTCCCCGTCCGTCACGGCGCGGTCCAGCGGCACCACCAGTCGGCCGACCGTCGGCGCGTTCGCGATCGCGCGGCCCTCCTTGAACACCGTGAGTCCCTGCCCCTTCCCGTACCGGCTGCCGTCGCGGTCCCACACTATCGAGATCACGCGGCCGTGGTACGAGACGCCGTCCAACGCGAAGAAGTCCCACTCGTCCGGCACCAGCGGGTTCACCTCGATGGAGTCATCCGCACGCGGCCTCAGGCCCACCAGACCCGTGATGATGAGATCGATGTACCCCGAGTGGAGATAGTGCTCGCTGTGGTAGAAGGTGTTGTGTCCCTTCCAGGAGCCGTCGTCGGGGTTGGCGGCCTCGGCAACGTACGGTCGTCCATCCATCCGGTGATCGAGCGTGTACGTCTCTAGCAACTCGAAGTAGTCGTCCTTCGTCACGACGGACTGTTCGTAGTTGTTGAGCAGGTTGGCGAACGCCACCAGGGTCTGCGTGGTCGCGTACGGCCACTGGTTGCCGCTCCACACACAGCACCGGGGCGAGATGAGAAACTGCGGGTCGTGTCGCTCCACCGTTGTGGGTCCGAACGGTGCAAAGAAGTATTCGGGGTCCATCACGTACCGCCACGCCGCTTCATAGCCCGGATCAGGCAGGTTGAACTGCCACGGCACGTAGCCGATGAGTTCCCTCCCGTGCGGGCTCCCGGCGAACTTCCCGGTCTCGTAGGTCAGACTCCTGGCTTCGACCCCGTTCAGCTCGTCCTCGGCGAACTGGTGGAAGAAGAACTCGCGCTCCGGATCCCACAGCTCTTCCTGCACTCGCTGCTTCAGCTCTTCCGCCCTGCCCGCGAAGTCCCTGGCTTTCGCCGAATCCCCGAGTAGAGCCGAGGCCTTCGATATCGCCAGCGCATCGGCGTAGAGGTAGCTGTTGAGCGTCGGCCGGTAGCCCTCGGCGCCGGCGAACGTATCCGCGGTGAGCCGGCTGTTGATGTTCGTTTCCATCCCGTCGTGCATTCCGTCCCAGCGGAACATCCGATGTGCGGGATCCCAGTGCTCGTCGATCCAGCCCTGGTACTGGCTTTCCATGTGCGGCAGCACGGTGCGAACGAACGCCTCGTCGCCGAGCACCATGTAGGTTGCCCACATCGCGTCGCCGTACCAGTTGCTGTAGCTGCGTGGTTCGGCGCCGGGGGTCTCGAACCAGTAGCGTGCGAAGTCGTCAATGACCCGTCGGTCCTTGAGCCACCGGACTTCGTAGAACTGGTGGCCGAGAGGGCAGCTGATCCCGCCGTACGTGCCGGACCAGAACGGCCGGTCTATGAACTCGGTGAAGGTGTAGCCCGTCTCCGGTGACCCGTAGATGAGGTGCTTGGTCAGCACTTCCCAGCGGTAGTAGTAGGTGGCGTCGATCTCGGGATCGGGCGACTCGAAGAACGGGACCTTCGCCTCATACCAGTCCCAGTCCCTGTTGTCCCACCAGGTCTGGCCCTCGAGCATCTCCCTCTTGTCGAGGATCTGGCTGTCCGAGCAAGCCGAGAGGATTCCGGCGAGCATTATGCAGATGAGGTGGCAGGTTCTCATGGCTTGGGCTCCTGCCGGACAAATGTGCGCGCTTCGCGGCCCGGTATCCAGGCTGCTGGACGGCCGGCCGGGACGGACGGATATTCCCACTGACCCTGGGAGGATGTGATGGAGCTTCTCGCCGTGATCCTGCAGGTAGTGCTGTCCCTGGCCGTTGCTGCGCCGGCCACGAGCTCGGATCCCACCCTGTCCGTCCCAAAGTTCCCGATCCAACCGTCGCCGCTCACGCTCCGTGGCGACGTGCGCCCGCGGCAGTACGTGGGCGCCGTTGGCCGCAAGGCGGCCTGGCTCGGCTACGAGACCGGCGAGGCGGAGCTCTGGGTCCACCCGTTCAAGATCGCCAGCGGCTTCCAGCTCGAATTCAGGATACCCGACTACGTGGAGCCCCTGCGCGGCAGTGACCTGGCGCGCACGGTGGAGATCCGCCCCGAGCTCACGACCATCACATACACGCACGCCACGTTCACGGTGCGCCAGCACATCCTCGCTCCCCTGAACGAGCCCGGCATCCTCGTGCTGCTCGACGTGGAGACGATCCGGCCGCTCGAGGTCATCGTCAGCTTCAGGACGGTGTTCCAGTACGCCTGGCCCGGCGCGTTCGGCGGCCAGTACACGTTCTGGAACGAAGACGAGAAGGCGTTCGTGATGTCGGAGAGCCTGCGCGAGCGAAGTGGCGTGGTCGGGTCGCCGTGGGCGGGCCAGGCATCCTCGCATCCAGCGCACGCGCTGGCCGATGCCCCAAACGTGATCTCGATACCGATCGATACGGAGCGGGCCGCGCGCGAGTTCGTGCCGATCGCGATCACCGCCGGAACGGCGCCGCGCGATTCGGTGATTGCGGTGTATCGGAGCCTCATCGGGGGCGCCGAGCGTCTCTACCGCGAGCGCCGTGCGCACGTAGACGATGTCCTGGCGGGCACCACGTCCATAGACACACCCGACGACGAGCTGGACCTCGCCCTCGAGTGGTCCAAGGTGAACCTGGACGAGCAGCTCGTCTGCAACCCCGACCTCGGGTGCGGACTGGTGGCGGGATGGGGCCCGTCGAAGAACAGCACCCGGCCGGGGTTCGGTTGGTTCTTTGGCGGGGACGCCGCGATCAACACCTTCGCGATGGACGCCGTTGCCCAGTGGGATCTGGTAGCTCAGGGGCTCCGCTTCCTGGCCCAGTATCAGCGTGACGACGGCAAGATCACGCACGAGATCTCGCAGAGCGCGGGTCGCATCCCCTGGTTCACGGACTTCCCCTATGCCTACTACCACGCTGATACCACGCCGTACTGGATCGTCGCGGTGTGGCGCTACTGGCGCGCCAGCGGCGACGACGGCCTGGTGCGAGACCTCTGGCCCACGATCGAGCGCGCCTATGACTGGTGTCTGAGCGTGGAAACCGACGGTGACGGGATCATCGAGAACACCACCGGCGGGATCGGAGCCATCGAGGTCGGGGCGATCGGTGCGCAGCTTCACCAGGACATCTATCTGGCCGCGGTGTGGATCGAGGCTCTCGAGGCGATGCGGGAGCTCGCAGCGTTTGCGGGCGACGACGCCCTCTCGCAAGGCGCAGAGGCACTGCACCGAACGGCGAGCGAGACCCTCAACCGGGACTACTGGCGCGAGCGCGAGGGCCATCACGCGTTCGGCATTCTCCGATCCGGTGGCACCAACGACAACCTGACCGTCTGGCCCGCCACGGCCGCCGCGTTCCGCCTGCTGGATCCGGAGCGCGCCGTCCTCACGCTGCGGAAGCTCGCCGCGGATTCGATAAGCGCGGATTGGGGCGCACGCATGCTCTCCACCGGAAGCGCGCTCTACGATCCCGTGCACTACAACATGGGCGCGGTGTGGCCGTTCGTTACCGGCTTCGTGAGCTGGGGCCAGTACAACTACCGGCGACCCTGGGCGGGATATCCACTCATCGACGCTCTCAAGCAGATGACATTCGACTGGGCGCGCGGGCGACACCCCGAGCTGCTCTCGGGCAGGTTCTACCGGCCGCTCGACGAGGCCGTGCCGCACCAGTTCTTCGCCACCTCGATGCTCGTCTCGCCACTCATGATGGGACTGCTGGGCTGGGAGCCCGACGCTCCCAATCACAGCGCTCGCCTCGCGCCCCAACTACCGCCGCAGTGGCCACGCGTGACCGTTCAGAGGCTCCGGGTGGGTGAAACTTCGATCGACGCCCAGTTCGAGCAGGGAGTCGGGCGTTTCGTCGCGACGCTCACGGCAAATGGCCCAGCGGTCACGGTCGAGCTTGCCATCCCCGTCCCTCCGGGGGCGAGCGAGCTACGATCGGAGACGCCTGCCGACTCGGTCGCGGATGGGCAGTACATCGTAACGCTGTCTCCAACCGATACGCCTTCGCGGGTGGAGCTTAGATGGGCCGGCGGTCTCTCTGTGGTGCCGCCCACGATGCAGCTCCAGCCGGGGCAGCCGAGCCGAGGCATTCGCGTTCTGGATTTCCAGTATGTGGGTGACACCTGGATTCTGACAGTCGAAGGCGTGCGGGGCCGCACCTACGAACTCGAGCTCTACGGCAGGCCGGTCTCGCACCTGACCGGAGCGGAGATCGTAGGTCGCGAGGGAGCGGTGACGACCATCAGCGTCGCGTTCCCGGGCGGGATGGGGCGGGAGACGCGTGAGATCAGGGTTTCGCGGTGAGAATGCCGAGGCTTGGCGCCGTCGCGGCGTTCGTCTGCATTGCCTGCTCGGGCGCCACCGGTCCAGAGCCGGACTTGCTGTCAGGACGATGGGTCGGAGTGAGCAGCGACGCCATCCTGTCGCATTACACGTTCGTGTACCTGGGCCGGCAGGGAGCGAACCCCAACACGGAGAGCCCTGCCTACCTCTACGACGGTACGCTCGAGACCAGCCAGAACGGTATCCTGCTCGGATTCCAGGAATTCCGCGCGTACCACGATCCCCCAATGCTCTACTGGCACTCGACGATGGTGGGAGAACTGACCAGCGATACGACGATGCGGGTGACGAGCGGGACTGGCGAGCCGTTGACGTTGTTCAAGCAGCGCAACTAACTAGTGTAGTGTCGCCAAGGTCTTGTTCGCTTTGTCCACGTACGTATGGATCTGGCGCACGCTGGCGTTCGGTCAATTCACAGATGAACCGCTCGATGAGATTCAGCATGGGGCGCAGAAAGTAGGTCGTTCTGAGGCTCGAGTAGGCTGTTTTGCGGTCGCAGTCGGGCATTTTGAAGGTTCAAGACGATGTCTTGAAGCTTCAACACGACCTTCTGAAGGTTGCAATCGACGAATCGAATCTTCAAAGCACCCTTCGAAGCTTCAAGACGCCGATTGCAACCTTCAAAACGATCAACTGAAGCTCCATAACAGCCTACTGGAGCCTCAGAACAACGTGCTTTGGGCCCACAGAACGCCCGGTCACGGGAACAGCATCGGTCTCGTTATGCACGCTACTTCTGCGACACTACACTAGAACTCCACGAAAACGGGCCTGCGCTCCTCAACCGCCTGATCCGCTGCCCTCATGAACGCCTCTTGAACCTCCTGGAGCGATGCGTCCTCGCCAATCGAAACGTCGGCCGGGCCCGTCAGATCGGTTCCGCCACCGGCGGCGCACGTGACCTTGATCTCCATGGGCGTGTAAATCCCCAGAGTCAGAACCCCGACCAGACCGTTCAGAAAACTCTGTCGGGTTTCCACCTTCGAGACTCCCGACGGGCACTTCTCGGCCGTCTCGACCGTGCTGGGAGGCACCAGGCCAGCAATCCAGCTGTTGGCCCACGGTTCGTGGACGGTCCTTGCCGACGGTTCGAGGCCCGTCTCGACCGTTGCGTGATAACACGCCCCCACGGCAACGAAGAGCACGAGCAATGAGAGTGGGCGGACGATGTGCACGTTGCACCTCCGTATTCCTTCATGCCGAGCGACAAACCCAGTCCGGAACTTCATCATGCCACTGGGTACTAAGCCAAAGCAGCTGGTGACCGTAGCGTGATACTCAACCCATCCCGCCAGGTTCCAACGCGGGCTCGACCGGACGGGGATCACATGAAGCTGACGTGCACGATCGCGAGTCTCGCAGTGCTCTTCTCACTAGCTCCTGGTTCAGCGGAGGCGCAGGAGGAAGCCCGACGAGCCGGGTTCTGGGTCAGCGTCGGCCTCGGCGCGGGTGTGACTACGGACGATGTCGCTCCCGACGAGAGTCACTGGGGCGGCGCCGGGTTCTTGAGAGCGGGCGGCGTTCCGGACGAGCACGTTGTGCTCGGCACCGAGCTCATGGGGTGGGTCACGGACCAGAACGATGTGGTCACCAGCCGAGGCGTGTGGACGCTATTCGTGCAGTATTACCCCAGCAGGACCGGCGGGCTCTTCTTCAAGGGCGGTTTGGGGGCCGCCGGAGTCTCTTTCACGACCGATTTGGATCCGGGCACGTTCGTCACGAGCGCCGGCGGATTCGGGATGAGCTTGGGCAGCGGTTACGAGTTCCGCCTCTCACGGGTGACGTCGCTGACCGTCAACGGCGACTGGGCCCTTCAGGTGATCGACAACTCCGCCGGTGGAACGGATACGTCGTCACTGTTCCTGCTCACGGTGGGCCTGACGTTCCCGAGAATTGGGTAGGAACAGACATTGTAAACCCGAGATCGGGAGGACAGCGTGCGGTGGTTCTATAGCGTATTGATTACTACTGCATTGCTGGCTTGCAGTAGCGGCACCGGCCTGGATGAGTCACCGGTGGGCAGCTACGATCTCACCGCAATTGACGGCCAACCACTACCGACGCTGCACCCAAGCTCCAAGCACCCCGTCTGTACTGGTGAACTCGTGCTCCGATTGGTGGACGGGGTGGACCAGGAGTACTCCTGGTCCTTCGAGCTCGATCGTTTGACAGAGGATTGTGTCAACCCAACCACGTTCGGCTGGACTTTCGAATGGATCTGGGCTCGAGGGGACAGCACAGTGATACTGACATTCCAGCTGGGGGAAATGCCTGCTGCCTACGACGGCGAGACGTTAGTTGTGGCACTGCCGGTTCCGGGTGGGACGTCGGATTGGACCTTTGTGCGGTCGGGACCACCGCTCACGTCGCCAGCCGTGCCAACCTCACCCCTGAGGTAGAACGTCTGTCACCAAGTCAGGGCCGTGACACCGTTTGCCGGCCGCCCACCGGCGGTGGGCCCGCGCCCGGGCTCACCTCCAGATGACGAACGGCCGCTGGCAAACGCCGTGATGACCGTTTACCACACGGTCCTGTCAATTGACGGCGGGGTGGAGTCAGTTGACATCGGGGTGATGTCAGTTGACATCGGGGTGATGCCAACTTGCAGCGGGGCGATGTCAGCTTACATGGGGGCGATGTGAGTTCACATGGGGGTGATGTCAGTTCACACGGGTGTGATGTCAGTTGACATCGGGGTGATGCCAACTTGCAGCGGGGTGATGTCAGTTTACATCGGGGTGATGTCAACTTACATCGGGGTGATGTCAACTTACATCGGGGTGATGTCAGTTTACATCAGGGTGATGTAACTCGACAGCAGCGTGGCGCGGAGCGACGTTCGGCGAACCGTAACTACGCTCCCGACAAGGACTTAGGCCGACTCCGCCGTGGGCGCGCGCCTCACGGGATGCTCCTCCCGATGACGACTCCGATTCCCGTGGCGCCGAGCTGCGCTACTCGGCTTTGCCGGCCTTGCTCACCCGACGCCAAAGCACGACGGCAACCACCGCAAGCAGGATCGCGGAACCGGCCGTGACGAATTC
>Ga0255054_10002594_pt1 | contig 10261 bp, 10 predicted proteins | sample JV7_2_23_MG_FD_188634 | JGI IMG/M metagenome (GOLD analysis project Ga0255054, IMG submission 188634) | Seawater microbial communities from Jervis Inlet, British Columbia, Canada - JV7_2_23 | ecosystem: Environmental > Aquatic > Marine > Inlet | place: Canada: British Columbia | collected... | reverse complement strand
GCGCGCGCCGGCGGCACCGAGATCCTACAGGGCACCGACATTCGCGTCGCCGGCGAGAGCGCGATGTTCGGCGTGACCGAGGTGCAGCGCGGCCTCTTTCCCATGGCCGGCTCGGCGGTGCGCCTGCGCCGCCAGATCCCCTACGCGATCGCCGCGGAGATGCTGCTGGCCGGTGAGGACCTTCCGGCGCGCCGCGCCTACGACCTGGGCCTGGTGAACCACGTGGTGCCCGACGGCCAGGCGCTGACCAAGGCCCGGGAGATCGCGGGGCGGATCGCGCAGAACGGACCGCTGGCGGTGAAGGCCATCCTTGCCACGCTGCGCGAGACCGAGAGCCTGGCCGAGGAGGAGGCCTTCGGCGTCGAACAGAAGTACGGCATGCCGGTGATGATGTCGGAGGACGCCGCCGAGGGTCCGCGCGCCTTCCTGGAGAAGCGCGAGCCGGTCTTCAAGGGTCGTTAGTGGACGAGCCGGCCTGCGCCGCTGCTCGTTTTCCGTCGCGTGCGCAGGGCATAGGCAGCAGGCGCGGTTCGCTCTAGAGTGCCTCGGGCATGCCTCTCGACGTACTCCTCGCCACGGCCTCGCTCGGCGCCTGGCTCTACCTGGTCTTCGGTCACGGCCGCTTCTGGGCCGCCGACCAGCATCTCGAAGCGGCGCCCGAGCCGGCAGCCTGGCCCGAGGTGGTGGCGGTGGTGCCCGCGCGCAACGAAGCCGACGTCATCGAGCGCACCGTGGGGTCGCTGCTGGATCAGGACTACCCGGGCGCGTTCCGCATCGTGCTGGCCGACGACGAGAGCGACGACGACACCGGCGATGCGGCCCGGCGCGCGGCGGCGGCGCATCTCCTCGGCGAGCGGCTGCGCGTGGAGCGCACCAAGCCGCGACCGCCGGGCTGGGTCGGAAAGATGTGGGCGGTGCACGCCGGGGTGGAGCGCGCCGGCCAGGAAGCGCCCGAAGCGGCGTACCTGCTGCTGACGGACGCCGACGTGGCGCACTCGCCGGGGAACCTGCGCCGCCTGGTGGCCAAGGCCGAAGCCGAGCGGCTGGACCTGGTCTCGCTCATGGTCCTGCTGACGGCGGAGACACCCTGGGAGCGGCTGGTGGTTCCGGCGTTCGTCTACTTCTTCCAGAAGCTCTACCCGTTTCCCCGGGTCAACGACCCGCGCAGCCGGGTCGCTGGCGCGGCCGGAGGCTGCATGCTGGTGCGACGTACGGCCTTGGCGCGGGTCGGCGGGATCGAGCCCCTGCGCGGCGAGATCATCGACGACTGCGCCCTGGGCCGGGCGCTGAAGCGCGGCGGACCCATCTGGCTGGGACTCAGCCGCACCGAGCGCTCGGTTCGAGGCTACGCAGGCTTGTCCGGCGTGTGGAGCATGGTGGCGCGCAGCGCCTTCACCCAGCTTCAGCACTCCTGGCTGCTGTTGGCGGGGACCCTGCTGGGACTGGCGTTGCTCTACCTGGCGCCTCCCTTGCTGGCGCTGGGCGCGCTCTGGGGCGCGTCGGGCGTAGCGGCGAGCTTGGCCACGGCCGCCTGGATCCTGATGGCGGCGTCGTTCGTGCCGATCCTGGCGCTCTACGGGCGCGCGCCGGCCTGGGGGTTCGCACTGCCGGTCGCGGGCGCGCTCTACGCCGCCATGACCTTCGACTCCGCGCTGCGCCACGGCCGCTCCCAGGGGGCTTCGTGGAAGGGACGCGCCGGAGCTGGCAGCGCCGACGCCGCCCGCTCCGGCGGGACGCGCTGAGCGCGTGCCCATGTCCGACTACATGCGCGGCCTGCGCGGTCGGGTGGGGACCACGCTGCTGGAGATCCCATCGGTGGCCCTGGCGATCCGCGACGGCGCGGGCCGCGTGCTGCTGGGCCGCTACCTCGCCGACGGCCGCTGGCTGCTGCCCGGCGGCGCCGTCGAGCCCCTGGAGAACCCGGCGGACGCGGCGCTGCGCGAGGGCCACGAGGAGACCGGCCTGCATCTGGAGCTGCTGCGGATCGTCGGGGTCTACGGCGGCCCCCGGTGTCGCGTGCGCTACCCCAACGGCGACGAGATCGCCTTCGTTGCCACGGTGTTCGAAGCGCGGGCGGCTGGGGGCGCCGAGACGCCCGACGGCGAGGAGCTGGACCGGCTACGCTGGTTCGATCGGGAAGCCTGCGCCGGCTTGAACACGCCGGCCTGGGTGCCGCCGATCCTGGCGGACGTCTTCGCCGGCGCGGCCGAGGCGGCGTTCGCTGCCTCGGACTGGCAGCCGGGGCGCAGTTAGAGCCAGCGGGCCAGGAAGGCCAGGGCGCGCCGGTGTGTCTCCTCGTCGCGGCGTAGTGTGTGGCTGTGGCCGCCGGGCCGCTCCAGGTACTCGTACGGAACCCCCGCCCGGCCCAGGGCCGCTGCCAGACGCCGGCTCTGCTCCGCAGGCACCAGCACGTCGAGGCGACCGTGGTAGAGGAAGAAGGGCGGGGCGCCCGGCACCACCCGGCGCGCGGGCGAGGCCAGTGCGTAGCGATCCGGCAGCTCCTGGGGCGAGCCGCCGACGAAGTCGCGGACCACGAAGTTGTCGAACCGGAACAGGTCCGAAGGGGTGCCGCCGACCACCGCAGCCTTCACCACTGGCAGCCCGGGGCGCTTGCACGCCGTCAGCGCGGGCTCGCGCAGGGCCAGCAGCGCCACCAGATGCGCCCCGGCGGAGTAGCCCCAGGCGCCCAGGCGTTGCGCATCCACCTCCGGAAGCTCTGCGAGCCAGGTGAGCGCGTCTGCCGCGTCGCACAGCGGGGCCGGGAAGCGCGCGCCGGGCGCCGTCCGGTAATCGATGGACAGCGCCAGGTAGCCGTGGCGGGCCAGGCGCATGGCGCCGCGGTGCATCTCTTCGCGCCGGCCCCCGTGCCAGGCCCCGCCGTGCACCAGGACCAGGGCCGGGAACGGGCCGTCTCCGGCCGGCCGATACAGATCCGCCTGCAAGGCCTCGCCGCCCGGTGCGGCGTAGACGATCTCCTCGACCGCCACGCTTTCCTGGCTGCTCCGCGGGTCGAGGGGCCGATCGCGGGTTCCACAAGCCGGCAGCGCGCCCAGCGCAAGCGCGGCCACAAAGCACGTCACCCTGCCTCTCATAGTGAGGGGCAGGGTGACATAAGAACCGGGAATGGGCACCGGGGCCCGCGCCGATGGGCTTCGGCTCAGTCGCGCCTCACGCGGCGTCCCGCGGCCAGCAGGCCAAGCAGGCCCAGGCCGTACAGCAGAGCGCCGGAGGGCTCCGGAATGGGGGGGGCCCCCTCGAAGGTGATCGACGAAACGTAGATCTTCAGGGTTTCGCCGCGGGCCGTGCCGAACGACTCGGGCGCCAGGAACTGGAAGCGGTTGCTGATCAGCGAGATGGGGCCCAGCACGCCGTTCACCAGGGTCGCCGTGTCGATGGAGTTGTTGAAGCCCGCGGCCGTGGTCGGGTTGGTCGCGCCGGTGTGGATCCCGATCATGCCGGCGTAGACGTCGTTGTGGTCGCCGTTGCTGAAGCTGATCGAAGTGATCTCCACGACCGAGTCGAACTCGAGGATCCCGACCTCGTTCAGGCTGATGTTGTCCTCGGGGCTGCCTTCGCAGTCGTCGGTCGGGCACACGCCGAAGCCGCCGTCCTTGCCGCCGGACAGGTCGTCCAGATAGCCGTAGGGAGGGGCAGTGTTGTAGGGCGGCGTTCCGTCGCTGAGGTCGCGAGCCATGCCGGTGACGCCGATGGTGCTGCCGCCCGCGTTGGGGAACAGCTCGGAATCGAAGGCGTGCTCGCTGATCGCTGCCAGGGCGACGAAGTCCAGGGTGAAGGCGCCCGCGGGCTGCGCCACGAACGCCAGAGCCGCGACGGCCAGGCTCAATAGGGTGGTGCGCAACATCGTGATCCTCTCTACTCCCCGTCCCAACGCGGCGCGGGCGGGGCATCCATTACGCCGCTTCGTGGGTAAGTGGCCCCACCTGAGAAGATGTGTCATCAGAATGGGTCTTTTTCGCCCCGCCGGCCGGGCGCTGGGCCTGGGCGCCGGCAGCTAGGAGCCGCAAGCGGGCGTATTGCCTAGGGATGGGTCCGGGCCGGCGTGGGATCCTGGGCCCGGACGGGCCTTGACCGGGGCGCACGCGAGTGCTCGTCTCCGCATATCATGAAGCAGCAGAATCGACCCCGGGCACTGGGCGCGGGCCTGGCCGCCGGGCTGGTGGGCCTGGTTCTGGGCTCCGGCGCCTGGGCGGACCCCGGGAAGCGGGCCATCGACGAGGACCACCCGGGCTACCCCTACTACCGGGCTTACTGCGCCACCTGCCACGGCGTCTTTGCCGACGGGAACGGGCCCCTGGCGCCGCTGCTCAAGCGCGAGTCCCCCGATCTGTCACGCCTGACCCGCGCCTACGGAAGTCCGCTTCCCAAGGCGCAGGTCGCGGAGTTCATCGACGGCGAGAAGATGCCCGGCGAGCACGGGCGCACTGACATGCCCGTCTGGGGCAAGCGGCTCCGCGAGGAGCTGGGCCCGCCGAGCCACGCCAACCAGCCGGCCCGACGCATGATCGTCAACTTGATCGTGGACTACCTGAGCGCCATCCAGGTCGAGCCCCAGCCCTAGGCCTCCGGCGGCAGCAGCAGGTCCTCCAGGAAGAAGGCGGCCAGCTCGGCGCGTCCCGAGAGGTTCGACTTGCGGTAGACGGCCACGGCGTGCTGCCGCACCGTGTGCTCGCTCCGGTCGAGGAGCGCGGCGATCCCCTTGTGGCCGTAGCCCTTCAACAGCAACAGGGCGATCTCGCGCTCGGCGGCGGTGAGGTTCCAGTATCTCAGCTGGGAATCAATCTCCTCGCCCAGCCCGCGCAGCAGCTTCTCGGCGCGCTGCCGCCATGCGTCCCGCTCCTCGGCCAGCTGCTCCGAGGCCTCGGCGCTGCCCGTGAGGGAGCGCCGGGTCTGCATCCAGCCCGACCAGAGGTAGGCCACGCCGGCGAGCGAGAGGGCCAGGACGGCCAGCTCGATCCCCACGTGGAGGGCTCCCGGGGAGCCGGGCCAGTCCATCCAGAGGTCGGCAGCGCCCCCGATGACGATGCCGCCGAGCAGCAGCGTGAGGATCGCGCGAAGCCGGGTGTCTCCGACAGGTGTGCTGGCCACCAAGCCAATCTCCTTGCGTACCTGGGACTTGCCGCCTCCCGCGGATGTCGGATGCGGTCCGCCCCTCGGCGTGGCAAGGATCGGCCTCTGCTTGCCGAGCCGCAAACCAGGAGGGTCTTCCATGCTTCCCGATCCGCTTCATCCGGCCGTCGTGCACCTGCCCATCGCCCTGGCGATCCTCCTTCCCGGACTGGCGCTACTGGGCGCTTGGGCCATCCGCAGGAAGCTCGTTCCGACGCGCACCTGGGTCGCTCTGCTGCTGCTCCAGGCCCTGCTGGTGGGCTCCGGCTGGCTCGCCATGGAGACCGGCGAGGAGCAGGAGGAGCGCGTGGAGGCGGTGCTGGCCGAGCGCCACATCGAAACTCACGAGGATATGGCCTTCGGCTTCCTGGTGACCGGGATGGTGGCCCTGGCCGTGGTGGCCGCCGGGCTCATGCCCGGCGCGGCCGGGGGTGTCGCCCGCGGCGCGGCCGTGGTCGCGACGCTGGCGGTCCTGGCGGCCGGTGTGCAGGTCGGCCACTCGGGCGGTGAGCTCGTCTATCGCCACGGGGCCGCCAATGCGTACGTTCTGGCGGGGGATGTCGCCGGGACGGGCGGCGGCCAGCGCTGGCAGGACCAGGACGACGACAGCGACGACGACTGAGGGGTCACTCGCCGGGGCGGGGCACGATCCGGGCGTAGGCCTATGCTCCCTGTCCGAGGCGGCACCCGCAGCGGAAAGCCGCCGGAGGACGATCGTGGCCAGGAGGACCTTCCGCACAGCGCTGTGCGACATGCTGGGCATCGAGTACCCGATCCTGAGCGCGGGCATGGGACCGAGCCTGATCGGCGAAAAGACCGGCGCACCCGTGGAGCTGGTGGTGGCCGTCTCCGAGGCCGGCGGCCTCGGCGTGCTGGGTGGCGCCGGCTACACCGTGGAGGAGCTTCGCGAGGCCATCCGCGAGATTCGCAAGCAGACCGATCGCCCTTTCGGCGTGGACGTGCTGCTTCCGGCCGCAACGGTGAAGGCGGGCGACGCACCCGCTGAGAGCATCCGCGAGATCCCGCTGGCCGACGCTCTCAACGCGCTGCCACCGGCACATCGGGAATGGCTGCTGAAGACCAAGGAGGAGCTGGGGCTACCGGACACCGAGGCGGTGATCAGCGGCGGCACCACCACCGCGCGGCCCCACGCCGCCGTGGAGGCGTGCATCGAGGAGGGCGTGCCGCTCTTCTGTGCGGGCCTGGGCAGTCCGGAGTTCATGGTCGAGGCCGCCCACGGCGTGGGCATGAAGGTGCTGGGCATCGCGGGCAACGCCAAGAACGCCGGGCGCATCGCCGCGGGCGGTGCGGACCTGGTTGTGGCCCAGGGCCACGAGGCCGGCGGACACACCGGGCGCGTCGGCTCCATGGCGCTCTGGCCCCAGGCCATCGACGCGGCGGCACCCACCCCGGTCCTGGCGGCGGGCGGCATCGGTGACGGCCGCGGCCTGGCCGCGGCCCTGGCCATGGGCTGCGTGGGCGTCTGGGTCGGCACGCGTTTCCTGGCTTCGGAAGAGGGCGGCGCCCTCGACATCCAGAAGCAGGCCATCGTGAACGCCGACGACGAGGCCACGCGCCGCACCACCATCTATACCGGCAAGACGTCGCGTGCGACGTACAACCGCTTCCACGACCTGTGGGAGCAGTCCGGCCTGGAGCCGCTGCGTTTCCCGGTGCAGGTGGTGCTGGCCTCCGCCATCGTGGACATGTTCAACAGTGCGGGCAGGGTGGAGTACGTGGGCCCCTTCGCCGGCCAGGTTTCGGGGCTGATCCGCGAGATCAAGCCCGCCGCCCGGATCGTGGAGGAGATGGTCGAGGAGGCCTCTGACATCCTCACGCGTCGCCTCCCCGAGAGCGTCACCATCGCCTGACGCGGGCAGAGCCGCGACACAATGCGCTTCCTGTCCCGGCCCCGGCATGCGACCCTGCGGGCTCGGGTCGCCCATGCGAGAGCACGAGAACTTCGTCATCGCGCGCAAGCTCTGGGACGCCATCGCCACGGGGGACGCCCCGGCGTTGCGCGCCCTGATGTCGGAGAAGTGCACGTGGCGGATGCCCGGCGGCAGCGCCCTGGCCGGCGCCTACGTGGGCGCCGACGCCATCCTGGGATTCATGGCCCACGTAGGCGAGCTCACGGACGACCTGCAGTCCGACCTGATCGACATCTTCGTCAGCGAGGACGGGGCGGTGCTGCGCTACGGGATCCATGCCGTCCGGGGCAGCCAACGGCTCGACACCGAGCACGTGTTCACGATCCGGGTCGAGGGCGGCCAGATCACGGGAGCCGTCTTCGCGCCCATCGATCAGCAGGAGTACGATCGGTTCTTCACTCCTGGCTAGAGCAGGCGCTAGACTCTCGGCTCCGGGCAGACCGGCGGGCCGGGTCCGAAGCGAGGAGGTGTACGTGAGCGCTCGTGCGATCGTGATGGCGGGGTTCCCGGTGGCAGCGTGCCTGGCGCTCCTGGCGCTGCCGGCTTCGGCCCAGATACCGATGCCGCCCGATGCGAAGGAAGTGCTGTCGGACGATTACGAAGGCACCAGCTACTCGCCCTACGCCGCGCGCGAGGTCGGCGACGGCCAGGCCCCCAGCCACTTGCTCTGGGGCGACACGCACCTTCACACCGCGATGTCGATGGACGCAGGCGCCTTCGGGAACCGGCTGGGCATCTCCGATGCCTACCGCTTCGCACGCGGCGAAGAGGTCGTCTCGTCCACCGGCATGCCCGTGAGGCTCTCCCGTCCCTTGGACTACCTGGTGGTCGCCGACCACTCCGACAACATGGGCTTCTTCCCCGACATGGTTGCAGGCAAGCCCAACATCCTGGCCGACCCCACGGGCAAGGAGTGGTACGACCGGATCCAGGCGGGGGAGGGCGTCGAGGTGGCGCTGGAGCTGATCGGCATGTTCTCCCAGGGCCAGTGGCCCGAAGGCCTCAAGTACACGCCCGATACCGCCGTGTACAAGTCGGCGTGGCTGGAGACCATCGACGCCGCGGAGAAGTACAACGACCCGGGCAACTTCACCGCCTTCATCGGCTTCGAATGGACCTCGCTCATCAAGGGCGGAAACATGCACCGCGTCGTCATCTACAAGGACGGCAAGGCCAAGGCCTCGCAGATGGTCGCCTATACGACGTTCCCGCCCCTGGGCAGCCCGAATCCCCGCGACCTCTGGAAGTGGCTGGCGACCTACGAGAAGAAGACCGGCGGCGACGTGCTGGCCATCGCCCACAACGGAAATCTCTCCAACGGCATCATGTTTCCGCTGGAGGCCCAGTGGGACGGCACGGCCTTCGACGAGACGTACGTGACCCAGCGCCGCAAGTGGGAGCCGCTCTACGAGACGACGCAGATCAAGGGCGACGGCGAGACGCACCCCTTGCTCTCCCCCGACGATGAGTTCGCCGATTACGAGAACTGGGACATCGGGAATCTGGACGTCTCCCAAGTCAAGACGCCAGACATGCTTCCTGGCGAGTACGCCCGCGAGGCCCTGAAGCGCGGCCTGCTGATCGAGAAGAGATTGGGCACGAACCCCTACAAGTTCGGCCAGATCGGCTCGACGGACAGCCACACCTCGCTGGCCACCGCCCAGGAGGACAACTTTTTCGGCAAGCATTCGGGAGCCGAGCCCAGTCCCGACCGCATGGCCCATCCGTTCATGGAGAACGAGAAGGGCAAGATCATGGGCTGGCAGCAGGTCGCCGCCGGACTCGCCGCGGTCTGGGCCACCGAGAACACGCGCGAGGCCATCTTCGACGCCATGGAGCGCCGCGAGACGTACGGCACCACCGGGAGTCGCATGATGGTGCGCTTCTTCGGCGGCTGGGACTTCACCGACAAGGATCTCCGCAGCCGCACGCCGGCGCTGGCCGGCTACAAGAAGGGCGTGCCCATGGGCGGCGACCTGCCGCCGCGCGCGGGCGCCAAGGCGCCCCGCTTCATGATCTACGCGATTCGCGATCCGATCGGCGGCAACCTGGACCGGATCCAGATCGTGAAGGGCTGGCTCGACGCGAACGGGGCAACTCACGAGAAGGTCCACGACGTGGTGTGGGCCGGCGACCGCAAGCCCGGCCGGGACGGCAAGCTGCCGCCGGTGGGCAACACCGTGGACGCCGCGCGGGCCAAGTACACCAACAGCATCGGTGCCTCCGAGCTCTTCAGCGTCTGGACGGACCCGGACTTCGACCCGTCCCAGAAGGCCTTCTACTACGCCCGGGTGATCGAGATCCCCACGCCGCGCTGGAGTACCTACGACGCGTTCCGCTTCGGCGTGCCGATCCCGGAAGGGGCGCCGGTCTCCACCCAGGAGCGCGCCTACACCTCGCCGATCTGGTACGCGCCTCAGCGCTAGCCAGGTCGCCTCGAAGCGCGAAGCCCCCGAGCGACGCCAGAGAAACTGCTTCCCAGGCGGCCTGCGGCATGGGATCCTTCCGGCCCGGGGGGCGAGAGAGACGGAGGGATCCAACCCATGAGGTACATCGCGTTCGCTGCAATTGGACTTCTTTTCCTTGCCCACAGCGCTGTGGCCGCAAGCTGGTCTGTCATCAGCTTCGCCACCACGCCCCAGAACGCCCCGCAGGTCCTGGCCGCAGGGGACAAGTTGATGTCGTCCGTGGCCGGCAAGACGTTCCCCGGTCAGCTCATCCTTCAGGCCCACATCGCGGACGGGGCCAACCCCTCCACCCACAGCTGGATTCCGCTCTACGAGTCGGCTGCTGAGCGCGAGGCTTTCGTGCAGAAGCTCCAGGCGGATCCCGCTTGGGCGACCTTCCTGGCGACGGTGACCAAGCTGACGCAGCCGGTCTCGACGATGATGTACCAGACCATCAAGAGCTGGGGGGATATCCAGGACAGCGACACGGTGTGGATGACCCATGCGTTCGACGTGAGCGACCCTGCGGCCTTCGTGGCGGCGCTCGAGAAGTTCCGGGCGTCTCCGACGGGCCAGAGCTTCGAGGGCCAGGTCCATGTGTCCGCGGTGGTGGCGGGCGGGATCTCGCCGGTGAGCCACGTGATCTCGGTCGGCTATGCGAGCGAGGCAGAGATGGAAGCCTGGGCCAACACCCGCACCCCGAGCAAGGACTGGGCGGAGTACATCGACGCGTCGCAAGCGGCGGCCGAGTACCTG
>Ga0255054_10002593_pt1 | contig 10263 bp, 10 predicted proteins | sample JV7_2_23_MG_FD_188634 | JGI IMG/M metagenome (GOLD analysis project Ga0255054, IMG submission 188634) | Seawater microbial communities from Jervis Inlet, British Columbia, Canada - JV7_2_23 | ecosystem: Environmental > Aquatic > Marine > Inlet | place: Canada: British Columbia | collected... | reverse complement strand
GCTTCCGGAGGACGGCGAGGTGCGGACCACTCCCACGTTCTGCGACATCTGCTTCTGGAAATGCGGCGCGATCGCCTATACGCGCGGTGGGCGGCTGTGGAAGATCGAGGGCAATCCCGATGACCCCCTCAGCCGCGGCCGTCTGTGTCCACGCGGAACGGGCGGCGTCGGCGCCCATTACGACCCGGACCGAATCAGGGCGCCCCTCGTGCGACGGGCCAACCGCGGGGACGAGGAGTGGACCGAGGTCACGTGGGACGAGGCGCTGAACGTCGTCGCCGAGCGGCTGGAACGGATCAAGGCGGAGCACGGGCCCGAGGCGGTCGCGATGTTCAGCCACGGGATCGGGGGCACCTTCCTCAAGCACACGCTGCGCGCCTTCGGGACGCCGAACATCGCCGCACCCTCCTACGCACAATGCCGCGGCCCGCGGGAGGTCGGATTCAACCTGACGTTCGGCGAGGATGTGGGCTCGCCGGAGCGCACCGACATACGGAACGCCCGCTGCCTGGTCCTGATCGGCTCGCATCTGGGCGAAAACATGCACAACACGCAGGTGCAGGAGTTCGCCGAGGCCATCGAGAAGAGGGCCTCGATCATCGTTGTGGACCCGCGGTACTCGGTAGCGGCGAGCAAGGCCAAACATTACCTGCCGATCAAGCCGGGCACGGACACCGCCCTCCTGCTCGCCTGGATGAACGTGCTCGTCACGGAAGGGCTGTACGACAAGGAGTACGTGGAGGCGTACGGGTTCGGCTTCGAGGCTTTCGAGGCGATCATCGGTCGCTACACCCCCGAATGGGCGTACACGCAGACGACGATCCCGCCCGAGACGATCCGCGAGACGGCCAGGGAGATGGCCCGGCACCGGCCGGCCACGCTCGTGCATCCGGGGAGGCACGTGACCTGGTACGGCGACGATGCCCAGCGAAGCCGGGCGATCGCGCTCCTCAACGCCCTGCTTGGCAGCTGGGGACGACGTGGCGGCTTCTACACCCCGGCCAGCATGGAGGTAGCCGCCTACCCGTACCCGCCCTATCCGACGCCGGAGCGCCCCAAGCTCGACAATCCCGACGGCCGGTACCCGTTCGCGGACGGCACCCTGAGCAACGGTATTCGCGACGCGACCATCACCGGCGAGCCGTATCCGATCAAGGGCTGGTTCGTCTACGCCACGAATCTGCTGCAGGCCCTTCCGAGTCAGGAGGAGACGCTCCGAGCCATCCAGAACCTGGATTTCATGGTGGTCGTCGACGTGATCCCGAGCGAGATCGCCGGCTGGGCGGACGTGGTGCTGCCCGAGTCGGTCTACCTGGAGCGGCACGACGAGGTCAACGTCGAGTGGTTCCGCGAGCCGTTCATCGCGCTGCGGCAGCCCGTCGTGGAACCGCCGGCAGATCAGAAGCCGAACTGGTGGATCGCGCGCCGACTGGCGGAGAAGCTGGGGCTCGGTGAGTACTATCCCTGGCGTCATGTCGAGGAGTACCTGCGGCAGCGGATCCAGACGGCGGGCTACGATTTCAACGAGCTCGAGGAGAAGGGGATCATCCGAGGCCCGCAACAGCCGATCTTCTTCGACGAGGGAGTCCCGGCTGAATTCTACACACCATCCGGCAAGATCGAGTTCTACTCTCCGCAACTCGAGGGTGCCGGCTTCGACCCGGTCCCGACCTTCACGCCGCCCGAGGAGCCTCCGCCGGGATACTTCCGCCTGTTGTACGGTCGCGCCCCCGTGCATTCGTTCAGCCGCACGCAGACGAACCCGCTGCTGAGCGAGATGATGGACGACAACGAGGTTTGGATCAACGAGGACGTGGCGCGACGCCACGACCTCCGAAGCGGGGACTACGTGCGGCTCAAGAACCAGGACGACGTCGTCAGCGACCGGATTCGGGTGAAGGCCACGCAGCGGATTCGCGGGGACTGCGTCTACATGGTGCACGGGTTCGGGCAGCAGGCTCGCGGCCTTCGCCGTGCCTACGGGAAGGGAGCCAGCGACGCACAGCTCATCACCCGATACGTGAACGATCCGCTGATGGGCGGAACGGGCATGAGCGTCAACTTCGTCACGCTCGAGAGGGAGGCTTAGACCGTGGCGCGCCTGGGCATGGTCATCGACACCACGAAGTGCGTCGGCTGCATGGACTGCGTGGTGGCCTGCAAGACCGAGAACGATGTGCCGGAAGGCTTCAATCGTGACTGGATCGTCACGGAAGTGAGCGGCCAGTTCCCGACCCTCCAAATGGAGATCCGCAGCGAGCGGTGCAACCACTGCGACAGCCCGCCGTGCGTCTACTGCTGTCCGACGGGTGCGAGCCACATAGAGGATCTCGGGAAGACGGTGCAGGTCGATCGACACCTGTGCATCGGCTGCAAGGCGTGCCTGGCGGCCTGCCCGTACGACGCGCGCTTCATTCACCCCGACGGGTACGCCGACAAGTGCACCTTCTGCATGCACCGGGTGGTGGAGGGCCTGGAGCCCGCGTGCGTGGCGGTGTGCCCTACGCACTGCATGTACTTCGGCGACCTCGACGACCCGAACAGCGCCGTGAGCCGGCTCCTCCGATCACGAGAGCACCATACGCTGCTACGGGAGGCGGGCACGAAGCCGCGGATCTACTTCCTGGTGTGATGACGCCGGGATGATCTGATCGACCACTGCCGGATGAGCGACACGATGCAGGAGATCACGAGCACGCGCGCGAACGAGATGGTGGACCCCGCCCTGCACATCTGGGGCTGGGAGATCCCGATCTACCTGTTCCTGGGCGGTCTCGTGGCCGGGATGATGATCATCTCCGGCTACTTCTTGCTGTCGGGCCGGCACAGGAACACGCGCTGCGCCTGCTTCGTCCTTCCCGGGCTCAGTTTGGCTCTCCTGTCGGTCGGCATGTTCGCCCTGTTTCTCGACCTCGAGTACAAGGTCCACTTCTGGCGACTCTACACGACGATCGAGCCGAAATCGCCGATGTCATGGGGCTCGTGGATCCTGCTGCTGGTCTACCCCGCCCTGCTGGCGAACTTTCTCCTGCGCATCCCGTCCCTCATCGGGTCGGGTAACCTGCGACACCTGTCCGAGCGATTGATCAGGCGCGAGATGTTCGTCAAGTGGACTGGCGCCCTGAACATGCTGCTCGGAGCGCTGCTCGGCGTGTACACCGGGATTCTGCTCAGCACGCTGGGGGCGAGGCCGCTGTGGAACAGCGCCATGCTGGGGCCGCTCTTTCTGACGTCCGGCCTGTCGGCGGCTGCGGCGCTCGTCCACATGATCGCCCGGGATCGCTCGGAACGGGAGCTGCTCGCCAAGGCGGACAACGCCTTCTTGATCACCGAGCTGATGCTGATCGGGCTCCTGTTCATCGGCCTGGCTACCGCCACCCGGGTACACATCGGGGCGGCCGAGTTGTTCTTCGGAGGTCCGTACACGGCCGTGTTCTGGGTGTTGGTCGTGGGGATGGGGATCGTGGTGCCGCTGATCGTCCAACTGCTTGCCGTCAACCACAGGATCCGGCACACCCCGCTCGCCCCGCTGGCGGTGATCATCGGGGGCGTGCTACTCCGCTTCGTGATCGTCTACGCGGGCCAGCACAGCACCTGGAGGTTATGAGAATGGCTGCAACCGTCGCGACCGAGGCCATGAAGGCGGGCGCAGCGGCTCGCCACGAAGCTGGCACCGGACCGGCGCCCTACATGAATCCCTACCTGGCCGGGGTCGGACTGGGACTCGTCTTGCTGGCGACGTTCGTGCTCATGGGCCGCGGGTTGGGTGCCTCGGGGGCTTTCACGTCGGTCGTGGCCGTAGGTGTCGAAGCCGCGGCACCGGAGCACGCGAGGGCGAACGAGTTCTACGTCGGCTATCTGGAGAACGGGTTCGGCCATCCATTCAAGAGCTTCCTGGTGTTCGAGGTGCTCGGACTGATGGTCGGAGGCTTCCTGTCGGGTGCCCTGGCGGGCCGAAACCGACGCACGGTCGAGAAGGGCCCCCGGATCAGCACCCGGGGTCGTCTGGGGCTGGCCTTCCTCGGCGGCGGCCTCATGGGCGTGGGATCCAAGCTGGCACGCGGCTGCACGAGCGGGCAGGCGCTCAGCGGCGGCGCGGTGCTCAGCGTCGGGAGCTGGGCGTTCATGCTCATGGTGTTCGCCGGAGCGTACGCACTCGCCTACTTCGTGAGGAGGCAGTGGCTATGATCGCGCCCTTCTTCAAGTACGGTCTTTTCGGCGACGAAGCATCCCTGATCCTCGCCTTTCTCGTGGGGATCGGCTTCGGCTTCTTCCTCGAGCGCGCGGGCTTCGGCAGCGCCCGCAAGCTGACGGCGCAATTCTATCTGACCGACCTGACCGTGTTCAAGGTGATGTTCACCGCGATCATCACGGCGCTGCTGGGGATCTTCTATCTGTCGTGGATCGGCTGGGTGGACCTGTCGCTCGTCTACGTGCCCAACACGTATCTCGCGCCGCAAATCCTCGGCGGGCTGCTTCTCGGCTTCGGCTTCATCGTCGGCGGGTACTGCCCGGGGACATCCGTCGTAGGGACGGCTACGGGCCGGTTCGACGGTTTCATCTTCCTGCTGGGACTGATGGCGGGGATATTCGCCTTCGGTGAAGCCTATCCGCTCCTCGAAGGTTTCGTGAACAGCACGGATCTGGGGCCCATCACGCTCCCGGAAGCCCTCCACGTATCGTACGGTCTGGTGGTCTTCGCCGTGGTAGCGATGGCCGTCGTGGGCTTCTGGGGAGCGGGGATCGTGGAGCGTAAGTTTGCCGCGAAGAGCGTGAATGATAGGATTCCGAATGCCGAAGCTTAGCACGAACCAATGGTTGGCCGTCGTCGCCCTCCTTCTCGGAGCGCTGGCCGTGGTGGGCGAGCCCTACGCCGGCACGAGGACCAGCCTGGACGCCCGTGAGCTGGCGATGATCGTCGAGGGGCGTGCGGATCACGTGACCGCCCCGGAACTGGCCGATTGGATCATGCAGGGGCAGACCGACTACCGGCTCATCGACATCCGGGAGGACACGGCCTACGCCCGGTACCATATTCCCGGGGCGGAGAACGTCCCGATCCACGAGCTCACCGAGTATCCGCTGTTCCGAAACGAGCGAATCGTTCTGTACTCCGGCGGCGGAATCCACGCCGCCCAAGCCTGGTTTCTTCTCAAAGCGATGGGCTTCCCCGGCGTCTACACGGTGCTCGGGGGATTCGATGCCTGGATCGACGAGGTCCTCTATCCCGCCGCGCCGTCGGCGACGACGCCGGAGAGCATGGCGGAGTTCGAACGCGCTGAGGCCGTTGCCGCCTTCTTCGGGGGCTCGCCGCGCGGAGCCGGCGAAGAGGGGGAGCTCCAGGAGCTCGCGCTGCCCAGCGTCGACCTCACATCTCCGGTGATCGTTGCGCCCCGGAAGAAGAGACGCAAAGAGGGCTGCTAACGCGGTGCGCGGCCTCGGCGGCCTTCGAAACAAGAACCCGGCCCGAAGCGTATGGTCCTTTGACGCCTCAGGTTGACTCAGGAAAGGCGGTGGTTCAGATGGCGAAGGGCAACCGGGGGAGAGCTCCGCGGGACCGCAAGCGCCCGTACCGCTTCCCCAAGCCGCCGTGTACGCCGCGGTTTCCGGGGCCGCCGGAACCGGTGAGCCCGGGCGGCTCGGAGTGCACGACGGGTCCGGATCCGCGCGAGCTTCTGAAGAAGGTGAAGAAGAGGCGGTAGCGATTCTCCCGCGGAATCGCCGAATCAGTACTCGATCCGGTCCTCCAGATCCTCCCAGACGCGAAATGCCTCGTCGGCCCCGTCCACGGTCAGGTGCCGCGTCGGGAGAACCCTGCGCCCTATCGGCCGGGCTATCTCCTCGTAGATGAACGCATCGTCAAATCCGGCCTCCGCCGCTACGCCCCGATCGTTGGCGTAGTAGATCCGCTCCATCCGCGCCCAGTAGATGGCGCCCAGACACATCGGGCAGGGTTCGCTGCTGCAGTAGATCTCGCATCCGTCCAGTCGAAAGGTATCCAGATTCCGGCAGGCGTCGCGGATCGCCTGCACCTCGGCGTGGGCCGTCGGATCCTTCTGCCCGGTCACGCCGTTGGACCCGTGGCCCACGATCTCGCCGTCCTTCACCACCACGGCTGCGAAGGGGCCGCCGTTCCCCGATGCCGCGCTCTCCACGGCGAAACGAAGCGCTTCCCGCATGAAGCGGTTGGAATCGTCGCTATCGGCTTTCATCGGCTTAGTTCATCTCCTCGTCCAGGCCGCCGTTGCTAGCCGGCGGACGGAGCGCCACCATCAGTGACGATCGTTGTCTCACACTTCTACTCGGTGGTGCCTGCCATGAGCTCTCGACCGGCCACGAAGCCGCGGCCCCGAAGGCTTGCCGACGTTGCGGCGGAAGGCTCCTCGATGCTCCGTCGTGAGGGCCTTTCCAAACTGACGGGGCGAGAGCGCTATGTCGATGACCTTCCGCTGGAGGACTTCCTCTGGGGAGCCACGGTCCGCAGTCCAGCGGCGAGAGGCCGCATCTCCGACATCATCTTTGGAGACGGGGTGGACTGGTCCGAGTTCGTGATCGTCGACCACACCGACATCCCGGGCAGAAACGCCGTCTACCTGATGGAATACGATCAACCGGCCCTGGCGCCCGGCTACGTTCGGCACGTGCACGAGCCGGTCCTCCTGCTGGCCCACCCGTCGCGCGAGGTGGCCCGCCGCGCGCTGCGCGAGGTGCAGGTCATCGTCGACGTCGAGCCGCCGGCTCTCGATTTCCGCGCCCTGCCCGGTCCGGATCTGATTCAGTACGGCGAGGACAACGTGCTCAAGCGACTGTCGATCCAGAAGGGCGACGTGGAACGGGCGCTGGCCGAGTCTCCGATCGTGGTCGAGGGCGTCTACGAGACGGGCGCCCAGGAGCATGTCTACCTCGAGACGCAGGGCATGCTGGCGTACCTGGACGACGACGTGCTGGTCATCAAGGGCTCGATGCAGTGTCCCTATTACGTCGTGAAGGCGCTGAAGCCTGCGCTGAACCGTTCGGAGGAGGAGATCCGGGTCATCCAGACGCCGACCGGCGGAGGCTTCGGGGGCAAGGAGGAGTTCCCTTCCATGGTGGCGCTGCACGCCGGGTTGCTGGCGCTCAAGTCGCGGGTGCCCGTGAAGCTCATCTACGACCGGACGGAGGACTTGGTCGCGACGACGAAGCGCCACCCCTCCCAAATCCGGCACCGGACGGGAGTAGACGAGAACGGTCGTCTGATCGCGCAGGATATCGAGGTGGTCATGGACGGCGGCGCATACCTCACCTTGACCCCCGTGGTCCTCAGCCGAGCGATCATCCACGCGGCGGGTCTCTATCACTGCGACAACGTGCGCATCCTGGGCCGGGCGATGTTCACGAACTCGGTGCCGTTCGGCGCCTTCCGAGGCTTCGGCAACCCGCAGGCCCACTTTGCGGTAGAGCGCCACATGGACGTGATCGCCGATCGGCTTCGGATGGATTCGGTGGAGCTGCGGCGCATCAACATGATCCGAGACGGACAGACCACGGCCACGGGTCAGGTGATCCGGGACGGCGTGGACAGGCTGCAGATCATGGATCGGGCGCTCGCGCTCTCGGACTACGAGCGGAGGAGGAGAGAGCACTGGGTCCGGAACTCGGAGCACCGCTACCTGCGCCGCGGAATCGGGATGGCCGCCTTCTACCACGGCGCCGGCTTCACCGGAAGCGGCGAGGTGGTGCTGGATTCGCGCCTCCATGTGGAGGGCCATCCGGATGGGAAGGTGCAGGTTCTCTGCGCCAGCACCGAGATGGGACAGGGACAGATCACGATCTTCATACAGCTGGCCGCGGACCGCCTCGGCTACGATCCGGCGGAGATCTCGATCGCGGAGCCGGACACGCACCGGGTGCCGGACAGCGGACCGACCGTCGGGTCCAGGACCGCGATGGTCGTCGGCCGGCTGGTGGAGAGGGCCTGCGACGACCTGTGTCGGCAGGCCGGACTGGAGATCGCCGTGAAGGCAAACGGCGGAGCCCTGGTGAAAGAGGCGATCATCGCCTGGCATTCGGCGCACCCCGGAGAGCGTCTGCTCGGGAAGGCGCGTTACGAGCCGCCGCCAGGGATCGAGTGGGATGAGGAGAACTATCTCGGAGACGCGTACGGCGCGTTCGGCTGGGCCGCACACGTGGCAGAGGTCGAGGTCGACCTGCGAACGTACGACGTGCGCGTGCTGGACTTCGTCTCCGTGCAGGATGTGGGGACCGTTCTGAACGAGACGCTGGCCAGAGGTCAGGTTCAGGGCGGCGTCGCCCAGGGAATCAGCTGGGCGCTGCTCGAGGAGTGCGTCTGGAAGGACGGGGCGATGGAGAACGGCCAGCTGACCAACTACATCATCCCGACGAGCGGAGATCTCCCGCCAATCCGGGTCGAGTTCGTGGAGTTCCCGTACGAGCACGGAGCCCAGGGCGCCAAGGGCATCGGGGAGCTTCCGCTGGTCGGAGCGGCGCCGGCCGTGTTGAACGCCGTCGCCGCGGCGACGGGACGGCAGCCCACCGAGATCCCGCTCACTCCCGAGCGGCTGATGGTCTTGTTGGGCAGCCATGCGCCGGGGGAAGCACGATGAGCGGCAGGAGGAACGATCCGATCCGGATCTCCTTCACGCTCAACGGAGAGCCGACGACGGTGGAGGTCAGCCCGTGGGAGCGGCTCCTGGATCTCCTGCGATACCGTCTGGGGCTAACCGGAACGAAAGAAGGCTGTGCCGAGGGCGAGTGCGGGGCATGCACCGTCTATCTGGACGGGCTTCCCGTGGACTCATGTCTCGTTCCCGCGTATCAGGTGCGCGGCCGTCTCGTGGAAACCATCGAGTCGCTGGATCCGGAGGGAATGGCGCACTACCACGCCCGCGGTACGACGCAGTGCGGCGCCTGCACGCCCGGGGTGGTGATGACCGCCGAGTGGATCCGGCGGCACCCGAACCGACTCGAGACCCACACGGTGCGTGAGCTAATGGCGGGAAACCTGTGCCGATGCACCGGCTATGACGGAATCATCGAAGGCATCGAGGGTGCGTTGGAGGATCGGGAGGCCGGGTGAGCGTCCTCCTCCCCGGTTCCCTGGCCGAGGCGCTCGAGACCCTCGCCGCCGACCCCGACCTGGTACCCATGGCCGGCGGCACGGACCTGCTCGTTCATTGGCCGCAGCACACGGAGGTGCACGAGCACTCCTACCTGGACCTGTCGGGCGTGGAAGAGCTGCGCCCGCATCGCTGGGAGGCGGACGAGCTGATCCTGGGAGGACTCACGACGTACTGGGACATCATCGAGGACCGCCGAGCCTGGAACGAGCTTCCGCTCCTCATCGACGCGGCGCGGCAGGTGGGCTCCATACAGATCCAGACGCGCGGCAGCTGGGCGGGGAACATCGTCAACGCCTCCCCGGCGGCGGACGGGGTCCCGGTGCTGATGGCGTACGACGCGGTCGTCGTGCTCGAGTCGACCCGCGGCCGGAGCGAGGTGCCTCTCTCGGGGTTCTATTCGGCGTACAAGAAGATGCGGAGGTCACCGGACGAGCTGGTGACGGAGATTCGGGTACCGCGCCGCGCGTACGACGTCCAGATCTTCGAGAAAGTGGGCGCGCGGCGGGCGCAGGCGATCACGAAGGTAGGAGTGGCGGTGACGAGATCCGACGCCGGGTGGAGGGTGGTGGCAAACAGCGTGGCGCCGTTCGTATGCCGCTGCCCGGCGGTGGAGCGGATCCTCGAGGAGGGCACCGAGGTGAGAGGGCCGGACGACCTCCTGCCCGCCATCCGCGAGGATGTGTCTCCGATCGACGATATCCGCTCGACCGCCGAGTATCGCGAGAAGGTGTTGGCTCGCCTTCTCTATTACGATCTGCTGGACGTCTGTCCCTCCTTCCGTTGAGCCTGGGATGACTCGGATGGCGACCGCGCGTGCCTTGATGCGCTGCGCAGCGGGCTGCCTGGGCCTCGCCATGGCAGCCGCATGCGCACCCGGGGACGAGAGCGCTGACCGAGAGACCGAACGGGGCTCGGAACGGGACGAGGTCGGCGAGCGTGCCCTTTCAGCCGGAGCCGCCTCGCTCTACGTAGATCCCGCGGACTTCGACTTCTCGAGGAACGCCGACCTACTCGACCGTCTGCTCGCCGACCCGCACGGCTACTTCCGATTCATCAACGTTCCCTTCAGCCGGCGCGTCTGCGATCTCTTCGCCGATCAACTGGCCGCCCTCTCCTCCGAGCAGGTCCGTTCCTTTCAACTGAA
>Ga0255054_10002591_pt1 | contig 10267 bp, 8 predicted proteins | sample JV7_2_23_MG_FD_188634 | JGI IMG/M metagenome (GOLD analysis project Ga0255054, IMG submission 188634) | Seawater microbial communities from Jervis Inlet, British Columbia, Canada - JV7_2_23 | ecosystem: Environmental > Aquatic > Marine > Inlet | place: Canada: British Columbia | collected... | reverse complement strand
CCGACCGATCTCAGCTGGAGGAGTTCGAGCAGCAGCTCACCGAGCACAGCCTGATCCATGAGTCCCTGAAGCACTTCTTCGAGGGCTTCCCGCCGAGTGCGCACCCGATGATGGTGCTCTCGGCGATGGTGTCGAGCCTCTCGGCCTTCTACACGGGCGTGAACGGGGATGATGATGTAGACCTGAACATCATCCGCCTGCTGGCGAAGACGAAGACGATCGCCGCGTTCTCGTACAAGAAGTCGGTGGGCCAGCCGTTCATCTATCCGCGTAACGACCTCAGCTACACGCAGGACATCCTGCACATGATGTTCGCGGTCCCGACGCAGGCCTACGAGATCTCGCCGGTGCTGGACCGTGCGCTGAACCTGCTGCTGATCCTGCACGCCGACCACGAGCAGAACTGCAGCACGTCGACGGTCCGTATGGTGGGGTCCAGCAAGGCGAATCTGTTCTCGGCGATATCGGCGGGCATCTCGGCGCTGTGGGGGCCGCTGCATGGCGGCGCCAACCAGAAGGTCATCGAGACGCTGCGGATGATCCGGGACGACGGCGGCGACTTCCGGAAGTACGTCGACATGGCGAAGGACAAGGACTCGCCGTTCCGGCTGATGGGCTTCGGGCACCGGGTGTACAAGAACTTCGACCCGCGAGCCACGATCCTGAAGGAGTCGGCGGATGCCGTGCTGGAGGAACTTGGTGTCGACGATCCGCTCCTGGAGATCGCGAAGAACCTGGAGCAGGTGGCGCTGGAGGATCCCTTCTTCGTCGATCGCAAGCTATATCCGAACGTCGACTTCTACAGCGGGATCATCTACCGGGCGATGGGCATCCCCGTCGACATGTTCACAGTGATGTTCGCGCTCGGCCGGCTGCCGGGCTGGATCTCCCAGTGGCTGGAGATGACGCAGGATCCGCACATGCGGATCAGCCGCCCGCGGCAGATCTACACGGGCGAGCGCGAGCGGCCGTTCGTCCCGCTGGACCAGCGATAGGCAGTGGGCGTCCTCCGCCCGCCGCTAGCCTCGAGGGGCGGCCGCCCGTCTATCCCGCCGGGATCTCCCTCTTCTTCCCGTTTCGGTCCACGGCCACATACGTGATGAGCGCCTCCGTCACCTTGTAGGTCTCCACGTCCTCCGGCCTCCGCTGCGCGTAGACCTCGACCTCCACGGCGATGGATGTCGTCCCGACGCGGACGGCCTCGCCGTAGAAGGAGACAAGGTCTCCTATGGCTACGCTATGCTTGAACACGAACTCGTTCACGGCGACCGTCACCACGCGGCCCTGGGCAGTGCGCTCGGCGACGATCGCGCCCGCGATATCCGCCTGAGACATGATCCAGCCGCCGAACACGTCGCCATGGATGTTCACGTCCGCGGGCAGGGGGGTCACCCGAAGCGCCGGGTCCCTTTCGGGCAACTCATTCGATTCGGTCATCGGTCACCGTCTGTGTTGGCGTTGTCGAGCGGCCGTCACGAGGAGCGCCCGCGAGAAGCCCGCCAGACAGGATGAAGACGCACGCCGCGCCGCGCGACCGGGTGACGCGTCGAGCGGAGGAAATCCCCCACAAAACGTCACGAGTAATTCCCGATTTCGCCGCTCTTAACGCCGCCGTAGCCTTTTACTTATGAGTACCACGGCGGTTTCGACCGATCTCCGGGAGAAGCTGATCCGCATCCGGCGCGAGCTCCACCGCCGGCCGGAGCTCGCGAACGAGGAGTCGGGAACGGCGCGGCTGGTCTGCCGCCATCTCGACGAGCTGGGCCTGTCGTATCGAAACGCAATCGCCGGCCACGGCGTCGTCGCCAACATCCCCGGGTGCGCCGACGGCCCGATGATCGCTCTCCGGGCCGAGTTGGACGCGCTCCCGATCCAGGAGGAGACCGGTCTGGAGTTCTCCTCCGAGGTTCCCGGCGTGATGCACGCCTGCGGCCACGATGGGCACATGACGATGCTGCTCGGAGCGGCGGAGCTACTGTGCAACGGAGACCCCCCGCCGCTCCCCGTACGGCTCGTCTTTCAGCCCGCCGAAGAGTTCGGCTCCGGCGCCCGCGAGATGATGGAGGCGGGCGTGCTCGACGACGTGGCGATGATCTTCGCCGGCCACCTGGACCGGCACTACGAGACCGGGACCATCGTCGTGAGCCCCGGTGCCGTGAACGCCGCCACGGATTCCTTCCACATCCAGATTCGCGGGCAGGGCGGCCATGGCGCGCGCCCCCACGAGAGCACGGATACCGTCGTGGTCGGGAGTCTCATGGTGATGGCCATCCAGACCCTCGTCTCGCGCGAGGTGGACCCTGCCTTCCCTTCGGTCGTCTCTGTGGGTCAGTTCACCGCCGGCACGGCGCCGAACGCGATCGCCGGCGAGGCGCTGCTCACCGGTACGATCCGGGCCCAGCACCCGGAGGTGATGGAGCAGCTCAGGAAGGGCATCACTCGCATCGCGACCTCGATCGGCGAGCTGCACGGAGCGGAGGTCTCGATCGAGCTGGAGTCGGGCACGCCGCCGCTCAATAACACCCGGGAGATGACGAGGCTGGCGCGGAAGGCCGCGGCCGAAGTCGTCGGTCGGGACAACGTCACACGACTCAGGATCGCCAACATGGGTGGCGAGGACTTCGCCTACTTCCTCGAGCAGATACCGGGCTGCTACGTGCGCTTCGGCTCCCAGGTGCCGGGCCGCCAGGGCTTTCCGGCGCACAGCAGCCGCTTCGACTTCGACGAGGAGGCTCTGCCGACCGGTGCGGCGTTCCTGGCGACGGTGGCGCGAATGGCCGGCCGCGCGGTCCTGGCGCAGGGGGAGGCGTGATCAAGGTCCGGCTCGCCCAGGACACCGACGCGCCGGCGATCGCGGAGATCTTCCGGGCGACCTACGGCGCGGCATACCCCTACCCGGAGTTCTACGACCCCTACCAGCTGAAGCGGCTCATCTTCGCCGATGACACCGTGGTCGTGGTGGCGGAGGATGTGGAGGATGGCCGGGTCGTCGGCACGGCGTCCGTCCTGGAAGAGAAGGGTGCCTATACGGACCTGGGCGGCGAGTTCGGACGGCTGGCCGTGCATCCTGATTTCCGAAACCGGGGCGTCGGTCAGCTGCTCATGGAGAAGCGCCTCGAGTTGGTGAGGGATCGCCTGCACGTGGGGATCATGGAGGCGCGGATCGTCAATCCCTACTCCACCAGTATCGCGACGGCGCACGGCTTCACGACGGTCGGTTATCTGCCGGGCAAGCTGATGATCGAGTGGCGAGAGAACCTGGTCCTTCTCGTTCGCCACTTCGGAGATGCGCTTCAGCTTCGGCGCAACCACCCACGAGTCATCCCGGAGGCCTACCGGGTCACCAGCGCCGCGCTGAAGGGCTGCTCCCTCGAGTGCGACGCGATCGTGGATGAGGAGTCCGCCTCCTATCCGCACCGCGACGACTTCGTCATCGAGGAGTTGACGACGGAGGGATACACCGAGCTCCTTCGGATTCAGCGTGGTCGGGTGAAGGGTCGGGAAGTCTTTGGCCCGATGAGGCTTCACTATGGCTACTTCAAGTTGAAGGCGAAGGACTCCCACTACCTCCTGGCGAAGGACAGGGGCGACATCGTGGGTGCCATCGGCTATACGCACGACGAGCGTGAGGCGATCGTCATCGTCTTCGAGATGATCTCACTCCAGGACGATGTGATCCGCTTCCTGATCACCGAGCTTCTCAGACGATGCGAGACCGAGCTGGCTGCCCAGTACGTGGAGGTGGATGTGAGCGCGTACGCCCCTCGCATGCAGCGCACGTTCCTGGAGTTTGGGTTCCTGCCCGTCGCCTACGTGCCGGCCCTCGTGTTCCACAAAGTGGAGCGGCTGGACGTCGTGAAGATGGGGCGACTGTACGCGACGCTGGATACCAGCCGAGAGGTGCTGATTCCCGACGTGCAGCCGGCGGCGGATCTGGTGATACGGAGCTTTCAGCGGAGGCAGGTCGAGCCTCGGATTCGCGAGGCGATCGACCGTATCGCCCTCTTCAAGGGTCTGAACGAGGAGCAGCAGCAGCGCGTGGCCCGCTTCTGCGAGCCAAAGAGCTACGCGCCGGGAGAGACGATCTTCGAGGCCGAGGCGCAAGCGGGTGAGATCCACCTGGTGCTCTCCGGCGAAGTCGACGTCTACCTGGGGGTTCCCGCGGCACGGGTGGGTAGCGTGGGTGAGGGTGAGTGCCTCGGCGAAGTCTCAGCACTCTCCGGATTGGATCATTCGGCCGCCGCCGTCGCCAGGGACCACGTCGAGACGGCGGCTCTATCCCACGAATCTCTCGAGAGCCTCATTCGCAGACGTCCGGACGTGGGCGTCGTGCTCTTCCGGAACCTGGCAACGGGCCTCGGGGAGAAGCTCCAGCGCTCCGACGTGGCGCTGCTGCAGAAGTAGGAGGTCTCTGCCCTCGATGGGATGCGGCTGATCTACGTCTTCCAGGACCCCGACGTTTCGAGGCCCCGCACCTCGTCGACCGCGATGCGCGTGTGGCCGGCGCGGGCCGCGAGCGTGATCGCGCCCGCGTAGAGGACGAGCACGCCGACCAGGACGACCGGTCCCGGGATCGGGCCGATCGCCATCCGGCCGACCACGTCGGAGAAGCTGTCTGCCTCCGTAGGATGGATGTGCAACTTCGCGACCCACGCCGCCAGAATCGCGAAATAGATCCACAGATAGTTGTATCTCAGGCGGATGCCGATAGCCTCCAACGCGCTGATCTTGAACGTTGGCCGATCCAGATCCTGGGCCACGAACTCTCGCCAGTCCTCGCGCGGGCTCACCAGGCTCCTCCGGATCATCGGGATCCAGAAGTTTTCCTCGATCATCCTGACCCGAGACCGCCACACGTCGAAGTAGCGGAAGCGACGAGCCTCGAACCCGAGGAAGATCGAGACCAGGATCAGGGCCAGCAGCAGCGTCACGTGCGAGTGGTCCCGGCTGCTGAAGGCGATGGAGAGCATGGCGCCGGTGGTGACGATCGCCCAGTTGGTGGTCGGGTCCAGCCGGGCTCTCCAGTGGTCGGCCCGGCTCAGCTCGCCCCGGTAGAAGTGGACCAGCGCTGCGATGTACTCGCTGCGTGTGAGCGGATAGTCCTCGAACGCGGTCGGCGGTTCGCCTCCCGCGGATTCGCCTCCCGCGGATTCGCCTCCCGCGGATCGAGCTGCCGTTGACCCGGCGTCCGCTGGATTGCGCTGAGGGGTAGGCTGAGGCTCTTCCAAGGGCTCCTCGCGGGTGACGCGCGGCGCACGCCGAGCGTCTCATAGTGTACCGATCCGGTCGTGGCCGAAGCCAGACTCCTCGAGAAGATGGGAGCCATGCTCACGAATCGCTCGTTCGCAAAGCGTCTCGCGATCCCGCTGGTGGCGGCGGCTCTCTCCGGCTGCGGCGATGACTCGACGGGGCCGATCGCATGCACCGAGGAGTTCCGCTACGGGATCACGATCGAGGTACGGGATGGCGCGACCGGTGCGGGGGCGGCGGTCGGCGCGGAGGGCACGCTGACCGAGGGCGACTTCGTTGAACAGCTGATGGTATTCGGTGACGATACGATGCTGGGGGCCGGCGAGCGCGCGGGCACCTACGATGTCCTCATCACGAAGCCCGGCTTCGAGGACTGGACCGCATCCCGAGTGACGGTGACCGCCGACGAATGCCACGTGCACCCCGTCGCTCTACAGGCGAACCTGGTGCGCGTCCCGAACTAGAGCTCAGGGTTGAAGCGTGTCTCCCGCCGCTTCCTCCGGGTCGCCCCGCGGCAGGCCAAGCGGCGCCGCATCGGCTCCAGCGTCTGCTGATTCCTGATCCCCCGAGCCCGCGACGGCCGCCGCGCTGTCCGTAGCCGCGGGAACTCCCTCGGATGCTCCCTCGATTATCGAGCCCGGCTCCGTGGTCGGAGGCCGTGCTGAGGTCGGAGCATGCGCCGCCTTCCGGACGCCGCGGAACGCCGGGTCGTCGATGAACGGCTCGTAGCCGGTGACGCCGAGCGTGATCGTGTCGCCGACATCCACCAGCAGGTCGATCTCCGCGACACGCTCGCTGAAAGTGGCCAGGACGGCTCCCTGTACGGCGGCCACGGTCAGCAACAGCCGCCCTTCCTCCTGCCGCTTGCCCAGCACCGGTCCCTCCAGGGTCTCTCCGCCTCCACCCAATCCGGCCGGCAGGTAAGGGCTCAGGTAGCGCGGCGCGAGGAGAGTGCCGGTCACGCCGATGGCGATGCCGATGAGAAAGACGATGAACGTGAGACCGCCCTTTACCTTCTCCGGGCGATCTTCGAGACCCAGGTCGATGTCGTCCATGCTCCAGCCTTCGGTTGCTTCCTGCCTGATGACCAGCGGCTCAGCCTTGAAAGGCTCCGGCTGACGTCTCCACCTCTACCCTTACGGTCGACTGCGGCTGGAGATTCAAGGTCTGCCCGCCCTGGGCAAGTCCGATCGTCCCCGACCGCAGCCCGGCGAGCACGAATGTAGCCAGGACCTTCCGGCGACGCTCCCCATCTGATCTCCTTGTCCTCGCTTCGCTCGCTTGACACATTCGCCGCGCGACTCACGTTAAGTCGATGGGGCCGTACGACGCCCCCGTGCATCCAGTTGAAACCACCCATCCGGAGTCTCGAGACATGAAGCAGACACCCATCTTTCATGGGCGCGCCTTGCTTATGAGTGGCGCGCTCTCTCTGGCGTTGGCCGGCGCTGCCTGGGCGCAGGTTCAGTCAGTGAGTTACCTGGACGAGCTGCCGCCGCTCGTGGACCGCGAGGTCTACTTCGGCAATCCGGTGCTGGCCTTCGGCGGACTGTCGCCCGACGGCAAGTACATATCGATCGTCAAGCCGCTGGACGGAATCCTCAACGTCTGGGTCCGGCGTGCAGACCAGACCTGGGACGAGGCCTGGCCCGTCACGAACGAGCGAGACCGGCCCGTCTTCCAGTATTTCTGGAGCCAGGACGGGAAGTACATCCTCTACGCGCAGGACGACGGTGGGGACGAGAACTTCCGCGTCTACGCCGTGGATCCGGCGGCCAAGCCCGCCTACGGCGAGAAGGTGCCGCCCGTGCGCGACCTCACCCCGTACGACGAGATGCAGGCACGGATCATCGTCGTGCCCGAGAAGTCGCCCAAGCACATCCTGGTCGGCATGAACGACCGGGATCCGCAGCTACATGACGTCTACCGGCTGAACATCGAGACCGGGGAGCGGAAGCTCCTCTTCCAGAACGATGCCAACGTGGCCGGCTGGATGGCGGACCTGGAGGGCAACCTGCGGCTGGGCTTCCGCGTGACCGAAGATGGCGGGAGCGAGCTCCTGCGCGTCGACGGTGCCGAGCTCACACCGATCTACACCTGCACGGTCGACGAGACCTGCGACCCGATCCAGTTCCACAAGGACGGGAAGCGCGTTTACCTGGCCACCAACAAGGGGGACCGGGACCTGGCCGAGCTCGTTCTCATCGATCCTCAGACGGGCGAGACCGAGTTCGTGGAGCGGGATCCCGAGGGAGAAGTGGACTTCACGAACGCGATCTTCTCGCGGGCCACCGACGACCTGATCGCCACGAGCTACAACGGGGCCAGGCTGCGGATCTACCCGAAGGATCCGACCTTCGAGAAGGACCTCGCGAGCATTCGGAAGGCTCTGCCGCGCGGCGACCTCATCTTCCGCCAGCCGACCAAGGACGACCGGCTGTGGATCGTGAAGCCGATCCTGGATACCGACAACGGTCCCAACTACCTGTACGATCGGGCGACCGGGAAGGTGGAGCTCCTCTATCGGCCCTACCCGAACATACCGATCGAGCAGATGGCCGAGATGGAGCCGGTCACCTACACGGCAAGGGACGGGGTGGAGATCCCCGCCTATCTCACTCTACCCAAGGGTGTCGAGCCGAAGAGCCTCGCGGTCCTGATCATGCCGCACGGCGGACCCTGGGCGCGGGACACCTGGGGCTGGAGCCCACTGGCTCAGCTTCTGGCGAACCGGGGATATGCCGTGCTCCAGCCCAACTTCCGGGGCTCGACCGGCTACGGAAAGCGGTTTCTGGAGCTCGGTAACAACGAATGGGGCACCGGCGCGATGCAGCACGACATCACCGACGGCGCCAAGTGGCTGGTCGAGAAGGGGATCGCGGATCCGGACCGGATCGCCATCATGGGCGGATCGTACGGTGGCTACGCGACGCTCGCCGGAGTGGCGTTCACGCCGGACCTCTACGCCGCCGGCGTTTCGATCGTCGGCCCGTCGAGCATCATCACCCTGCTGAACTCGATTCCGCCGTACTGGGCCCCGATCAAGAAGATGTTCCACGCCCGAGTGGGTGATCCGGAGGACTCGGCGGACCTGGAGAGGCTCCGGGCGCAGTCTCCGCTCTACTCGGCGGAGGACATCACGACGCCTCTCATGGTCATTCAGGGGGCTAACGACCCCCGCGTGAAGCAGGCCGAGTCAGACCAGATCGTGATCGCGCTGCGCGACCTCGGACGGACGGTCGAGTACCTGGTGGCGCCCGATGAAGGGCACGGCTTCGCCAACGAGATCAACAACCTGGCGAGTTACGCCGCGATCGAGCGCTTCCTGGCCGAGAACGTGGGCGGACGCTACCAGAGGGAGATGCGTCCCGAGATCGCTGACAAACTGGACGAGATCACCGTCGACGTCGAAACGGTCGAGATCGGAATGCGCCAATAGTCGCGACGTCGGCTCCCGGGTCCAGGCCTCGGCCTTGGACCTTGCGGGCTTGGGTTGCACTACTGGTCGCACCACTGAGTGGGCGGTCCTGGCGGGCCGCCCACTTTTCATTACCCTCCACGTGCGATACTAATCTTTGCCCCGGTCTTTGGGCCGGCAACGGCCGGCCCGACCTAGAGGGCGGGGGCGACATGAACGACGTGAACCCGGAGGATAGATGACGCGCACACGGGTGCTGATCATGGGCGCCGCGGGACGGGACTTCCACAACTTCAACGTCCTCTTCCGTGAAGATCCCGCCTACGAGGTCGTGGCCTTCACGGCCGCCCAGATCCCGGACATCGAGGACCGCACCTATCCGGCCTCGCTGGCCGGCTCCCTCTACCCGGACGGCATCCCGATCGAGCCGGAAGAGGAGCTCGAGTCGATCGTGCGCGAGCAGGCCGTGGACCAGGTATGGTTCTGCTATTCCGACGTCTCGCACGAGTACGTCATGCACCAGGCCAGCCGGGTCATCGGTTGGGGTCCCAGCTTCGGCCTCTGCTCCGCCACCCGAACGATGCTGGAATCCACCAAGCCGGTGATCGCGGTCACCGCGGTGCGTACCGGGGCGGGGAAGTCCCAGACGACGCGGTTTCTCGCGCGGATCCTGAAGGATCTCGGGAAGAAGGTCGTGGCGGTCCGCCACCCAATGCCGTACGGGGATTTGGCGGCTCAGGCCTGCCAGCGCTTCGCGAGCTACGAGGACCTGGATCGGCACGAGTGCACGATCGAGGAGAGAGAGGAGTACCAGCCGCACATCGACAACGGCTTCGTCGTCTACGCGGGCATCGACTACGAGCGGATCCTGCGCGAGGCGGAGCGCGAGGCCGAAGTCATCCTCTGGGATGGCGGAAACAACGATACCCCGTTCTATCGGCCGGATCTCTACCTCGTCGTGGCCGATCCGCACCGCGCGGGCCACGAGCTCAGCTACTACCCGGGCGAGACGAACTTCCTCATGGCCGACCTCATCGTCGTCAACAAGGTCCAGACGGCGGACCCGGACGACGTGGAGAGTGTTCTCGAGAACGCCCGGCTCTACAATCCGTCGGCTCGAACGGTGCTATGCCGCTCGGAGATCTACGTGGAGGGAGCCGAGCGGATCACGGGAGCCCGGGTTCTCGTGGTCGAGGACGGGCCGACGCTCACTCACGGCGGGATGAGCCGCGGAGCTGGCTGGTACGCCGCGGAACGAGCGGGCGCGAGCGAGATCGTGGACCCGCGTCCGTACGCGGTAGGAACGATCGCCGAGACCTACGAGGCCTACCCGAACGCGGCCGGGATTCTGCCGGCCATGGGCTACGGAGACGACCAGATCCGGGAGCTCGAGGCCACGATCGAGGCCGCGCCGGCGGATGTCGTCGTGGAGGGAACGCCGATAGACCTGGCGCGCATACTCACCACCAGCAAGCCGATCGTGAAGGTGCGATACGAGCTCGAGGAGCTCGAGCCCGGCCAGATCAGGGCGGAGGTGGAGCGCATCCTGGCCGGCTGCGGCGAGGGCTAGATCAGGCCTGAGGAATGATCACGGCCTTC
>Ga0255054_10002587_pt1 | contig 10271 bp, 7 predicted proteins | sample JV7_2_23_MG_FD_188634 | JGI IMG/M metagenome (GOLD analysis project Ga0255054, IMG submission 188634) | Seawater microbial communities from Jervis Inlet, British Columbia, Canada - JV7_2_23 | ecosystem: Environmental > Aquatic > Marine > Inlet | place: Canada: British Columbia | collected... | reverse complement strand
GCGGTAGCGTTCGGAGGGACTGGGAATCGGGCTCCTGCCCGATTCCCGAAGCCTTGTCCCCGAGTCCTCCCCGGGGCGCCAGAAAACTCTTTCTACACCCGCTGCGCTAGCGGAAGCACGCACCTGCTGATCGCTCGTCGGACAACTACTCCTCCAACCCGGCCTTGCGCAGACCGTCGAGGTTGCGTTCGATCTGGTCCTCCGGAGTGTTCCAGCGCCGACTTTCCTTGACTTGGGTCTGGAGCGTATAGCCGGGATACAACCTGCGGCGGATAGGACGGATAAGCGGTCTTCGAGGTCCGAGAATCACCCGTTATGACAACTCCCGGGGGAATCCCAGACTCGTAGGACCGTAATTCTTGGTGGGTCTTCGTTCACCACCGCGGGACCCGACGTACCCGCCCAGGGTCCTCATAGCCTGAGATCCCCCGACGATTTGTCACTTCGGGCGTTATAGGACCCCGATCGCCCGCTTCTTTGTCCTACCCGCGCATACGCCCGCCCCACGCTTCGAAGCGCGTACTTCGAAGCGCCTTGTTGATCGCGGCGCGCTCAGGCGGGATACTCCTCCGATCGCCGCGCTGCCCGCGGCGAGTCCCGAGAGAACGACCTGCCGAATGGGCTCATCCAAGTCGACCACGTACCCGACCACGTACCTCAGGAGCCTCGTGGCCGACCGCGTCTCCGCGGTGAGCCGCTATTGCGACGAGCTCGTGCAGTGGCTTCCCCATCCCTGGGACAGCGGTGAGCTGCTCGAGCTCTGCGACTGCCCGAAGAAGCGCAGCATCAGCGACCCGACTCAGCTCGGCGAGCTGCCGCGGGGCGGCGATGCGCGCACCGCCCTGCTGCTGAACGGGACCTTCAACTACGACTTCGACATCCACAAGCTGCTTGTCGAGATGCGACCGGCGCTCTCGCGCGGCAGCCGGGTCGTGGCAGTCTGCTACAACCCCTACCTCCGCTGGGTCTATCGGTTGGCCGACGCGTTCGGCCTGCGCGACGCGCCGCTGCCCACGACCTTCGTTACCCACGCGGCCATCTCCGACATCGCGCGGACCGCGGGCTACGAGGTGGTGCGAGCGAGAACCGCCTGCCACATCCCCTTCTCGCTCTTCGGTCTGGGCGATCTGCTGAATCGCCTGCTCTCAGCCATTCCGCTGCTGCGGCAGCTGGCGCTGGTCACCGTGCTCTTCCTGCGCCCGCTGCCGGGATCGTCGGAGAGGAGCGAGGGCCCCCCGTCGCTCTCGATCCTGATTCCCGCTCGCGACGAGCGCGGCAACATCGAGGCCGCGCTCGAGCGGCTGCCCGACTTCGGCGGTGCGGACATCGAGGTGATCTTCGTCGAGGGGCACTCCACGGACGGCACCTGGGAGGAGATCCAACGCGTGGCCGCCGAGTGGTCCGACCGAATCTCCTGCCTGACGTTCCAGCAGACCGGCGTGGGCAAGGCGGATGCGGTCCGCTTCGGCTTCGGCCACGCCACCAAGGACCTGCTCACCATCCTCGATGCAGACCTCACGATGCCGCCCGAGCACCTCGCCCGCTACTACGACGCCTGGTGCGCGGGGCTGGGCGACTTCGTGAACGGCAGCCGCCTCGTCTACCCCATGGAGGGCGAGGCCATGCGCCGCCTGAACCTGCTGGGCAACGTCTTCTTCGCCAAGGCGCTCAGCGTGATCCTCGACATGCGCATCAGCGACACCCTCTGCGGCACGAAGCTGCTGGCGCGCCGCGACTACGAGCGCTTCGTGGCCTGGCGGCGCGACTTCGGTGACTGCGACCCCTTCGGCGACTTCGAGCTGCTCTTCCCGGCGGCCACCATGGCGCTCGGAACCGTCGACGTGGCGGTGCGCTACCGCGACCGTACCTACGGCGCCACCAGCATCAGCCGCTTCCGGCACGGCTTCCAGCTGCTGCGCATGACCGCCATCGGGCTGTGGCGGATCAAGCTCGGGAAGGGCTGAGCCGGCCTCAGCGAATCGGGCGCCGCAGGCCGCGGGCGGCGCGGGCGCGCCCGTGCAGCGCCTCTTCGTAGTGCTCGACGAGCCAGTCGTAGGTCGTCTTCAGCCCCTCGCGCAGCTCGATGCGGCTCTTCCAGCCGAGCTCTTCCTGCCGGCTCACGTCGAGGAGCTTGCGCGGCGTGCCGTCGGGGCGGCTCGAGTCGAAGCGGAGCTCGGCCCCGGGGTGGATGATGTCGCGCACCAGCTCGGCGACCTCGCGGATGGTGAGCTCCTGGCCGGTGCCGATGTTGATGTGCTCCTCGTCGTCGTAGTGGCGCATGACGTGGAGGCAGGCGTCCGCGAGGTCGTCCACGTGCATGAACTCGCGCCGCGCCCGGCCGGTCCCCCAGACCGTCAGCTCGGTCTCGCCCTCGAGCTTGGCCTCGTGGAACCTGCGCATCAGCGCCGGGAGGACGTGGGAGCTCTCCAGGTCGAAGTTGTCGCCGGGCCCGTAGAGGTTGGTGGGCATGGCGGAGACGAAGTTGCAGCCGTGTTGGCGCTTGTAGGCCGCGCAGAGCTTGATGCCGGCGATCTTCGAGATGGCATAGGCCTCGTTGGTGGCCTCGAGCGGGCCGCTCAGCAGGTGCTCCTCGCGCATGGGCTGCGGCGCCTCGCGCGGGTACACGCACGAGCTGCCGAGGTAGAGCAGCTTGCGGACGCGATGCTGATATGCGGCGTCCACCACCGTGCAGTGGATCATCAGGTTGTCGTAGATGTAGTCCGCGGGATAGGTGGAGTTGTCGAGGATGCCGCCCACCGTGCCCGCCACCAGGAACACGTAGGCCGGGCGGTTGGCGGCGAACCAGGCATCGACCGCGCTCTGGTCGCGCAGGTCGAGCTCGCTGCGGGGGACGAGCAGCAGGTTGCGGAAGCCTTCGGCCTCCAGGCGGCGCACGATGGCCGAGCCCACCAGGCCGCAATGGCCGGCGACGTAGATGGGCGCGTCGGCGGGCAGCTCTTCGGACATGGCGACGATCGGCCTCCTCGACTCGGCGCGACTCGTCGGCCGCGCCCGGGCCCGCCCCTGGAGTCTAGAGTCTAGAGTCGAATGCGCGAGGGCTGCCGCCGCGCCGAACGTCGGTGCACCATGGCGCCCGCCACCATGCCTGCGGCGAAGACCCAGGGTCCTCAGAGCCTGAGATCCCCCGACGATTTGTCACTTCGGGCGTTACCGGACGTCCGAAGCCCCCTTGTTTGGCCTATCCGCTCAGTCGGGGCCCAGCTTGTAGACCGCGAGAATCGGCTCTCCGAACGCCGAAACGGTGTACACCGCCTCCGCGTCCGGCCGTCGATCGCGGCCACCTCTACGGAAGATCGTCATGAAGTAGTCGGGCTGTTGATCGTCGCCCACGAACTCGATCCTCTCGCGATCGGCCGGCCGCAGCAGCATCGCGTACACAAATCCGGGGCCGTGCGAGGCCCGCACCCGGATCGCACTTCTGGAGTCTTCGGCGAGGATGTGCTCGAACCCTTCGCGATAGGCGAGCCCCCAGTAGTCGAGGGCGCCATTGTGCTTCACCCGGGACAGGTCGTCGCCGGCGAGCGCGTTCCCGTACACGTGCTGATAGGGATGGGACCTCACCATCAACAGCGAGATACGGCCCATGTCGAGAAGCAGGACGGCCAGGAGCAGGGCGTACGCCGCGTAGCCGAATCGTTGGCGCAGGAGCCTCCCGACCCCGACGACGCCGGCTACCCCGAGCAGCGCGAAGGACGGATACACGAAGTAGTGGTGCCGCCAACCGTCAAAAAGCTTCGTCCCGAACATTATCGGAAGAACGATCGGCACCCAGAGAAGAAACGCAGCGATCCACAGGAGGCGATGCGTGCGATCAAGCCGCCACGGGTCGCGCACCGTTCTCGCAACCAGGAGCAGCGTCCCCGCGCCCATGCAGATCGTGTAGGAAAGCGGCGTCGTCCCCACGATCCACACGAAATTGTAGGTCCATGATGTGGCAACTCCCGTCGCGAACCGGGACTTGTCCAGCGCCCCGAGGAACCCCCCGACAGGATCCGTCCAGAGATAGGGCCAGAACGACACGACGAAGGCAGCGAGTGCGACGAGATGGATGCCGAGGATCACGGCTCCCCTTCGCGGTTGCCTCCAGGGTCCGCGCCCGGCGAGCGCCTCCGCGCCTATGAACACGACGGTGGCTAGGGGGAGGACCAGACCCGCGATCCGGATGTCGATGGCGAGCGCGGAGGTGAGGGCGTGCAGGACGGCCCGGGGCACGCTCGGCCGGTCCAGGAGCAGCACCAGCGTGCACGCCCCCATCGTGTAGAGCACCAGAAACGGGATGTCGACGGAGTTGTAGAACGCGTGAGAGAACAGTCGAGGATGGAGCGCCAACAGAAGAAAGCCCAGCAGGCCAGCCCCCCAGCTCTCGAACGTGGATCGACACAGGAGCGTGAAGCAGGCCGCCCCCGCGAGGAACGTCAGAAAGGTCAGCAGGTGCCGAAGGAGCACGACCTCTCGCGCATCGGCCGAAGGGAGAAGCAACGCCTCCACTGCCTGGAGGGACATCTCGAACGCCGGGCCGTGAGTGAAGTCATGGTGCCCGAGGTGCGGGACCCGGGCTTCCGAGGGTCCCTTTGAAAGCACTCGCTCCGCGTAGTCGGACCATCTCTCGCCGAATCGTTGATTGCGGATCTCGTCCCAGTGCGCTCCGTAGTCGTCGAAGACGCACACGCCGAGGATCAGAAATCCGCCGAGGAACAGCGTGGCGAGAAGCCAGGCCTTCTCTTCGAAGCGTCGGCCGAGGGTTCGGCCCGGTCTCAGATCATCTTGAGACGGCGAAACGCGACCCCGCACATGCACAGGAGCCTCCACCCGTGGCGGAAGCGCCAGATATTGGTCTCTCCGTACACGCGCTCACCATAGCGAAGGCTCACCTGTTCATCATCGTCAATGAGAAACCTTCCACGCGCCACAAACTGCCAGACGACTTCCAGTACGAGGTGGAGCCGATCAGGCCGCCCCTTGCCCCATGATGGGCTGAACCTCCTCCGGATTACCCGGATGAAGTTGGGGGGCTTCCCCGCAGCGCCTGGAAGCCGAGGGGCCGCCCCATTCAGCTCCATTCCCAGCTCGGGGCGCTCGAAGGAAGCACGACGAGCCTGCTGCATGACTGCTGCAACACCGGTGACCACCAGGTGTCGTACCTGAACACCCATGAGATCCGAACCTCCCGATCTATCAACGGAATGGACACCGGTGGACGTGGGTGAACAGCGGTGACGGAACCCGGGATATACCTTCTAAGCAGCGGGTCGGGGGTTCGAGTCCTCCCCGGGGCGCCAGTACGTTGGCCGCTAGGCCGACTCGACCGGACCCACCAGCTCCTCGAACCAGCTTCGCAGCCGCTTGCGCGTCTCGGCCACCGCAGCGTCGAGGGCTGCAGCGTCCTCGAAGCCACAGCGCTTCGCCAGGAGCTCACGGGCCTCGGCCTCGGAGGGCAGGACGCTTCCGGCGCCGCCATCGCGCAGCCGCATCCGGGCTTCGATCAGGCGCAGCAGGCGCAGGCCTTCGCCGAGCTCGACTGCGGCTTCGAGGGGAAGCACCTCGAGGGTCGAGAGTGCGAGCAGGGTGTGATCGATGGAGGCTCCGGGGGGGAGGTCGTCGGCGGGCTGGCCCAGGCTGTAGAGCTGGGCCACGAACTCGGCGTCCACGTAGCCGCCCGGTCCCAGCTTCACGTGCTCCTTTCCTGCCGCCAGCTCCTGCATGCGCCGGCGCATATCCGCAACCTGCTTGAGCGCGTCCTCGGGAAGCGGACGACCGATGGCCGCACCTCGGATGATCGCCGTGGCCTCGCGACCCAGGTCCGGATCGCCCGCAATCGGCACGGCCCGGGTCATGGCCAGCCGCTCCCAGACGTCCCGCGGCTCGTCCCAGTACTTCCGCAAGGTGTTCAGGTTCACGACGATCTTGCCCTGGACGCCCCACGGCCGCAGTCTCGCGTCGATCTCGTACAGGTTCCGCTCCTGGACGCTGCTCATCAGGTGCTGAGCCACGCGAGTCCAGAACTCTTCGCCGCCGCGCTCGTCCCGCTTCGTGCAGGTCCCTCCAGGATCGCAGACGAAGATCACGTCCAGGTCGCTGCCGTAGACGAGCTCGCCGGAGCCCACCTTCCCGCAGCCGATGACCGCGAACCGCGTCGGCCGGCCGTCCTCCTCCGGCAGGCCCCAACGCTCCGCCCACATGGCCGTGCTCAGCTCAAGGGCGAGCTCGATGATCGTCTCGGCCAGCGCGCTCATTGCGCGGCTCACGCGCGCGGATTCGACGCCCTCGAGGTCTTTCATCGCGACCAAGGCCAGCTCGCGGCCGCGCAGGGTGTCGAGGGCCGGCGGATCGCCGAGCTCCTTCACGCTCCGGCGCCCATCCCGCAGGAGATGGGTGATCCGTTCGTCGGCCATCGGCTCCCCCAGCAGCTCCAGCGTCACGCCGAGGAGCTCGGGTTGGGCCGCGAGGAGATCCGCCAGGTAGTCGGAAGCACCCGCCAGGCGCACGACTGAGCGCATCCGCTCGGGGTTGTGAAGCACCGCATCCGAATCGGACCCGAGGCGACCGAGGATTCGGAGCAGGTTGTGGAGAGCGCGATCGGGATCCGGGATCCGGCCCAGAGCCTCGAGCAGCGGGCGGCCGAGGCTCGCGAGCTCTGCGTCGTGCGCCTGAATCCGTTCGCGGGCGGCCTGGGGATCGCGGAACCCGACCCCGTCGATCGCGTCGTCGGAGACCTCGGTCACGCACCCCCCTCGTCCTGAAGGCGCTCGTTCATGGCGCGCAGCCGATCTGCCATCACGCCCATCAGCATCAGCGAGAAGTCCGGGGACGCCTGAACGAGGAATTTGAACCGCTTGACGTCGATCGGCACCAGCTCCGTCGCCCCCACGGCGACGGCCCGGGCGGAGCGAGGGGCATCCGTGATGAGTGCCATCTCGCCGAAGGGATCGCCCTCCTGGAGGTTCTCGACGACGGTCCCCCCGACACTCAGCTCGACGCCGCCCGAACGTACGACGTACATCACCTGACCGGGGTCGCCCACATCGAAGATCACCTGCCCGTCTTCGAACAATTCGCTCGGGCTGGCGTGGCGAAAGAGCAGGTAGCGGCTCTCCATATCGATCAAGGCACACTCCTCGGCCCCCCACGCCTAGCGAGTTTAGCAACACCCAGGTCCACCCTTGGTGCGCCGGGTTCGGCACGTGGATTCTGACAGGCAATTGACAGCCTAGAGGATGGACGGCGGTGGACGTCCCTGGACGTTGGTGGAATCTCGCGCCCCGTGGGGCCCTTACACCCTGGACGTCCCTGGACGCCGGTGGACATTGGCGGACGATCGCTGAAACTGCCTTCTAAGCAGCGGGTCGGGGGCCCGTAGCGGTAGCGTTCGGAGGGACTGGGAATCGGGCTCCTGCCCGATTCCCGAAGCCTTGTCCCCGAGTCCTCCCCGGGGCGCCAGCAACACCTCGACATTGCTGCGCGGTCGGCTCCTGCAAGGTCGAGAGGTGGGCGAACGTCGCTGTACACGACGCCGGTCCTTCGGACGCGGGTCAATCTTCCACCCAGTCGGCAACGAACACGTTCGTCTCGCCCCGGGCTTCGTTGTTCCGGTTCGAGGCGAAGACCAGCTTCTTTCCATCGTGGCTCCACATCGGGAAACCGTCGAACGTGGGATTGTGCGTGACCTGCTCCTGGCCGGTCCCATCGACTTTGATCAGGAAGATGTCGAAGTTCCGGCCCCGCGGGTCGTGCTGGTTGCTGACGTAGAGAATGTGCTCGTTGTCGGCATGCAGGTAGGGGCCGAAGTTGGCGGCGCCGTTGTTCGTGACCTGGACGACGTTGGATCCGTCTGCGTCCGCAACAAAGATCTCGAGCTTCGACGGCTTCACGAGGTTCTTCGCAAGCAGGGCTCGATAGGATTCGAGCTCCTCTCCCGTCGGCCGGGAAGCGCGCCAGACGATCTTGCTGCAGTCGGGTGAGAAGAAGGCTCCGCCGTCGTAGCCGGGAGTGTGAGTCAGGCGCGTGACGCTGCGCCCGTCGTGGTCCATCACGTAGAGCTCGAGATCGCCGTCCTTGCTCGAAGTGAAGACGATGCGGCCATCCTTTGGGCAGACGGTCGCCTCCGCATCGTATCCAGGGGACTGGAACAGGATCTGCGGATTCTCGCCGTCTGGACCGGCACGCCAGATGTCCATTTCGGGATAGACCGGCCAGACGTACCCCTCGCTGCGATCCGGAGTCCACAGACAGCCCGGGTCGTGGCCGTGTGTCGAGGAGTACAGGATGCTGCCGTCCAGCTGAATGAAGCTGCAGGTCGTACGCCCCTTGCCCGTGGAGACCATCCGCGCCTCGGAACCATCCGCATTCATCCGGAAGATCTGGTCACAGGCCAGCCCCTCCCGGGTGGCCTGCAGAATCAGCTCCCGCCCATCCACGCTCCAGTAGGCCTCCGCATTCTCGCCCCCGAAGGTCAGCTGGCGGACGTTCCGAAGACGCGGCTCGTCCTCCCGCTCCACCGCCGTGGGTGCGGTGGCCTCCGGGCGCGCGCCGAGCAAGGCCAGCAGGCCGACGACGGCTGCAAGCCGCCTTCGAAGCGTTCTGGACAACGGCATCATTCCCAGCTCCCGTCTACCGAGCTTCCAGGCTCGCCTCGAGCTCCAGCTCTTCCTGCCCGCGCCGGACCCGGATCCGGATCCGGTCCCCCGGCCGGTGCTTGCGCAGGATCTCAGCATAGACCCTTATGTCGGTGAGATCCTGAGCGTCGATGGCAAGGAGGATGTCCCCGTCCTTCAAGCCCGCCGATGCGGCCGGAGATCCCTCGACGATCGAAGCCGCGCGGATCCCGGGACCGGCGAACGAGTAGTCGGGAACGGTGCCGAGCCCGACGCGACGTCTGTCTGCGGCCCCGGACCCGGTCGACCCCGAACCCACGGTCTCGCCCTTGGAGGTCAACGGTCGATCCCGCTCGCTCAGGTACACGACCATCTCCCGGACGAAAAGGGCGACTTTCGCCAGACCTCCCGGGTCGACCTTGTCGGCGTCATCGCCCGGGCGGTGGTAGTCACCGTGCGTCCCCGTGAAGACCTGTACGGCTGGAATCCCGACCTCGTGGAAGCTCGCCTGGTCGCTCCCGCCGGGGTCGCCCAGGACGGCGGTCGCCTCGATGCCGGTCGTGAACCCCACCCCCATCGCGATGTGGATCCACTCCTGGGCTGTGCCCGCACCGAGGAGAAGCAGCTTCTTTCCCTCGAGCCGGCCGACACTGTCGAGGTTGACCATGGCCAGGGTCTCCTTCGCGGGCCATGCCTCCATCGATCGAACGTAGTGTCTCGAGCCCTTCCGATCCCACTCCTCTCCCGCGAAGGCCACGAACACCAGGGTGCGGTCGGGCGCGCCCTTGCCTGCGAGCAGGGTCGCCAGCTCGAGCAGCACCGCGACGCCGGACGCGTTGTCATCGGCACCGTTGTGGATCTGGCCTCGCTCACCTGCGCGGGCGTTGGGCCACCCCCTCCCGAGATGATCGTAGTGGGCTCCGACGACCACCGACTGGTTTCCCCACTCCGCCCTCCTTCCGCGCAGCACGCCGACGATGTTGCGCAAGGCGGCCGGCTTCCCGCGTGGGCCTTCGGGCTCGCTCCAGGTCTGGAAGAAGCTGCCATCCTCGCCGCCGGGCTCGAGCCCGGCCTTCTCGAACGCGCGCGCGATGTAGTCGCCCGCCTCTTCGAGGCCGGGCGTGCCCACACCGCGCCCCTCGAGCGCATCGGCCGCCAGGACCCGCACGTGGCTCATCAGCCGCTCGGAATCGAACAACGGGCCGAGTCGGGCGAGCGGCTGGCGGGCGGGGAGACGCGCACGCGGGGGCAGGACCGACGGGACGAGCCCCCGGACGAGCGGAGAGCCGACCGCCTCCCACTGGCCCTTGGCCACGTTCGTGGGCTCCTCCCCGGAGAAGGCGAGGTAGGAGTACCGGGCGTAGTGTGGGAGCTTGCGAGCCAGTCCCGGTAGAGCCCCGGCGTCGTCCGCACCGACCCAGCCCAGGGCCAGATCCGGCCGTTCGGGATGCGTCACCGAGTACGCAAAGGAGTGTCCCGCCTGTGGGAGCTGCAGCTCGCCGACGCGAAGCGAGCCCTCTTCTGGCCCTGCGTCGTAGACGTGCAGCTGGGAGAGGAGAGCGCTTCGCCAGCCGTTGTGCGTGCCGAGCACCCATACGGCACGATCCGCGGGAAGGGTCTCGAGCTCCTTCTCGTGCGCGACCTCGACGTCCCCCGTCG
>Ga0255054_10002581_pt1 | contig 10279 bp, 10 predicted proteins | sample JV7_2_23_MG_FD_188634 | JGI IMG/M metagenome (GOLD analysis project Ga0255054, IMG submission 188634) | Seawater microbial communities from Jervis Inlet, British Columbia, Canada - JV7_2_23 | ecosystem: Environmental > Aquatic > Marine > Inlet | place: Canada: British Columbia | collected... | reverse complement strand
ATATGGAATAGGCGCCAGGATCAAATACGAACGGAATTTCTGAATTCAGCGACCAGCGCTCCAAACAGGCCAGGGCATCATGGTTCTCCAAAGCCGGTATAACCAGGTCGACACCCTTGAGTGCGCTCTCTAAATCCTTTTGAGTTGTTATATTTACCCGTTTAAACCGATCACAAAGACCCGCTGCCGGGACAACCGCTTTACGGTCGATCATCAATACCTGCCATCCGGCTTTTTTTGCTAAATAGGCGGCCTCAATACCTTGAAGATTTCCGCCGACCACAGCTACTAGCACGCGATTTTCCTCCTCGAATCGTGCTTGCCGATTGCCTGCTGGCGGGATTTTATCCAGGTAAGATACTCGTCATTCGTTGCCGTTCTCAGCCCACAGGTCTTAAGGACTTTCAATACCGAAGCATGGGTTCGCTTGCCCTCTTCTATATCCAGTGAATGCTGGGCCACACCGGCAAGGCCTTGTCCCGGTTGTACGATGGATGTGACCACGTTGGCACCGGCATCCAGGCGCTGTTTCAACCCGTCAATCCCATCGACATCCAACGAAGCCGGTATCAATCTGTCCGGGAAAACCAGCCGCATAACTGCACTGATCAACATTTCCCTTTGCGGCTCCGCTGGAATTCGACTCTCCATGGGGGTCCCCGGCTGAGGAACAAAGTTCATGACCCGGATCTGATCGGCATCCAGGGCTTGCATGGCTTCGATCGACTGCGCAATGTCACGTGCGGTTTCACCGACCCCACAAAGCAAACCTTCCTCAATCAGCAGATTCAGGCGATGGGCTTTCAATTTAGTTTCCAGACGGTTATCATAGCCTTGTCCGGGTCTGAGTTGGTGAAACAGATTACGGTTATGGGTTTCCTGATAACAGGCATACCAGGTGACACCTGACTCTGACAGTCGGCGCAATAAATCTTCGGGAATCACACCCGGTGAGACCATGATCGGCAAGCCGGTCACCTGACCAACAGATTCGGCCAGATCAACCAGGCGGTCGAATCCGGCGCCGGCGCTATTGAAAAGCGCCGGATCTTCTCCCATGGTAAGGTCAATCAAGTGGACACCGGAATCGGCCAACCGCCGGGCAGTGGCGATAATTTCCGGTTTCGCTTTGCGATAGCGCTGACTGTCTGAGTTCGATCGGCGAAAAAAACAAAAGCTGCAATCATTGCGGCAATAGGTGCTGGCGTAAATAAACCCATATGTGAAAATTTTATTCCCGAAATATTTCAGGCGTAAGCTTTTTGCGGTTGCAAAAAGCTTATTGATTTGATCCGAACGATCCAGGCTGAGTAGAAAGACGATATCTTCAGTTGAAGGTGTCTCTCCCTGTTTGGCCTTAGAGAGAATAGGTTCCAGTTTATGTTGAGTTTTTTTCATTTCAATTAATAACTTCGCTAAATATTGAGCCTTATGCCATCCAGATATGTAATACTGCGTCCCAATTTCGCCAGGTTGCGGGTATTTTCGGCCGTCATCAGCAGACGTTCCAGGCCGAATCCAATTCCGATCCAGGTCTCACTTATTTTCCACGGACGATCCAGGGGATGCGGACCCATGGCGGTAGAGCCTATTTCGATATTATCCTTGCCGGCCTCTATATCAATGGTATCTCCGTAAATTTCAGAAGTCACGGTTTCAAAGCGGTAATCACGGATACCGGCTGCTTCAGTAACCAAAGCACCTATTTCTCGGATTCGGTCCTCGCGGCTTTCGGCCGGCAGTCCCATTTCCACCAGATTAAGCATGGTAAACTCGCTGGAATGCTGAGATCCATGAGACTCTTTTCGAAAGCAGGGCCCCACCTCAAAAATCCGCACCGGTTTATCCCACAGGCGCAGCAGGTCCACCAGTACATAATACAAATGCGGCGCCAACATGGGGCGCAGACATTTGTTTTTATCGAGCCAGTATATCTGTGAACTCAGAGGGTGCTGGGCATCAATCGACATCTTTTTCAGCAAACCTCTGGACATCATAATCGGTGTGGTCACCTGAGCAAAGCCCTGGTTGACCAGCACATCAACCAGTTTACTTTCCAATCGGCATAAGGCCGGCCGCATGTGAATTTCGCGAAATTCTTTTAATCGGCGTCGCTGCCGGGTGACCCGTTTCTTCTCCAATTGCTGGTAGGCTTGCTCGCGCGATGATTCATTTTCAAAAATCTTGCCCAGCTCCGACTCGGAAGCATCGAGTTCTTTTAAACGCCGAGCCTGGGTTTCGGTCCAGGTAATACTCAAATCAGCTCTCCTTGAAAGCCTTTTTATTTAATTAGCCACAGACCCACACAGACTTACACAGACCTTTTGGCTCCGCCTCCGGCGGACTCGGGCAAAAACCATCAATCGCTTCGCGATTATGACGGCTATTTTACCTCCTATTAAGGTAGTCGGGTGATAATTAACCTGTCAGTGGATGTCCGTGTGTGTCTGTGGCTAAATATATTTTGGTGGCGGGGAGTACGGGAGTTGCACCCGTCTATGTGGATTTAGAGTCCACACGATCACATAGCGATCCACCCCCCGCGAAAACAAAAAATGCCTAAAATACCTAACCCGGACAAGCCGGAACCCAAAATGATTAATCACGAAAACACGAAATTTGGAAAGCACGAAATTTTTCTTTTCTTTCGTGTTTTCTTCCTTTCATGCTTTCGTGATAAAAAAGTTTTTTCATAAAATGCAAAGAATTCACAACGAAGACTCTAAAGTGGTAAAGTGCCTAAAATTAAGGCATGCTGTCTATTTTAAATCATTCATACCGAATTATCAAAGAGTGCATTATTTTATTGTTACAATATTCAAGCTTTTCTTATCGCAACGAAGGCTTAGGGTCAATTAACTTGTAATTTAGCGTTCAAGCTAAATTACAAGGATGCTTTTTGCTTGAATCGGTTTACACAATTGATATCAATGTCAAGCAGCGTTGCGATATTAAATTTGGCCTCCATACATCTGGGGGAGCCTCCATGCGGGTGAAGCAATCCCAGGCTTAAATCTTCGCGTACTTCATTCATGATAATCGGATCCGTTAGGTCCGTCACTGAAACCTCGAGTTTGTCGGCCACATGTTTTTTGGCTTGATCGATTTTCATGCCCCTGGCAATTTGCATGCGAGCTACCAGATCTCCGGCAGCCCTCATTCCGCCCATTCCCGAGGCAACCGCGTGCGTAATGGCCATGCCAAACGGATCACCGACGCCAACCTACAATCCATCCAGGCGACAGATTTCAACCATGGCTTTGGAGGCCCGTGATGCCACATCCAGCGGTGGGTGGTCATGTACCGTCATCGCGCCAACTCCCATGCCCATGTTCACATGAATGGGTATCGTGGCAACTTCACAACAGGCTTTCATATAGGTAATCGCTCTGGAAACATTCCAGGGTGCAGACTCGTTGGTATTGGTATTAACCACGGGTCCAAAAATGGTCACACCCGCTTTTTCGGCTGCTTTGACCTGGTCCTGGGGATACATCCCGGCCAGTCTATCACCGTCATAAGTCATCTCTCCATGCATTCCCAATACGAACTCCCCGGCCATACCAAGCTCCACGCATATTCCAGGATATTTTTCTCTGAGGACTTCCGTCGCCATTAAGGCGGCTAAAAAATCGGCATCGCCGGCGGCACCGACCGTATCCAGGATGATGGCATCCGCCCCGGACTCATACAGGGCACTGGAGACGTAAACAATATCTCTGACCGCCTGTTCAACAGATGCTTCATAAGAAGCTCTGGCTTCGTCAATTTTCCCCTGCGGCAGCAATTCGGCGGGGTTGGGGAAGGGGCCGTCGGGCTGACTGTACAAGCCTAAATTGGGCATGGCCCCATAAAAAACCGGTGCGGTGGTCACCGAAAGTACCTGTTCTAATAGGGGTTGTTCGTAGGTTACCATCGATTTAATCGGTTTAAAGCTATAATCCGGATATCCCAATTCCAGGGTGTCGGCCCCCATGAGTTTTTCATAGATTTGAAGGCACTGGAGACGGTCAACGTTAACCTGTGCGCGGCTCATTTTAATGGGCGTACCATCATAGGAAAGGACAATTTCTTTTCCCGGCTCCACCCCCACGAACCGGTAGGGTGAACTGAAAATATCAAAAAGATGCTGCAATTCCTCCTTCGAAAGCACAGGAATATTGCCGCGTTGGGCTGCATCCCGGGTCCCTTCTTCAAAATCCTGCATGACATCGCTCTCGCTTAACTCAACGGGAGAACCATCACCATAGCGTGTGAGTATCTTCCCCATGACAACCTCCTTACTCTGTAGAAGCTTTTGTGTAATGTTTATGAGGGACCTAAAATTGCTTTCTTTACGGCATCCCCCATTTGCGAAGTGGGATGCTTGCCGCCCATATCGCGGGTTTTGACATCGCCGGTTTGCAATACCTGGTTTAAGGCGGCCTCGATGTCTTTGCCTGCCTCTGTTTCACCCAGATGTTCCATCATCATTCGGATCGACTCAATTGCGGCCACGGGATTAACAATTCCTTTGCCGGCATATTTGGGTGCCGAGCCGTGAATCGGCTCGAACATCGAGGGATATTTTTTTTCCGGATTAATATTCGCACCGGCAGCAAACCCCATGCCGCCTTGAAGCATGGCGCCCAGGTCCGTAATGATATCCCCGAACAAATTCGATGCCACGATGACATCAAAAACCTCAGGATTTTTCACCAGCCACATGGTCAGGGCATCCACCAGCGCCATGTCGGTTTTAATGTCCGGGTAGTCCTTTGCGACCTGATCAAATACCTTATCCCAGAAAACCATTGAATAATTCAAGGCATTGGATTTGGTGCAATTGGTCACCATTCCGACAGGTGAATCACCTAATTTTTTACGCCGGCGGGCGAGCTCAAACGCATAGCGCATCACCCGCTCGCAGCCTTTCTGGGTGAATATGGCGGTCTGGATGGCAGCACCGTCCGGAGTTCCCAATTTATAAAAGCCGCCACTTGCAGAATATTCGCCCTCGGTATTTTCCCTGACAACCGCCATATCCACCGTCGCCGGTGAAGCATTTTTTAGGGGTGTATCCACGCCGGGATACAGCTTGATGGGGCGCAGGTTGACATACTGATCGAATCCCTTGCGGATGGCCAATAAAAGGGTCAATGAGATATGATCAGGTACTTTATTGCTATCCCCGATGCATCCTAAAAAAATTGCATCAAAGGCTTTGAGCCGCTCCAGCATGTCATCCGGCATCATTTGGCCGTGCTGCTGATAATAGTCGCAGCCCCACCCGAAGGTTTCGATTTTTTGTTGAAAGCCGTGTTTATCCGCTATAGTGGCTAAAATCTTAATGGCTTCTTCAGATACCTCGGTTCCGACACCATCGCCGGGAATAAAGGCAATATCATAGGAATTCATAATTTTCCTCCCTACTTAACGACCAATTTTCTTATCTGCTTATCTGGAAAGTCCAAGTTTCATTAGATAAACCCTTTGTGGGAGCGGCTTCCAGCCGCGAAATCAACTGTCGCGGCTGGAAGCCGCTCCCACATTCAATACCACTTGTTCTTTCTAGATAACCAGGTTTTCTTATTATAGAACTAAGCGACCATGCGTCTTCCAAGGCAGTGTTCAGGTGTCAGTCGCCTGGTTCAAAGGTTCAACGTTCCAGGTTCAGAGGTTAGATAACAGCAAAAACAAGTCAGATGTGATGTCGAAGGACAGAGGAGCGCAGCCGGAGGCCAGAACCCTTGAACCCCTGAACCCAGAACCTCTGAACCTTGAAAACTGAAACCCGACACCTGACACCTGATAGAAGATTTACCCTCTTAATGTTTCGGTATGGCCGTCGACGCTCAGCGCCTGGCCTGATATTTTATTTCCAGCCGCTGAGCAAAGAAAAAGGACCAGATTGGCAACATCGTCGGTGCTGACGAAGGTGCGCATCGATGTGCCCTCAACCAAGCGCTCATAGACCTCTTTTTCCGAAATATCTTTGGCCTGCGCTTCGGCGGTGATGACCGCATCCATGCGTGGGCCCTCAACGGCGTTGGGGCAGATAGCATTGACGCGGATGTCGAATTCACCCAGTTCCATGGCCATGGTCTTGGTTAGACCGATAACGGCCCATTTGGAGGCGGCGTAAGGTGATCGCATGGGGTAACCGAGGATCCCGGCCGAAGACGACATGTTGATGATGGAACCGCCGCCGGCGGCCTTGATGAGGGGTACGGCGCGACGGGCGCAATAAAATTGGCCGTTAATGTTTATTGCCATGGTGCGATCCCATTCTTCGGGCGTGACATCTTCGACGGCAGCTGTCGGCCCCGCAATGCCGGCATTGTTTATCAGGACATCGAGCCCGCCAAGATGGGCCAGGGCCTCTTCAAACAGGCGGTCCACTTGAGCCGGGTCCGCGATGTCCGCCAGGGTCGCACCGATATGCGGCAATGTTTTTTTGCAGTCCGCCAACAAATCCTTCTTGATGTCGCAGATATGAACCCTGGCACCGTTTTCAACAAAGGCTTTGGCGAAAGCATACCCGATGCCTGAAGCAGCGGCAGTGATCAGCACACGCTGTCCTTTCACGGATGTCTGCATTACGGGTCTCTCCCTGTTTCAATCGTTTTGGGATTTCCGGAAATGAACCAAAGCTTTTATGATTTTCTTGCGCCATGCTTCGGTAAACTCGGGCGTCCATTCATAGAAACCCTTGCCGGTCTTTGCGCCCAATTCTCCTTTTTTTACCTTCTCAAGCAGGAGCGGATAGGGTTCATTGGACGTATCCATGTCGGGCAGAATATATTTTTCACATTGCAGTGTTAAATCATAACCATCAATATATTCGTATAGCTCAAAGGGCCCGACCGTGCCCAGGCGGCGTCCAAAACTGTTTTTAACCGCCAGATCCACATCTTGAGGGCTGGCGATTCCGCGCTGAACAATATTAAATGCTTCGCGCCACAATACGAGTTGAAGCCGGTTGGCAATAAACCCCAGAGCCTCTTTTTGACAGATGATGGGACTTTTACCCATCGCCTTCATCAGATTATAGACCGTGTCGATGGTTTCATCTGAAGTTGATTTTCCGCGCACGATCTCCACCAGGGGCATCAAATAGGGAGGATTAAAATAGTGGGCAATCAAGACACGATCGGGTCGCCGGGTGGCCGCACCTAAATCGCTGGGCAACAGGCTGGAGGTGTTGCTTGCCAAAATGGTGTGCTGCGGGCAAATGCGATCTAGATCCTTAAATAATTGCTGTTTAACTTCCAGATCTTCAATAATGGACTCAACTATCAGGTCGGCACCTGCCCCCGCCTCTTCAAGTGTCGTTGTCGTCTCAATTCGATCTAAAGCCGGTCTTACCTCATCGCCTGCAACAATGTCCCACTCCGCCAGCTCTTTGAGGTTGCGTTCAATCTTTTGTAGGGCCTCCTGAAGACGTGCATCTGATCTTCCGCTCAGTTTAACCTCATACCCGGCCGAAGCAAATTCCTGTGCGATGGCATGGCCCATCATTCCCGGCCCGACAACGGTTATTTTTTTTATTTCGGCTGCACTCATTTATTTAGCCTTTCGGTTACCTCTTTTTATTGGAAGATGTTTTTCATCAACAAATAAAGGAGCCCGTTTGAAAGACTTAAAGAGCCCCTTTTATATATGCCGGACCATAGCTGCAACGCTTTCAGTTTAGGCAGGTTTTTAAATCGAATTTTTACCAAACAAGATCAACCATCCGATTCAAATTGGCCTTATGCGGTCAGCAGCTGCTTTACTTTCTTAACACCGTCGCCGGCATCCTGAGCATAGGCGTCGGCACCGATTCGATCTGCCCAGCGCTGGGTTACCGGGGCACCGCCAACAATGGTTTTATACTTCTCTCTCAAACCGGCTTTTTTCAATTCCTGTTCCAGTTGTTTCTGCATCGCCATCGTTGTGGTTAACAGAGTGCTGGAACCGATAATATTGGCACCAAACTTTTCGGCCTGATCAATAAAACGCTCAATCGGCACATCGCGCCCAATATCCAGGACTTCAAATCCATTGGCCTTAAAAAGGGATACGACAATCGTCTTCCCGATATCGTGGACATCCCCCTCAACGGTTCCAACGACAACCTTTCCGGTGACCAGGGCCTTTTCTTCGGGTATCGCGGCATTAATGATTTCGGTTGCCTTTTCCATTGCCATCGCCGAGTAAACCAGTTGCGGGAGAAACAGTCTTCCGGTCTCAAATAGATCACCTACCTGATTGATTCCCTGGATAAATCCCTTGTCCATCAATTCTAAAGGATTCAGCCCTTCATCTAACCCTCGTTTGGCCACGTCTGTTGCCTTGTCGGTATCCCCTTTTAAAATGGCCTCTATCGCTTCTTTAAATATTTTTTCGCTCATTTTGCTATCCTTTCTTAAAATATTCTACCTGAATCTTGCATGAAAATTAATGAGAATATGAAAGCCTCCGACTCGTGCAAAATCCAGGTAATACCAGGTGATAAAATTTTGATCGGAATAAAGCAATTTGGGTTCGGTACACGTCATCAGAAGCGGTTTCAAAACCCCATCTAAGGCCCAATGGCTGCGTTGCGAGCCTCTTCAAAATGCTCACATACTCCCATGTATGCTGCGCTTTTGCATCGACTCGCGCCTTGCCATTGGACCTGATTTGAGATTTTGAAACCACTTCTAATCAAATGATTGATAGGCCCGAATACCCACTCTTTCCATAAACATGTTGACGCAGTTGATTTCCAGATCCAACAATTCCGCGATTCGGAATTTGGCGTCAATTCCTTTGGCAACCCCCGGGGTTTCGCTGACCCGGCCGATATCCAAATCTTCCCTGACTTCACTCATGACAATCGTATCACCGAGATCTAACACCGAAACGCCCAATTTTTCGGCCACATATTTTTTGGCTGCATCGATTCGCATCCCTCGGTTCAGTTGCAAACGCGCCACCAGATCTCCGGCAGTGCGTATACCGCCCATCCCCGAGACGACTGCATGTGCAGCGTGCATCCCGATCGGATCACCGACGCCCACCTACAACCCATCCAGCCGGCACAGTTCTACATGGGCTTTTGAGGCCCGTGATAGTGCATCCAAAGGCGGCGTCAGCGTTAACGGTACCCCGCCGACTCCCATTCCCAAATTGGCGTGGACCGGTATTTCAGCGGCTTCGGAACAGGCTTTGGTAAAGACGATCGAGCGTGCCAGGTTCCAGGGGAGAGATGCATTGGTGCTGATGTTGATCGCCGGCCCGAAAATCGTTACCCCGGCCTGCTCGGCAAGTTTGACCTGGTCCTGGGGATAAAGCCCGGCCAAACGCACTCCGTTGTATTCGATTTCACTGTGCATCCCCAATATGAATTCGCCGGACATACCCATTTCGATGCCCATGGCAGGATATTTGTCGTGCAGGATCTCGACGGCTTTTAGGGCGGCATAAAATTCGGCATCGCCGGCCGCTGCGGTAGTATCAAAATTTATACCATCCGCCCCCGCTTTTTCATAGAGTTCGCTGCCGACATAAACCATGTCCTTGATGGCGTATTCGGCCATTTGTTCAAACGCTTCTTTGGATTCCTCAATTTTCCCCAATGGCAGCATGTCCCCCGGGTTTGCCACGGGACCGTCGGGTACGCTGTACAACCCCAGATTCGGCATGGATCCATAAAAAATCGGGGCAATCGTTTGCAATACGGCCTGCTCCATATTTGGTTTTTCGTATTGCACAACATGCTTGCACTGCTTAAAGCTGTAGTCGATATGCGTCAACTCCAGGGTGTCGGCACCCAGGCCTCTTTCAAATAAAACCAATTGTTGAATTTTGCTGATGGGGATATGCGCCCGTTTAATTTTGGAAGTCATATTGTCATAGGTCAGACAACATTCTTTGCCTTCTTCGACACCGACGACTCGGTCTTTGCATTTGTAAAGATCCAGCAAATATTTTATCTCATCGTCGGCCAAAGGAGGCACGGTGGCGCGCTCAGCCGCATCCTGCGCGCCGGCTTCCAAGTCCTGTTGAATTTCGGCCGCGGTCATTTCGACCCGGCTGCCGTCGCCCATTCGTGTTAGGATTTTTTCCATGGCGTTCTCCTTATGGGTTAAAATTCACATTTTCGTTCTTTCGTTTTTGGGATCATAAGGGGATCGGATGTGCACTTTAGCCGGGATCATTTTACCTTCAACTTCGATTTCGTATTTGCCGTTTAAAATCCAATCCTCGGTGATCGGCTGCTCACTTTTCACATACCCCATGCCCACCGCAGAACCCACCTTGAAGCCATAAG
>Ga0255054_10002580_pt1 | contig 10281 bp, 11 predicted proteins | sample JV7_2_23_MG_FD_188634 | JGI IMG/M metagenome (GOLD analysis project Ga0255054, IMG submission 188634) | Seawater microbial communities from Jervis Inlet, British Columbia, Canada - JV7_2_23 | ecosystem: Environmental > Aquatic > Marine > Inlet | place: Canada: British Columbia | collected... | reverse complement strand
GTCCGCTTTCGGCCAAAAGCAGCCATTCGTATGCTCAGCGCTTCTTTCCTTTGTGCGTCTCAATACACGTTTGAAACATGTTAGCCCACACATAGAAAGTGCGGTTACCAGAAGGGTAAATTTTGAACTGTCGCATATCGTCATTCGCGAATATTAGCTCGAACTCTACTATTTCATTGTCGATGAAGCGCTGAAACAGCTGAGCGGATTCATCTTCATTCAAAGAAAAGGTATGAATATTTGATAGCACTTTCGCTTCGCTGTGAAATCCGCCAAGACTTGCCTCGACAATTCTCTCGGAACTCGCTTTGGGCAAATCTTCCGGATAAACATACAGGTGGAAGCGAAAGACACCGAGGCTCTCAGCCGGCTGCTGTGTTTCTGCTTCTGACACAAAGCGGACGAATGCTCGGTCAAACGTGGTCCCGGACAGGAAGCCTCTTCTACTGGGGTCACTTCTACTGGGGTCATTCCGGAACGGAATGTAGTACTCCCTGCGCAGGTCACAATACGTATTCTCGACGTGCGCTTGCCAGAAACCCCACATTGGAACCGGGTCGCTCGCGCCGGATGTGGCCACCCAGATCAATGCAATAAATGGGACCAGCTTTTTCAATTTTGTCTCCCTATTTCGGCAGATCTTGAACGGCTGCTTCGGGTCAGTAGCGGACCTTTAGAGCAAGTTTAGCCTAATGTCTGCTTTCGGGCGTATAGCGGACATTCAGGTGCCGAATCTCAAGGGCAAAATTTCGACTTCCTGGGTCGTGCTTGCGAACGTCCGCTTTTTCCAATAGCGGACATTCAAACGTCGTCTATATCAGTATTTTGACAGTCCGCTAACGGCCAGAAGCGGACATTGCAAGAGCCGTGACAGATACGACTCGGGTGCAAGTGCAGCGACTTGTTAGGTGGCAACTGATAGCCTGGCCAATCTTAAGACTGCCAAGCGTTAACGCCTAAAATACCACTAGCAAAATAATAAGAACGATGATTACAATCCCGGCCCTTTTGCTTAGTTTGTACTTCTGTTCCACATCGGCAATGATGCGCTCCACAGAGCCATTAAATTTGCCGAAGCGATTCAAGGTAATTTTCCGCGTATCACCTACTCTCACAAAGTAGTCTGCATGCCTCCGCAACAATTTCTCGACGCGGTTTGACGCGATTGGAACACGAGGGGCCAGAGTGTCCAATTCAATACCCGACCTGCCCGAAGGCGCGACAGCGTGCACTAGGGCTAACACATCGTCCGCCTCTTTGCGATTTGTTATCGGCATTGCACGTCTCCCGGTGCCACCTAACTAGTATTTAGTCTTCAAAGTGGATAATAGGTTCCCGAGCGGCGCGTCATATTGCGAGTGACCGCTTTGGGTCAGTAGCAGCCCCTCAGACCAATATTAGCCGAATGTCTGCTTTCAAGCGTATAGCGGACATTCAGGTGCCGAATCTCAAGGGAAAAATTTCGACTTCCTGGATCGCGATTGCGAACGTCCGCTTTCACCATTTCCGGACAGTCGATGCGCACTCCATTAATTGCTTACAAGCCACGACTCACTAATTAATCCTGGTGATCCGGTCTTGCGGTCCTGGAGCAACGGGCGAGTTCAGTCCCAGGTACGCCGCCAGCGAATCGACTTCAATTGCACCGCCCAGCCGGTTCGTACCTTCCAAAAATACCGAAAAATTTCCTGCGCCAGCTGCCAGAAAACTGCTGGTGGTCACCCGGTAGGTGGCGAGGGGATCAACTTCCACAAGATTGATAAAAATGGTAGTCGGATCGACCCTGCTGCCGTCGGGCTGCGCTGCATCCCAAGTGTAGGTGAACCCTTCGGACACCTGCAGCATGCGGATCGTTGACCCCTGCCACTGCTGCTCGAGCAGAGCATGGATTTGAGCGCCGGTGAGGTCCATCGTTACCAGACTGTTGCCGAACGGTTGCACCGAAAACGCCTCGGCAAAAGTAACCTCGCCATCGGCTTCCGGTCCAGCCGAAGCAAACAAGAGGTTATCGCGGATGCCACCGGAATTCGTGAACGCCACGACTGCGTCACCAAAGCCGGTCGGAGCAGTCGCTGCCAATCGAGTGTCGGATACGACGTCGCCAAGCGCCGACTCACCTGCCGCGTTGCGAAACCGTGTTATGTCGGAAGTGATGGTTCCAACAACAGTATTGGCGAGCGGTGCGGAGAGACTGTCGTACTTGTCGATGAGTGCGGTCACTGTGGGATCAGGGGTGACACCGTCCTGCAAGTTCGGGACGTTGTTGATTGCTACGACGGTCATGTCCTTGGTCACCTGATTCAACGTCACGTCTATATCTGTGAATAGACGACCGGCTGTGTCGGCCATCGTCACCCACGTACCATCGATCTCGCACACGAACTCGTCATTGGTGTGTCCGGCAATGACCAGGTCGACCGCGTCGTCCAATTGCGGGACTATCTCTGCGATAGGACCGAACAAGCCGCCGTCGCAGTCATTCTGACCACCTGGCGAAAATCCGCCTTCGTGAAGCAGGACCACAATCGATTCGATGTTGCGCTGCTGTAGCGTCGAGACCAGCGCATTGACGGTCTCGACTTCGTCTTTGAACGTGAGGCCCGCGGTGGCAGCGGGGCTGACGATCGTCGGGGTTCCTTCGAGCGTCATCCCGATAAATGCCACGTTCACGCCACGGTAGTTGCGGATTGTGTACGGCGGCAAGAGCGTGTCACCGGTTACATCATTGATGACGTTCGCCGCCAGAAACTCGAAATCGGCTCCCAGGAATGGGTCACCGTCAAGATCACCGTCTACGGGGTGGCTGCCACCGAATTGCATTCGGAGCAGCTCGCTCGACCCTTCGTCGAACTCGTGGTTACCTACACCATTGATGTCCAGACCGATCAGGTTCATTGCCTCAATCGTCGGCTCGTCGTGGAAAAGCGCAGAGATCAGCGGCGAGGCGCCGATGAGGTCGCCTGCAGACACAAGGATCGAGTGGTCGGACGCCGCTTCCGCGGCCTGAATATTGGCCGCGAGGAAATCAGCACGGCCGGTCCCGCCGAAAGCGCCAGATGAGGTGGCAATATTGCCGTGGAAATCATTAATGGCCAGGATTTGTAGGTTCACCTTGCGAGAATTTTCAGCGCCTTTAGATTTATCAGCGTGCGCGGTTGATGCCGATAAGGCGGTAAATATCAGTACTGCGGTCATGATCTGCGAGATAGTTTTCATGATCTCCCCTCTTCAACTCGACATACTTACGCTCGCTTTTCTGAGGGCAAAAAAATCGGATTGGCTGGTTTGGTTAATGTCGTTGTTGTCTGCAAAGCGTAGTAGAAGACCTGCAATTTCGCTGACAATTTAACTTAATCCAGACATGTTGGAGCGATTAGCGACGTCCGCTTTGGGTCATTAGCGGCCGCTCAGGGTAAGTTGAGACGAATGGCAGCTTTCGGGGGCAAAGCGGACACGTAGACAAAGCCATCAACGTGGAACTTAGCCGTGCGGCTCGTCCACTGCAGCGCCTTATTAGCAGTTTATGCCAACTCCATCCTCATAATAGGGCGCGTCGGTGAGTGTCGAGCTACCTCTTTAAATCCAGCATCCATGAACGCTTTCGGTATGCCGGTCCATGCAAAAACTGGTGGAATGTCTTTCTCAGATTTGGGTTCAACCGGGTAACCCTCCACCATCTCGGCGCCTTGCGATTTGGCATATTCAGTTGCAGCCCGCAAGAGCTCAGTTGCAACGCCCTCTTTCCTGTATGACTTGTCAACAAACAAACAGGCGACAGACCAACACGGTCGGTCATCAATGGGTCGAAGGACGCGAGACCGTGATAATGCGGGAAAGCTGGTTCTTGGTGCAATTGCGCACCAGCCGATTGCGTTCGTGTTGTGGTACGCCAAGATCCCGGGATTTTCACCTGAGTCGACAATGGATTTCATTGCCAGTTTGTTGTCCTCTCCCTTTTGCTGCTCAAACTGCTTTCTGGGAAGACGCCAAAGCATGCACCAGCATCCACCACATGCCCCCCGCGCTCCAAACAGGGATACGAAGTCAGCCCACCGGCCGATGCTCAATGGGTGAAATGATAATTCCATGGACCTGTGCTTATCGCTGACAGCTTATTCATGCACTAAGCGCTACATCTAGCGCGTCCATATTCTCACAGTTGACCTCGACTTGAGCGTCCGCTTTGGGTCATAAGCAGCCCTCAGGACCAATACTAGCTCAATGTCTGCTTTCGGGCGTATAGCGGTCACTCAGCAGCCCGATTTCGAGAGTCCCAGGCTGAACGTCTGCTTTCATCAAAAGCGGTCATTCAAGTCTTCTGATTCGGCTCAATTTAAGGGGCTGCTTTCAGCCACAAGCGGACGTGGCAATATCGTTGAATAGTGACAACAGCTTCGATATACCGGCTTCTGGACCCGAGCTACGCTTATAATCACGTGGTTAGTAATTGACAGAGCGGCATCTGCCATAAATGCGTTTGTCATGACCAATCGAAGGATGATCGAACGGATATCGCCCCTGTGGCTCGGAATTGGGATCAGCGGATCGCTAATCGCAATTCTGTTTGCGATTGAGACTGTGCTGGGACGATGGGACATGCTCCTGGTCGGAGGCGAGTTTGACCCATTGGCCAGAGTCTCAAGCGGCGTCCTCCGCGATATTCGACTCGCGGTCGTGCAATGCCTGATGATCGGATACCTCCCGGCCGCCTTCGTCCACGTTGTTCGGAGCGGCCGACGAACCGTGCTCGTGCTGCAGAGCGAATTGGCCTGCACTCGCGAGGAATGCGAGATGCTGGCGGCGTCGATCAGGCTCAGCTCGCGTGGGCTCGTGATAACCGGGTCAATCGGTTTCGCGCTGGCGTTCGCTTTACCATACATGGTGCCCCCCGTGCCGCCGACACCGTGGAGCCCTTCAGCCTGGAGTCCGGAAGTCGCGTGGCACCGCATCCTTGGACCAGTGACGTCCGTTTGGCAATTGTGGCTCATCTACGCCGTCGTCACTGTGTCAGTGCGCATGTCGCGTGTTGCGAAGAAGCTGAGCCACATCAACCTACTCGACCTTGCGCCACTGGCACCCTTCACTCACCTGGGCCTCACGAACGCACTTCTGCTAATTGGACTGCTCTCAATCTGGAGCCTGATGATGTTCGAGACGGGGTTCGGGCAAATAATGATTTTGGTCGGCGGCACCACGCTGGTCGTGAGCGCGCTCGCCCTGCTATCCCCAGTGCGCGGAGTGCACAAGAAAATCCGCCAGTCGAAGGAAGCGGAGCTCGGCTGGGTCAACGGGGAAATCTCGAAACAACGGAGTGCGTTCCGAAACCAGATCGCTGGCCAACGGAGTGGTGAGATGGCGGATCTTGTCGCTTACCGGAGCCTCATCGAGAGTGTTTCCGATTGGCCGTTCACTACCTCAACCTACACTCGACTTATCCTATACGCGCTTATCCCTGTGGCGTCCTGGAGTTTTGGCATTGTCGCCGAGGGAATCGTGGGACGTGCTCTGTTTTAACTGTGCGCAAAAGCAGCGTGACAAGCTAAGCATTGAAGACTATTTGCAAGGCTCAATTTGCTCCCTGGCCCGCCGCCGCATTCGCACGTTTCGTCAGGCGATCAAGCGCGCCAATCGCATCCTTCGCTTTAGCTTCGGTGCGAGTCAGATCGCAGAAAGATGTCGTCAAATGTTTCCGCTGCTGATCCCAATAGGCGAACACCAGGTAGCTATTGCGTTTCTTGAAGTTGTAACCACAAGCGATTTCGCCAATATTCGTTCGCACCAACGTTGTGTCCGGAATCGATCCTTTCCAGCGATCTCGCACCGAGAACGTGACTTCGCGCTGCTGTAGAATTCCAAGGAACGTGTTTCGCATCGCCGTTGCATCGCCAAGAAAGACAACGTCGGCCCGCGCGTAGGCCGTTGCCACAGCCTTCTCGAAATCGTCTGGAAAGGCCATACAACTACACGCTTTCGCTGCCTGCGGCGGCCACAGAAAAATCAGCACCAAAATCGGGCCCAACCAACGCCAGCTTACTATCGAGTATTTCACGTCTTTTCCTCGTCATTGAATGCTCACCTGTCAAGTTAGTGTTGTGTGTCCACGAAAAAGTTCCGGTGCGGACCGGTACTACTTCTTGTACGAGCAGCAATACGGTCTCAGTATCCGGCCTGAGCGTAACGATTGATCGTCCGGTATCCGCTCAATAGCGGACATTAGGCTAGTATTGAGTTGAAGGGCCGCTGTTGACCCAAAGCGGATATACCCCCCAACGATTCTTAGTCCGGCTCCAAATTTAGGTACATGCCAGAATTGACGCGCCCTGCGCCATCAGGACAATCGTCTGCGATTAAGGCAAACCTGACCAAAGTCAGGGACGCAAAGCCAGACCCGTTGATGTCAAGAGTCCATTGGCGATTGTTTGTGACATTGGTAATGGGTATCAGTCTAATGTACCCAGTACAGGGCCAACTACATGCTCAAGATGAAGACGATTTGGAGGTAATGGGCTGGTCACTCGTTCGAAATAAAGATGGCGTAGCTGTATATAGTCGAGAACTTGCTGAATCTCAAGTGCGTGAAATCATGGCGCGCGCAGAAGTCGATGTCGAATCCGCGAGGATTTTTGCGGTAATCACAGACTTCGATAACTGGGTTAATTTCATGCCATATGTCCACGAGTCGGAAATTATTGACCGGTCAGATCAGAGCGAATGGGTATATCTACGCATTAGGGGACCTTTTATTAAGGATCGGTCGTTTGTCTCCGAAGTTACGCTTGAAAAAAAAATCGGGGGCATAGAACGCTATGTCATGAAATGGCAATTAGCCGAGGAACGAACACAAGAATTGAATATCAGGGGTATTATTGTGCCCAAATCCAACACTGGATACTGGGAGCTACAGCCAATTGGGGACGGGACAAGAACCTATGTAACGTACTATGTGCATGCTGATCCAGCTGGGAAGGTCCCAAAATGGATGGTTAACTTCGCGTACAAACAAATTGCTCCGAGCATATTCAAGGCTGTTCGCCGGCAAGCGCAGTTAGATCAATACGACGTTAACAACACTGCAGATTTAGATTAGAGTATTTTCTGTGATCGGTCGCTCGCATGTTTCAAGTGCGTTCTTAGGCTACCGAAGAATGACCGCTTTTGGCCGGAAGCGGACATTAGGCTAGTATTGGATGTGGGATGAAGATGGCCTAACATCAAGTTGTCAAGGGATGAGTTCTGAATGTCCAAGATCGTTGATTTCTTCAGGTCGCACCACATCCAGCTTGCCCTGGCAGTGGGGGCCAGCATCATTGCGTTGGGATTCGTGTCCGAACGAGTTCTTCCAGAGCCCATGGAGAACTTGGCGAGGGCTGGTCCACCCTTCCTCGGAGTGATTGCAGCAGGTGTCATCACAAAGTACAAAGGTGCCAGGATCGCTACTACTTGGTATTAGGTAGTTGCAATTCTGCTTGCCACAGTTTTAGTTATCACGCTACACACAATCTAAATCATTATTGGTAGAGCACAAAGTCAAGTGGCTTCCGGCGGGCTGGAGTATTCAGCCGAGCTTCGAATCTTGCTTGTTGCATAATACGAATATGAGCATTCACTGTGACTTCACTTTTTGTGGGGCTGTCTAACTAATGCTGAGGAAGTTTTTGGGTAATGCAGCGTTTCGAATCGGGCTGCTGCTGATAGTTACGCAGTTCAGTACCGCCCTGGGAGCGCAAGGTCTGGAGTCGACAGATCTTCGCCTGGTTGGCGAACGACCGAACCCATCCGGTGAGGCCACGTTAGTTACCGTCGGCATATTCATATTCGACATCGATGAAATCGATGACGTCAATCAACGTTTTAGCGTAGATATGTTCACGATCGTCGCCTGGCATGATCCCCGCCTGGCCCTGCCTGAAGACGAACGAGTTGGCCGGAACCGGTCGGTGCCTCTGGTCGATATCTGGACGCCGCGGGGACTCATCGTCAATGAACGCGGCTTGAGTAGGCAACTACCGCGCAACGCTGACATCGATGATCTTGGCAATGTTACGTACCGGCAGCGTCTGTCAGGCGAATTGGCAGTTGCCCTGGAACTAAAGGAATTCCCGTTCGACACGCAGCGATTGCCGATCGACTTCGTGTCGTACCAGAATTCCCCGGATGAGGTACGTTTCTCAGTCAACACTGATATCCGCGGTGATGCCGGGTCATTCAGCGCCGCGGGATGGCGAATGAGGATTATCGAGCCGGAATACGGGGAGTTCACGGTTCCGGCTGTTGGCGTAGTCCGACCGCGCTTGACCTACTACATAGAAGCACAACGCGATGCGCAGTATTACCTGTTGACGATGCTTCTGCCGATGTCGCTTATCGTTTTTATGTCATGGACGGTGTTCTGGCTACAGCCGGACATTGTCCCGGCACGTATCGGCATCTCGACCGCCTCCATTTTTTCGTTGTTGGCTTTGGGGTTCAGCATTCGCCTGGGCCTGCCAGCGGTCTCCTACATGACACGCGCCGATCTATTCGTGACCGGTTGTACGCTACTTGTGTTTGTGGCGCTCGGTGTGGCTGTCATCGGCAGTCGTTGGGCAAGCTCGGATCGGATGGAACAGGCGCTGCGTCTTAACGCTGTCGCAAGGTGGGCTTACGTCGGCCTCTTCGGCCTCGTCGCCATCATTGCCATGACCATGTAAGTCGTGACTGACAGCAATTTTCAAAGAGCCCCGCAACCCGAAGCGGAGATCGATTCAGAATTTGTAATTATTCAGGACGGCCAGTGGAAGATCGAGGAAGCCATAATAGACTTACTCTGTCTGAATATGTCAGGCGTAGAAACGGCGTTCCGTTAGGTGCCTCGGGCTCTCTCCAAAATATGATGCGGCGCTCATTCGGAGCCCGGTCATTTGCAGGTTTCTGGCAATACTGGAATCCAATTTTCGGCTATTGTCTGGGAAGGTTCGTCTTCGCGCCGCTAAAAACAGTTTTCCCACCGTATATCTCTCTAATTCTCACGTTTGTAGTGACTGGAATTGTCCATGACATCGTAACGATGGCCGTGCGGCAGGACGTCGCATTTCTTTTCACGCCGTGGTTTTTCTTCCTGGGCATCGGTGTGGTTTTGGGGAAATTATCGGGAATGGACATTGCGGCAAGATCGTGGAAAGTGAAGGCCACTGTTCATTCAATCTACCTGGCCGTTTGCCTTGCACTCGCCATCCTGATATTCACGACCAGGTGAGAGGTCGGCTTACCGACACCCAGTTAACGAAGCCGGGCAAGTACGTCTCAGTAGGCAACCAGGCGGATTGCTTTACGAGTATTTGGTCAGAAACCGGTCCAGCTCATTTGCGAACGTCTGTTTGTCGCGTTGGCTGAAAGCGGCGGGCCCGCCGCCGGTGTCCACACCACTGGACCGCATCGTGTCGAGAAAGTCCCGCATGTTGAGGCGGGCGCCGATGTTCTCGGTAGTGTGCATTTCGCCACGCGGGCTAAGCGCGTGACCGCCTTTCTCGATTACTTCGGCAGCAAGCGGAATATCGCTCGTGATGACGAGGTCGCCGGCCTCCAGTCGCTTGACGATTTCATCGTCAGCGACGTCGAATCCTCGCATTACCTGTAGCGTGTTTATGTTGGGAGAGGAGGGCGTGTTGAGTGCCTGATTCGCAACCAGGGTCAGTTGCACGCCGGTGCGATCGGCGGCGCGAAACAGAATCTCCTTGATGACGACCGGACAGGCATCCGCATCGACCCAAATTCTCACCTGACGCGCTTCCGGATGGGAACTCATCCCGGCACTCTACTCGAAGCGATGCGCCGTTGACCAGCCCTGGTCAACGGCGCATCAAATCGACGCTGCTTGCTACTTTTCAGCTAGTAAGCGGGGCCATCCTCGTACTCGAGTCCGGCCACGGCTGCCTGCTCCTTGACCGCGTCGTAGAGTTTCTGGTCCAGTGAGCTTTTCATGCCGCCGGCTTCCTCGACCTTTTGGACAAGGTACTCATTGCGATCTTTCGACAAGTCCTGGATCTTGCGCTGCAGGTCCTGACGCTCCGCAGCGAGCTCGGCAACAAAGGCTTCCTGTTCGGCAGGCGCCATGGGCTTGAGCGTCTCGGGCAGTTCGTCTTCCTCGAGGTCGTCGAGATCGAGTTTGCCGCTCTCGTAAGCAGCGACCAGCTCATTTTCACCGAGGAGATTGACTCTGCCGCCAGCGGATGCATTGAATGCTCCGCGCCGGGCGCGCGAGGCGACGGATGCACCCTCATTCAGCTTCACAGTCGCCGCAAC
>Ga0255054_10002579_pt1 | contig 10283 bp, 6 predicted proteins | sample JV7_2_23_MG_FD_188634 | JGI IMG/M metagenome (GOLD analysis project Ga0255054, IMG submission 188634) | Seawater microbial communities from Jervis Inlet, British Columbia, Canada - JV7_2_23 | ecosystem: Environmental > Aquatic > Marine > Inlet | place: Canada: British Columbia | collected... | reverse complement strand
ATTTTAGATAAAATCATCCACGATACCGAGGCCGAACAAGCGGTTATCGAAGAAATGAAGACGCTCACCTTGCTCAACATCGATATTCGCGGGTTTACCGGACTGACCCGAAAGATTGGTCCTCAAAAAACGGTCTCCTTATTGAACAGTTTCTTTTCTGTTATGGGCGGTATCGTGTTTAAACACAATGGCATTGTTGATAAGTACCTAGGGGATGGATTTCTAGCCTTGTTCGGCGCACCGGTTTCGAGCACCTGGGATGCAGATAATGCCATATCTGCGGCCCTTGAAATGCAAAAGGCGCTTCCCCGTGTCGATGACTATTTTGTAAAAGAGATCGGGGCTTCGGTGAACATTGGGATCAGTATCCACACCGGTGAGGTGGTCGTCGGGAATTTTGGATTTGATATGAAAATGGATTACACTGTTATCGGTGATTCAGTCAACACTGTGTTCAGGCTGCAGGGGCTTACCCGATCTTTTCCAAACGGTATTCTGATCAGTGAAAACACATCAAAAGCTGCTCGCTCGCACCTTGAAACCCGAGAAGTCGACAATAAAGATAGCAAAGGCATCCTCAAAGGATTAAAAGTCTACGAGCTTTTAGGGCAAAATAGATAGACGAAATGGAATGTTTATTTAAAGCATACTATGATTAAGGATAAATGCTCAAGTTCGTATCCTTGATTTTACGAAGACTCGCCTGAGTGACGAAAGGATAAAGTTTATATCTTAATATTGACAAAGATCGTTCAACTTCTGTCTTCTGGCTCTTGAAACAAGATACAAGACGGGGGAAAGCAGAAATGACCGGAAAAAACATACTGGTGGCCGATGACCAGCAGGACCTCTGCGATCTGATCAAACAAATGCTTGAAATTGAAGGCTACACAATATTTCAGGCATGCAATGGGAAAGAAGCTCTAGGGGTTGTTCAAAATTCCCCAATCGATGTGGCAATTCTGGATATAAAAATGCCTGTGATGGACGGAATTGAAGCACTAAAAAAAATTAAGCAGATGGATACCAGTATCGAGGTTCTGATCACGACCGGTTATTCAGATTTCAAGACGTTGAAACAGACTGTCGACGATTATGGGGCCTTTGATTATCTCTCCAAACCATTTAAACGGGATGAGCTTATCCATGTTGTTCATAACGCCTTTTTAAAGCGGGATTTCAACCTTCAAAAAAACAGAACAGACCTGAAAGGCCGAATTGCTCAGCTGGAGAAAGATTTTATAAAGAAAAATCGTGAGCTGCGGGAGACACAGATAAAATACAAAAATATTATCGAAGAGAATGCGGATAGCATCATTATTGTGACCAAGGATGGAATCGTTCGTTTTGTCAATTCAGCCGGGGAATCGCTTTTTGACAAAAAAAGAGAAAAACTTATTGGAGAGTCGTTCGGTTTTCCCCTGATGGCAGGAGAAACAACAGAAATTGAGATAATTTCAAAAAATGGCAACGTACGGACAGTGGAAGCACAATTGTCCGAAACCGAATGGGAGGGGGAAATTGCTTACCTTGCCTCTTTGCGAGACGTCACGGACAGAAAGCAGATGGAGGCACAACTTCAACAGAGCCTGTCGAGTATAAGAAAATCGATGGAAGGAACGATTCAGGTTGTGTCGATGATTGTTGAAAAGAGAGACCCTTACACCGCCGGTCATCAGCAGCGTGTAGCAGGTCTTGCCCGCGCAATAGCAGAAGAGATGAAACTTTCAAAAGATCGTATCGAAGGAATATACATGTCCGGTGTTATCCATGACGTGGGCAAGGTATCGGTACCGACTGAAATTCTCTCAAAGCCCGGGAAAATAACCGCAATCGAATTTGAACTGATTAAAAACCACGCCCAGGAAGGTTACAAGATACTGGAAAAAATTGAATTTCCGTGGCCGGTGGCAAAAACCGTGCACCAGCACCATGAAAATATTGACGGTTCCGGGTACCCATTGGGGCTGTCGGGCAATGAGATCCTTCTGGAAGCCAGGATCATGTGTGTGGCCGATGTGGTGGAGGCCATGGCCTCACACCGGCCTTATCGACCGGCCCTGGGTGTTGATGTGGCACTAAAAGAGATCTCCCATAAAAAAGGCATTTTGTATGACCCTGAAGTTGTGGATGCCTGTCTAACGCTTTTTATCGAAAAAAGGTTTCAGCTGGAATGAATAACAAGCTATACACTATCGGCAAGGCCGCTGAGTATTGCTCCCTGGGCAAGGAAACTCTTCGGCGACATATCAAGTCCGGCAACCTCACTGCATCACGCACACCCGGCGGGCATTTCAGGATTCTAAAAAAAGATCTGGAGTCCTTTGTTCTTGAAAAGGGGATGTATCCCCTGATCAATAATCTTTCCTCAAGCAGAAAAATTCTTATCGTAGATGATGATCTTGAGATTCAGGATCTGCTTACCCAGATGCTCTCGGATCGAAAGTACGAAACAGAAACGGCATCAAACGGTTTTGAAGCCGGGACCAAGGTTATCAAGTTTAAGCCGGGCCTTATTATTTTGGACCTGATCATGCCTGAAATGGGCGGCAGTGAAACCTATGCCAGGCTAAAAGGGATCAATCCCGATATTAAAGTCCTTTCTAGGAAATCAAAGAAATGTCTCTCCGACCTTGATTTCAAATTTATGGGTCTTTGATTTTCGGATTATTTCGACATTCAGATTCAAATCCGGTACGACGCATAATGCCATTAGCAAAAGGAGGTAGTCATGCGTGGTTCTATTAAAAAATATTTTCTTTTCGTATTGGCACTTTCATTCATTGCGGGGTTTTGGTCTAAGGCTTTCGCCCAACCCAAGAGTGGCGGAAAGGTTGTAATATCTTCAGGTGTTGGTACACCTAGACACTTCAACCCTGCCCTTGTATCCGGCTCGGCTACGGCGATGGTCGGCACCCAACTTTTCGCCAGTCCTTTGCGTTATGATGAAAAATGGAACCCACAGCCCTATCTTGCAGAAAGCTGGAAAATCTCCAAAGACGGTCTGTCGGTGACATTGAAACTGGTCAAAGGAGCAACCTTTCATGACGGACATCCCATCACTTCAGCAGATGTGGCTTTTTCGGTTTTGACGGTCAAGAAATACCATCCGTTCAAATCTATGTTCGCCCCGGTGGAAAAGGTCGATACTCCTGATTTGCACACGGCGGTGATCCGGTTATCCCAGCCCCATCCGGCCATCCTATTGGCCATGTCCCCGGCCCTGCTTCCCATCATTCCAAAGCATATCTATGGAGATGGCCGGGATTTAAAAACCCATCCCGCCAATTTGGATCCGGTCGGTTCCGGCCCATTCAGATTTGTGAAATACGTTCCGGGAAAATACATTGTTATGAAGCGAAACGATTACTTCTTCCTTAAAGGACGACCGTATCTTGATGAGATCGTTATCAGGCTTTCGAGAGACCCGAGCGAACAGATGATCGAAATGGAGCGCCAGGAGGCGCACTTGCTGCCCCTTTTTTCAAACCTGGATGGTCTCGACAGGCTCAGCCAGAGCGAACAGCTTGTCGTCACGCCTCGGGGGCATGGGGGCATCGGTTCGATTAACTGGCTGGCTTTTAACCTCCTTCGGAAACCATTGGACGACAAGCGTGTTCGGCAGGCGATCGCCTATATGATAGATCCGGAATTTATCGCAAAATATATGAATAGGGGCAGATCGAAACGGGCAATCAGCCCGATATCACCCTATAGCCCTTTCTATGATGATGGAGTTCAAACTTATGATTTTGATCCAGCCAAGGCGCGCAGCTTACTGGATGAGGCTGGATATTCAGTAAAGTCGAATGGTAGTCGCTTTTCTTTAATATTAGATCACATTCCGCTTATACACAGCCAGCAGCGTGATATTGCATTGTATATAAAACGTCAACTTTCAAAGGTGGGGATCGACATTCATGTCCGTATTTCAAAAAAATTTCTGGAATGGGCCAATCGGATCAGGAATTGGGATTTTGATATGACGATGGATTCCGTTTACAACTGGGGCGATCCGGTTATCGGTGTTCACCGGACATATTTGTCCGACAACATTCAAAAAGGGGTGCTCTGGTCTAATACACAGAACTATCGCAACAATAAAGTGGATGAGCTTCTCAATAAGGCTGCCCAGGAAATGGATGAAAGCAGGCGAAAAAAGCTTTATAGCGAATTCCAGCGCATACTGACCGAGGAATTGCCGATCGTATGGATCAATGTCCTACCATTTCATACCATTTATCATAAGGGGTTGGGGAATCCGCCGGTTTCCATTTGGGGCGTCCACTCTCCGTTAGACGAACTCCATTGGAAAAAGCCGCCGACAATGAAGTATGCTTCAACACCAGTCCTTGGCGATGAAAGTTTCCCACTCAAACGCATTGGTGTACAGGCTATGAATCTCATAAAGAAGCGGGGGCTCCATCCGGCACTGGAAGTTCTTAAAGATTCGAACCAGGGGTTTCTCGATCTTGAAGGATCCGGGCTTCATATTCTTGGTTTTACGCGTAAAGGGTACGTTTTCCTGGACAATTCCGGTCAAATGAAACCGGGGATGGATATCAAGGGAATACTGGATCTCGAAGGAAAGAAGCTGCTGCCCCAGCTTTTGGATGCCGCAAAAGGCAAAAACGATGGTTTGTTCAGATCAAAGGGGGTCTGGCCCCATCCTAAGACCCATGCCCTCGGACCCCTGTCTTCATGGTGCGGCATGCTGACTGAAGAAGATGTTATTTGCACGCTGAAGTGGGATCAATAAGAAGGAGTGTGAAGATGCGTTTTTTACGCAATACATCCATCAGCAACAAGGTGTTGATCGCGCCCGTCATCATGGTGATGGCCCTGGGGACAGTACTGATGCTTGCACTATATGGATTAAATAAACAACGTTCCGTGCTCAATCAGGTACACGAGATAGCCCTGGAGCGAACGACGTTGGTCAATGAGTTTATCGCATCGAGCGAACAGGTGCAATCGGATGTTTTCCGAATTTCCGTTTTGAACTTTATGAAGCTGCCGGACAAAGAAATCCAGCCGGTCTACGTGCGTTTTGCGCAAGGGCTGAACAACATGGGTGTTATATACGGTCAAATCCTTACTAAATGGATGTTGGATCAAAAGGAGAAAGAAATCCTTGAACAGATGGGAATCCCGATGGAGGCTTTCAGGCACGAGGCACAACAAGCTTCCGGCGTGGTGTCACAAAATCCTTCTATAGGAGTCCTTTTAGTACGCTCGGTAGCGGTTCCGTTTGCGGATTTTCGGCGCCTCCTCACCGAATTTTTAAATTACCAGAAAGAAAAGATCGTCCATGCGCAAACCATATCCAAAAGAACATCCGAAACTACCCGAACAACAATAACAGTCATCGCACTGTGTATGGCATTTATGGCCATCATCATTACCGTGCTGATCGGCACCCGATTCATCTCACGACCCATACGCTCTATAACCGACGTGATGAATCAATTGGCAGAAGGGGAATTATCTGTAGAAGTCGGTGGTCTCAAACGACAGGACGAGATCGGATCTATGGCCAAAGCGATAGAGGTGTTCCGGGAAAATGCCATCGAGAAAAGTGCTGCGGAGGCGGAACTGCAGAAACACCGTGAACATCTGGAGGAGCTGGTTGAGCAACGCACCAAAGCGCTCCTGGCAGCGCAGGAAGAACTGGTTCGCAAAGAGAAACTGGCCGCCATCGGCGAACTTTCTGGCAACATCTCCCATGAGCTGAAGAATTCTTTGGGTGTGATAGACAGCTCGGTTTATTACCTGAAAATGAAGCTCAAAGATGGCGAAGAAAAAGTTAAAACGCATCTTGAAAGAATAAGATCAGCTATAATTTCAAGTGATGCTGTCATAAGAAGTCTGTCTGATTTGACCCGTATGAAGGAGCCCGATTTAGAGAAGCTTAACATCATAGAATTTGTCTCCAGCACAATCGAAGCATCTAACCTGCCCGAAATGGTCAAAGTCGTCGAGAAATTTCCTGAAGGAAAAATTTTTATCGATGCTGACCCGGATACACTCGGCATGGCTTTTAAAAATATCATTGATAATGCAATAAGTTCGATGGATGAAAAAGGCACCTTGACTTTGATGATCGGCAGAACCGACGGAGATCAGGTGGAGGTGTCTTTTACGGATACAGGTCCTGGTATTGTACCGGAAAATCTGGATAAAATTTTCCAGCCTCTTTTCACGACCCGTGCCAGGGGAATGGGCTTTGGACTTTCGATTACACGGATGATAATAGAGAAACATGGCGGCCGCATAGATGTAAAATCAGAGGCAGGGAAAGGGGCGACACTTACGGTGCATCTTCCCGTCGATATAAATCCAACTCAAAGGAGCTGACAGATGGCAAATAAAGCCAAAATACTGATTGTGGATGACAATGAAAGATTTTGCCAGAATGTAAAAGATATTCTGGAATTAAAGAATTTTACCGTATCGACAGCCCATGACGGGCATCAAGCCCTTAAGATGGCAGAGCAAAAATATTTTGACCTGGTGTTAATGGATGTCAAAATGCCGGTGATGAATGGCGTGGAGACCTTAAAAAAAATGAAAGCCATCTTTCCGGATATTGCTGTCATAATGATAACCGCCTATTCAGTTGATGATCTTATTCGCGAATCTCTGAGAGAAGGTGCCTTTGGGGTTCTTTCAAAGCCGCTCGACTTTGAAAAACTTTTTAAGCTTATCGAGGAAGCCACAACTAATGGCGGGTTGATTTTAGTGGCTGATGATGACCCCGAACTTTGCAATAATATGACCGACGTTTTGACGGAAAAAGGTTACAGAGTTGATGTGGCCGGCGATGGCAAATTGGCTGTACAGATGGCCAAAGAGAGGGACTTTGACCTGATTTTATTGGACCTGAAATTACCAGCCCTGAACGGTCTCGAGGTTTACCTTGAAATTCGGGATGTGCGGCCTAATGTGGTCGTCATCGTTATCACGGGCTTTGCTAATGAATTAAAAGATATGGCAGAAGCGGCTGTGGAAAAAAACGCGTACATCTGGTTGGAAAAACCGATAAATATGGATAACCTGATTGATCTCATAACTAAGATCGAGGAGCAGAAAGTCAGCGATATGCTCAAAAAACCGTCCTGAATATGGGAGGTATACGATGAAAAGGGATATTCTGATAGCAATTGTTGACGATGACGAGCGCCTCGCCGCGAATATTCAAGACATCCTTGAAATGGAGGCTTTCAGTGTTGAGGTTGCTCACAGTGGCCGGGCCGGGCTTAATCTGTGCCGTGAGAAGTCGTTTGATCTGGCTCTTGTGGATATTAAGCTGCCCGACATGCCGGGTCCGATTCTGGTCAAAGAGCTGACACGGATTGCGCCGGAAACCGAGTATATCATGATCACAGGTTACGCGTCGCTTGACAGCGCGATTGCAAGCATTGAGGAGAACAAAGTAATTGGTTATGAAATAAAGCCGCTTAATATGGACCGGCTGGTTTCGCTTGTTCGGCAGGTTATCAGACGCAAGCAAGCGGAAGAAGAAAAAAAGAATCTCGAAGTCAAACTCCGGCAGTTCCAAAAAATGGAGGCCATCGGCACGCTGGCCGGTGGGATTGCCCATGATTTTAACAACCTGCTCATGGGTATGCAGGGGCGTGTCTCTTTGATGCAAATGGGCAAGGATGCCTCCCACCCCGATTCCGAGCACCTCAAGGGAATCGAAGATAACGTCAAAAGCGCCGCAGATTTGACCAAGCAGTTGTTGGGTTTTGCCCGGGGTGGAAAATATGAGGTCAAACCGACGGACGTGAACGAAGTCGTTAATAAAAGTGCAGATATGTTTGGCCGGACAAAAAAAGAGATCAAGATCCACAGAAAATCTCAAAAAGAAATCCGGACCGTGGAGGTGGATCAAGGGCAAATTGAACAGGTACTGTTGAATCTTTATGTCAATGCCTGGCAGGCAATGCCAGGAACCGGCGAGATATATCTTGAGACGGAAAATGTTTCACTGGATGCAAGCTTTGTAAAACCCTATGGTGTCAAGCCGGGCCGATATGTAAAGATATCGGTGGCTGATACCGGGGTCGGGATGGATAAAGCCACACAGCAACGGATATTTGACCCGTTTTTCACCACCAAGAAGATGGGCCGGGGGACCGGGATGGGCCTAGCCTCCGCCTATGGGATCATCAAGAACCATGATGGCATCATTCATGTTTACAGCGAAAAAGATAAGGGGACGACCTTTAACATCTACCTGCCCGCCACAGACGCAAAGGGCACAGCGCAAAGGGCAGAGAGCGAAAGACGCTCTGAAATTCTCCGAGGTACGGAGACGGTTCTGCTTGTAGATGACGAAGAGATGATCATTGATGTCGGTCAAGAGTTGCTTACGACCTTGGGCTATACGGTATTGTTGGCAAAGAGCGGCAGAGAAGGGATCGAAATTTACAAGAAGAACAAAGACAAGATTGATATGGTTTTATTGGATATGATCATGCCTGAAATGGGCGGCAGTGAAACCTATGCCAGGCTAAAAGAGATCAATCCAGATATTAAAGTCCTTCTTTTAAGCGGATACAGTATAAATGGGCCTGCAAAGGAAATATTAGCTCGGGGTTGCAATGGCTTTATCCAGAAGCCATTTAGCATGAAGAATCTGTCACAAAGATTGAGGGAAATTTTGGACAAGGAATAAACTCTATATCCACCCCATTTCACCCGGAGGTGTTTATCCGAAAGTACACCATGTGTATATGAAATGCACTATTCCTGATTGGCAATTCGCGAGGAATAACGATTATATGGTGGAATATTTTGAGATTTCACATAGTGCAAGAATACATTAGTGACGGAGAGAGTTCTTTGGGAAAGGGACCTTAGCTCCGCTTTATACAGCTAATTCTGTATTTGTACGAATGTTATAATTTAATCTCCCGGTTTTTCTGATCCATATGGCTTTGGATAGGTTTGAGTGGCTCTGGATATCTATGGAATAGAAGCGCTTTTTTTTTGATCAGCCCCGGTGTCACTTGCCGTTTCGTAGTCGATGGCGCTGCTGGGCGCTCAGTGCTGTCTTTCGAAGGCGGATGGAGGCTGGCGTAACTTCCACCAGCTCATCTTTCCGAATAAAATGGATGGCCTGCTCAAGCGTCATGGGTTTAACCGGAGAGAGAATGACGTTTTCGTCTCGACCCGATGCGCGCATGTTGGTCAGATTTTTTTCCTTGCAGGGATTGGCGTTGATATCGGTTACCCGGTTGTGCTCCCCAAAGATCATACCTTCGTATGTCGGATCACCGGGTTTGATGAACAGACGGCCTCTCGGCTCAAGATTAAACAGAGCGTAAGCAACGGCCATACCCTGGCGATCCGATACAATAGAACCGGTAAAGCGGCTGGGAATTTCGCCGCGATACGTGTCATAACCCGCAAAATAAGAATTCATAATTCCGGTGCCTTTGGTGTCGGTAAGGAAATCGTCCCGATACCCGATGAGCCCCCGGGAAGGGATGCTGAACTCTATCCGTACCCGGCCGCTGCCGTGGTTGATCATGTTGGTCATCTGTCCTTTGCGGACGGCAAGCTTTTCGGTGACAACACCCAGAAAGCTTTCGTCGCAATCGATGAAGAGATGCTCCATAGGCTCCAGTTGCCGGCCGTCCTGATATTTGAAGATGACTTCGGGTCGTCCTACGGCCAGCTCAAATCCTTCACGCCGCATGGTCTCGATCAGAATGGCCATCTGAAATTCGCCCCGGCCTTTTACCAGGAACTCTTCCTTGTTTTCGGATGCTTCCACCTGAACCGCCACGTTGCTGAGGGTCTCTTTGAGCAGTCGTTCCCGAATTTTGCTCGACTGAACAAAGCGGCCTTCCCGGCCGGAAAAGGGCGATGTGTTGATCGTAAAACGCATAGCCACAGTGGGTTCGTCCACCGTAATGCGGGGCAGGGCGCAGGGCACCTCACGCGTACAGATAGTGTCCCCGATCTGAACGTCTTCGATACCCGACAGTACAATGATATTTCCCGGACCGGCCGTTTCCACTTCCTGGATCGCCAGGCCATCATAAGTCTTCAGTTGCGAAACCTTAAGGGGCCGCTGAACGCCCTGTTCTCCGATACAGACCAGGTGGGCGTTATGGTGCGCCCGGCCATTGACCACTTTCCCTACCGCCAGCCGGCCCAAATAATCGGAATAACCCAGATCCGAAACCAGCATCTGAAATGGCGCCTTCGGATCGTAGCTTGGCGGGGGAATTTCATCCAGGATCATGTCCAGAAGCAGGTGGAGGTTC
>Ga0255054_10002578_pt1 | contig 10286 bp, 8 predicted proteins | sample JV7_2_23_MG_FD_188634 | JGI IMG/M metagenome (GOLD analysis project Ga0255054, IMG submission 188634) | Seawater microbial communities from Jervis Inlet, British Columbia, Canada - JV7_2_23 | ecosystem: Environmental > Aquatic > Marine > Inlet | place: Canada: British Columbia | collected... | reverse complement strand
GGCGCGATCGCCGTGGCACCGTCCGACCCGAACGTGGTGTACGTCGGGACCGGGGAAGCGTGCATTCGTGGCAATACGTCGCCGGGCGACGGGGTCTACATGTCCACCGATGCTGGGAAGACCTGGAAGCACGTGGGTCTTCGCGATGCGGGCCAGATCGGCCGGATCGTGGTTCATCCCAAGGACCCGAACATCGTCTACGTGGCGGTTCTTGGCCACGCCTTCGGCGCGAACGAGACGCGTGGCGTCTTTCGATCGATGGACGGTGGCGCGACGTGGGAGAAGGTTCTTTACAGGGACGAGAACGCTGGCGCCGTAGATCTGGCCCTCGATCCCAACAACTCGCGGGTGATCTATGCCGCCTTCTGGCAGGTGCGCCGTACGCCGTGGGGGATGGACAGCGGTGGCCCGGGTAGCGGCCTCTTCAAGTCCACCGATGGCGGTGACACGTGGCAAGAAATCAGCCGCAACAAGGGGCTCCCCAAAGGCACGCTCGGCAGAATCGGTGTGACCGTTTCGCCGGTGAACTCCGAGCGAGTCTGGGCGATCGTCGAAGCGGAAGAAGGTGGCGTGTTCCGCTCCGACGACGCGGGTGAGACGTGGAGCAAGGTGAACTCGGAGCGGAGCCTGCGGCAGCGGGCGTGGTACTACACGCACATTTACGCGGACCCGCAGAACGAGAACACGGTCTACGTGCTGAACGTGCGCTTCTGGAAATCGACCGATGGCGGCAAGACCTACGAGACGATTGGAACGCCCCACGGCGACAACCACGATCTTTGGATCGATCCCAACAACGCGCTCCGTATGGTCCAGGCCAACGACGGCGGCGCGAACGTCACCTATAACGGTGGCAGGACGTGGACGCGACAGGACAACCAGCCGACGGCGCAGTTCTATCACGTCACCACGACCGAGCACTTTCCTTACCACGTGTGTGGCGCGCAACAGGACAACAGCACGCTGTGCATCGCGAACCGTACCACGGGTTTCGGGATCACAAGCCAGGATTGGTACACGGTCGGCGGTTGCGAGAGCGGCTACATAGCGGTGCGGCCGGATGATCCTGATGTGTCCTACGCGGGTTGTTACGGCGGGCAGATCAGCCGCTACGATCGATCGACGGGGCAAAACCGGAGCATTCACGCTTGGCCGGATAACCCCATGGGCTGGGGAGCCGAGGACCTGAAGTACCGTTTCCAGTGGACGTTTCCGATCGTCCTTTCGCCGTTCGATCCCAACGAGCTGTATATCACGGCGAACGTAGTGTTCCGTTCCCGCGACGAGGGCCAGAACTGGGAAGTGATCAGCCCCGACTTGACGCGCGACGACAAGAGCAAGCAGATGGCTTCGGGCGGCCCGATCACCAAGGACAACACCAGCGTCGAGTACTACAACACGATCTTTGCCCTGGTACCGTCGAAGCATGAGCGGAACACCATTTGGGCGGGGACCGACGACGGGCGTGTCCACATCACGCGCGACGGTGGCCAGAACTGGGAAGAGATCACACCACGAGACATGCCGGACTGGGGGCTGGTCAGCATCATCGAGGAGTCGCCCCTGCAGCCCGGCGCCGCCTACATGGCGGTGAACCGATACAAGCTGGACGACTTCCGTCCCCACATCTTCAAGACCACCAACTACGGTGAGAGCTGGACGGAAATTGTCAGTGGGATCCCCGAGAACCACTACATCCGCACGGTGCGAGAGGACCCGGCACGCCGTGGACTGTTGTACGCGGGCGGCGAGTTCGGCGTATACGTGTCCTTCGATGACGGCGGGCACTGGCAGTCGCTGCAACTCAACCTGCCCGTTGTTCCGGTTCGCGACATGGTGGTCAAGGACAACGACCTGGTGCTGGGCACGCACGGGCGCTCGTTCTGGATCCTCGATGACCTGACGCCGCTCCACCAGTTGAGCGATGCGGTGGCCAGCGCCGACGTCTACCTGTTCAAGCCTCGCGACGCCTACCGACTGGGTGGCCGCGGCTTCGGCCGGTCCATAACGGGAGTAGGGGCGAATCCGCCGAGCGGAGTCGTAGTTTACTACTACCTCGATGAAGAGCCCGAGGGAGAGGTAACGCTTGCGTTTCTCGAGGAAGACGGGACGGTGATCCGCGAGTTCTCCAGTGTGCCGGAGCGCGGTCAGGACGAAGGGGCCGTCAAGAAAGAGGCCGGGATGAACCGGTTCGTCTGGAATCTGCGGTACCCAGACGCTCACGGCTTCCCGGGCATGATCATGTGGTCGGGCTCGATCGCCGGTCCGCGCGCCGCGCCGGGAACCTATCAGGCGCGCATCGCGGTGGGCGAGCAGAGCTTCAGCGAGTCGTTCGCGCTCATGAAGGATCCGCGTGCCCCGGCTAGCGAGGCGGACCTGGTCGAGCAGTTCGAGTTCTTGATCCGTATCCGTGACCGGGTGAGCGAGGCCAACGATGCGGTGGCCCAGATTCGTGACATCAAGGGCCAGATCGATGGCGCGGTCAAGCGCGTGGAGGGCGAGCCGTACGCCGACGAAGTATCGGGCAAGGCGGACGAGATCAAGAAAGCGCTATCGGAAGTAGAGAACGAGATCTACCAGACGAAGAACCGTAGTCGACAGGATCCGCTCAACTTCCCGATCAAGCTGAACAACAAGATCGCAGGGCTATCGGGCACCGTGGCCAACGCCGATGCGAAGCCGACTCAGCAGTCCTACGCGGTGTACGATGATTTGTCGCAGCAACTGCAAGTACAGCTCGATCGGCTGGCCCAGATCATCAACGACGATGTCCCGGCATTCAACGCATTGGTCAGCCAGCACTCAGTGCCCGCCGTGATCGTACGCGAGCCGGAGGAAGAGGGTGGCGTTTAGCCCAGAAAACGAGCCAGGATCCGCGGCGGACGAGCCTGCGAGCGACGAGCTCGAGGCGTTGCTCAAAGAGGAGCTGGCGCCGGAGCTGGAGGTGCTGCGGCGAATCAGTCGCGGTTCCATGGCGATCGTCTACCTGGCGCGCGAGCAGCAGCTCAAGCGCCTGGTCGCGATCAAGGTGCTTGCGCCGAGGCTCGCGCGTGACCAGCGGGCTCGCATGCGTTTCGAGCGGGAGGCTCAGGCGGCGGCCTCTCTCTCGCACCCCAACATCGTGGCGATCTACCGGGTCGGCCGCCTGTCCAACGACCTCCCCTTCATCGTGATGCAGTACGTGCAGGGCAGTACGATGGCGGAACGTCTTCGAGCGCGTGGTGCGCTGCCGATGGATGAAGCGAGGCGCGTTGTTGCGGAAGTTGCCTCAGCGATCGCGGCGGCACACAAGAAGGGCATCGTGCACCGGGATGTTCGGCCCGGAAACGTGCTGTACGAGGAGGAGTCGGGCCGCGCCCTACTTGCGGATTTCGGCATCGCCGCGATCCTCGCAACCGGCGAAAGGAGCGAATCGGCACGTCTCACCCGGACCGGTGAGCTGGTGGGCGACCCGAGCTACATGAGCCCGGAACAGCTGATGGGGCAGGAGATCAGCGAGCGCTCCGACCTCTACTCTCTGGGACTGCTGGGGTACGAGCTGGTCGCCGGCCGCGGTCCCTTCGAGGCGACGTCGAAACGTGAGAAGCTGATGGCGCACGTTCAGGCGCAGCCCAAGGAACTCTCCGAGCTGCGGGCCACTGTGGATCCGGTACTGGAAAGCGTGCTGCTTCGCTGCCTGGCGAAGGAGCCGGGGCACCGACCCAGCGCGACGGACGTGGCGGCGAGTCTCACCGATATGTCGGGCGAACTGACACCGATGCCGCTAGCGGGTGGCAAGGCTTCCACGGGCTTCTTTGCTCGACTCACCGAGCGTCGTATGCCACAGATTATCGTGGCCTATGGTGCGATCTGTTGGGGCGTGCTGGGCGTGGCCGATCAACTGGCCGATCGCGACGTCGTACCGGAAGTATTTTACAAGCTCGTGCTGGTGGCGGTGCTCACCGGTCTACCCGCGGTGCTGACGGGCGCCTGGTTCCACGGCCAGAAGGGCCGCCAGGAATTCACTCGGGTAGAGTATTGGGTCTTCGGGGCGCTGGGGGTCGTCTGGCTGGCTGTGAGCGCTCTGATTCTCTTCAAGTGGCGGTCAGGCTAAACCCGACTCATCCAGGATGTCTTTGAGCGCCTTGTAGATCATGGGGTTGCCGGCGACGAAAGCCCCGTGCTTGACTACGTCCTCGCTTCCCTCTAGGTCGGTGATGATGCCGCCGGCTTCACGAAGAATCAGCACACCGGCCGCCACATCCCAGGGGGCGAGGTGCAGTTCCCAGAATCCGTCCAGGCGCCCGCACGCCAGATCGCAGAGGTCTATGGCCGCCGAACCGGTGCGGCGGATGCCGCTGGTCCGTGGTAGAATCGACCGGAACTGGCCCAGGTACGTATCGAGCAGCTCCTCTTTCTTGAAGGGGAACCCCGTGCCGATGAGCGCCAGCTTGAGTTCGCCGATCGCCGAAGCAGATATGGGCTCGCCATTTTTCTTGGCGCCAGCGCCTCGCGTCGCCTCGAACGTCTCCCAGTTGGCCGAGTTGATCACCACGGCAGTGGCCGGACCCTGCGAGTCGACGGCCGCCACCGAAGCGGAGTAGAACGGGTAGCCGTGCAGGAAGTTAGTGGTTCCGTCCAACGGGTCGATGTACCACGTCACTTCGGCCTCGGCCGGTGTGGGGCCGCCCCAGTCGCCCTCTTCGGCTGCGATGGCGTGCAAGGGAAAACGCCCGCGGATCTCTGAGACGGCTACCTCTTCCGCCTCGTGGTCCACCGCGCTCACGAAATCGGCGCGCCCCTTCTCGTTCCAGGCCGAAGGGTCGAGCGTATGGAGCGAGCGATGGTGCACCTCGGCTGCAGCGCGGGCTGCCATCATCGCGGCTTGCTGAAGGTCGTCTAATAGATCCATAGCTTGATGAAGTTGGTGGCCAACCGTAACTTACGGCCGCCATTAGCGGATCGCGAGTATGAAGCGCCGGATCGCGGCAGCCATCACACAATCTATGTCCAAACCAAAACCCATAGCGTTCAGCGGGATCCAGCCCTCGGGCGAATTGCATATCGGGAACTACCTTGGCGCGGTGAAAAACTGGGTCGAGATGCAGGACAAGTATGAGATGTTCATCAGCATCGTCGACCTGCACGCGATAACCCAGGCATACGAGCCGGACGAGATGCCGAGGAGCATCTTCGACATGGCGCTGACGCTGATCGCCGCTGGCCTCGATCCCGAGATGTGCACGATCTTCGTCCAATCCGATGTGCCCGAGCACAGCGAGCTGGCTTGGGTGTTCATGACGGTCACGCCGCTTGGCGAACTGGAGCGCATGACCCAGTACAAGGACAAGTCCGCGCGCCAGGGGTCGGTGCTGGCCGGGCTGCTCAATTACCCCGTTCTTCAGGCCGCAGACATCTTGCTGTATAATGCCGCGGCTGTACCGGTAGGCGAAGATCAGGTCCAGCACGTCGAACTGACGCGGGAGATCGCTCGCAAGTGGAACGCCCGCTACGGTGACTATTTCCCAGAGCCGCAGGCCGTCGTCGGCAAGGTGCGTCGTGTTCTGGGTCTCGATGGGCAGGCCAAGATGTCGAAGTCGTTGGGCAACACGGTGAGTCTACTCGATTCGCCGGATGAGATCTGGGAGAAGGTCCGGGTCGGTCTGACCGACCCACAGCGCAAGAAGCGAGACGATCCGGGCAACCCAAACGTCTGCAACATCTACGCGCTGCACCGTCACTTCTCCAGTGCTGCGGACGTCGCTTGGGTCGAGGAGGGCTGCACGACGGCCGGCATCGGCTGTGTCGAGTGCAAGCGGCGGCTCACCGATAACATGGTCGAGGAGTTACGGCCGATACGCGAGCGGGCGGCGGAGTTGAGGGAGAATCCGGAGCAGGTCGCCGAGGTGTTGGCGTTCGGCGCGCAACGGTGTCGCGGCATCGCCGCCGATACCATGATCGAGGTGCGGCGGCGGATGGGGTTGATTCCTGCCGCCGACATTGTGGAGGCGAACCCAGATGAGGGTTCGTAACGATTCGATTGGATTGGCTTGATCCCGCTTGGATCGAGACGCTGCGGCTGAGCCTGTTTGGTCAGCTGCTGCTGGCGACGGTTTTGGGCGGCTTGGTCGGCTTGGAGCGTGAGCTCGCGGGGAAACCGGCCGGGCTGAGAACCAACATCCTCATCTGCGTCGGTGCCACCCTGCTTATGGATGTATCCATCTCGGTGGCGAGCGCGGCGACGGTGGGGCCCGCCGACCCGGGCCGTATCGCGGCACAGGTGGTATCGGGCATAGGGTTCATCGGCGCCGGCACGATCCTGGTGGAGCGGGGGAGCGTGGTCGGCCTCACCACTGCGGCCACCATCTGGGTGGTGGCGGCCATCGGTCTCGCCGTTGGCTCGCACAACTATGTCGAGGCGACCGGGACTACACTCCTCGTCGTTCTGACGCTGTTCCTCCTGGGATGGCTGGAAGGTTTCTTCTTCGAGCGGCGCCGGGAGAGCCGACTGGAGATCGTGCTCGAACCGAGCGACGCCGCGCTCGCGGTGGTCGCAGGCCTGCTGAAGAAGCACGGTGTGAAGGTGCGACCGGAGAAGATCGAGAAGCAGAGCGACCGCTACCGAGTCTCGTACGAGTTACATGGAGCGGCGAAGAAGCGTGCGGCGGCGCTCAACGAGGTGGCGGCCGCGGAAGGCGTGCGCAAAGTCACCGTACATTGAATTGAGACATGAGCCGCACTGCCGTACGCCGCTTCGTCATCGACATGTATTCCTCTCGTTACTCTCTTTGGAACATGCCCGACGAAGATGCGGAGAGGATAAGCACCATACTTCCGTCCGATTGGGAGCTGGTCCGGGTGAGGGCTGAGGCCGACGGTTCCGGAGACGGTGCGCCGCGAATGACGCCGTCGCTGCTGGAATCACTGAAGGACACCGAAGTGTATTGTGGGTTCGGCATACCGCCGGGGGTGTTTGCGGCGAGCGAATCGCTCCGTTGGGTGCACTCGGGGGCCGCTGGCGTCGGCGGCTCGCTCTTCCCGGAGATGCTGGAGAGCGATGTGATCTTCACGAACTCCGCCGGCACCCACGGCGTTCCGGTCGCGGAACACGCTGTCGCGATGATGTTCTATCTGGCCCGAGCGCTGGACCAGGTGGAGGCGAGCCGGAGAGCCGGGCACCTTTGGGATCGGGACCGGATCGCCCGTTCGCCGAGCCCGGTGGGCGAACTAGTGGACTCGGTGGTCTGCGTCATCGGCTACGGCGGCATCGGCAGGGAGGTCGGACGCCGCGCCAAGGGTCTGGGCATGCAGGTGTGGGCGGTGAAGCGCCAACCGGGAGGCGAGCCTCTGGAGGCAGTCGATCGTCTCTTCGGCCCAGAGGGTCTGCGCGAGGCGCTGGCCGGCAGTGACTACGTAGTGCTCGCCCTGCCGCATACGCCGGAGACGGACGGCTTGATCGGTGCTGAAGAGCTGGCGGTGATGAAGGAGAGTGCCATCTTGGTGAATGTGTCCCGAGGCCGCATGATCGACGAGGGTGCCCTGGTCGAGGCGCTGCGGTCGCGGGCGCTCCGGGGCGCCGGTCTCGACGTGTTTTGGGACGAGCCACTTCCGCCGTCGAGCCCATTGTGGGAGATTGACAACGTGTGCATCACGCCGCACATCGGCGGTGTGAGTCCTCGCTTCTGGGAGCGGGAAACTGAGCTGATCGTCGAGAACACGCGCCGTTACCTGGCGGGTGAACCGATGCTCAATGTGGTGAACAAGCAGGCCGGGTATTAGGAGCGAGTCATGGAAAAAGTCCTGAGGACAGCCATCGAGCGCGGTGCGAGCGATCTACACATAAAGGCGGGGGACGTATTTCGTGCGCGGATTCACGGCGATCTGGTCCCGATGACCAAGCAGCTGTTGACGCCGTCCCAGACACGCGAGATCGCGCAGCGCCTCATACCGAACGAGCGGGACCGGAACAACATTGACCGGATCACCGATTACGACTGCGCTTGGGGCGTGCCGGGGTTGGGGCGGTTCCGTGTCAACATCCTGCGCCAGCGTGGCAGCTTCATGATCGTGCTGCGTATCATCCCGGTGGAGATCCCACATTTCGAGCAACTGGGTTTGCCGCAGGTGCTGCCGGATATCTCCGCGCTGCCGCGCGGGCTCGTCCTGGTCACGGGCGTGACGGGCTCGGGGAAGACGACGACGCAGGCCGCGATGATCCATCACATCAACCAGAACTTCCGCAGACACATCATCACGCTGGAGAACCCCATCGAGTACTTGCATCGGGATATCAACTGTTCGATCACGCAGCGCGAGGTGGGGACCGACACCAGCTCGTTCCAGACCGGACTACGTGCCGCGCTGCGCGAGGACCCCGATGTGATACTGATCGGTGAGATGCGGGATACGGAGACGATCGACACCGCGATCAAAGCCACAGAGACGGGTCACCTGGTGATCTCGACGCTCCACACGCCGGACGCGGTCACGACAATTACGCGGACCATTTCGGTGTTTCCGCCGGAAGAACAGGAGCAGCTCCGCGTACGCTTGGCCGAGTCGCTGGAGGCCGTGATCTCGCAGCGACTGTTGCCGCGCGCGGGTGGTAACGGCCGGGTCCTGGCCGCCGAGATCATGGTGGTGACCGCGGCGATCCGCGATGCCATCCTCGACACCCAGAAGTTCGATGATATGCGCAAGCTGATGGAGGAAGGAAAGCAACAGTACGGAATGCAGACCTTCGACCAGCACCTCATGGACCTGGTTAGGGAAGAGGCGGTGGAGTACGAGACGGCCAAGTACGCGGCGTCGAACCCGGCGGACTTCGAGTTGAAGATGAAGACGCTGGGTGAGGACCAACTGATACAGGGCGTCTAGGGAATTGAAGAAGAGACTCGAAGGAGTTTTTTTGCCGGTAACGACACCGTTCGACAGTGCGACCGGCGAGATCGCCCCCATATCGTTTCGAGACAATCTGCGCGCCTGGCTGGACACGGGCGTGCACGGCTTCGTGGTGGCCGGGTCTACCGGCGAGGCGCCGCTCCTCGATGAGAGCGAGTTGGTTCAGCTGGTGGAGTGGGCCCGGGACATCGTGCCGGCGGAGAATACGTTGATAGCTGGGACCGGTGCGGAGTCGACGCGAGCGGCGGTGCGTGCCGCGCGCGCCGTGGCCGAGGCGGGCGCCGATGCGGTGCTCGTGCGTTCACCCGCCTACTATCGGGCCCGCATGGACGCGGACACGGTCAGGCGACATTTCGAAGACGTGGCGGATTCGGTTCCCATTCCGGTCATCCTTTACAACGTTCCGCAATTCGTTCCCGTCGACATCACACCCGGCCTTTTCGCCGAGCTTGGCTCGCACCCGAACGTCGTAGGCATCAAGGACTCGACGGGCGACCTGAAAATAATCGGCGCGATGCTGGATGCGGCGCCGGCCGATTGTCAGGTGCTGGTCGGCGCGGGCTCGAAGCTGTATGCAGCGCTGGAGATGGGCGCGACAGGAGGGATCGTTGCGGTGGGGTGCATCGCGCCGCGGGTGACCGTGCAGGTCTACGAGCAGTTCCGGGCGGAAGAACTCGGACCGGCCGGCGCCGCTCAGAGTAAGATCTCGTCGCCTCACACCAAGATCGTCCGCGATATGGGCGTGGCGGGCGTCAAGTACGCTCTCGATCTCGTGGGCTATGCCGGCGGCGACCCGAGACTGCCGCTACGGCCGCTGAACGAGAAGGGGCAGCGGCAGGTGCGGGACGAGCTGAAACGCGCCGGCCTGCTGAACACGTAGGGATTGCCGAGAGGTGATCGACTTGCCCTTTGTACTGCTAATCATCGCGCTCCTTGCCGGGCTCGTGATGGTGCCCTTCGGGCTACCGGGTCTGTGGCTTATGGTGCTGGCGATCGTCGTGTTCGCGTCGGCCGGCGGCTTCGGCCAGATCGGGCTCGTGACCGTCACGATAGTCGTGGTGATGGCCTTGATCGCGGAAGGCGTTGAAGCGTGGCTCGGGTTCCGCTTCGCCAAGCGATTCGGCGGATCGAGTCGCGCGGGTTGGGGTGCGATGATCGGTGGCCTGGTCGGCGCCTTCGTGGGCACGCCCGTACCGCTCATAGGAAACGTCGTCGGAGCCTTCATCGGGGCGTTCGTCGGTGCCGTCGTGTTGGAGTACGTGTCCAACCCCGACGTGCGGAAGTCGCTGGGTGCTGGATGGGGCGCGCTGCTGGGTCGTGCGGCGGGCGCGGCACTGAAGGTCACCACCGGGATCGTCATCGCCATCATCGCCATCTACGCCGCTCTGGGGTAATGCCGCGGGCGC
>Ga0255054_10002577_pt1 | contig 10292 bp, 7 predicted proteins | sample JV7_2_23_MG_FD_188634 | JGI IMG/M metagenome (GOLD analysis project Ga0255054, IMG submission 188634) | Seawater microbial communities from Jervis Inlet, British Columbia, Canada - JV7_2_23 | ecosystem: Environmental > Aquatic > Marine > Inlet | place: Canada: British Columbia | collected... | reverse complement strand
GGATCCGTGACTTTCGAAACGCCGCTGTCACTGTTCGGCGCGTCGGGCAATTTTGCTGTAATAACATCATCGTCTTATCGGGATAAGACAAGCCAGTTCGAATTCCCGAATGTCCTGCTTGATCAGGAATCTTACACGCTGTGGGACCTCAGCCTGGTCTGGGAGGACGACGACGGCCGTTGGCGAGCCGGCATACACGGCAAGAACCTGACCGACGAGGAATACAAAGTGGCCGGCTATGACTTTCCGACTCTCGGTCTCGAAGGTAACGTGACGGCGTTTTACGGTTATCCGACTACGGTCACCGCGACAGTCGAATATCGGTTCTGACAGACCCCCTGCCGCGTCGGGCATGGACGCCCGTCGCGGCACATTTTTTCTGGTACTGCGTAATCCGTCATGACGAATGACCCGACATCTGCGAGTTATCGCGCCTACGTCATGTTCATCCTGGTGGTGGTCTACACCTTTAATTTTATAGACCGTCAGATCATCGGCATCCTTGCCGTACCCATCAAAGCCGACCTCGCACTGACCGATACCCAGTTGGGCCTGATGGGAGGCCTGGCCTTTGCGCTTTTTTACACGGCCCTTGGCATTCCGATCGCGATGCTGGCCGACCGCAGTAACCGTACCTGGATCATGGCAATTGCATTGACGCTGTGGAGTGCGATGACGGCAATCTGCGGCACCGTGCAGAACTTCTGGCAGCTGTTCCTGGCGCGCCTTGGCGTCGGCGTCGGCGAGGCAGGTGGCGTTGCGCCCGCCTACTCCCTGATTTCGGATTACTTTCCGCCACAACAGCGTGCCCGTGCCTTGAGCATCTATTCATTCGGCATTCCAATCGGCAGTGCGCTCGGCATCGTCTTCGGCGGCATTATCGCCAGCAAGATCGACTGGCGCTTCGCGTTCTTTGCGGTCGGAATTGCCGGAATAATCATTGCGCCGATCTTCAAACTGACCGTCGCCGAACCCGAGCGCGGCCAGTTTGACCCGAATCATATAAAGACCTCACCGCCCGCACTTGGGAACATCATCCGCAAGCTGATGCAGAAACCAAGCTTCTGGATCATGTCGTTCGGCGCGGCCTGTTCATCAATGATGGGCTACGGTTTGTTCTTCTGGCTGCCTTCATTCTTCGTCCGCAGCTATGGCATCAGCCTGATCGACGCTTCGCTTTTCTACGGCGCCATCCTGCTCGTCGGAGGCCTCGCCGGTATCTGGCTGGGCGGGTCATTGGCTGACCGATTCGGTGCGACCAGGCGCGGCGCGTACGTCGTCATCCCTGCATTAGCCTTTGTTGCTACGGTGCCTTTCTATGTTGTCGCAATACTGTCGCCCAACCTGACGACGACCTTTTTCGCAATGCTGATTCCGACCGCGTTAGGGCTTGTCTGGCTCGGACCGGTGTTGTCGGCGATTCAACACGTTGTTCCACCGAACATGCGGGCGACTGCATCGGCGATTTTTCTTTTCATCAACAATTTGATCGGCATTGGCGTCGGTACAGTAGCGATTGGCATACTATCGGACAACTTGCAGGCCCGATATGGCGATGATTCACTTCGCTATGCGATTCTTGCGGGAACGAGCTTTTACGTTCTCGCTGCTACGCTGTTTTTTCTGAGCGCGAAATATCTCAAGAACGATTGGGAGAAATAGAAGGATCAGACCATGTCAGTTGAACCACTGCCACATTCGGGCCACACGGCCCTCATTACCGGTTCCACCAGCGGCATCGGCCTTGGAATAGCCAAAGCGCTGGCCCGAGACGGCGCTAACGTTATTCTTAATGGCCTCGGCACAGATGAGGAAATCGTGGCGGCCATAAACGAGGTACGCATGATCGCGTCCGGCGAGGTTCAGTATGCTCCGGCGAACATGCTGGTGCCCGATGAGATCGGGCAGATGATCGACGATGCCAACGATCAGTTTTCCGGCATCGACATCCTTATCAATAACGCCGGCATCCAGTACGTATCCCCGATCCAGGATTTTCCAATCGACAAGTGGAACGACATCATCGCGATCAACCTCTCGTCATCATTCCATACCATTCGAGCAGCGACGCCCCGGATGATTGAGAACGGTTGGGGACGTGTCGTCAATGTCGCCTCAATACACGCCCTCGTAGCGTCACCGTTCAAGGCGGCCTACGTTTCCGCAAAACACGGCCTTGCCGGTCTGACCAAGACCGTAGCGCTTGAGCTGGCAACAAAAAACATCACCGTCAATGCGGTCGCCCCCGGCTATGTCAAAACGCCGCTCGTGACCGGGCAGATCGCCGATACGGCAAAAGCGCGTGGAATGACCGAAAAAGAGGTTGTTGAGGATGTCATGCTTGCCGCGCAACCGACCAAGCGCTTGATCACGATCGAACAGGTAGCTGACTTGGTCCTCTACCTCTGCAGCGATCAGGCATCGGCGATCACGGGCTCGATCCTGCCCATCGATGGTGGTTGGTCAGCGCAATAATTTGCGGTCTGAGATGCCGATTTGTGACATTGCACGTCTGCCTCCAGATTTGACCGATCGATCGATGCCGGAAAATTGCCGGGATCAGTCCGGACCCATTATGACTTGCTAGGCACTTACGTCCACGGGCGCCTCCAGCATACCTATTAATAACAACCACTTATAAACGCCCGAATGCCTTCGGGAGGCAGGGGCCGGAAGTTCGCACCGAGGAGCGCGAAGCGCGACGACAGACGCATGAAGTGCGCCCGCAGGGCGAGGGCCAAAGGCCCGAGTCAATCTTCTCAGCCCGACCATTTTTTTCGATAGGGTATCGGTCAGCGCCTGACGCGTTGAGACTGGACCCGCTCGTAACTCGCTAACGCTATAAAAAACCATCGATTTCCGTCGGGAACTACGATGCGCCTTCGCACGTCCGAAGGGCGAGCGAATCCGGGCCCAGATCGGAGTTTCCACCGCGCCGGGCGCCCGGGCCGGCTAGTAAGTTGCGGTCTGGAGAGGCTCCTGCATTTCCTTGCTCCCCTCCAACCGTTCGATAGATGCGATGGCGTCCTCGCAGGATGTGAACGGAAGGCGATTGCGGCGCTCGAAATGAGACACTCGGTTTCCTACCTTCTCCAGCGTCAACGTCAATTGATCCCTAGGTTCCAGGCTGATCTGCACGTTCTGAGGCGGCGAACTGCCGATCTCAACGCGATAGTCGCCCCCGGGGAGAAACAGAGGTTCGTTTGAACCGAGAGATCCGTTCGCGACCTCTATACTGCCTTTGAATACGCTGAATGAGGTACTTACCGTTTGCGCCAATGCCTCTTTGAGTTCTTCGGCGCTAACTGCGGTGACATAGCGGCCGCCCGATGCATCCGCAACGGCCTGCAGACGCGCCGTGTCTTCGTCGGCGGCATTGCCAAGCCCGAAACCGATCAAGTGGACCATGATGCCCTGCTCGCGCAGCTCGCGCGCCGCCTCGACCGGATCCCCTCCGCAGCTTTCGATGCCGTCAGTTACCAGCACCAATGCACGGTCGTTCTGCAGCGTGCCGAAATCGTGGGCCGCCTGATTCAACGCGTAAGCGATGGGTGTCTGCCCTAACGGCCGCAAGCCGGCGATCGCCTGGCGGATGGGCTCGCGGTTTTCCTCCCCAAACGGTACGAGCAGCGTCGAATCGGCGCAGTCGTTGTTGTCGCTCGCGCTGGTACTTCCGTATGCGCGGAGTGCCAGGTCCAGGTCCTCGGGGAACCAATAAGAAACGTCCTTCAGAATCTCCTTGGCGACTACCATCTTGGGCTCACCGCCCATGCGGCCCCACATGCTTCTGGACGCATCAACGACGATTTCAACCGCCCGTTCGTTGAGGGACAGAACATGTCGTCCCTCTTTTATTGCCGCCACCTCCAGTGCCGCGCAGCTTGCATCCCGCACGTTTACAGTTACGATGGATTCCTGCGTCTGCCCGTCCAGGCTTGTCGCCAATGCGATGATACGATTCTCGCCCATCTCCAGCGGTACGCTTCCCGAGAATGTTCCACCTGCGAGCCGCGCCGTGAAGGGCTTCGAACCGTTTGCTCTCAGCGTAACGCTGTCCACGCCGGTAGTACGAAGATCAAGGAAGGCTTGGGGAAGCATGGTCGGGTCCGTTACCTGAACGAAACTGCCACCCGTTCCCCAGGAAATTTCGTCGAGAATCTCGGCGCCTTTTTTACTTGACCCGAGCAAAAGCGCTTGAATCGTAACACCCTGCAATTGTGCCTCTCGCGTCGCCGCATGCGCTTTACTTCTGCTCGACTTGCCGTCGGTAAAGAGCATGATCGCGCGCGAAGAGTCTGGGCGTCCGTTATTCTCGAGTTCCTGTAACGCCGTGAGAATGCCGGCGGCGAGATTCGTACTACCGGATCGTGGCAAATCCCGTAACGCCTGGACAACATTGTCGCGGTTCGACGTCATGGACTGAGCGAGTTCACCCTTGTTATCAAAGCTGACGACACCAATCTTGATGTCGCTTTTCGGCGAGAGGTTCCTCACCAGGCCGATAGCCCCTGCCGACCGAAAATCGTTCGGATCGGTGCTGCGCAGACTCTGCGACGTATCAATTACGAAGATCATGTCGAGGTAACGTACGCCGCCGATAGCTGACGCAATACCCTCCACCTCGATGGTTGTTTCTCCTTCGACCGCGGTAAAGTCAGCTGACGGTGACTGGATTTCGATCTGCAATTTACCCTGGGACATCGGCGAAATGTTCGAGTGCTGGTCCTGCGCATTCACATAGGAAGATACGCCAACGCACGCCAGGACTGAAAGTAAGACGGTTAGTGTGTATCGCATGGAATCACCTATTAATACAGGTGCACGCGCTTTTCGGACCGGCGGAGCTAACCCGGGCTGGACGTCAACCAGACCCCCCGGCGCCGAATCGAGTCACGTGCTACTGCCGTAAGTTTTCGCAGCATAGAACACCCCGGCAACCAGATACTGGGACTTGGCACACACTTTCAGTGTCGTACTCGCCGGCAGCTCGACTTCTTTCAACGGCAACATAAAACTAACCCCCTTTGGTGCCGAAACGGCAAGATAAAATTGACCCCCCTGATAATGTAATTGAAAACATTAGTAACTGAGCGCGACGCTCGTTGGCACTTTCAATAACTTGCAATAACAATTGATAACTGAGTCCCCCAAAACTTCCACAGTTGATTAAGGGTTACCCAAAAGCCCACAGTCCAGGATTCTTATTCGAGTCTGTTCGACAATTGCTGGCACAAGGTTTGTCGAGACTATTCCATACGCCGGCTGCAGCGTGAATACTTATTCGCCAGGGGACAGGCTTGAATGTCAATTCGCCGCCGACAGGCGCCGCCACGATACGGATGGAGTTCCTGCACCCTGCAACCGGCTCTTAAATCCATGACTGGTATTGAAATAACAGATAAATGCCAGATTTATTTTACCGCGCTGCAGAGAAATGCTCTGACCCGCATTTAGTGCGATGGAAAAACGGAGTCAGACTCTGTTTTCTAAAACGACAAAAAATGATGAGTTTCGATATATGGGTCCTCATCCCCATTCTTGTGGCACGCGCGCCTGCCACGCCGGCGGTATGTGGCGTTTTGTGCAGTAAATCACGCAACTTACTCCGACCCCGGTTTAGCCTTCGCGGCGGATTGAAAATTAATAGGAGAGGCAGTGATGTTTAAAACGAATAATTGGATGAAGAGCTTCGTGGTCATCCTGGGCTCGACCCTGATCGGCCTGATGCTCGCAACCGGCGCTGTTGCGGAGAACCCGGAACCGGTAACGGTCGAGGTGACGTTCGTCGATCCGATCACGATCACGGAAGTCAACGCCCTGCAGTACGGGCTGTTGGATCAGAACCTGGCCGACACGGAAACGATCGTCATCGCACCCAATAGTTCGGTGACCGACGCAAGCGGTAGGGTCGTCGGCGGCACGCAAGCCGCGGCCGATCTGACGGTCACGGCGACGGAGTCATCCACGATCAACATCCTCGTGGATAACATCGTCAATGGCACAGGCTATACGCTCGCCACCTTCATCTGCGACTACAACACGGGCCCGGATACGGCCTGCGATGGCGCGGGTTTCGACGTAGCGTCTATCGCGAGCGCGACGCTGCGAGTTGGCGTGACGTTGACGGGCAACGGCTTGGCCGTGGCCGGCGTGGCCAACGGCAGGTTCGACGTGACCGTTTCTTACCAGTAAGCGGACCGGCGCAGCAAGCCACACTGTAGTCCAAAAATATAACGTGAGGCCGTCGAATACCGCAATATCTAGGATCGTGACATGGGGCAGCGCTTTCGGGGAAGATCAGGGCCTTTACCATCATTGACCGCAGCAGTCTGGGTGCTTGTCGCGCCGGTGCTGACCGTTGCCCAGGAAAGCCCGGACTTTTTCTTGCTGGACCTCGCGGCTGACGGTTACCGTCTGGCCGAAAGCGTGCCGGCCTACGCGACCGGCGATACATACCTGATCGACTTCGCGCTGTTCCTCGAGGCCGTCGAATTCCCGATCGAACGCAAGGGCCAGCTCTGGTCGGGCTGGTCCCGCTCCGAGGACCGGCAATTCTCATGGCGCATGGACTCAGGCGTCGTCCAGTTGGTGGACCGCGCCGGCGAGCGTGTCGAATACCACGAGTGGATGGACGAGGACGATGGGACCTATGTGTCCGTCGGGCTCCTCGAGCGTTGGTTCAAGCTCCAACTCGTTGTCAATCCACGCCTGCAGACGTTGACCGTGGACTCGAGCGAGCCATTGCCGTTCCAGCTCTGGCGCGAACGCACACTGGCCAAGTTCCGCCATCGATCGGGGCAACGCATCGATGCCGACATCGTCGTCCCGGATCAATATAAGTGGGCGACGGTGCCGTTATTCAACCTGTCGACGCATGTCCTCACCCAGAAGCAAGTCGGCGGGCGTAACACTGTCGGCACTGCGTCGCTCGCGATGGGCATGGACTTCCTGAAGCACTCGGTCATCTACACAGGCGGCATCACGCACGGCCACCACAACCAGGGCGACTCGACCAACCGTCTGACGATCGAACGCGCTTCGGCGACGTCGGACACACCGCTGTTCGCCGGCGTGAACCGCTACATCCTCGGCGACATGTACCAGGCCAACCCGAATCTCATCATCAATTCCGGGACGGGCCGCGGTTTCCGCATCGAGCGGTATCCCGCCGGCTGGACCACCAATCTGAGTCAGGTGACGATCACGGGCGATGCGCCGCCAGGCTGGGAGGTCGAACTCTATCGCAACGGCGCGCTGATCGAATTCGCGACGGTCGGGGCCGACGGACGATATTTGTTCCCGAACCAGGAAACCTCGTTCGGCGAGAACACTTTCGTTGCGAAGCTGTTCGGTCCACAGGGCCATACCCAGGAAAATCGCCAGACCTTCTGGGGCGGCGGCATGGAGCTGGACAAGGGCGATTACGATTTCAGCATCAGCCACATCGACTTCGACCGGCAGCTGCTCGATGGCGTGCCCGACAACATCGCCGGGCTCACGGCCAGCTACGCGACCGACTTTCGCTATGCAAGGGCATTGACCCGGGATCTGCAGCTGGGCACGGCCTACACGCGGTCGGGCCTCGGCTCGATCGAGAGGGACGGCACGTTCGCGGACTCCCAGTACGTAACCCTGTTCGGGCGTATGAAGCTCGGGCGCGGCGTGCTGATCAGCGAAGCCGTGCACCAGCTGGATTTCGGTGAAGCCTGGAGTCTCGAATACCTGACGGGACTGAACGGGCACACTATCAGCGTCGCCCACCGGGCCTTCAATGACTACGAAAGCCCGGCCACGCTCCACCGCGACGACCTCGATGCGCTCAACGATCTCTCCTTGTCCGGATTGTTCGGCCGCGACAAGCCAATCGCATACACGCTGCGGTTCAGGCACCGCCAATTGGCTGCTGGTTCGTCGGACTTTCGCGTATTCAATCGGCTGAGTCTGAAACTCGGGCCCGTACACCTGAGCAACGATCTCGAACACATCGTGACGTCCGGCCCCAGCACATCAACCGGGCGACTCAGGCTCGCAAGCCGGGTCAATCGCGTGACCCTCCGTGGCCAGCTCGACTATCAGCTCACGGGCGGCGAGCTGATCCAGCAGATCTCGACGACGATGAACTGGGATATGACCGATCGCCTGAACAACAACCTCACCATCACGAAAAACCTGTCGAACGACCAGGCCCTGTATTTCACCAACCTTTTGTCGATCAGGATTCGCGATTACAACCTGACGCTGAGCGTGAGCTCCAATCTCGACGACGCCTGGTCGGTCGGCGCCGGTTTCAACATCGCGTTCGGCTATGACAGGAGCAGGCAGTCGTTCGTCACGGATAATCGCAGCCTCGCGAACACGGGGCGCGCGACAATGAACCTGTTCATCGACAACAATAACAACGGCTTCCGCGACCCTGATGAGCCGCCTGTTGCGTGGGCGAGCTACCGGGACCGCGAATCCTTGCAGATGTCGCCGGGTGTTTTGTCGCTGACGGCATTGTCGAGCTCCAGCCCCGTGCAGATTGAAACACGGCATTTCAAGTTCGACGACCCGTTCCTCGTGCCGCGCGCCCAGGCGTACGAGCTGCGCACTCATGCCGGCAGCGATATCAGTGTCGACGTCGCCGTGCTCATGACCGGCGACATCGAGGGCCAGGTCTTCGTCGGCCCGGCCGATGACGCGGCCGCGGCCGCGGCCGCGGCCAGAGGCATTATCGTTTCGCTGCACGACGTGCAAGGCCGGGAGATCGCCAGGACACGATCCGAGTTCGACGGGTACTACAGCTTCACCGGGATTCCGGGCGGCGACTACTCAGTCCGGATCGACGCAAAAGGAGGCCGCATTAAAATCGTGCAACGGTTTTCACTCGATGCGCAGGACGGCTATGTCGTGCTCGACCGGACTTACATTTACGAATAGCGGCGCGCTACAAAAAGGTCACGGTGATGTCGTATGTGACGCTGGCTGTGTCCCTGCCGCTATGGATCTGGCTCGTCGTGATATCGACGCCGACGGAGAGTAGTTTGTTACCCCGCACAGTCACATTGATCCCCGCCCCATCACAGGTGGTTTGCGGGTCGATATGCCACTTGCACGGGACTGCGTTGACGGTCAGGCCACCCGAAGTCGTGATATTTTCCGCAACGATATTGACGGCCGCCGGCCCCCGCGTCTTCTTTAGGCTCAGTTGCCCGGACACGGCGCCAAACAGATAATCAGCGGCATCGGCGCCGGTCACCGTCCCGTCGGTATTGAGTATGAATTGCCGGCCGCTGGGGCCGCTGAAGACCGTGCCTAGGCTGGGCGTAACGACCTCCGTCATATTGAAGGCCGCGAACACGGCATGGAGCGCCGCCAGCAACGCGCCGCCAAGCAATACTTTCTGGAGTCGCCTGAACCCGCGATGCGTCCGCGCGCTCATGTTCAGGGTACGATCGGGTACGACGCGAACAGGATCGACTTGTCGGTTATTTCCAGGTCCGGTGAATAATAGACCTCCGTGCCGCGCGGCAGGCTGCCGGCGATGACGCCGTCCTTTACCGCGATGGCGATCGTCCGCGCTTCGATGCTGGGGTAGATTATGAGCGGCACGGGCTCGGCCAGGGAACTGCGGGTACCGTCGGGCGCCGTTTCGAACAAGTGCAGGTAGCCGCGTACGGACAGTTGCCCCTGGCGCCGCACGGCGACGGTTAGATTGTTGGCGTCTCGGTCGATATGCACGGATTCGATCGAGGCACTCGACGTGGCCCGGCTGTTGCGCCAGATGATCGGGATCGCGATGGCCGTGCGCGCGTTAATCGTGACGCCCGACGCCGCGGCCGGCTCATCGGCGTCCGCCTGTTCGGCCGACGGATCCTGGCTGTTGAGCGCCAGCACTCTGAAGTGCGAGTAATATTCGCCTTCGGGGACGTCCTGGCCGCGCCGCAAGGCGATCTTGACGATCTGGGATTCCGCCGGCGCGAGCGTCACGCGACGCGGCGAGTGACGCACATAGGACTGCACCGACCAGGGAGCTTGTCCTTCATATTTCATGAGCCCGCCTTCGGGCGTCATGGTCATATTGCTCCAGCTCGTCTCGAAAGTACCCGTCTGGTCACCGCGATTCGTCAACGTGATCTCGGCGCTGCGCTGATTGCCTTCGAACACTACGAAAGTCGGGTAGATGAACAGGCTGGCGTCGGCCCGGGCCGGCGCGGGGACCAGCGACATGAGCGCCAGCAACAACAGGATCGGCCTAATGAGATGCAAAACAGAACACGGCTCGAGAACGGATGCCCGGTAATATATCAGAA
>Ga0255054_10002574_pt1 | contig 10309 bp, 9 predicted proteins | sample JV7_2_23_MG_FD_188634 | JGI IMG/M metagenome (GOLD analysis project Ga0255054, IMG submission 188634) | Seawater microbial communities from Jervis Inlet, British Columbia, Canada - JV7_2_23 | ecosystem: Environmental > Aquatic > Marine > Inlet | place: Canada: British Columbia | collected... | reverse complement strand
CATTATATACCAGACATATTCTCTCTAATTTGTGAACTAATATTAAAGATTTTATGATAGCTACATATACTGCGATGTCGAATACATTATCCACCTCTATGCAGACACCCACGCCTGCCTCCGCGGCCGCTGCCGCACCACCCGCCGTGCCGCCCACCGCACCACCCGCCGTGCCCCCCGCCGTGCCCCCCGCCGCGCCGCCCTCCGTGCCGCCCACCGCGCTTCCTCCCACGCCCCCGCCTTCTGAGGATACCCCGGCAGCGCGTTGTTCCGTGTGCCTCGTAGGCATGGACGACGACACCAACATCGTTACCACCCCCTGCGAGCACCGCTTTCACACGCACTGTTTTTTCGCATGGATAAAAAACAAGGTGAACTGTCCAATATGCAGAGCTAGTTTCACCACCACGCGCCAGCTAATGCCCAGTAGCGATGTGATGGGGGAACTCCGCATCATTACCAGGCTGCGAAGAAATCGAAGGAGGCTTCACACGGAGATAGAGCACCTGGAAGATAAGAAGGCGTACCTCCAATATCGAATTAACGGCGCCATCGGCGAGCTGGACAAGGTTCGATCAGATCTTGCCGACGCTTGCGTGATAAGATCAAATTCCAGACGAGCCCTTCGGGTTACACCAGCGTATCGGAGAGACTGGGAGGAATTGCGTAGGCCTGCGCACAGGAGTAGGGCGTCTAGAGGTATCTTTGAATCGTCGCGAGATGTGGTGGACGTCATGGATTACCTCCAAATGAGCTGAATTTAGCGGAAAAAACAGATTTATTAATTCTGGATACAATAATATATATATAATGATTGAGAAATTTGTTAATTATATTAATGATAAAAACAAAGCATATGTAATTTTCGATATAGGTTCGAGAGATTGTCAACAAAGCATTGAATTTTATAAAACATTTCCAAATGCAAAAATATACGCCTTCGAATGTAATCCAAATACTCTAGATTTATGTGAACAAAATATAATTCCGTATCAAGATAGAATTACATTAATAAAAGGTGCTGTTTGCGGTTATGATGGAGATATTGATATATGTTATATAAATAACAATTATTTAAAATTTACTGAAGATAAAATTGCACTAAACCGGGTTAAATTATTAGTAAATAGTAGTAAAATATTATTTAATAATTTAAATTCTAATCTGGAAATGTTTTGTACTTATCACAAAAAATATTATTTTAGAGAAGATAACTTTTATTTCACATTTTTTGGCGTTAATGAAGTATATTCCAAAGAAAAAACATGTAATAATGTTTTAGAATATGAATTAGATAAATATAATCCATTTCTACAAAAAAGAGGTTATATGGAAACAAGTGTGTATTTACATGTGTATTGGAACAAGTTATATAAAAACAAAGATATGATAGGTTTTTCACAATATGATATGAAACATAATAAGATATATAATAATCTAGACAAAAAAACCATATATCTATTAAATCAAAACCGACCAATAGTTAAGAATGGAAAATGGAACTCATTGATGTTTCCAAAAATACGCAACCTTGATTTTTTAATAAAAAGTTATAATGCTCATTTTAATAAAAAATACACAATGAAAGAGTTAGAAAATAAACCTTTAAGTTTGTGGCAAACTAATATTTATCCAGTTAAGATTTATGAAAAGCTATGTGGATGGTTAGAAAAACTTGTAGATGAAATATACCCTTGGTCAAATCAACCCCCATATGAAACTCATTTTGGAAGCATTGGTGGTTATACTGAAAGAGCATTATCTATTTTCAATGCTTTTGAAATATTTGAAGGCATTTCTTATTCTAATTTAAATATACAGCATGGCGTTGGAGCAGAAGTAAAAGAACAATATAATCATAAATCATTTTTAAACAATTATAGTCAGGATGTACATTGTAAAATAGTTGAAGAAGTTGATAATACTAAAGACTATTCTATTGTTGGTATTGATAATCAAAATGATTCAATAATAAAGAAAAATATAAATGGTATTACTCAGTTATTTTATTTAGATGAACAAGGAAATAGATCTAAACCATTAATGGTTATTGGAAACAATAGTGACAATACATTTAAATGGAAACATAATATATTAGATTGTAATTTAGATGATTATGAGATATATTACAAAAAAATAGATTATTATAGGTATGATATAATATTACAACATAAAATAACTTGTTTTTCTTATTCAAATAACAATAAAGTTTATGATATAACATTTCCTACTATTAAAGCATATTGTGAAGAACATAATTATCAATTTATACCATATCACACAAACTTAGAAAATAAATATAAACCCCATTGGAACAAATTGCATTATTCTATAAAATTATTAAAAGAAACAAATTCAGAATATATAGTATGGTTTGATCATGATATTGTTATTAAGAATTATAATATTAAACTACAGGATATAATTACTAGATATAAATTTGATGAAAGCAATTCGTTATTCATGATGTCTCAAGATCCAGCTAGCCATCATCCTTTTAATACAGGAGTAATTGTTTTTAAAAATAAGAAAGAAACATTGCATGTATTCCAAGAATTCTTAGAAATGCGAAATAATCCACATAAATACCCACTACTAAATAAATATGGAGGGTTTAATTTTAATAGCGGTATGCAGGATACCCGTGTAATGTTAGCATATTTTCATCAAAATAAAGACAACTTATTATCAATTCCTCATAAAGTTTTGCAAAGTTTTTTTGGTCAGGCGGAATTTTATTCAACTGGGGATTTATGTGGACACGTCGCAGGTCCTCAGGGTGAACGTTTGATATCTAAATTAAAAGAGTTAAAAAACTATGAAAACTTTGATATAGTGATACCAGTTGGACCAAATGATAAATCAGTTATTGAACAGCAAATAAAATACACACAAAAAAATATTATTGGTTATAGAAATATTTATTTAATTTGCTATGATTCATCAATAATAATTAATGGGTGTATTACCATTGACGAAAATATTTTCCCGTTTAATATAGAAACAGTTGCCAGATATCACGGAAAATTAGAGAGAAATGGGTGGTATTTACAGCAATTATTAAAATTATATGCTGGTAAAATCGTTCCAGATATTCTAGATAAATATCTAGTAATCGACAGTGATACCTTTTTCTTAAAACCAACTACTTTTGTAAAAAATAATAGATGCTTGTATAATTATGGCACCCAATACCACAAACCATACTTTCATCATATGAAAAAAATGGATCAAAATTTGACTAGAATTTATAGAAATAAATCAGGCATTTGTCATCATATGATATTTGAGAAAAAATACATAGATGAACTTATTTCTAAAATTGAAAAAAACCATAATGAATTATTTTACCACGTATTTTTAAAAACAGTGACTGATAAAAGCGGATCTGGTGCTTCAGAATATGAAATTTATTTTAACTATATGTTAAAGTATAATCATGATAAAATACAAATTAGAAAATTAAGTTGGAAAAACGCGAATAAACTAGAAACTAATAGCAATTATGATTATATATCATATCATTGGCATATGCGATGAAACTTACAATATTTTTTACTTTTATATACTTCTAATGGCTTATAACAGTTTAATTATCAATTTCAAAGATAAATAATATTCCCACCTTTGAAATTGCGATACATTTTGTCAATTAAAAAAAGGCACTTAGCAAACGGTTTAAAGGCATACCGACGTTATTACCCGTACACGGGACGCGAGATGCCGTCTTGAGCAGCAGGCCGAAAAATCAAAAAATTGAAGCGTCTCCGGGCAGCAGAGATCTAAGCGGTGCTCGCAAGCAGATAGATTGCGAGGACTCACGGTTTCCCACAGCAACCAAACAAAATTGTTCTCTTAAAACAAAAAAGGAAATCAGTATTCAGTTAAGCTCTGTTAGCTCAGCTGGTTAGAGCGTTCGACTGTTAATCGAGAGGTCGTTGGTTCAATCCCAACACGGAGCGAATTCCGTTTCCCAACAGCAAAACCAAATGCTCTTTAAGCCGGTGGTCAAGGGTTCGATACCCTTACGGGACATTGTCTCGTTAGCTCAGTGGTAGAGCGCCGTAAAATGGGAAGCAGCAACAAGTGCCCGACTAGCTCAGTCGGTAGAGCGCATGACTTTTAATCATGTGGTCCAGGGTTCAAGTCCCTGGTCGGGCAAACGACCCAGCGCGGGGTCAACCAGCAACGTAGCGCAGAGGAAGCGCGTTTGGCTCATAACCAGAAGGTCGGTGGATCGAAACCACTCGTTGCTACCAAGTGGTGGTCCTTTAGCTCAATCGGCAGAGCGTGGTCCTAATAAGGCCAAGGTTAGCGGTTCAATCCCGTTAAGGACTAACTTTTACACCTTTGAACATTTAAAACGCCGGATTTTTGTTCTATATATTTTATTTTATTGAAATCTGTATGTCCAGCAAAATGTACAAAATAATTATCTTCAAAATATTCATTTAAAGTAATATTTTTGATATTATCCAATTTAGTAATACACCATAAAGCATTAAATTTATTATCTATAACTTTATATAAATTATTTTTTTGAATCTCGTAACCTATACAAGATTGTTCAAAATGAAATCCTCTATAGTGATTTTTTGATTGTTTTATATATTTATTGTATATATACTGCAAAAAATCGCTGTGTTTTTTGGGTTGTAATACTAAAACACCAGAATTAAACACCATATCAGTTTGAATATCAAATCCGGATAATTTATAATAATCCGGAGCACTTGTTTCCCAACCCATTTTTTTTTGGATTAGTAATCTTCTTTCATTAGACGGTTGTGAATATTCATCTATTATTCCAATAAATCCTTTATAATCAATATGACTATGAACTGGAGGTGAGTTAATATTAATTAAAATATCAGCGTCAACAAATATAATGAAGTCATAATCGTTTGACCACTCTTGATTACATACTAATATTTTATTAAATGATATACAGTTTTTATCTTGATTTTTTTTATCTAAAAATTCTGTAATAACTTTGAAATCATAATTATTTTTTAAGGCATAATTTTTTTGACTTTCATAAAATAAATTATGATATTGTTCTAAATATTTCTTTCCAATAGCAATTGTTACTAAAAGACATCTCATTATATAATGTTTGTATAGTTTTTATAATTGTAAACGCAACAACCGGCGTTTCAAATGGGTGTAAACTTTTTTTACCACGATAAAGTATACGATGAATTTCAAACCTCTCATTGATCTCCGGGGAACTACCATGATCCGGGCTTTCATCTTGAACGCTTTAGTTACGGCGGCAATCGCTGCCCTGGCCATCGAGTTGCGGTATCTTCTTGATGAACAGGAAGAAACAAAGCAGCTTTCTCGAGGGGAGAAGGCACTGATAATAATGCTCGTCACGTTCCTCCACGGACTGGTTATATACATCGTCGTCAGATATATCTTGGGATTCGGCGACGGCTTACTGACGAAAGGCCCGCAATATCCCTTCTTCTTATAAGAGCAATATTTCACTATCAGTAGGCGAGATTAGTCTAGTTGGTCAGGACGTCTGCTTTACACGCAGAAGATCATCGGTTCGATCCCGATATCTCGTAGGGGGCAATCCGCACCCAAAGCACCCAGAGCACTCATTCGTAAAAAAGATCACTGAATTTATTAAAGAAGACCAGATGCCCGAGCGGTCTAAGGGGTCACGTTTAGGCCGTGATGCATTTTATTGCGCGTGGGTTCAAATCCCACTCTGGTCACGCACCAAGCTCTTCGTGAGCTCTACCTGGGAAACATTCCGCCGCTGGACGCGCGAGCCTTCTCACAAGTTACACCTTCTCGAGTCACTATTTCGGACAAGGTCCCAAATAGTGATAGCTTTCCCCCTGTGATGGGGAAGTTCGTGCGGCACCCGTTGACATCGCGTAAAATTCTCGCTATTTCGTCGGCGATGATATAGAGTTTATCCGTTTCTGAGTCGTGATACACGTTGTGCATGAATTTCCCGTCCACGCAGTAGTAATAGGCGTCTAAGTAGGCCACCATTGCGAGTGTTCTTTCTTTTTTTTGCGTTTAACATAAGCACCAGTGCACGAAGCTCACTTCAATTTTCCTCGTGACGAGCCGTCTCGGGCAGATCTGAAAAAATTGAAGTGAACTCACGGAGTTTAATTGCCCACACAAAAGCATCCAGAAGCAACCACCAGTTGAATCAAGCTAAAATCAAGCACTTAAACAAACAATAGCACTCTAAACAAACATGGGTCCCCAAAAAGAAAGCGTATTTTCCCGTCTCCAGAGACAGAAGCAGGACAGCATATCAGTCTTGCACGGTCGGAGCCTTCGCGATATTCCAGGCACGGAGGAATGGTTTCATAAGAAGGAGGTAGAGAATCCCGCGCTAGATCGCGACACTCGATCAAGGTATAACGCGCTGTCTCCCGAGGACCAGAAGAAATGGACACAGTCTATTCAGTCAGCTGCGTCGCCCGATCCTTCGCTACGAACAAACCAGTCATTGGTCGACAATATCGTCAACTACACTAACGCGTATGACTGGCAATGCATACAGGGCGGCAAGCACGATGGTATGTGGGTCAATAAAAGATACCCCAACAAGATCTTCGACACAGGCGCAGTATACGACAAGATCGCAGGCAGCTGGGAATATTTCCCCCGATCTTCGACGGACCGCGATCCAGAGGGAATGGCTCTGCATTATGAACTATCGAGCGCCGGAAACACGTTCGCTATAATTCCAAACGCATGGACTGCACAAGAAGACACACGGCGAGGCAGGCGCGAGCGCAAGGCGACATACCGTTTCCAGAAGCGGCGAGACAAGAAAACGCGCTTCGAAGACCTGATCAAATAGGCCTCCGCCTCCCGCGCCTCCCGCGCCCCTCCCTCCAGCATCTCAGGTATTCGAAGAGGAAGAGGGTATTAAATTGAATTGGTCATCAATAACTTTTTTCTGTCCTACACCAAGCATAAAATGACTGACGCAAAACCCCGCAGTAAGTCAATCCACGACCCAATCCACGGATTTATCACTATCACGCCTCTCATGCAGACCGTTATGGATACCCCCGAGTTCCAGCGGCTGCGAGACCTAAAACAACTCGGCGCAGCCCACTACGTTTACCCAAGCGCAACGCATACGCGTTTCGAGCATTCTCTTGGAGTGAGCCATCTCGCAGGCGTCTTAATGGAGTCGCTCGCGCGCCAGCAGCCCGTTCTGGGCATCACCGGGCGCGACATTGAGATCACGCGCATGGCGGCACTCGTTCACGATATCGGACATGGACCATTCAGTCATTTGTACGATAACCACGTCATCAACGCGGGCGAGGCGGAGCACGAGGCAAGAGGCTGCCTAATGTTCAGGCGACTGGTAAGCGTGCATCGCATCGCGCTCGGGCCAGAGGAGGTGGAAAAGATCGTGAACATGATCGATCCGCCGCCTGAGCTTATTGAAGATTGGCGGTACCAAGTTGTGGCCAACAAAGTCTGCCAAGTCGACGTCGATAAGATCGACTATATCCAGCGCGATTGCAGCAGGCTCGGGCTGGAATTTGGAAACGCTTGTTCTAGACTGTTGACCGCAGCCAGAGTATGCGCAACCCGACGACAGAGTCCGCGACTCGGTAGCACTGTGGCGCACCAACTGTCATGGCCGAAGAAGTTACAATACGATATATTCTCTCTATTCGCTACCAGATATCGGCTTCACAGGCAGGTGTATAATCATCACGCAGTGCGAGCCCACGAATTTCACATCGCTGAAGTTCTGCGAGACCTTAAGCACAGAGGTATTCCATTCATCGATCTGACCGACTCACTCGTGACGTGCAAGCTACACCGCGGGTGCGGCGGCATTAAAGACAAGATCCTGAGACGAGACGTCCCCAAAATGGTCGGCGAGAAGGTTTTGCGTAGGCTACGCGGTGGAGTAGTCTCCAGAAGGCACCTAGAAATCGAACAGGAACCAAATCCTAGGCTAATACTTAGCTTAATATTAGACAAGGTCAGAATTGGATTCTGCAGCGGCAGAACTACGAATCCTTTGAGCTGCGTTCATTATTACGAGACGAAGGGCATCGAGGAAATACCGACCGCATACAAGCTCGATCCCAGCGCGATGTCGTTCTGCGTTCCAGCGGACTATCAAGAAACAATCGTTCGTCTCTACTCGCTCGACAAGACCGCAGCCGGGATGACCAATGCGCAGGATTTCTGGAACAAGTGGCTGGAGCAGTGCGGCCAGGCGTCTGAGGAAAGCAAGCTAGACGTAAACTGTCTGTATGCATCAATGGATGACGGTATCTAGAAGATTCGTCCCGTGGTAAAGGAACGTAAACGCAGCCAGCACGACAAGCAGCGGATAGGTCATCTGGTTCACACGACGGCGAAAATATGCGATATACAACAGGAGAGGCACGATGAACAAGACGTGTGAGGCAGCTATCAGCATCATTTTTCTATTGCGATCGGTCGGACGGTCTTCGTTCTTCACCTGTTTAGCGGGCACATGAGGGGGAGGTTTGAACAGTCCAGTGAAGGACATAGTGCCGCGTCTCAGAGGACCTATTCTGCAATCGTAATAGTAGTCATACCACGCCAGGGAAACGTAGGATATCACAAATATAATGAACAAAGTGAAATACAGGGTCAATCCGTCAGTAAACACAGGTTTGTAAAGGAACAAAGCCATGCATATCAGAGAGAATATGATGCATTTAACGTTCAGAACGAAGGGTCTGCCGAATAATCCTCCAGCCATTTTACATTACGGGGCGAAAATATTTATCCTACTGGAGTTTTTATGCGCATGAGAGAGATAAATATCTCAAGATCTTATATATGGACAGACAGGATGTGGATAGGCTAAAGCATATAAATGTCTCCGAAAAGGAGAGAAAACCTACCCTTCAAGAAATGTTCTTTAACACCGCCATTCCCCTGCTTAAGGCGCTGGCGATTATCGTACTATTTCTCATAAGCGGGAAGGGGTACTCGCCGTTCGGTTGCAAGACACAGTACCTGTTTACGGACAAATTCTGGTACAACAAGCAGCTAGTCATATTTTTCACGATATATTTTGTAATCAATCTCCGAGCGCAGGACTACTTGACCACGCGGTCGCCGTTTGCGACGTTCATCATTTCGATAATAACGTGGATCGCATTTAATCTGGTCGGAACACTAGGGAATACGTGGTGGAGGCTCAGCATTCCCGGCTACCCGTCGCCACTGACGTGGTTTGGTCTGGTCGCCTTCTTCTTGGTATTCATATACGTGATCGACGACATAAGGAGGTACTACCGGGCCATCGAGGAGACGGAACAGCATCAAAAACTCATCGGAGTTCTGTATCGCTTGGAACTTGTGCTGGTTGCGTTGATTGTAGGCATTATCATAGTCGGATTCCACAGGGCATACGCGGAAAAACGAAAGCAGATGAAAGGCAGTTTCGATTTCACCAAGTTTTTCTTCGGCGCACCAGTCGGAGGCAAGTCGTGTCCTGCACGGTATGCTTCCTATAGACGTGAGATCCAGAGAAGTGTAGGAAAAGGGCGGTCGATCCGCACTGGAGTATACTCGTTCGTGCCGTGGCTCGCCGTCCTCGGCAGCGTATTGTTCGCGCAGTGGGCACTCCCCCAGATCGTAGATGCACGCGGTGGTGGCTAGGCGTGACCCCGCACGGTGCAAAATTATCTGCCGATAGTACAATGAGTAGGAACAGAGTGGCATATAGCCAGTTTGGGAAAGCCATCAACCCCCTTGGGATACCAGCTCATCGCGGACCAGACGCCATGGCGCACCCACTTGCGTTCACAAATGCCGTTCTTGGTATGTCCCCAGGCGAGTTGGCTATCACCGTGAGCAAGGGGCTAACTATAGTTGTGATATACATACTGTTAGAGCTAGGATTCTCTCCGTTTGGATGCAAAACACTTTTTTTAACCTCAGAGTACTGGTATATACCGCAGCTTATAATTTTTCTCACTGTGTATGTGATAATATTCATCGCGGGATCGCAGAGCGCAGACGTCGGGATTGGCCTGCCTCCGCTGCAGTTGTTCGGCTACGCCTTAGTCGTGCTCGTCATGTTTAATGTGGTTAGCCGACTGGGAGAGACGTGGGCGTTTTTCCGTCCCGTCCCTTACACATGGTTCGGTGTGGTACTGCTCCCTATACTACTGATATATCTTCTGAACAAAACAGAACAGTATATGATGCGAAGACTTGCCCTCGCCAAGAAGGTGGAAGACGATCAGCCGCAAGTAGGGCTTGAGAAAGCGGTCGCTGTCGTCAAATTTGCCAAGCGGGGGCTGGT
>Ga0255054_10002573_pt1 | contig 10309 bp, 7 predicted proteins | sample JV7_2_23_MG_FD_188634 | JGI IMG/M metagenome (GOLD analysis project Ga0255054, IMG submission 188634) | Seawater microbial communities from Jervis Inlet, British Columbia, Canada - JV7_2_23 | ecosystem: Environmental > Aquatic > Marine > Inlet | place: Canada: British Columbia | collected... | reverse complement strand
GCTCACGACGTGATCCAGGGTTCGCCGAAACAGCGGGTAGAAAATGGTCGGATGAGGGGGGACGCGCTCGGCTGGCCCGCTGTGGTAGTAGAAGGCATGCGTCTCCGCTGGACCCACCTGTTTGTTCCAGTATTCCGTGCTGACGTCGTCGCCGCGCCACGGATCCAGATTCAAGTCGCCCAGCACAAGCGCCTGCTCTTCGCGGATCATATCCCCCTCAAAGACCTGCTGCAGCGAATCCAGCCGGCACTCTGCGCTGCGGTTCTCTGGGTGGGCGTTGACAATGTCAAACGTTCTTCCGCGAACCTTTACCGTCGCAGCAAAAACGGTCAGGTGTGTTCGGCAGCCCGGAGCAATGGTGACGACCCGGTCTGACATGCACAGCCCTCCCAGTTCACATCCCAGGATTTCGCCGACGTCGGTACGCACTCCGATGCACTCGATCAAATTGCTCTCCTCGCACACAATCGAATAATCAGGACCAAGCAGCCTGCGCACCTGCGGCCTAGTGTGTTCCTCCGAGCACACATGCCCGTTATTCACCGGTGGCACGCCTTCACACAAGTGATCGGGAAGTGTTTCCTGCAGCGCCACCACTTCCGGCCGAAGTTCAGCCAGGCTATCCGTCAATCGCGCCTCCACCGCGCTTCGACAAAGTTTCAGGCGCTGAAAGACACAGCGAGGATCGCCGTTACCTACGTTGGCTGTCAGGACGGTGAAGCCGGGCTGCTCTGATTGCTCCAGATCTGGTGGATGAAATAAAGAGATTGCGGGCGCTGTGGCCCAAATCAGGAGCAGCACAACCGCTGTGCTGGCGAGAAGCAACAACGGTACCAGGATTACTCGACGAGGGAATGTCACCTGCCGCCTGGAGATTTGATTTGGCTACCCGAACTGGACAAGGGGTTGAGCCCAGCGAATATTCTCACTCGCCGCCTGAAAGCTCGATTTTATTGCCTGAGAGAGACAAGACGTGGAGATCGACCGAATCGTCAACCGCCTCGATTAGCTGATCCTGGATTTTGCTCAGATCCTGCTCGGAAAGCGGCCCAACGCCGATGACGATCACCGTCGCTTCCACCCGGAAACCGTCCAGTAGTTCAATAGCCTGCACCTCGACGACTTCCAAGTCTGATGCGGTCGCAGCCTCCTCAAAAACCTGCTCGAGGCCTCGAAGCGTATCCAAGCCTCCGAGCTTGGTCTGCACTCGCTCTGCATCTAGAAACGTAGCGTCCAGCGTGACCGGCCCTCCAACCGCTTCGGTGATGTCGTCTTCAAGCTTTCCCATATCCTCTGCGCTGAGCTGGTTTCCGGTATAGGAAATGATGGTCGCTGTCAAGAGAAATCCCTTCCCCTCTCGTTCTATCACTAGCTCTTCCACTCGCCCGATGTCTGCCACGACCTGCTGCTCGAAGAGCTCGACAACTGCCTGTTCGCGATCTTGCTGCTCGACCATTCGGACGGTCACAATGATCAGAATTACAAACACCGCTCCCAGCGAAATCGCGGCTAGGCGCAGACCGCGCTGCAATTCGCCTTTCTCTCCTCGTTCCGGCTGGAAGCCGAGCGCGAGAAAAGTAATGCCCGCTGCAAGCACGATCGCGATCAGATTGGTAACGAAGAGCAGAAGCGCGCCAGCTGAAATATCGAGATCTGACACTCCAAGACCGTAGCCGACGACACACAGCGGTGGAACAAGAGCAGCCGCTATTGCTACGCCGGGCATCGCGGCCGCGACTTCGGAGCGGCTGACCGCGTATCCGGCCGCCGCCCCCGACGCTAGTGCAACCATCAAGTCCAGGATGTTGGGATGCGTTCGGGCGAGGATCTCGGGCGTCGGATCAGTGATGGGAGAGATGATGACAATCACCAAGCCAACCAGGATCGCCAATGCGGCCCCCTTGATGGTGGCCTCCATACCTAGCGAAAATACGCGCGTCTCCGCCAGCACCATGCTCATCCCCATGGCCAGGATCGGTGCCATTAGTGGCGCTACCAGCATGGCGCCGATAATCACCGCCCCGCTGTTTTGCAGCAGGCCCAGCATAGCGATACTGGCAGCCAGCGAGATTAATATGTAGAAGTCGATGGTTGGTACGGCAGCCTCGCGCATCGACTGCGCGACCTCTCCATGTTGTCGCGCAGATAGTTTCGGCAGCGGGTCGGAAATGGCTCCCCAGATGCGCTGGAATCGCAACGCCCGCTGAGTTTCGCTGGCACGCGCGATGATGGTAGGAATGGTGGCCGCGCTGGCAATTTGGGTGGGAATCCCACCAAACTGAGATCGTTCAAAAACCCCTTCTCTAGTAGTACCGATGAGCACCACTTCCACATCTTCGAGTTCGGCCAATATCCCTTCCTGTGCGGATCCGGCCGTCACCACAGCAGTTTCGACCTCGCCAAGATCAGGCACGGCTTCCAGGGTGGCTTGAATTTTGGCCTCTGCTTCCGATCTTGAATCAGTCGTGAGCTCGCCTGTAATGACGTTAGTGATCCGTATCCGACCTGCGCTCTTGGCCGTAAGTTCGTGCGCCAGCCGAAGTGCTGCGGGTGCATGCGGTCCACCGGAAGTCGGCACCAAAACGCTGCCAGGATCTCTTGGAATATCACCGTGTATGATTGCCAGCTCCGCCGGAGCTGTCCGAAGAATTCGGTCTAGCTCCTGAATCTGGTCGGGGTCCTCCGAACCCCGCCATTCCATCAGCAGCAGATCCACCTCTTCCTCTGCGATCGCCTCCAGGATTCCGTCGGCATGATTTGGCGCGAGTCGCACCAGCGTTTGAGTCTTTATTTCCTCGGTTAACACCTCCTCGAGTTGCGAATCCAATAGATTCCATTCCTGCTTTGCTCGCTGTTGCTTCAGGTTGGGTGGAATCTGATCGTTCAATTGCAGAGTGCTGATAATTAAGAGGTCTCCGCCTCGACTCCTTGCCAGGGCCGCTCCTGCCTCAATCAATGCTTGAGCATGTTTGGCACGTGAGATATCGGCCATCACTCGATATCCCGGCTTTGCAACGCGATCCGAAGAAACTTCACCTATGACAATCTGCTTGCGCCGAACCTCAAGGCCTCGTTGGCGGCCATAGAGAAAGTAGTAGATGCCGCCCAACGTCAGCCAAACCAAACCGGCAAAACCAATCCCAAGTCCAAGCGCAAACGGCAACAGGACGCCTATCACGGTTGTGAGTCCCGGAAATAGTGGGTGAATGGGAAGCTTCGACGTCGGAAGATTTGGCCGCGAGCGGATCACGTCTGGCAAATGCACGATCGCAACGGCCCACATGAAGGTCAACGCTGCCAAACCCACCAGCACCTCTACAGGAATGAGCAAGACGAGAAGAATGCCGGCAAGGGGGAAGATCAGATAGTGCCACGTGGGTAACTTGGTCCCGGAGGAGGCCGACTCGATGCGATCCGGCAGATTTCCGTCTCTCGCCATGGCATACATCAGGTTGCGCCCGTTCAGCAGTGCCCGATTAAGCGCGATCAGCGTGATGGCGATAGCGAACACGGAGTAAAGAGTGCGCGCAATAGTTTCAGGCAATATTCGAGAATCGGCCGCGAGGTCAATCAATGGTGTCAGGCTGGGCGTTACCAGGCTCGGTCCCAGCGCAAGAGCGGCTGCCACCCCGAAAGCAACGCCGGCGAGCACCGTAAGCCCGAGGGCAGGTAGGAAGGTTTTGGTGGGTCGGCGGATCTGGTCCCGGACGCTGAGGATATAGTCCAGGCCCCAGAGGCTGCTTGCCATGAAAGCGGTGATCGTGAACAGCTCGAAGGTGCCGGGAACAGCCTCCGCGATCGCTTGACTTATGGAGACTGCTACCAAATTTCGAGTCGATAGCACTATCAAAAATACCAGCGCGGCGTAGATAAAGGCAGATCTTGTTCGCCAGTTCGAGCGTAGTCCCTGCGGGCTCGCGATTGCTACCAGCACCAGCACTCCTGCCGCAATCCAGCGAACGTCGATAGCCAGGCCAAATAGTTCAGTCAGCAGTAGATCGACCCCTAGCGCTACCCCCCAGCCCAGAAGTGCGGTAAGTACCGCATAGCCGCCCAGCATTAGCCATCCAGTGAAGTTACCTACCCAAAGGATTCCACTGTAAGCTGCCAGACGATAGAGACCACCGCTCCCTGGAATGACGGCCGCTCGCTCTGCCAGCGTGAGAACGATCGGGATGGCTACCACGCCCAGGCCGACGTAAGGACCGACGACCTGGCCGGTACCCAGGTTCTCGACAAAAACAGTCATCAGCGTGTAGACACCTAAGCCAACCGTGACGCTCGCCCCCAGCGCGACCAGCCAGGGCAGCCTCAGCACCCTGCTAAAGCGTACTGCGCCGTGTTTTTCGGATGAAGTTACCGGACTATCAGCCATAACTCCTCGAGTACTTGCCAACTTCCTTTCGTATAACACAGGGAACTCCAGCTTGGAGTTCCCCGCATTCAAGTTCGATTATGATTCACGCCGTACGTGTCTTCAGCTGGAAAGGAAAGTTGACTCAGGCGGCTCCAGTTCGACGGTTTGGTCGATGCCGATCTGGGATGCGATGCCCAAAACGGCAAGAACCAGGTAGAAGAGCAACCATAAGAACGAATCTTCTATTGCCGTGCCGACCGCATTGGTGCCAAGGTCTTCGATCGAAATCCTGCCCAGCACAAGCATCAGAGAGCCGATGATCGCGGCCGATCCGAAAAAGCTCGTGATGGCCACAATGACCCATTTTTGGACGTTGAAGAAGATCACGACCAGCGCCAATGCAACTCCAGCGATCATGCCGACCAGCCAGGAGACGAGGCCCAGGTCAAACCCAATGAGCCCCATAAATCCCGCGCCGATGGCGTACCCCAGACCAAAGGAAAGCAGAGCGACGCCAATGAAGTAGAACAAGTAAGAGAGCACTCCAAAAAGCAGCCCTACCAGAAAGCCAACTACCCAACTGGTGACTGTGGTGAGAAAGCCCACGTCGAAGATCGCCTGCAAGGTCTGAGCGCCCAGCGTAAATCCAATTACAAAACCCAGGATCGGCAGCAGAACCAGGAAGAAGCGATAGCCGCGGAAAGCCATTGCCACGCCAAATGCAAGCGCGATCAAAGTCGCGCAGAATATCTGAAACGTCATCTTGCCCTCTCTAAACTAGTTTTTGCTGCGAGCTGTACCCGGGAACCCGGTCTCGGTTGAAATAGCCCCCACCAGTGTAGAAGCCAATGTCAATTACTGCGGCGGCCGCAAGCAGCAGCCACTCGAACAACCCGAAGCCTCTGGAGCTCCATATGACCACATAAACCAGCGTCGTCCAGGGAAAGAAAATAATGCCCAGAATGGGCCAGATTATGCCCCCAAAGACAGCACTCCAGCGCTCAGGCACGAGCAGCCAATAGACAATGTCGGCCCCTCTGGGGCCCACAAACAAAAGCACGGTTAAGAAGCAACACATGGGATGTTTACCTCCATTGCCCGCTGGGGCTGGCTCAAAGGCCAGCCCTGTGGGCAATTTGAGTTCAGGATTCGTGAATCTCGAGCTATGCGGATTCTGCGGAGCTCATACCAGGCACGCGGTCGCGGTTGAAGTAGGTCCCGCCACCGTGCATGGCAATGTCAGAAAACACACCTAGCGCGATGAAGAGCCAACCCAGGAAGGATATCCCTGACACTGGATTATTTACGGCCACCCACATAAGAGTAGTCCAGGGCAGGAAGATAATGCCCAAAATTGGCCAGATGGCGCTTCCAAAGGCCGCGTTCCAACGCGCGGGCTGGATGAGCCACCAGGTGATATCGGCCACCCTGGGCCCCAAGAACAACAATACCGTAAACACACAACACATAGGTAATTCTCCTCTCTCACTGCCCGTCGATTTTTGTCGGAGCCGCCTCCGCGGTCCAGGCTAGCGCTCGGGCCAGCGCCCTGTTTTCGCTCCTGCCTAATGTTACCTCCAATACAACCCGCTCTGGTCGTTCTGGTTCCGGCGCGGCGAGCTGAAGGCGGAAACTCCTCACTGTGGCGAAAGCACCTAAGGGTAATCGATCGCTTGTATTCTGAACCTCGGCAAAAATACGTAGGTCTTGATCGCATGACGGCACGGTTGGAATGCATGCTTAATGGGCATTTCCCTCGATGACACGGAGCCCATCTGGTGATTTACTACCCTACCGACTTACCGTCGCACCTTATCGGTCTTCTGGGGGTTATCTTAGATTGGACAGCATAGGCTACCGCCTGTCTAAGGAGGGTATATATCGAACTTATGTGATCGAAAGTACTTGTCTGGTGCCCCTGGATATGTGTTGATAGAAGGGGTTCAAATCCGGATCGACCTAATTCGAGGAGAAAATAGATGAATAACCGACCGTTTGGCGTGACGCTACTTGCAATTCTTGCTGGCCTTGCTGCAATTTTTGCGGGCGTCCGAACGCTCCAGTATTTGGGGATTATCCCCTTCACGATCGACTTCTTTGTCGGATCGTTTGACTTCCGAACCTTCAATCTATGGGCAGCCTTTATGTGGGGTTTGCTCACGTGGATTTACATCTGGCTGGTTCGGATGCTTTGGAACGTGCAGCCGGAAGCGTGGCTCTTCCTGGCCGTTATCACTGTCTTTAATCTGATCCTGGATTTCATCGTCCTGGTAGGGGGCGGATCGGTAGAGGACATGGGAGCCGCTTTCCTTTTAAACGCGTTGATCTTGATCTACGTGATGCTGCCAGGTACGAAGAAGGCTTTCGATATGGAAGCCATGAAGGCTGCGGAGGGAACTGCAGGTTCACCGCCGGCCAGCACAGGAACTGAAGGCTAGTCGGCAGAATATCAAATCTACGGGAGAAGAACTTAGGCTAAATCATTCTCCCAGACGAACACAAGCAAAAAGAAGAGAGCTGCCATGCCAGAGGCATCGGCAGCTCTCTTTTCTTGTGTCTACTGCTTATGCTTCGTTCAGGAAGCGGGTGTAGCAGCGCGCATCTGGAAGGCAGCCACCAGCGCCAGGATTCCTCCGATAACTCCAAAGATTCCCAGCACAAACGGCAGTGCAAATCCAGCGATTACGGGGTTGGTGATCAAGAGAATGCCGAAGATGATGCTCAGCACACCCATGATCCCGGCGCCCCAGCCTGCACCCTGAAAGGCCTGGATAAGCCCAACGACGCCAAAGATAAGACCGTAGATGCCGAGGACCCATATCATTGTTGTCGGTACCAAAACCGAGGCCCAGAGTGGGTGCTGAATGATCGCGAGGCCCGCAGCAATCCCTATTACGCCCAGCAGGAGCTTCCATCCCCATGCTGTCCGGTCAACAAACAGGCTTACAAGGTTCACGATACCCGCGACCAGGAAATAGATACCCATAACCTGGACCAGGACCGCGGTGGTCATGCGCGGCTCGATGAGCAGCAGCACACCAACAATGATGGCTGCGATGCCCTGTACTAATACGAGCCACCAGGGGACTTGCCTCTCCCCTGCACTTGCGGTTGATTCAGCGGTCATTTCTGCCATAAATACTCCTCCTTGTTACGTGAAATAGGTCTTTAATTTCGCTCTCCGCGGCATTATACCGCGCTTTGATTACCCTCCTTCCTGGTCGTGAGATTAATACGCAATATTGCCGATGCACGGTGACACAATGAGGATTATCTTCTCTAGTTGGACAGCATTGCGACAATTCGCCGCTGGTTGTGCCTGCAGTTCGGTGCATGGATTAGAATATCCACGGCTAGGCAAAGAACTGGGTGTAAAGGGTAATCCCCTGAGCCATCAGCAGTTGCAGCTATCAACGCTCCGTATCCATGGGAGCGCAAGCCGGGTAATGAAAATGCGTAATTACACGACGGTGGGCTAACGAGGAGAGATGAATTATGGAAGAGACAACTGAAAGCATGGGCGCGCCGCCGGATAGCGGTATTGAACCCACATCAGGTGCCGAGCCTGAAGATGGGGGCATGAAGTGGTGGGTTTGGGCGCTCATCGGTGTCGGAGCGCTGGTCTTGATTCTGTTCCTGGTTGGTCTGTTCAATCAGGAGGCTGAGACTGCGCCCGCCCCGTCGACGGACGACTCCTGGACACGGGTCCAGACCTCTGGCGTTCTGCGAGTAGGCACTTCGGCAGACTATCCGCCGTTCGAGTACTACAACGAGCAGCTTGCGATCGACGGTTTTGATATAGCGTTGGTTCGCGAGATTGGCAATAAGTTGGGCGTGCAAACAGAGATATCAGACTTTGCCTTCCCCAGCCTTGCAGATGCGGTGCGTATTGGGCAAATCGACGTCGCCATGGCCGCTCTTTCGATCACCGCTGAACGTGAGGCGGTAGCCGACTTCACCAACATCTACTATGTCGGCGAGGACGGGATTCTTGCGAACCAAGATTCCAGCATTGAGGAAGTTACCACTGCCTCAGACGTAGCAGGAATGCGGGTTGGTGTGCAAAGGGGCTCCGTCTACGAACAGCTGGCACAATCAAACCTTGTAGACGCGGGATTCATCCCGCAGCAGAATTTGATTGTCTACGACAAGGCCGATCAGATCATCACCGATCTAGAGCGCAACGCGCTTGACGTTGGCGCGATGGACTTGAAGCCGGCCATCGATTTCGCGGAGAATCGAGGAGTAAGGCTTGTCGGCAAAGGTCTCAATCAACAGCGATTCGCGATTGCCGCAGTAAATGGTGCAACCGAGCTTATCAATCGCATCAATCAAGCCTTGGTCGAGCTGCAGAATGACGGAACGGTTGCGAGATTATCGGAACAGTATCTGGATCTTGATCCTGGGGAGATCATTCCGCCACCCACTCCCGCGCCTACGCCAGAGAAGTGCATCGATGGTTCTGAACTAGTGCGTGATCTCAACTACGAAACGAACGATCTTGAAGATCTGCCGGAGCTCGCGCCGGGCGAGAAGTTCCAGAAGGGTTGGAGGCTTCGAAACACCGGCACCTGCACGTGGACGTCTGCCTACTTTGCAAGTTATGTGCGCGGCAATACGCCTTCCGCTCAGATGGGTGGACAACCGACCAGCATCGTGGGCGAGGTCAAGACCGGTCAGACTTACGATCTGTGGGTCAACCTGCAGGCACCCCAGGATCCGGGCGAATACGTAGCCTACTGGCAAATGCACAACAATGCTCAAACCGCATTCGGCGAGACTTTTGTGGTCGGCATTGAAGTACCAGGTCCAACTCCGGTCCCGACTGAGACCTCCACCCCGACTGAGGTGCCGACCGCGACAGAAACGGTAGAACCTGTGCAGCCTTTGCCGACTCCAGATACAGCGACTCCAGAGCCCTCAGCTACTGGGGAGCCAACCGCGACTGAGGTTCCGCCTGAGGCTACCGCAACCGAGGTGCCGCCGGAAGCGACAAGCACGAGCACACCAGTTCCAGGGGCTGACATTATGGACATCTTGTGGGAGTGGACGTCTCTGCAGGAAGCCGCTCCGCCAAGCCAAACGGTGATAGCAGATCCCGAGAATTACAACCTGGTGCTTTTCGACACAGGGATGGTCTCGGCTAAAGCAGACTGCAATACGATTCAAGGAACTTACGAAATCACGGAAACCGAGCTGACCTTCGAGTTTGGACCGGCCACGCTAGTTGGATGCCCGGAAGGATCGCTCTCGGAACAGTACATCCAGCTGCTAACGGAAGTAGATGCCTGGGCGCTTCTCAACGACCAGCTCTTCCTTGGTTCCGGCGACGGGTCAGGCGAGTCCAGCGCGAGCATCTTAGGGTTTATGAACGAGGGCCCGGCGCCAACGCCGTAGCTTGAGATTAACGCGCGGACCTCGTCGGTTTGACGAGGCCCGCGATTTCGTAAATGGAGGGAAGCAATATAGATCGAGATAGCTAGGCAAATCGAAATTACAAACATTCCGAGAATCAAAAAGGAGATTCGTGAGATGAGTGAAGTACCCGTAGAAGTAATGGTTGCAGCTTTCCAAGACGAGAAAGCTGCAGATGCCGTGCTAAAAGATTTGAAATCGGCAAAGCGTGAAAAACTGATCGGCATACAGAATGCAGCAGTTCTCCGTAAGGACGAGAAAGGCAAGATTCACATCAAGGAAACAGGTGATTTCAGCGGCGGCCAGGGTGCCGCAATGGGTGCCGCCACAGGCGCCGCAATCGGCATCGTCGCCGGCCCGCTGCTGATCGTTCCGGCAGCCGTTGGTGCGCTAGTTGGCGGCCTGGCCGCCAAGGCTCGTGACACCGGCTTCAGCAATGAGCGGCTTGAGACCATCGGCGAAGGCATGACCCCTGGCTCCTCGGCCATCATCGCTGTCGTGGAACACAAATGGGTCGAGCAGGTTCAGCAGGAGCTG
>Ga0255054_10002571_pt1 | contig 10316 bp, 9 predicted proteins | sample JV7_2_23_MG_FD_188634 | JGI IMG/M metagenome (GOLD analysis project Ga0255054, IMG submission 188634) | Seawater microbial communities from Jervis Inlet, British Columbia, Canada - JV7_2_23 | ecosystem: Environmental > Aquatic > Marine > Inlet | place: Canada: British Columbia | collected... | reverse complement strand
CGGACTGGTGAGGTCGGACGCGCTGCTGTGGTGGCTGCATCTGAATTCGAACTGGCTTCTCGCCTACCTCGACGACACCACGGCGGTCTACGTGCATCGGGACCGCTCCGGGCTTCCGTGGATCCGGGAGGTGGACATCGATGCGCCGGATCTGTTTCCGCCCCTGGATCGGCCGAACGGCGTCACCGATCTGGTGCGGCGCTTCGGGCGCACCCAGTTCTACATGGCCATGCGCCGCTTCGAGCCCGCTCTCCAGTTCTGGGAGGCCACCATCGCCCGCTACCCGGACCTTCCGCAGGGGCCGATCATCCACGCGAGTCTGCTCCAGAGCAACGGACTCCACGCGGCGGCCGAGGCGATCCTCCGCCGGCTCCTCGAGGAGAGGCCCGAGGACGCCAAGCTGCTGGCGCAGGTGGGCGATCTTCGCTGGGAGGCCGGGGATCGCGAGGCGGCGAAGGGGTTCTACGACCGCGCCCTCGAGGCGGATGCCGACTTCGCCTACGCGACCTTCCGCCGCGCCATGGCCGCCGAGGCGGAGGGTGATCTCGAGATGGCGACGCGCCTCTACGGGCGGGCGCTCGCTCTCAGCCACCCGGGGAGTCCCGTCGGGCTGCTGGCGTCCGGGCGTCTCGGAGCGCTCTCGGGGACGCCCTGACGGCGCGAGCGCCTCGCTCTCAGGGCTCGATGGTGATCGTGACCGGCACGACGCTCGTCAGCGAGGGCTCGTTGCCGTTTCCGTCGGCCAGGCCGCCGCTGGTCAGCCCGATGCTGGTGGCTCCCGGCGCGCCCAGCGAGAGGAACTCAACGGTCGCGATGTTGAAGCTGCCCTCGGCTCCTTCGCCCCCGTGCCGCAGGTCCACGAGCCGGTCGAGCGTTCCCGCCGTGAGGTCGTACTGGGGGCTGGTGAAGAATGCTCCGTCATCGTCGAAGTCGGGATGGGGAGCCACGTTCACGGGCTCGAGCATCTCCGGGTCCCACTGGAGCCCCAGCTCGAAGGCCTGGATCGGCGTGGGAGAGGTCACCAGGATCTCCACCGTGAAGAGCGAGTAGGCCTCCACGCTGCTCGCGTCGGGTACGAGCGCCACCCAGGTCCGACTCTCACCTCCGCCGCAGTTGGCCCCGAGCAGACCCCGGAGCGCGAGCGCGAGGACGACGAGCCGGAACGTTGTAGCACGACCTCCCCTCATTGGACCTCCAGTCCGTCCACCAGGGTAACCTCCTGGCCGTCCGGATTCGTCACGCGAACGTCGTAGGGGTTCGGATCGGGGATCACCACGAAGGAGTTGAGCGTGCCCGTGAGCGTCTGCGAGTCGATGAATATCACGTTGTTGACGGTGTCCCAGGTGGGGCTGCCCTCGCGCAGCACCTGGACCACCGGGGTGGCCAGAAAGTCCTCCCCCAAGATCGTGATGTCGACGGTGTACTCACCCATCGGGTACACCGCAGGGTTCGGGGTCACCTGCGAGAGGACGGGGGGCGGGAAGAGCCCGGTTACGCGCTGGTCGAGGACGACCCGGTCGCGCAGGTAGGCCCAGGAGAGCAGCCGGAAAACGGAGAGGGGCTGGCCGCTCCCTCCCGTGAGGTCGTCGAAGCTGAACGAGCCTCCGGCGTTCATGACGAAGTTCCCGGTGGGCGTGGCGCCGGTCGAGGTCACGTTGTGGTCGGTGTTCCCGCCACTCGAGCCGCCGTAAAGGCCGGCCGGGGGAGCGCCGTGGGCCGTGAGGCCCAGGAGGTGGCCCGTCTCGTGGGCCACGATCGTCCCCAGCAGGCTCGAGAAGCTGGTGATCGCCGCCTCGACATCATTCCAGCGCGCGAGCTGCTCGGGCGTCGCCTGGCCCGGGTCGAAGCCGGGGGCCAGTACGCCCGCGTCGAGTGGGTCCTCGCCGATCGGCGTCCCGCCCAGGTCGGCGTCGACCGGGTTGAACACCTGCTGGTACGAGGCCTGTCCACCCCACAGGTTGTCGATCGCCTGAGGGAAGACACCGTACTGCGGGCTCGCGCAGGTGTTCTCGTTGTCGATCAGGTTCTCCTCGTCGAGGAGGGTGAGGCCGAGATACTGGGGCCCGGTGGGAGACTCTCCCCCGACGCAGAGGCGGGCGTAGGTGCCAGCCGGTTCGGAGTCGCTGAAGATGATGTTGACCGGGTCGGGGCCCGGGCTCCCGTCGGAGTTTCGGCCGTAGAGGGCGTGGGCGCGCACCAGAATCTCGGAGACGACGCGGTCGCGGACCTGGGCTTCGAGTGCGAGGTCCGCCGTCGACGATAGGCCAAACTCACGGAGATCCTCCAGGAAGTCGATCTCGCTGCCGAGGCTCCGGTCCTGGTCGAAGTCGAGGAAGAGGTTCTGCCGCGAGCCCATCGGTGCGCCGAGGCCGAAGTCGCGCACGGCGAAGCCGTAGACCGCCTGGGCCTGGTTCCCGGCGGCATCCTCGATGGAGACAGTCAGGTAGTGGGAGGTCCGCGGCAGGTCGCTCGCCTCCGGCACCGCGTAGAGCCCGCGCGTCGGCGACGGAGCGAACAGGGCCGCGAGCTCGCTCCCGGACGGGTAGCCTCCCAGGTCCTCGCTCCAGGTCACCGAGAGCGTGGCGGGGTCGACGACGCTGCCACCCGCGCTGTCGAAGCCGAGGGTTACCTGAAACGATTCCGGCGGGGCTACGAGCAGGTCGTTCTGGTCGTCCGGGATATCGTTCAGGCTGACGAAGAGGGTGGGGGCGGTGGTGTCGAGGTCCCCGCCCGTGGTGCCGAAGGCGCTGCCGAAGAGGGCGAGATCACGGTAGTCGATCTGGCCATCGGCGTTCCCGTCGGCGGCCGGATCGTAGCTGGCGTCTCCCAGCTCGGCGCCGTAGATCGCCTTGAGCCAGACCTCATCATCGACGCCGATGGTGCCGTCGCCGTCGAGGTCTCCCGTGAGCGGCTGGGCCACCACGGGCATTGCCCATACCAAAAGGAATAATGCAGAGGCCGCGCAGGCGAGGAGGGCAGGAGAATGTTCATCTCTAATCCGCATGGGCTTGCGTTCAGCTACTGCGTTTCGCTCCACGATCAAAAAAACGGCTCGCCGAGCACAACAAGATCGACTCTAGCACTCTCGAAGGGTGTGGCCGATCAGAGCCTCCGCCGGGCCGCGCCCCTTCGGCCGCCCAGCATCACGAGCCCCATCCCCAGCAGCAGGGCCGTGCCCGGCTCGGGCACGAACTCGATCTCCCACACGACCTCGGTCGTGGGACCACTGTCGAAGCCGACGGTGAAGTCGCTGTCGAGATAGTTGGTGAGGTCGGCGAGGCCGAATGAGGGCACCGGGTCCGGGATATTGATGTGGAGCACGGCCTCCATGCCGATGCCGCCAGCCGCACCCGCAAACGACCCGCCGGACACCGTCAGCAACGACTGGATCCCCAGGGAGCCGGGCGCGGGGTCCCCGAGAATGATGGTTCCCCCAGGCGGGGCGAACTCCTTGGGCGAGACGGTGGTGACGTTCACGAAGCTGACGTCCAGGGACAGAAGGACTATCGCCTCGTCAGAGTCCCAGATGATGACCTCGGCGCCGGGTCCGGTCCCGATGAAGCTGGCGTCAATGATGATATCGGTAGCCGGGTCGAAGACACGGGTGTCGAGCATGATCTCGAGGTCGATCCGGCCGTTCAGGAGAGCGGTCAGAGCCGGGTTGTCCGTGGTGGTGACGGTGCCCCGCGCCGCATCCCCGCTCAGCTCGTCGTCGAAGGTGAAGACGCCGTTGGACGCCGTGTACTGGCTCCGTGCATCGTTTCCACCGAGGGAGACGGCCTGTGCAGCAGCGGCCGCGAGTACCAGCGCCGCTCCCAACGCCAGAAATCGCGTTCGCTCGACTGCTCTCCGCATTCTTGCCCCCCTCGGTCCCCTCCGGATCATCCTGCTCCTCTTCCGAAAGCTACCGGCGGCTTCGCGAGCCCGTGAGCGACAGTCCGAGGAGGCCGAGCCCCATCAGCACCAACGTGCCCGGCTCCGGCACGAAGGGTACCGGGGCGGTCGGCTGGATGTTGCCGCTGCCCGAGAAGACGTAGCTCTCGTTGATGATCTGGTCGTACAGGATATCTTCCAAGGTGGGAAGGAAGTCGAAGAGCGTGCCGTCGAAGTTCAGGGTGGCCCCGCCGCCGATGTCGCCCAGCGCGGCCACCAGTGTCGGGTCGCCGCCCGAGACGCTGATGTTGACGGCGTTGGCCGTGGCGACATTGGTCATCGCCTCGGTGTCGTAGACGCCGCCGATCGTGAAGCCCGAGTCGAGCTCGGCCGTCAGGATGGTCCCGGTGCCGTCGCTCAGGGTGATGTCGTCGCCCGCCACGCCGTCGAAGTCGACCGATACGGCGATGAAGGTGCCGCCGAGTGGGATGATTGTAAGCCCGCTCATCGACGCCTTCAGCATGAAGTTGGTGTCGCTCAGGGTGTTCGCGACCGGATTCCCCCGGATGGTGACCGACGTGATGCGGCCGTCCATGGTCGAGTCGCCGGTGTCGTCGCCCGTGGAAGTGAAGCTGCCGCCGTCTCCGCCCGGTCCGTCCGAGCCGTCCAGGAGGGAGTCCCACTCTATCGAGTCGACGATGTCGCCGTTCTGCAACCCCAGCGGCGTCGCCTGGGCGGACCCAGCCAACAGCAGCCCTGCGGCACACCACACCAAGGTCCGGCTCAAATTCTTCATGGCACCCATCGATCCGATCCTCCCGATCTTTCCTCTGCTCCAGCCGTTCCGAGCTTTCCCCTGGCTCTCGTGGCCCGGAAAACTAGGAGGGATGGCCACCTCGGAAAGGGGGCCAGCCCTCAGGATGCACCAGGCATCCCCTTCCCTGTAGTGGGGAGGTGCAAGCGACGTGCCGTTACCTCCCCTTTGCGCGATTTTAAAAACTCTCATTGAATCAAATGGTTACAGCGTCGCACTGCGGCGCCCCAAAGCGCTCCTCGCCCTCTGACGGAACAGTCGTTCCACGATTACGGAAGAGTTTTTCCAATGGGGTGAAATTCCCACATAACTCCTTTGCAGCCCGCGGCCTGTGATAGGCCAGCCTCACTCGGCGTAGAGGTCGCGGTCCACCCAGCCGTAGCGGCCGGGCTCGACGGGAAAGCTCCGTCCCTTCTCGTCGGCGCTGCCGTAGGGCGAGTGGGCGTCGAAGAGGTGCACCCACAGAAAGACCGGTCGGCGCCGCTCGGCATCGAGCCAGGCGAGCGCAGCCCGCACCGCGTCTTCGCCCGGACGCAGCATGCCGCGCGGGGTGTCGTAGATCTCGAAGCCGACCAGTCCGGTCGCGCGCGGCTGGAGCAGGGGGCTGGTCACGAACGCCGCGGTCGCGTAGCCGCGATCCCGAAGGCGCCGGGCGAGCTGGCGGGGTCGGTGCTCGCTGCCGACGGGCTCGGCGTTCGCGAGCGAGCCGTGCTCCGAGGGGTAGAGTCCCGTGAAGATCGAGAGGTGCGCCGGGCCCGTCGTCGGCATGGTGGTGTAGGCGGTCTCGTGGACCAGCCCGCGGGCGCCGAGGGCGTCGAGATGGGGTGAGAGCTCCGGGGGCCCTCCATAGAGGCCGAGATGGTCACACCGAACGGTGTCGAGGGTGACGAGCACGATGCTGGGCGGCTCCTCGCCACAGGCGAGGAGCGCCAGCGCCACCGCGGCGAGAACTCCCCGCGCGCCCGTCACGCGGCTACTCGAGGTACCCGAGCGCACTCAAGGCCTCGCGCTCGGCCTCGGTGAGCTGCGGCGCACCGCGCGGCTCGGTTTCTGTGCTCGACCGGAGGACCCGCGCCAGCAGCGGCTCGAGCCGAGCCGCGCTCTCCTGCGGCGCCGACCGATACTCCGGAAGGCGGCCGTCGGGGCTGAGCTGCGCCACGCGCGGCGGGAGCGGGAGGAGCACCCCACCGGTGATGGCGTCCAGCGTCCCCGGTGCGAGTGGGTGGCGGTCCCGGGCGTAGTAGGTCGACCCGACCACGAGGGCGACCCGCGCCCGATGCTCGGCCACCAGTGTCCGCAGGTGCTCTTCCTCGTCCGCGGCGCGGAGCGGCAGTGGCTCGCCCTGGAAGGTCTTGGGAACCGGAAGACCCGCGGCGCGCAGCAGTGTGGGTGCCACGTCCACGCCGCTCACCGGGCGGGTCGAGACCCATCCCGGACCGGGCTCCGCCGGACGCACCAGCAGCGGCACCCGGATCTGGTCCATCCCCACCGAGTGGCCGTGGGCGAAGTAGTAGCCGTCCTCACCGAAGGCCTCGGCGTGATCCGCGGTGAGCACCACCCAGGGCCGCGGCCCGAGGGCATCCGCTCCCGCCACCAGCCGCGCGATGTGCAGGTCGACGTGGCGGATCTCGTCCCGGTAACGCTGCTCGTAGGCCTCCAAGCTGCGGAGACCGGGAAGCACCTGGTAGGCCGGGATCCCCTGGTAGCCGGAGTGGTCCTCCAGCAGCGGAAGAGGCGAGGATTCCGGTGGGTCGCGCCGCCGCGGGGCATAGGGTGGCTCGTAGGGCCCGTGGGGATCCTGGTAGTGAACCCAGAGGAACCAGGGGCGCCGTGCCACGCGCAGCCAGGCCAGCGCCGCGTCGGTGACCTCGCCCGCCTCGCGCTCCTTCAGCTCCGGGCGGTTTGGCTCGCGCCGCGTCATGCGGTCGTCGTAGATGGTGAAGCCCTGCTCGAAGCGACGGCCGCGCACGAGCACGGGGTTGCAGACGAAGCCGGCCGTGTCGTAGCCCGCATCGCTCAGGTACTCGGCGAGCGTTCGGGTCTGCTCGGAGAGAGCCGTCGTGGCGAACTGCGTCACGCCGTGGGAGGTGGGCCAGCTCGAGGTCAGGATCGATGCGATCGAAGGAGCCGTCGATGGGGCGGGAGAGAAGCTCCACACGAAGCGCGTGCCTTGCGCCGCGATGGCGCAGATTCCCGTTCCGACCTCGGGGTCGCCTCCGTAGCAGGCCAGCCGATCGGGGCGCAGCGTGTCGACGGTGATCAACAACAGCCCGGGTTTTTCGTCTTCGCCGCGGGCGCAGCCCATCCAGAGCAGGGCCGCGATGAAGGCAGCGCAGGTCAGCGATCGCCCCATCCTGTCGGCGATCATATCAGGGCGGATGCCGATTCGCCGGGAGTGGTGGCAGAGTTAACGAAGCGCGAAACGCTGCGTGCGTCTCCCGAGCCAGATCAGAGCAGGCAGGATCAGGACCAGCTCGATGCCCATGCCGCAGGCCAGACGGCTCGCGTCGAAGTAGATCACGTCGGGCTCGTTCGCTTCGGCGTAGCGTTCCGTGAGGAAGCGGCCGTAGCGGAGGTCCAGACCCAGGTGTCGCCGGAAGAAGGCGACCGTGTAGAGCGCCTGAATGCGCTGGGATTCGTCGACGGGGAAGACGCCGGGGGCGCAGGCCTCGTCGTAGTACGGGAGCAGCGGCTCCGCGACGGTGCCCGGCCAGCGATCGGGGGTGAAGCCTCCGCCGATCAGGACGTCGGCGATGGCGCAGATGTTTGCGAAGTGGCTGTGCGTCGGTCCCACGATGTCAGCCCGGTACAGGTGGCGAGAGGACACCAACCCGAAGGCGCGGACCGTGTCCGGGTCGATGGGTACCACGGTGTCGAGGGTGCCTCCGATGAACAGGGTGGGAATGGTGATCGAAGCCAGCTCCTCGTCGCTGTGGAGACTCGTGACTGCGGAGGTGGGCACGATGGCACGCACGCGCGGATCCGGCGGTACCTGACCCTCGAGGCCCGCCGCCATCGCGAGGGCGGTGTAGCCGCCGAAGGAGTGGCCGACCACGCCGATGGCGAAGGGACTGATCCGGAAGAAGAAGGGGTCCGCCGGGTCGTGGCTTCGCTCCAACATGTGATCGATCAAGAAGGAGACGTCCAGGGGTCGGTTCACCGCGACCGTCGGGAAGGGATCGGGCGCGGGGTCGTTGATGGTGTTGCCGGTGTGGTTCGGCGCCACCACCACGAAGCCGTGGCTCGCGAGGGTCTCCATCAGCTCCGTCGACTGGATGTTGAGGCTCCCGCTTCCGTGGGAGAAGACGACCAGCGGCATCCAGAAGCGCCCGAGGACCGGGATGTCCTCGATGGCCATCGGAGAGGTCATGAAAATGAAGGGCGCGATGAGCATGTAGGTGGTCGTGTCGCCGACCGCGTCCTCGGGATCTGCCGGGTACCAGACCTCGATGGGCAGCGGTCGATCGTCGCGTTCGCTGTCCACGATTTCGAAGGCTGTATGACCGACCGCCCAGGGGCCGAGGGCGTCCGGGGCCGGAGGTGATCCACCGAAGCCGAGGACGGGGGTGGGGGCGATCGGCGCGAGGAGCAGCGCCACCACTGCGAAGAGCGCGAGGCTGGGTCGAATCCGGGGGGTTCGCATCACAGAGTCTCCTGTCTGGCTCGAACTCGAGCCAGCAGTTTAACCCAAATGCGACCTCCGGCGAGTCAGCGCCGCTTCTCGCCGCGTATCGTCACCAGGTAGTTGCCTCGCTTCGAATCGAAGTCGAGGTCGACCAGCTCCCGATCGGCCAGCTCCTCGAGCACCGAGGCGAAGGAGGTAAAGCCGTAGTAGTCCTCGTTGAAGCCGGGGTACACCCGCCGAATCGTCTGCTTCACCATCGAGCCCCAGATCTGGTCGTAGTCGCGGTCCAGGGAGCGGATGATCTCCATGACCTTCTCGACGCCCTGGGTCTTCTTGTCGACCGCGGTGTCCGCCACCTTCTTGCCCGAGCGCGCTCTCGCCACCGTCTTGGGTTTCTCCGCGGCTCGGACCAGGTCGTCGTAGTAGATGAACTCGTCGGAGGCCGCGACCAGCAGATCCGAGGTGGAGCTCTTGACGCCGCAGCTGATCACCCTCTTGTCGTTCTCCTTGAGCTTCGCGACCAGGGGTGAGAAGTCACTGTCGCCGGTGAGCAGGGCGAAGATGTCGATGTGCTGCTTCGCGTAACAGAGATCGAGGGCGTCCACGACCATGTGGATATCGGCGCTGTTCTTGCCGCTCATCTTGGTCTGTGGGATCGCGACCATCTCGATGCCGTGCTTGTGGAACTCGCGCTCTTCCTTTCGGTAGCCGCTCCAGTCGCAGTAGGCCCGCTTGAAGACGATGCGGCCCTTCTCCAGCAGACGCTTCAGGACCAGGTCGATCCGAAAGGCGCCCTGCTTGGACTGGCTGGCGCCGATGGCGAGATTTTCGAAGTCGACGAAGACGGCGATCAGAGGTTCATCGGGCAATGGATTCCCCCTCACCAGGCAGGTGCAGGAGAATCCTAGATGAAGTCCTCGTCGGCTTCGATGGGCTGGGCCGTGACGGGGTGAGGTGCGTGGTCCGGACCGTCATGCCAGCCGGGGATCTTCCTCGCCTCGGCGAGCCAGGACTGCGCCAGGTCCTCGTCCAGGACCACCGCGCTTTCGTCGAATCCGGCGCCGATCCCCTCCCAGAGATCCTGTCCCCCCTGCTCCCACCAGGTGCGGGACGAATGCTCGAAGTCGATGGAGAGTCGGATCATGGTCTTGCCTCGATGGGCCGGGGGCCGCTTCTGCTTCGGCTTGACGGCAGTCTCGCCTGAACGCGGGAGTTCCCCCGTCAGCCCCGGAGTGCCGCGACGGTCCGCAAGAAGTTCCCCCCCAGGATCTTGCAGATGCGTTCCGCCTTCCATCCCCGCCGCAGCATTCCGTCGACCAGTCGCGGGAGCTCCAAGGGTGTCGGCATGTCCCGGGGCGGGAGAATGGCGCCATCCCAGTCGCTCCCCAGGGATGCGTGATCCTCGCCGACGCAATCGACGATGTGGGCGAGATGCCTCAGGATCGCCTCCGAGCTGCCACCCCAGTAGCGATCGCCGAGGAAGCTCGAGTGGTAGATCACGCCGATGGTACCGCCGGTCGCCGCGATCGCGCGGAGCTGCTCGTCGTCCAGGTTCCTCCAGTGGGGGTGAACGCCCCTCACGCCGGTGTGGGTCACGATGAGGGGCTGGGAAGGGTCGTGGACCCGGGCGGCGTCGAAGAAGCCGCGGCGGTTGATGTGAGCGAGGTCCACGAAGATCCGCTTCTCGTTCAAGCGGCGCACGAAGTCCCGCCCGAAGGGCGACAGGCCCTCGTCCCGCCGCGAGACGCCTGGTGCGCTGGTCACCCCCAGTCGCGAGCTGGAGAGGTGGACCAGCGTGATGCGCAGGACCAGGTCGTCGGGGATCAGGTCGAGGGCCTCCAGGTCGCGGTCCAGGGCGTTGCCTCCCTGGATTCCGAGGAAGGCGGCGTGCCTCCCGTCGCCCCGAGCCTGCCGGTACTCGGCCGCGCTCCGTACGATCTGGACCTCTTCGGGCACGCTCTCCAGGATCGCGCGCAGCCTTCCCAGATTGGCGGCGAAGATCTC
>Ga0255054_10002570_pt1 | contig 10318 bp, 9 predicted proteins | sample JV7_2_23_MG_FD_188634 | JGI IMG/M metagenome (GOLD analysis project Ga0255054, IMG submission 188634) | Seawater microbial communities from Jervis Inlet, British Columbia, Canada - JV7_2_23 | ecosystem: Environmental > Aquatic > Marine > Inlet | place: Canada: British Columbia | collected... | reverse complement strand
CGGCGAGATGGCTGTCAACGGTGACGAGCGGCTGAATCCGTTGCGTGCGGGGTTCCCGGTGTGCGACACGGTGGGCGGCCTGAACGGTGCCTTCGCCATCATGGCGGCGCTTTTCCATCGCGAGCGTACCGGTGAGGGACAATTCATCGATATCGCGATGCTCGATTCGATCATGCCGCTGATGGGCTGGGTGGCCGCAAACCTGCTTATCGCGAAGCAGGACCCGGTACCGATGGGCAACGATAATTTCACCGCGGCGCCGTCCGGCGTATTCCGCACCGGGGACGGTCATATCAACATCGCTGCCAACAAGCAGGAGCAGTGGGAGTCGGTCTGCGACGTACTCGACCTGCCCGAGCTTACGACTGATGAGCGCTTCGAAAAGCGCGACATCCGCAAGCAGAATCGCAAGGAGCTAACACCGCTCCTGGAGGCAAAGCTGAAGGGACGCGGAACGCAGGAGTGGGTGGAACTGCTCAATGCGAATGGTGTGCCTAGCGGTGCAATTCTGAGTCTCGAGGACGCGCTACAGCAGCCTCAGATCAAACATCGAGAGACCCTGAAGGATGTGCCGCTCGAGGGCATTGGCACCATTCCGTTGTTTACGCTAACGGCGAAGTTCGACAAGACGCCGGGGGACATTACGGCCCCACCACCGAGATTGTCGGCGCATACGGCAGAGGTGCTGGCGGGCATTGGTATCACGAATGAGGAACTGGCCGCTCTGAAGACCAAGCAGGTTATCTGAGGGCTACTGATCGAAGGAGATTGATATGGGTATGACCTACGTACAGAAGCTGCTCGCCAAGGCGTGCGATAGGCCTGTAGTCGAGACAGGGGAAGTCCTTGAGCTGCCGGTGCACTTGGCGATGTCACATGAGAATGCTGCGCTCGTCATCAACCAGTTCAACGAGATTTTCCGGGACACCGGGCGGGACCCGAAGGTGTGGGACCCGGACCGCATTGCGATCATCTTCGACCACCGCGTGCCCGCTGAGTCGGCCAAAACGGCAACCAACCAGAAGAAGATTCGCGATTTCGTCGCGGCGCAAGGGATTGCCAGGTTCCATGACGTCCGGGGCGACGTGGGCGGAATCTGCCACCAGATCCTTCCCGAGAATGGCTACGTGCGGCCGGGCCAGGTTGTGGTCGGAACGGATAGCCATACGACCACGCACGGCGCGCTAGGCGCCTTTGCATTCGGCATTGGTGCGACGGAGATGGCTGCAGTCTGGGCACTGGGCAGTATTCTCAACGTCGAGGTGCCGGGCACCATCAAGGTAGTGGTCAACGGGGACCTCCCTGACGGTGTTTATGCCAAGGACTTGATTCTGTATATAGTCGGATCGCTCAGCGCCGAAGGCGCTAATTTTAAAGTGATAGAGTTCCACGGTGACGCGATCCTCAACATGCCGACCTCGGGCCGGCTGGTGCTATGCAACATGTCGGTGGAAGCCGGGGCAACCGCAGGTGTGGTTCCCCCGGATTGGGAAACACGGCGCTACCTGCACGATGAGGCCGGCGTTCAGGATGAATTGAGTCTTTTTGCTCCGGATGCAGACGCTGTCTACGACCGGGTAGTAGAGATCGATGCGACGAAGCTTGATCCGCAGATCGCCCACCCGCACACGGTAGATAATGTCAAGCCGATCGGCGAGTCGATGGGCAGGAAGGTAGATCAGATCGTCGTCGGCTCATGTACCAACGGCCGCCTCGATGACATCGAAATCGTCGCGCGGACCCTCAAGGGCAAGCAAGTGGCGGAGGGTACTCGAATGCTCGTGTTCCCTGCATCGTGGCGCATATATTCCGAAGCGCTGAACTCTGGTTACCTGAAGGACTTGATCGAGGCAGGTGCGGTGGTTTGCAACCCCGGTTGCGGGCCTTGTCTGGGTATTCACCAGGGAGCGCTTGGCGACAACGAGACTGCGCTCGCCACTACGAATCGCAATTTTAAGGGCCGCATGGGCAACCCGGGTGCCGAGGTGTTCCTGTGCTCGCCAGCGGTGGCAGCGGCAAGTGCGCTGACCGGCGTTATTTCCGACCCGAGGGAGGTGAACTGAAATGGCCAAGGGCAAAGTCGTACTGAAACTCGACAACGATATTTCGACTGACATCATCTACCCAGGGCGATACATGGCGACGGTGCTGCCGACGGAGACACCGCAGTTCGCCTTCGCGGACGACGCCGAATTCAACCAGGCACTCAACGATAAGCAGTTCCCCGCGGGAAGCTTCATCGTAGCCGGGGATAATTTCGGCTGCGGCTCCTCACGAGAGCAGGCCGCTTCGTGCATCAAGGGATACGGCCTGATCGTCGTGGCACGGAACTTCGCCAGGATATTCCTGCAGAACTCAATCAACGTTGGGCTGCAGATGATCATTTGCCCCGATATCGAGGCGGACGAGGGCGATGAACTGGAGATCAGGGACAACGAAGTTTTGAACCAGACCTCTGGCAGGTCCTTCGCAATCGAACCGTTGCCGCAGGCGCGTCAGGCCATCATCGACGCGGGTGGATTGATCCCCTACACGCGGCATCTGCTGCTGGAGCGTGGCTGAGCCGCAGCGTCAGGCGATCGGATTCCACTCATTCAATGTCCGCTTTACGGCCCGAAAGCGGACATTGGGATAGTTGTGTTAAGCCAGCGTTAATATTCCGAGGAGTAGCATCCGAACGAATAGTCAGAGCAGCGCGGGAACTGTTGGCCCCAACACCGATCCAACACCCCAATCGACTCAATCAAATGAGGGATATCATGAACAGGTTTGCATTCCTGTTTAGCGCCTCTTTGTTCCTTGCCAGCACCGCACACGCCGAGGGTTTCTATGCCGGTGGTTCGGTCGGATTCGGTGATGCCACGCTCAGGTCGGATATCCAATTCGACGACCTTGACGACAAGCTGTTCCTCGCCAAGGGATTCGGTGGCTATCGGGTGAACAAGTTCTTCGCGGTGGAGGGCACCATCTTAGGGGCCACCAATGACGAGTGGGACGACGGTTTCGATGGTGAGGCCGACGTCAGCTTTGGCGCATTGACCGGTTCGCTCCTCGGCATTATCCCGGTGGACGAAACCTTCGAGTTATTCGCCAGGGTCGGCGGCTATGTGGGCGAGAGCGACGTGGACGACGATTTCCTCTTTTTCGGCGGCAATAATAGAGACGAAGATGAGAGCGGGTTGGTCTGGGGCGCCGGCGCTTTCTTCAAATTCGGCAGCCGCAAGCAATTCACGATCCGAGTGGAGTACGAGGAATTCGATACCGATATGCTCGACGATTTCTGGACGGTCAGTGGCGGGTTCCAGTACAACTTCTGAGCGGCGCCTGGGCTGAGATACCACCGGCGGGGAGACCGTACGCAACGCCTCAGCGATGCGCAGGAACGCGTCTATTCAGAACGCCAAGCGTACTCCGCAACCAGCGGGCGGTGTCTGCCGGTGCGAGAGCTCTCAGTATCGAGAACAAAGCCCGACTGCATCTCGAGTGGTCGAGGGCTGTACAGCTGAAAGTCGATGGCACTCGATGGAAATGGTGTTCCACGCCCATCCCAGGTCCAGGTGGCTTGTCCATCCGAATGATAAAGCTCTGCAGGAATCAGCCCCGTGTCGTGCGAGTGATACGGGCCAGTAAGCAGGACCAGCGGAATGGCACCGTTAACGATGTTGAAGTCACCAGCGATGACGATGCCGTCTACCCGTGTGCGCTCAAGGACCTGGCGGACGAGTCGACGAATCTCCCGAGCCTCGACCCGGCGGCGATATTCCTGCCAGCTTTCCGGCGAATCACCGCAACACTGTAGATCGGCGATCACCGTTAACAGTCGTCGGCCGCCAATGCTGACAATGGCGCCGTTTACGGGGATTCCATGGTCCATGCTATACGATCGGTTGTTGCGGTCCCGGGCAGGCATTTGTTCGAGAATGTACTGCCTGTCGGCATCAGGGTAGGGCACGATTGATGAGAATTCCGGCAGCGCCTCCAGAGGGTCAAGGCTGGCGATAACTGCCCGCTGCCGCCCGCCGCTCGTGCCAAACTCAATGTTCCAGGTCTGACCCTCGGCGTGTTGTATGCCGGCAAGGACCTTCGCTAGTTTCGCGGCATCGGCTGTCGGTGCCACTTCATCAAGGAGCAACACGTCAGGGGCGGCCTGTGAAATCAATGCCTGAAACGCCTCTCGCTCGGACACAAACACGTCGTCCGATATATTCCAGGAGACGATTCGAATCCCTTCGTCCGCAGCATGTACACATGCAGATCCAAGAGCCAGGAGAAGCCAGGCCGATCTGATGACAAAGTTCATGGGTACATACTACCGGCAGATTGAGGGTTCTGCTTCCGCGAGTACACCATGGAGGATATTAGAGCGGCGGGTATTGCTCCGCGAGCGTTTTCAGGCGCTGTACGCGGTCCGCGCAGGCACGGCGCGTCGCATCCAGGTCAATCTCCTCATGCGCGAATCGGCGTTGTCGTTTGAAATACTCTGCCGGATCGGCCCCGTTTGATGCCACGTTGACCCGATAGCTTGCGCCATCGAAAACCTCGTAGAGTGGGAACAGACCACTTGCCACCGCCAGGCGCACCAGGTCCACGGTGTCCTCGGGCTCGGATTTCCAGCCCGTGGGGCAGGGTGAGTGCAGTAACAGGAAGCGCATGCCCTGAATCGAGAGTGCCGTCGATATCTTTTGTGCGAAATCATCCGGATGAGCAATAGACAGAGTTGCCGCATAGGGAATCCGGTGGGCGGCCATGATCGACATGATGTCCTTCTTAGCCTCGATCTTGCCCGAAGGGGTTGTCGAAGTCCGGGCGCCGGTTGGAGTAGCCGATGAGCGTTGACCACCAGTATTGCCGTAGATTTCGTTGTCGTAACAGATGTAGATGATGTTCTCGTTACGTTCGGCGGCCGCAGACAATGTTGCCATGCCGATATCGTAGGTGCCCCCGTCGCCCGCCCAGCAAATGACCTGTCCTGGCTCGTCATTGAGGTCACGAATACTCGCCACGCCGGAGGCCACGGCCGGTGAGGATGCAAACGTTGTCGCTATCGTTGGCACACCGTAGCTGGTTGTTGGAAATGCGCCCGCGGTAACGATCCCGCAGCAGGCAGGGATTACCAGCGTACAGCTGTCGCCGGCTTCGGCAAGTGCTCGACCCAACATGGTCAGACCAACGCTCATTCCACAGCCACCGCAATTGGTATTGCCGGGTCTAAGCAGGGGCACGTCCGGCCCGTGTTTCGTCGCCGTCATTGCCTTGTCTCCTTGCCGGTCTCGATGCCCATCCACACCGGATCTCCCGCGTCGGATCGTGCGGAGAGATCAGCAAGGATCTCGTCGATCACGGCTGGTGTCACGTCGCCGCCGCACAATCCTGTCAGGTAATTCTGCACCAGCACATCGTCGCGATGGCCTTGAAAAGCGGCCCGCGTATCCTGCCAGAATATGCCGCCAGAGCCGGCGGCGTAGTTGCGGTCCAACACGGCCACGCGTGTCGCCGACTGGCACGCCTCGCGCACTGCTGCCTCCGGAAAGGGCCGGTACATTTTTATCTTAACCAGGCCGATCTTCTCGCCAGCTTTGCGGCGCTGTCGCACTACTTCACGCGCGGTCGTCGTCATGGTGCCGCTCGTGACGAGGACCAGCTCGGCGTCATCTGTTGCAAATGTCTGGATCAAATCGCCGGGGTCGCGGCCGAATGTCTCTGTAAAACTCTCCCGACACTCCTGGTATACGTCCGGCACACGTTTCATCGCCTCATCGATCTCCAGTCGCATCGACAACTCCTCATGCGGCCAGGCGAGGCCGCCAATCGTGCGTGCCTCGTCGTAGTGCATGCGATGTGGCAAGTCGAGGTCCGGGAGGAAGCGATCCACGTCATTCTGCTCGGGGAGTATGGTCTCAGACTGGGTGTGAGAGACAATGAACGCGTCCATACACGTTAACGCCGGTAACAGAATGCGGCTATCTTCTGCCAGCCGGAAGGCGAGAAGCGTGGTATCGAGAATCTCCTGGTTGGTCTCGCAGTAGAATTGCAGCCAGGCAAAGTCCCGGAGCATCAGAGTGTCACCCTGGTCTGCCCAGATATTCCATGGCGGCCCCAGCGTTCGATTGACTGCCACCATTACGATCGGCAAGCGATAATATCCGGCCACCATGATGTTCTCGGCCATGTAGGCAAGGCCATTGGCAGAACTCGCTGTGAAAGCCCGTGCGCCGCTCATCGACGCGCCCATGGATACGGCCATCGCGCTGTGTTCACTTTCCACCGGCACGACACGCCCCTTGCTGAACGGGAACTTGGCGACGTATTCAACGATCTCGCTCTGCGGCGTAATCGGATATATGCCACAGGCGGCGCCCCGGGCCGTTCGGTTGGCTTCAGCCGCGAGACTTAAAGCATAGCCGGCGGCATGGTTCCCAGTCATAAGTTCTACATGCATGGTCGCTCTCCGTCCCGGCTACAGGTGACTCATGAAGATGACGTTACGCGGGCACTCTGCCACGCATATGCCGCAGCCCTTGCAATACGAATAGTCGAACTCGAGGCGATCGCCCACTCGTTTCAAGACGCCTTCCGGACAATAGGTGCAGCATGCGTCGCACTGGTTGCACACGCCACAGGATAAACAGCGTCCAGCCTCGGCGGCATTTTCGAGTCCTATGTGTACTTCGTCGAACGTCGAGCGTCGTTCTGCCGCTCCAAGGGAATCGCCCTCAGTCACCGGTTGGCGCTCGAAAAGATGCAGTTTCATTGCATCGGCACTAATGACCTCATCGAACCAGATGTCCACGTCACGATGTGCCTCGGCATGCTCAGTGATATGTACATGTTCTCCGCTCAATACACCGTGAATATGCACAGCCGAGCGCCGGCCACTACCGATAGCTCCGGCTACCGTCCCATCGCCCGTGGCGAGATCACCAATGGCGAAAACCGGGGTCTCCAACAGGCCGAGGAGTTGGGTTCCCTCCCTGACCTCGGTGCCCTCCGGGAAGACCGATACGTCGGGCGACTGGCCAAGCGCGAGGATGACGCGGTGGCAGGCCACTTCGAAATCCGAGCCGGGAATCTCTACCGGCGCGCGGCGGCCCGACTCATCCGGTTCGCCGAGTTCCATGCGTCGGCAGGTAAGTCGGAAGTGTCGTCGTACGCCATCGCTTTGCTTTTCGTACAGGGCGACGGGTTGGGTCAAAAGCTCGATGCAGATGCCTTCCTCGACGGTTTCTTCGATCTCCTCACGGATGGCAGGCATTTCCTCACGGGACCGGCGATAGATGACCTTTACGCTCTGGGCACCCAGGCGCAAAGCGGAGCGCGCAGAGTCCATCGCCGTATTGCCACCGCCGATGACGATAACTCTCTCGCCATCAACGCGGACATCACCCCGATGCACGTGTTCGAGAAAATCGATGCCCTGTACTACGGCCTCCGTGCCGTTCATGCCCAATTGCAATTCTCGTTGCTCCTGCAGGCCCGTTGCCACCAACACAGCATCGTGATCTCCTGCCAGATCGAGCAAGGTCTGGCGGTCAATCTGATGGTTGGTCTCGACCCTTACGCCGAGATTGAGAATACGGTCAATTTCTCGTGCGACCACGTCTTCGGGAAGTCGAAAATCGGGAATGCCGGTGCGTAGCAGACCTCCGATTGCTGGTCCGGACTCGAACACGTTGACCCGATAGCCGAAGCGCGCAAGATGATACGCCGCTGTCAGGCCTGCAGGGCCGGATCCTACGATCGCAATCTGTTGGTCTCGGTTCGCTGGCGGTTCAAGTTTTACGTGTCCATGGTCGCCGGCATAGCGCTCTAACTGACGCACGTTGACGGCGCCGTCGATTTCGATGCGGTTACAGGAGTCCATGCACGGAGCAGGGCAGGCTCTACCGCAGATTGATGGAAATGGCGTGGTGCGGAGCAGAATCGCCAGCGCTTCGTCAGTATCCTCGTTTGCCAGGGCATTGAGGAATCCCTGTACGTTGTTGCCTGCGGGACAGATGTGATTGCAGGGCGGGATCAATTGCCGGCGGTGGGGTTGTTCGGTGGCCCAGTTGCCCGTCTTGATCATCGGTAGTGCTGCGCCTGCGCCGTCCAGAATGCTGGGTCCGCGCCCCTCGTCCGGCGGCGCCAATTTGTCTTCGGTGAATTCTGTTTCCTGCGGCGATTCGAGAAGCCGGACCTGGAGATAGGCAATGGTGGCGGCGTCCAGGTTCGAGCCTTCGAAACCAAGATGCTCCAGTGCGGCGCACATCTCCTGAAGCGGAAACCTCAGCATTTTACCCGCAGCTCCGGCTAGCGCGGTGTTGACGATAGGTACGCTGCGAGTGCCCAGGTCGTTGTCGCGGGCGATGGTCGTCGCATCCACTGTCGCGATGCGATTACGAGGAAATTGGTCTGCGAACTCATCCGGCGCCTTTGGCGAGTTGATCAGGATCCAACCGCCGCCCTTGAGTCCTGTCGCGATCGCCGGTCCCACCAGTGTCGGATCCAGCACGATAATATGATCCGGTTCGTAGATCAGGTTGCGATTGGTGATGGGTTTTTCGGAATAGCGGCAGAACGCCTGGATCGGCGCGCCCGACCGCTCAGCGGCATACAATCCAAAGGCCTGTACTGAGAGGCCCTGTAAGAATCGCGATGTGGCAAGCAGCTTCGCCAGGGTTACTCCACCCTGTCCGCCGCGGCCATGGATACGGATCTCAATCATTGCGACACGCAACGTCCCTGAACTGATTCGCAAGGAGTGAATCGATAGTTACAAATGATATAGACACACGTCTGATACCCAAATAAGTAGATTCCGCGAACGGTGGGCGATGAATCGGAATTCGGATCCGTGCAATCGCGTATTGTGCTCGATTTTGCCCGTATGCACACTGAGTCAGGAACGGAGGTTTCATCATGCTCAGCGTGTTTTTTGTTTTCCTGTTTCTATTTGGGCTTATTCATTTTTGTGAGCGTGACAGAGACGACCTGGATGGATTCACCATCGCTACCGCGGTCATCGTGCCGGTTCTGGTGGTCATTGTTCTCAGTGTACTGGGAGGGTTCCTGGGGTTTGGAAGCTGGTTGCCTATCGCTCAACCAGTTTGCCTGGTGATCGCAACCTACCTGGTGCTGACGTTGAATCTGGAGATCAAGCGTATCCGTGCCGTTTGGTACACGGTTGCCGTATTGGTCTTCCATTTTCTAGTCAATTTCGGGATTGGTGTAATCTTTGCCGTTCTTTCGTCTTAAGAGACGGTAGAGCGATTAGCGACTGATCGGGCTTCTTGCACATTGCGCAGGCGCCCGCGAGTGCCGTATAATCGCGCGCGAACACGGTGGTGGGCGGTATGACATCACGAGCCAGAGTCTTCGCTGAATAGGCCCCGTATAGGGGTTTTTTGTTGCGAATCAGAATGGGCCATTGGCCCATTTTTTGTTTTAGAACAGAGAGTTAGGTGTTTCGATGACCGGTAACGAGCTGCAGGAATTGCTGGAGCCAAGCATTGAGCGCCTGGGATATGAGCTGATCGACCTCGAAGCTCGATTGGGTGGCAAGAGCGGTGTCGTGCGGGTCTTTATCGACCGGCCAGAGGGCATCAGCCTGGAAGACTGCGAGAAGGTCAGCCGGGCTGTCAGTGCACTGCTCGATGTAGAAGATCCGCTGCCAGGGCAGTACAACCTCGAGGTGTCGTCGCCGGGTTTGGATCGAAAGTTGACAAAAGTTGCGCATTTTCAACGATTTGCAGGTGAAACGGTGAAAGTGGAAATGCGTTTCCCGATTGAGGGACGCAAACGGTTTCGAGGCACATTGGTGTCGTCGAACGATGAGAACATAGTTGTTGAAGTGGACGGTGAGTCGCACACGTTGCCATTGGCGACGATCGATATCGCCCGATTAGCGCCCTGAGGCGAGAAGCCCGGGCTAATTTGGAGTTTTAGGTAATGAGCAAAGAGATTTTGATGGTTGTCGATGCCGTTTCGAATGAAAAGGGTGTCGAGAAGGACATTATCTTCGAGGCCATCGAAGCTGCACTGGCATCTGCTTCGCGCAGAAAGCACGGCGAGGACATCGAGGTACGTGTCGCCATCGATCGCGAGACCGGTGACTACGACACGTTTCGTCGCTGGCTCGTGTTCGAGGATGAGTCCACCGAGCTCGAGGTGCCGGATCGGGAGCTGCGCATGATCGATGCTGTCGACGTAGACGAGAACGCTGAGCCTGGCGGATACGTCGAGGTACCGATGGAGTCGGTTGAGTTTGGCCGGATTGCCGCTCAGACCGCCAAGCAGGTCATCGTGCAAAAAGTCCGTGAGGCGGAGCGCGAGCAGGTCG
>Ga0255054_10002569_pt1 | contig 10321 bp, 9 predicted proteins | sample JV7_2_23_MG_FD_188634 | JGI IMG/M metagenome (GOLD analysis project Ga0255054, IMG submission 188634) | Seawater microbial communities from Jervis Inlet, British Columbia, Canada - JV7_2_23 | ecosystem: Environmental > Aquatic > Marine > Inlet | place: Canada: British Columbia | collected... | reverse complement strand
GTTATCAAGAGCTCGAAGGGGATCAGATGGTTGAAAAAGAAACTTCCAATGTCAATCTGGAGGAAGAGCTCCCTGATATGATGGTTACCCAGCGCACCTATGAAGCCAACCTGAAGGTGCTGCAAACCCACGATAAGATGTTGGGAACCATGCTGGACATCCTGAGTTAAATCCCTCTATGGATGAAAATTTCCCCGCACCTTAGATTTAAATCCTAATCTCGATTTCGTTCCAAATTGTTTTCTTTTTTGATCCTCTCTAAATTTTATTTCATATCACGAAAGGCCATCTAAAAAAACCGGTAAACCCTAACCCGGATCCGCCGAAGGCGTAGAATTGACTATTGATAATTTCGTAAAAAGTCGGATAGCTATATTTTGAGCACAATATGCAGGTAATTCTTTGTAACTGGGCACAGCATGTACCGGTACGAAATTATGTAAAAGACTTTTTACCGGATCATCACTATTGAATATTCAATCATTTCGGGATGCCAAAATTCTTGATATCGCCGACTACCTTTGTTAAAGCTTGGCAATTACTATCTAAATAAAAGGAGGATTCAGGATGTCAACAGATAGACATAAAAAAAGTCCCTTCCCATCAGCCCACGAGGCCGCCAAATCCGCCCAGCTGCATATCGACTCACCGCAATGCAGATCCGCCAGCTACCGGCTGGCTTTTCAGGACCCGGATTTGCTCCTGCGCGATGAGCTGCGACCGGTGCGGTTGCAGCTGGAAGTCCTCAAACCGGAGCTGATATTGCAGGAACAGCACATCGAGTCGACAGTCGTCGTCTACGGCAGCGCCCGGATTCCGGACCCGGAAACCGCGAAATCCCGATTGGTATCGGCCCAGGCCGAATATGCCAAAAACAACCAAGATCCCGGGCTGAAGAAAAAGGTGGACGCTGCCCGCAAAGCCCTTGAAAACAGTCGCTATTATGATGAGGCCCGTAAATTGGGGCACTTGATATCCAGCAACACCGGCAAAGACAAACTGGTGGTGATCACCGGCGGCGGACCGGGCATTATGGAGGCGGCCAATCGCGGGGCCCATGAAGCCGGGATTCCGAGCATCGGCATGAACATTACCCTTCCCCATGAACAGGCACCCAATCCTTACATTACGCCGGATTTAAACTTTCAGTTCCATTATTTTGCCATCCGCAAAATGCATCTGTTGATGCGGGCCAAAAGCCTGGTGGCATTTCCCGGCGGATTCGGCACCCTGGATGAACTCTTTGAAACCCTGACCCTGATCCAAACACACAAGGTTCAGCGGATCCCCGTACTGCTGTTCGGGCAGGCCTTCTGGGAGCGCGTTATCAATTTTAATGCCCTGGTCGAAGAGGGGACCATTTCGGCTGAAGACCTGGATTTGTTTGTTTATGTCGAAACAGCGGAAGAAGCGTGGGAACTGATATCGGAGGCCATTGACCTTAAATGATTGAATATTCAATAGTCAATTCTCCGCCTTCGGCGGATCCGGGTTAGGGTATTAGATTTTGTTAAAAAATTCCTGGAACTTTTTTATCACATCAACCTTGATGTCCAATGAGATATCAGCTTCAAAAATGAATTCCAGCAAAAATATCATTTTATAGTCCACAGCGGTCGTCTCGTATTTCTGGAAGGATGTGACCCTGACATCTTTCAGGTCGGGATGCGCATTTTTTTCAAACAGCCCCGTGCGCAATAAAATTAAATTTATGGCCTCTTTGGCATCCTCAAGGTTTTCGAGAACGATCTCAATGCCATCTAATTTTTTTACGGCTTTAATTATCTTTTCACTTTCTACTGTAATTTTCATTTTAGATTTCCTAATTACTCCGCCCTGAAAAATAGCATATTCAGGGTGATAAATAGTTCTTGGAAAACTGAAGCTTGTTTTTTAACCAGTAGGTCCGGCGGATTAATTACTTAATGCTGCGCATTTAATTTTTATTTTACCTGCTCCTGATATTGTTATTTTTCAGGGCGGAGTAATTAAACGTCTCGGATTTTCTACAACTTGTTAGAAATATAGTGTTTTTAGTGGCCGCCCGCCTTGGTAAGCCACATGGAATGATGGAATAGTGGAATATTCCAATTGTGAGCGAAGCGAACCAACTTGTTTATAGATATTTTTTGTTTGTTTCCGGTTTAGGATTTACTCGAGCCATTTTGTGGCTATTTTAAGTTGTATCTTATTATGAAGGCGATTCTGTCAAATAGCAATACGTGATGTGATTGTTCTTGCTGTCGTACTCGGGTTTATGCTAAGTTTGGCCATAAATCGATTCGATGCCTTTGCTTTTTTTGAAGCCTAACCCATACGGCAGATGCTTTTCTGATTTATAGAACCTGAAGGGAGGATTTCCCATGAAGGTTTAAAAATATTCTTAATCATTGCGGCCGGCTGCCTTATTGCGGGACCGCTGTATGCTGATATCTATGAATGGACGGATGAAAACGGCGTCAAGCATTTTACCAACTACACTCCGCCGGATAACGCCACGATTTTGGTAAAATTCGAGGAATTACCTTATAACGAGGCTGCAGACCAGGCACGAATTGAAGCTGAAAAGCAACAGCAGCTTGAGCTTGCAAGGCTGGAGATTGCTGAAAGAGAAGCCGAACTGGAGCGGCGTGAAGCTGAAGCCGAGCGCAGAGCCGCGGAGGCCGAACGCTATGCGGATGAAACGGTGCGCACGGCTGACCAATACCTGAATGATGCCAGAGATGACCGCTACTACTATCGAGGGGGCGGATCTTACGGATATTATCGTCCCCCGCATTACAAACGCTGGTACTACCGCAACAACACAGCCAGCATCTATTTTGTAGACCGCCCTTACATCGATCACACCAAGCGTAAATACCGGGGAAAAAGCCATTTCGGACATTCCGGGAAATATCAGGGCAGCAATTACCGGCCAAAAAAATATGCCGACCCCAAGCAGTATCAGTCGACACACACCCTGCGATCCCGCAGTGGAAATACTCACGGTACTTATCGGGTCAACGCCCGGAGCAGAGGAAGGGTGGGACGCAGCCATTCGAGCCGAGGCTCATACGGCCTGCGTCGTTAAAAAAATTTGGAACTGCAGCAGATCGGTCAGTTTCTCCCCAAATGCCTTTTTGGTGAACCGTTAGCGCTTCACCGGTTGTCAGCGGTCCGCCTGGGGAATAGCCCGTGCGAGCCGTAACAAATGCGTACCATTCCCCGTACACGCCCCCTATCTTTTGCGCTAAGCCCATATAGGCCGAGACGATCATCGCCGCCGTGGGAATCTGTCTACTGGGGCTGGTTCAGCTAGTACTTCAGCGAGATAGCTGCCGTTGGCTATTGGACTGAAAATATTCTTACGGCTCGCACGGGCTATTCCCCAGGCGGGCTGAGCCAAGATTTAAAAACTCCCCGACCGCTCAGTTATTAGGCCCTTAGGGGCCTTTATCTGACAACATGTTGTATGAGGTTTCAGGTGTCGGGTGTCGGGTGTCAGGCTCAAGTAGGTTTCAGGTGTCAGGCTGAACGTCAGAGCGTCCGAAAAACGCCTCTGATTGTGGATACTTCATAATACAATGTTAGTGCATTAGAAATTTCGCTAATAGTTGCTGACACCTGACACCAATATTATTTGCTTATCGGCACATTCGCTTCGCCAACCGGCGCCACTTATTAAAAGCACGGTCTTGGAAGAAGCCTAGTACCTATTTATTGAAAAAAAAAGACAGAGCGAAGCGATACCACAAATCTTCAATCTTCAATCTTCAATTCCGGCTTGTCCGGGTTGGGGTCTAAGAAATCCTGCAGATTGATAATTTTTTCGCCGCCTGCAACTTTACCATTCAACCTCGCAGTCGAACCTTTGGCCTTTTCCTTGCGCAAATTGGTAATCAACGTCTGAAGCTCGTTATTTCCATCAATGAGCGTGTTTATCTGTTCTTTAAGTGTGTCCCAATTTTTATCAAGTGGTTCGGTGTCAAGGTGAAAATTTCCCAGTTGAGCGATCAATCTGCCAAGATGGGATAATATGCCGAAGTGGGTTGTTCCTTGCAGGTAATAGGGGCAATGGGACCAAAGGCTGAGGCATTCAAAGCCCCTTTTGGTGCCTTCGGATTGTATGATGGAATGAATGGCGCTGGGGCCCTGATAAGAAATCGTATCGACGCGGTGCTGCTTGAGCTGAGAAAGCATATCTTTTGTCGACGCCACCGCGGAGATAATTCTATCGGTATGCAGCACATTGTCATACATACTGCCCAGAGTAATTACGGTGCCAACACCCAGTTCCCGGCAGAGGGAAAATAACAGATCAACAAATTGAGACCAACACAAATTGGGCTCATCGGCATTCAGAATTACGATATCGCTTTGATCCGGTTCGGTGACCGCCGCATAAAATGACCCTCCGGGCGATGTCAGGGTTTTCAGAAGTCCGTCTTCGATAACGACCCGTGGGCGCTTTTCATCATAGCGATAAAAGATGTCCGGATTAAGATCAGCAAATTGTTGTGCCTTGAAATGGCGGATAAAATAGCTCACCATGCCGTTTGAGATGTTGAGCGCGTTACCCCATCCGTCGAAACCCGCGATAAGCAGAGGTTTTTCCAGTTGCGGTAATTCCCTGATCTGGATTCCAAGGTCGTTCATAGGTCAAATTTGACATTCAGACTATAAATTGTCAAGGTGATCTTCGCTGAACAGATCCATTTGGTCTCTGTGGACTTCTTCGAAATGTTCGATGAACAGTTCAACTTGCCGTTTCAGTGCTTGAACCTGTTCCAGATTGGCCATTTTCCAGCGGTAAAGATCGTTTTGAAGACGACGACTTTCTTGAGCCAGTCCTTCGAGCACTTGCGGTTTGGCCGGCTCCCAGAGCAGGTGTGCCTCTTCGACGGGCAGTCCAATTTTTTCAAAATGCCATTGGCAAAGCCGCTCCCACCATTTGGAAGGGCTTTCACCATTGGTTTTGGCACCCTCAAAATAAAAGCAAGTCCACTCCAATTGGGGTGGCGGTATCTGCAAATCTCTGGCCACATCCCGCATTACCAGCTTGCCTTCGGCCGTATGTTTATCGAATGCAACCCAATAGGGAAACGATTGACCCGGCAATTGCAGCTCCTTGCGGGGCGGCATCGGCCCGGTGACCGACAGGTAGGCCGCTGCTTGAATTACGGCCTTGTCCCGGGGTAACCCTTCCTGCTTAAATCGTACGGCATTTTCGATCAAAGCCGCAGTCTGTTCATCCGCTTTTTTCTGAACCGCAATCCATCGCCAGAAATCATCCGGGCGTCTGATGGCATTGGCCACAATCTTGATATGCTTATCGTCGTCGGTACCATTTAAAACCGAACCATCGCCTTCAATCGAGGCATGGGCCAGAAATCCCAGCCCGCTGGCATCCCTGGATTTTGTGGCCCGCGTAACTTTGATCAAGGCGGCGACCTTGCTGTGAAACTTTCGATTAAAAATCAGTTCGCTGCCAAGCGGCCAGCATTCTTCAAAGGTTATAATGGCCGTGCGAGTGCGGTACCAATTTTTTTCTTTGGGACTTAGGCTTGCGAGCAGGGCGCTGGTGGTATAGACAAGATCGGCATTACCACGTCTCACTGCCTTTTGCAGCAGGGAGCGGTATCGTGCTTCAATATCGGTGCGGTTTTTAATCATGGCTGTCGCGCAATGTGGTTAACTAATGGCGAAAGATTCAAGTGCGGGTAGCCACAAAAAACATCATATTCGCATCAAGTTACAAAAATTCCAAGACGTTTTAATTACCCCTCCGGAAACCCGGTGGATCGGGTGCCAGGATCGCAATTTCATTTTTTTCTTCGATGATAACGGTCGTCCACTGTTTGCTCGAATACCAAATACCCAACCGGTTGCCGGTATCGTCCAAGATGATGGAGCCATGGGGGGGGTATCCATAGATGTTATCCATTTGTGTTACCCAGCTTCTCAGCAGGGGCGTGGTAAGGTCAACCGCTTTCCAAATTCCCGGCCGAAGTTTGTAATTGTCCTGAACGCCGATTATGGCATGGGGAATATTCCCCTGCCCGGTGGTGTAATATTTATGATCCGGCAGAACTTTATAGGTCTGAAACGTGCGGTTTACATCGCGATCTCTTTTTAATTTTCCATACCTAAAACTCGGCAATTTGAATGATTTAAAACCCGGCAAATCAAATGCGTTTACATGGGTCGCCATTATAATTAATGCAGGAAATACCAGCATCCATCCCGCCCTCTTTTGAAGGCAGTTCCCCATTCCGGCCATCGTCTCACCCCGTTGTAAAAATTAAATTCCAATCAGCCTGCCGTCGTAAATTACATTCCAGCATCGAAATTTAGATATCCTATACCGCTTCTATTTGATTTCTTGCGACGAGCTTTCTTCTGATGTCAGATAATCGATAACCTTATTCTGGCAGCCATCTTCATTGATAGCCAATAGGTCGGCGAATGTGATGGCAGCCAGCCTTTCGTACATAGCTTTTGCCGCCTCCATCCAAATATAGCGTGTCACGCATGAGTCGACCCGATTACACCCCTCAGGCTCTTGATCGCAGTGCACAAGTGTTTCTCCACCTTCCAGCAATGCCACGACTTCCCCGACGGTAACTTCACCGGGGGGCTTGCTAAGCATATGTCCGCCTTTGGCTCCCCGGTAGCTTTGCACGAAGCCGGCTTTTTTTAGCGGCCGTATGATTTGCTCCAGATATTTTATTGAAACTTTCTGACGGTTGGCTATTTCTCCCAACTGAATGGCGCCCTGGCCATAATGTTGGGCCAAATCCATTATCATTCGAGTACCATACCTGCTTCTTGTTGATAGCTTCATCACCTTCCTCCAAAAGAAGTTAGGGGCTTCACCCCATAAGCGCTATGTTATTTTGTATACATTCACAGGTTATATTTATGCCGTACAGTAGTCAAGTTAGAAAAAAACATTAAAATTATATTGACAACCCCCCCCTGCCCAAAATACAAAATCGGTGCAAAATTAGTTTGTTAAAAATTCAAATGCAACTTGAAACTGTCGCAAAAATAGTAGATTGCGTTCAATGGTCCCGCACAAAATTTGGTTTAGCCGGTTTGCCTGTGTCCAGTTAACCCGTTAAAAATGGATCTGTTCTGATTTTAACTGGCAAACGGACCAACGGGCTCAACGGGCAACCTGTTTCACGGTGAGCATTTCAATTCGCTAAACAAAGCCGCTATTGGATGTAAAATGAATTTTGGGGACAGCTTCTAACAAGACCTCATGGTGAAACAGATGTATCAAGATCTTAAAGGGAAAACAGCCCTTGTAACCGGCGCAGGAAAAAAATCCGGTATCGGATTTGCAATTGCTAACAGACTGGCCCACAGTGGTGCCAATGTGGTGATCGCCGATTTGGTTCCAAAGAAGGAAGATACAAACCCCCTCGTTACCGGGAACCGGGAAGCAATGACAGAACTTGCGGATGCTCTGGCCCGGCAATATAAAGTAGAAGCCTCATTTGTTGAAGTAGACGTCACCCGCACGGCGTCGGTTGAAAAAATGGCGGAAACCGTCAAGTCGCAGTTTGAACATGTGCAGATTCTTTGCAACAATGCAGGTACGGTCCTGGGGGTACCCAACGCCGTTCACACCTATGACGAGGACGCCTGGGTGAAAACTGTCGATGTTAATCTGCATGGAGTTTATCGGGTGTCTAAAGCCGTCGTACCCCTGATGATTGCTACCGGTGGTACTATAATCAACATGGCTTCAAGGGCCGCCAAGGTACCCCCGCTGTTTAACGGTGCATACGCGGTAGCTAAAGCAGGCGTCGTCATGCTGACCAAAGTAATGGCCAGGGAGCTTGCCGGCAGCGGAATCCGAGTCAATGCTGTCTGCCCGGGAGTTATTAACACCGATTTTACAAAATGGCGTTTCGAACTGGAAGCCCAGATTCTGAATTCGACTGAAGAAGGCCGTCAAGCAGAAATGATTCAAACCATTCCCGTGGGTCGCCTGGGATCACCAGAGGAAGTGGCCAACCTGGTAGCATTTCTGGCATCCAGTCAATCTTCCTACACAACCGGGCAGGCAATTAATGTTACGGGGGGACAACTTATGGAGCTTTGATTTTAGGTAGGTTTCAGGTGTCAGGTATCAGATCTCAAAGGTGCTAAATCCTCATATGAAACTCCGTCTGGCCGGAACAGTGAAAAGATTGAACGTCGAACATTGAACGTCGAACATTGAACGTCCAATATTGTGACGCTACGCTTTATCTATTTTAAAACAAGCGAACTGCAGAATACTGAACCGAAAAATTTCGAAGGGTAGATTCGCTTTGCTCAGTCTTTTTTTTAAATTGACAGAATACATTATTCGATGTTGGACGTTCAATGTTCGATGTTCGATGTTCATTTTTTAGTTAACCTATTAGTAAGGAACTAGCCAAAGGCAAAGTTTCTTTCTCGATTAGACTGGCCGCTTTTCAGCCCAGCGGCGGCATTGACACCTAAAAGACTATTTGTGTTGTAATTCTTATGCTCCACCGTCAAACCATTTAACCATTCAACTATTCAACTAATCAACGCTCTTTACTATCAGGAGGATCTTATGGGCGAAATAACCGGTGGGGAACTTTTGGTGCGGTGTCTTCATGCAGAAGGTGTGGAAAATATCCACGCGATTACGGATGGCACTTACATGATGGTCATCGAGGCGTTAGAGCGTCTCGGCAAGGATCTGGGCATTCGTCTGATTGTGCCGCGTCACGAAGCCGCCGCCGCCCATGCTTGCGATGCCTATACACGGGTGACGGGAGAACCGGCGGTTGTCATGGCTTGCGCCGGCCCCGGTGCTGCCAACCTTCTTGCCGGTTTGATGTGCGCCGAAGCCGAAGGCAGCCCGGTGGTGGCCATCACCACCACCCGTCGCAGCGAGATTTCTGATTCTTATGTTCACCAGGGCGGCATGCAGGTCAGCCGCCATCTGGATATTTTCCGACCGGCCGTGAAATGGAATGGAAAAGTAGATCATTGGACACGCATTCCCGATATGGTGCGCCATGCTTTTCGGGTGGCAACCTCCGGCCGGCCGGGACCCGTTCATATATTAATTCCCGAAAATATTCTCGGGCAAAGATGTGATCATAGCGATGTCCAAATCTGGGATCCGGATAAGTACCGCGTCGTTGAATCAGCCGGTTATGATCCGGATGCCGTCCAACGAGCCGCAAAGTTGCTGGTGGATGCAGATCTGGTGAACATTCATTGCGGCAATGGGGCCGAACGAGCAGCTGCAGGAGCAGAAGTACAGCAATTGGCTGAATACCTTGGTTGTGCGGTTACCAACACTATCAGAGCCCGCGGGATTATTTCTGATGAGCATCCGCTTTGTTTTCATCCGACCTGCCTTTCCAGAATTATGGCTAACAGCCAGGCCGATGTGGTGCTGGCCGTCGGTACCCGACTAGGGGAGTTGAACATGTGGGGGCGGCCGCCGATGTGGGGGGAGCCGCAAACCCAACGGCTGATTCAAATCGATACCGAGCCCGCCGACATTGGTTTGAATCGGCCCGTGGACGTTCCTCTCATCGGGGATGCCAGGGTGATTCTATCCCGATTGCTGGATGCCGTAAAAGAACTTACCACCAAACGAGAACCCCATTCCAAAATCGCTGAATTTCGCAGTCTCCAGGACGACTGGCAAAAAGAGCTCGACGAGGCGGTGGCAGATATGGAGCGCACCCCCATGCTGACCGGCCAGATCTTAAAAGTATGCAACGACATATTCCCGCCGGATGCCATTTTTGTGATGGACGGCGGCAACACAACTCTTTGGAATATTCATTATCACGTTGCCAGAGCGCAACGAACGGTGATCTATTCAATGAATTACGGCCATCTGGGTACCGGCCTGCCCTATGCCATCGGCGCCCAACTGGCCCGGCCGGACACCCCGGTTTACTGTGTGACCGGAGACAGTGCCTTCGGCTTCAATATTCAGGAGCTGGAAACCGCCGTACGGAATAACCTGCCGGTCATTGTATTTGTGGCTGTTGACGGGGCCTATGGCATGGAGAAAACCGCCCAGCAGCGTATGTTCGGCCGGCAGGCCGACTGGTTCGGTCACGATCATGCACCGGTGCGGTACGATCAGGTGGCCATTGCCATGGGATGTCACGGTGAGTTCGTCAGCAAGGGCTCGGAGATAAAGCCGGCCCTGGAGCGGGCCCAGGCTTCCGGTAAACCGGCGGTTATCCATGCGGTGGTAGATCCGGTTGCCAATGTGGACCCTCCCGGTAACTGGCTGTGGACAGCGGCGCGAACCGGCAAGCTTGAAATGTGAGCGGGT
>Ga0255054_10002567_pt1 | contig 10326 bp, 4 predicted proteins | sample JV7_2_23_MG_FD_188634 | JGI IMG/M metagenome (GOLD analysis project Ga0255054, IMG submission 188634) | Seawater microbial communities from Jervis Inlet, British Columbia, Canada - JV7_2_23 | ecosystem: Environmental > Aquatic > Marine > Inlet | place: Canada: British Columbia | collected... | reverse complement strand
TTGTCTTCGTCTTCGTACGTCTCGAAATCCACCTGCAGGACTTTTCGCTCCCAATCGGTCAGGCGCGCAACTGCACTTTCGGCCGATTGCTGCAGTGCGTCTGCATCCGGGTATTCCATCATCAAGGCTTCGATTTGCGCGCGCGACTTGCGAATGACGGCGAGTCCGTCGAGCAGCTCGTTCATCAGCACAGTCATCTCGTTAACCCTGTCTTCGACATCAGCAAAATCACTGCTGCTGGCCTCGACCCGACGGTCCGCAACGAGGGTGACGGTAGCGCTGTCTTCAGCATCGCCAACAGATACCCGCGCCCGGTAGGTGCCAGGCATGACATAGGCACCGGCAAAACCCTCGAATAGCCTGATGTCATCGATACAATGCAGACCGTCCCTGCGTAAATCCCAAACCCACTTGTTTGCGCCACTTTCTTTAGGCGGGTATTCGACTTCGAACGGCAGACGCTGATCCTTATTGGCAATGATGCAGCGCTCGAAGTCTCCTTCTTCACTCGAATACGTGCGCACGCTGTTGCCATCAACGTCAGTGATCTCGATGGTCAGCGGACCCTCGTGCTGACCTTGAACGAAGTATCGGAGAACGGCGCCACGCGGCGGATTCATGCCTTCAAAAGCTCGCGGCCGAATGCGTCCCTTTATCGCCTCGACCGGTGCAGGCGCAAATACATGCAGCACCTTGCCCGCCATGTCGTTTTGCACCTGGCGCAGCGTAGACAGGTCGTCAAGCACCCAGAATGCCCGTCCCTGTGTAGCGGCAACGAGGTCGTCCTGACGAATCGCCAGGTCGGTAATCGGTACCGGCGGCAGGTTCAGACCCAGTGACTGCCAGTGGTCGCCGTCATCGAAGGACACATACATGCTGACTTCGCCACCAGCGAACAGGAGTCCCTGCCGCACCGAATCTTCGCGAACGACGCGAATAAAATTATCTTTTGGCAAATCTTTATCAAGTCTCTTCGATCGTCGTCCGTAGTCCGTCAATTTATAAATATACGGTCTGAAATCATTCAACTTGTAGCCGGCTACGGCAACATACGCGGTGCCAGGGTCGTGTGGGCTCACTTCAATGGAATTAACCATCGCACCGCGCAGGTCGCCGGGTGTCACGTCATCCCAGCTTTCACCGTCATTCCGGGTGACATGAATCAGGCCATCATCGCTGCCAACCCACACAGTGCCTTGTTCGTGCGGCGATGCGGTGATGGTCAAAATCGTACCGTAGAATTCTGCGCCGACATTCTCGGCAGTAATAGGCCCGCCATTCAGGCCCTGCTTGTCTTTATCATTCTTCGTCAGATCCGGACTGATTTCTTCGAACGTCACTCCACGGTCGGTGGTCCGCAGCAGTTTGTCTGTGCCGTAATAGATGATGCCTGGATCCTGGGGTGAGGCGGTGACCGGGGCGTTCCAATTCGTGCGGTAGCGGAGATCCTTTGAGTTCATTCCGAAAACGAATTCCGGATAGGGCTTAATTTCACGAACACGCTCGTTTTCGGCATCGTATTCCGTGAGCGTGCCGTTAATCGTCGTCGCGTAGACAAGACGCGGATCGTCCGGATCGAAAGCGATATGCGCACTCTCGCCACCCCCCACGGCGAAATAGTCATCAACGCCGATACCATCGTCGTAAGTTTGACTGAGGATCGCGACCGTGCTGTTGTCCTGTTGCCCGGCATAGATCCGGTACGGAAACTGGTCGTCGGTGTTGACACGGTAAAACTGCGCTGTTGGCTGGTTCATGATACTGGACCAGGATTCACCGCCGTCGAAGGTGATTGTCGCACCACCGTCATTCGCATTAATCATATTGTCGTTGTTATGCGGATTGATCCAGTGATCATGATGGTCGCCGTGTGGCGTTTTTTTCTTTTCAAAGGTCAGGCCACCATCAATTGATTTCATGAATGGCGCGTTCATGACATAAACGATGTCGTCATTCACCGGGTCCGCCGCGATATGCATGTAATACCAGGAGCGCGTCCACAGAATACGCGAGCCGTTCTTCAGCTCCCAGGTAGCACCACCGTCGTCACTGCGGTACAGGCCGCCTTCGCCCGGCATGGCTTCAATGATCGCGTACAGACGATCCGGGTTACTCGCGGATACATCCACGCCGATCTTGCCAATCAGCTCGGGCAGACCTTCGGTGAGTTTCTCCCAATTGTCACCGCCATCAGTCGATTTGAAGATTCCTCCGGCAGTGCCGCCAGACAGGACGTACCAGGGCTTGCGACCGTGCTCCCACATCGCGGCATACAGGATGCGTGGGTTGGTCGGGTCCATCCTGAGATCAGTCGCGCCCGTCTGCGCATTGACACTCAGTACCTGCTCCCAGGTTTCGCCACCATCGATCGTGCGATAAACACCGCGTTCCGGGTTGGGGCCCCAAATCTGGCCCTGAGCTGCGGCATAGGCAATATCGGGATTGGACGGGTGAATCTTGATGCGCGCGATCTGCCCAGCCTTCGGCAGTCCGATATGCGACCAGGTCGTGCCGGCGTCCGTTGACTTGTAGATGCCATGTCCCTGGCTGGTCGTAACACCACGGATGGACTTTTCTCCCGTGCCAGCGTAGATGACGTTCGGATCGGATTCGGCGACGGCAATGGCACCAATCGTCCCCACACCAAAGAAGCCGTCCGAGATGTTCTCCCAGGTCAGGCCGGCATTGCCGGTTTTCCACACACCGCCGCCCGTTGCGCCCATGTAATAGAGTTGTGGATTGTCCGCCACACCGGCAACCGTTGTGACGCGGCCTCCGCGATACGGTCCGACGAGGCGCCACTCCATTGCGCCAAGCAGTTCGGGGTCCACGGTTTCTGTTGCCAGGCTGAGGTCTGGAGCACTGGCGGCGAGTACCGCTATCGCTGACACCCAGACGTTCATCGACTGGAATTTCCTACCTGCACACATCGCAGTTCCCCGGTTTGTTATCCAAATAAAAAGCCGTGATCGGCGTAGTTCACCCGATCACGGCCATTTTTGCTGGTATGTGACCCCCTTCGGGGCCACGTACAGCCGCTCTAGTTAAAAGCGCTGCCCGAATCGCAGGCCGATCGTTCGTGGTCGATTCGGGACATCGCGGGTGTCGAACGTGCCGCCCCAGCCGGCGTCGAGAAAATCGATCGCCGCACGTTCATCGGTCACATTGTCGATGAACAGGTCAAGCGACCAGCTGTCCCTTTGGATACCGGCAGCGAAACCGACGAGTGTGTATGCATCGATCTTGACACGGTCTGCGACCTCCAGGTTGTTCCATTGATCCCCGGTGTAGGTGACGGCCAGTTGCGCATACCCCGGCATGGTGCCGAAGTCGAAGTCATATCGTCCTACACCGGTCCACTGGAACTCGGGAACGTAGGGCATCGCCGTACCCTTGGGTGCCCGTGGCGGATCCCCTGCCTCTTCTTCGGCCGTCGTGCGCCAATAAGGCTTCTCGAGTTCCGCCTGGTTATAAGAGGCGGCCATCGTCAACATGAAATTGTCCGTCGCCGCCCAGGCAAGATCGAACTCTGCGCCGACCGTTTGTGCCTGTCCGACATTGCTGATTATGGTCAGGTTGGACACGGAAAAGTCGAGAAAACCGAACTGGAAGTCTTCCCAGTCGAGCAGATACACGGCGCCGTTAAACCGCAGCCGTCCGTCGGCCAGCGTCGATTTCCAACCCAGTTCGTGGTTGTAGACCCAGTCGGGCCGATATTTCGGTATGCCCGGGACCCGCGCACGATTGACGCCGCCCGAGCGGAATCCTTCGGAATACGTCGCGTACAGCATTACGTCGCCGGTTGCCTGGAAATTGACGGTCGCTTTGTAGCTGGTGTCATCGCCATCCGTAGAATCGTCGAGGATGCGCGTATCGAAACACGGGTACTGCGGCGTACCGTTAACCTGATCTTCGACGAAATTACCATCGGCATCGTAGAAGCCCGTGCAATGCCCGAGGAAACCGTTGAACCCGTACAGCTCGTTGTCATAGCTGAACCACCGCGCGCCGATCGTGGCACTCCAGCGATCACTGAAGTCATAACTCAGCTCGCCAAAGAATGCGTCATCCTGATCGGTTCGTACCTGGTAGGTTTGCCAGGTCGTCGCGCCGTTCTCGATCACCGAGTCTGCCGAATTCATGTCCGGCACGACCCACTGCAGGTCGAAGTTGTGTTCCTGTTCCTGGTAGAAGGCGCCGACGATCCAGCGCAACGGGTTGTCCGAATTCGACTGCAGGCGGATCTCGTGGCTGAAGCGCTTGAACGTCTCGTCACCGGCGACAAATTGCGAAGGGTCGGCGCAGCCACCCTGCGCGTCGTAGTGATAGCACGCGTAGCCATAATATGCCAGGTAGTTTTCGTAGTACTCCGCATAGTCGGAATAGTCATACTGGCTGATGAGTTCGCGATCGAGATACGATCCGGCATACACGAGACTCATCGAGTCGCCAATATCGCCTTCGAGCGTCAACGTGGCCTGCAGCCAGTCGTCGTCGTAGGTGTCCTCGAAGAAACGCACGACTTCGAGGTCACCAACGTTATCGGGATCGTGCTGCCATACGCCATCGTTCGTGGCTTCCTGGTATATCAGGCCCGGTGTCAGCGCCCAGTTATCATTGAGGTCTATCCTCAACGCTGCCCTGGCTCCTGTCTTCGACCTTTCATTCACGTCCTCGGCGACGAGGGCGGCGTTATCGATCGTGATGCCGCTGGCCGCGTAAGTGAGCGTAGCCGGCGCGTTGTCGATATAGCCCGCGTCGGTTTGGTGCCAGCCCACCAGCCGCAGAGCGGTACGATCGCCCATCGGAATGTTGACCATACCCTCGACGGAGTAGCCCATGTCGCCGTCCTGGACCGTGTTCACGCCAACGTCATATCGGGATGCGAATCCGTCCGGGTCCGGCTAGTTGGTGATGATGCGCAGCGTGCCGGCCTGGCTACCCTGGCCGAACAGCGTGCCCTGCGGGCCGGGCAGTACTTCGATTCGCGCAATGTCGTAGATGTGAACGTCGAGTATCTGACTGATCGTCGTTACCGGCTGCTCGTCAAGGTACACGCCGACGCTCGGCATCGAGCCCGAGTGCACACCGTCTCCGCCGCTGGATATGCCGCGCATGTAGAGAATGCCATAGCCCGGACCGTTTGACGTGTAAGACACCGTTGGCAGATACTCCACGTAGTCCTCGAATGCGCTGACATTCAGTTGTTCCAGCGTCTCCTGGCCCAGCACCTGGACCGATACCGGAACGTCCTGGAGATTCTCGGTGCGTTTCTGTGCCGTGACGATAATCTCATCCAGCGCCTGGGCTTGCGCGGGTGATACCATCACGGTCGCCAAAGCTGAACCGACCAAAGCCATTCTCACGGCTCTGGCTATAGGTGCCCGATGGAATTTCTTCATGGTCTTGCCCCCTGGAACTCTGCTGTGTGTCGGAAATGCAACAACCGCAAGCGATGGTTGCCTTGATAAGCACTGTTTATCAGGCCAAAATTAATCTAGTTAGTATAATTTTCCCCATTCTTTTTGTAGCAGCAGGGCAACATCCGGTATATCCGTATTTATGACTACATCCGTCACAGCAAACAGTGCCGAACTGCAGAACGCCCTGAGCCATGCGGGGGCAAAGCTGCAGCAGGATCCAGCTATGACCGAAGTGCAGGCACGGGAAATTCTCGTGGCTTTCCCGGACTGCGAACCCGCGCAGCAGCTCCTCGCTGCCGCGTATCGCTTGCAAGGTGATCCGGCCAGGGCACTGACGATCCTGGAGCCGCTTGCCGCCGGGGACCAGGGCTCCGCCGATATTCTGCACGAGCTCGGCATGTGCCTGGGCGCCGTGGGCCGCGGTGATGAGGCTATTGCCACGTTGCGACGGGCAGTCGATGTCGAGCCGAAGCATGCGGATGCCTGGCGGTCGCTAGGCGACCAGCTGAGTGTTGCCGGTAACGAGGACGACAGCCAGAAAGCGTTCGAGAAGCACATCGAGCTGGTGGCGCGGCATCCGGAGTTGGTTGAAGCGGCGACATTCCTGCAGAAGGGCGCCCTCGCGAAGGCGGAACGCCTGACCCGGGAGGTCCTCAAGGACGACCCGACCGATGTCGTTGCCATACGGATGTTGGCTTCGATCGGCCTCAAGCTCGGCCAGTTTGCCGATGCTACCAACCTCCTGGAGCGTTGCCTGGAGCTCGCGCCCGATTTTCACCTCGCACGACACAACTACGCGACGATTCTGGGTCGCCGCAACATGCTGGAGGCCGCACTGGAGCAGATCGAGCGGCTGCTGCTGGCGCAGCCCAGTAATCCCAATTTCCTGATACTCAAAGGGACCATGCTCGTCCGCAAAGGCGATCATGTCCCGGCCCTCGAGATATTCGAGCACATCCTCAAGGATTATCCGCGGCAATCCGGCGCACAAATGAGCTACGGTCACACATTAAAGTCCGTTGGTCGGCTGGACGAAGCCATCGAAGCGTATCGAACCTGCATCAGGTTGCGGCCGGCGACCGGAGAGGCCTACTGGAGCCTCGCGAATCTGAAGACATTTCGCTTCGATGACGACGATATCGCCAACATGCGTGAAGAACTTGAGCCGGAGTCCGGTGACCCCGATGACCAGAGCCACCTGGCCTTTGCGCTCGGCAAGGCGCTCGAGGATTGGCAGGAGTATGACGAGTCGTTCAAGTATTACGAACAGGGCAACGCCATTCGCGGCAAAAATCATCGATTTAACCCGAAGAAGAACATTTATGATTCGGTGCGGCAGATCAAGACCCTCGATGCCGGTTTTTTCGCGACGCGACAGGACTGGGGTAGCCCGGCGGACGATCCGATCTTTGTCGTCGGACTGCCCCGCGCCGGCTCGACCCTGATCGAGCAAATACTCGCGAGTCATTCCAAAGTGGAGGGTACTGCGGAGCTGCCGGACATCATCGTGATTTCGCGCAAGCTGGGCCGCGCGTCACGCAAGAACCCGGCAGGAAAGTATCCCGAGGTTCTTACCGAGCTAAGTGAGGATCAGTGCAGAGAACTGGGCGAGGGCTATATCAGCTCAACCCGTGTGCAGCGGCACGACGAACCTTATTTCATCGACAAGATGCCGAACAACTTTCAACACATCGGGCTGATTCACCTGATCCTGCCCAACGCGAAAATCATCGATGCACGGCGCCATCCCATGGCGGGTTGCTTCTCCTGTTTCAAGCAGTTGTTCGCCAGGGGCCAGACATTTACGTATGACCTCGCCAAGCTCGGCCACTACTATCGCGACTACATGAAACTCATGGATCACTGGGACGAGGTATTACCCGGCCGGGTACTGCGCGTGCAGTACGAGGATATGGTCAACGATACCGAGGCGCAGATTCGACGCCTGCTCGATTATTGCGGACTGGAGTTTGAGTATCAGTGTTTGCGTTTCTATGAAACCAAACGGGCCATTCGCACGCCCAGCTCGGAACAGGTACGGCAGCCCGTCTATCAACAGGGGCTGGAGCAGTGGCGAAACTACGAAGAACACCTTGGTCCACTAAAGGAAGCGCTCGGCCCGGTTCTCGAGCGCTATCCGATCACTTGAGTGATGGTGAGTAATCTTGAGCCTGTCCTGACAAAGCCTTTTTTCTTATCAAGAGCCATAAAAAAAGGGGTCGGAATAATCCGCCCCCCTTTTTGTGCGTCGTTCGCTATCAGTATCTATAGGAAAACGAAACTCCATACGACCGTGGCCGGTTGGTCCCTTGGGTCCAGACATGTCCCGGTGGCCGTTGCAGGTTCGCCAATCCGCCATAGCCAGGGTCATTGATATCGATTTCTGCACGCTCATCAAATAGGTTTTTGATGTATAAGGCGACCGCCCAGTTATCGCCTTGGGTACCCGCGGACAGATTCACCAGGCTGTATGCGTCCATCTCCCGCCTGGCGGGAACGTTGAGCGTGTCCAGGTCGTTCCACCGGTCGCCCGTGTAGGCAACAGCGGCCTGGAAAAAACTGGGCATGGCTGCGACCTCGAAATTACTCCGCCAGATGCCGGTCAATTGGAACTCCGGCACATAGGGCATGGGTGTGCCCTTCGGCGCGTTTGCCGGTTCGCCCGCAAGACGTTCCTCCTCCAGACGCCAGAAATCAGTCTCGAGCTCAGCGTCGTTATAGGAGCCTGCGAAGGTCAACGTGTTGTTGTCATTGGCTGCCCAGGTCAGCTCCCATTCCACACCCGTGGTACTGGAGTTACCGACGTTCTGAACAATGGTCAGGTTGGAAATAGTGAAGTCGAGGAAATTCATTTGGAAATTATCCCAGTCAATCATATAGACCGCACCGTTGAATCTCACACTGCCATCGCCAAGCAACAATTTCCAGCCGAACTCGTAGTTGGTGACAAAATCCGGATCATACGTGGGGATGTCGGGAACTCGTGCACGGTTCACACCACCGGCCCGGAACCCTTCTGACCAGGTGACATAAATCAACTTGTCATCATCAATGTTGTATTCCAGATTGGCCTTAAAGGCCCAATCATTGCCTTTGGCCACGTCATCCAGGATCCGGGTGTCGAAGCAGGGATACTGTATTTCGTCGTTTGGACCGAGGTTGTCGGGGTCCCCTTGGACAAATTCGCCGTTAATGTACTGGCCGGTGCAATGCTCGAGAAAACCATTAAAACCGTACAGTGAATTCTCGAATTCAAAGTACCTGGCACCAACGGTGCCTGTGAGTTTCTCGTTGAAGTCATAGGCCAATTCTCCGAAAATGGCTGTGTCCTGATCTTCACGGATCTGGTATGTCTGCCACACCACGTTGCCACCCTCGACCACCGACCTGGCGACGTCCACATCAGGAACGGTCCACTGCAAATCGAAGTTGTGCTCCTGATTCTGGTAGAACGCGCCGGCAATCCAGCGCAAGCTCTGGTCTTGTGCGGACTGGAAGCGCAGTTCATGGCTGGTGCGCAGGAATTCATTCTGTGCAGCTACATATTGCGTGCCGACGGCGCATTCGGCTGGGTAAATGGGATCGTTCGGTAGCAATCGATCACTGTAGTACACACACCACCACTCTGTTGGATCAGCATAATCTACTCCTTGATAGGCCCAGTATTCCGTGTAATCACTGTAGTCGTACTCGTAGTCCTGCTGCCGATTCAAATAAGCACCCGCATAGACGACTTCGATATCTCCGATACTGCCATTCAGGGTCAGAGAGGCCTGATACCAATCATCTTCGCCAGTCGCAGGCCAGAGTCTGCCGGTTTCCAGTTCGCCAAAGAAGTCCGGGTTGTGCTCCCAATAGCCTTCGTTATCCGATTGCTGGACCATAATGCCCGGCGTGACTGACCAGTTGTCGTTCAGGTCAATTTTCAGCAACCCTCGCATGCCCGTGGTCGTTATTTCGTTGGCGTTGTCCTTGACAAGAGCGGAGTTGTCGACCGTACTGGACTGCGGCCCGGGGAAGGTCATGGTGGTTGGCACTTGATCAATAAAGCCGCCTAACTTTTTGTGCCAGCCCACCAGCCTGACTGCGGCGCGCTCGCCCAGAGGGAGGTTCACGAAACCACTCAGGTCGTAACCCGCATCACCGCCCTGGGTCCCGTTGGCTTCCAGGTCAATGCCGCCTTCGGTTTCACCCATGACCGGCTGGTTGGTAATAATGCGGATGGTGCCCGACTGGCTGCCCTGGCCATAGAGCGTGCCTTGTGGGCCGGCCAGCGTTTCAACCCGGGCAATGTCATATATGTGGATATCCAGGATCTGGTTGATCGTGGTCACCGGCTGCTCGTCCAGGTAATAGCCGACACTGGGCATCGAAGCGGAGTGGTTGCCGTCGCCGCCACTGACGATGCCGCGCATGTAAATCTGGCCAAAACCAGGGCCAAGACCCGCACCGCCCGAGGCCAATTGCACGGTCGGCAGGAAATTAATAAAGTCTTCGAACGACCGGATATCCAGGTTTTCCAGTTTCTCGTTATCCAACACCTGGATTGAAACGGCCACATCCTGGAGATTCTGTTCCCGCTTTTGGGCGGTTACGACAATTTCCTCAAGCGCACCTGCACCATCGCTCTGAGCTTGCGCAGGCGCTGGCGCCACAATCACGGCGGAAACGGCAGAACCCGCCAGCGCCAGGGAAACAGACCTTGCCAAATGATTTCGATTGAATTTCTTCACCGGGGCCCCTCCCGTAAAAATAGAGTTCTTTTTTAGTGTTGTATCGAGATACTGAAGATTGTTTTTTAGTGTTGTATCAAGATGCTGAAGATTATGTGTCAAACCGTTCCAACAGTCTAATTCCAAAGATATCCGCAACCTGGATCAACTGAAAAAGTGTTGTAAAAATG
>Ga0255054_10002566_pt1 | contig 10327 bp, 6 predicted proteins | sample JV7_2_23_MG_FD_188634 | JGI IMG/M metagenome (GOLD analysis project Ga0255054, IMG submission 188634) | Seawater microbial communities from Jervis Inlet, British Columbia, Canada - JV7_2_23 | ecosystem: Environmental > Aquatic > Marine > Inlet | place: Canada: British Columbia | collected... | reverse complement strand
CAGGGCCAACCAGAGGAGCAGCGCGGCGCCACTCACGGCCAGACCGACTCGCCGCTGCCAAGGGGGCTCCAGCCGCAGGACCAGGTGGTGGTGTCCGGAGGGCACTGGAAGGTCCAGCGAGCCCGCTTGGTTCTCGAAGTGCTTCGAGGGGATGCCATCGACCTCATAGACCCATCCAGCGCATGTGGCGTAGCGGCAGAATCCCGAAGACCAGAAGCAGGGCGAGCTCGAGTCGCCCCAGGCAACCGCGGGCTGCCGCCAGGGAGAGTGCGGCTGCCCACGTGGCCAGAAAGACGAGGTACAGTGACAGCTCCAGAGTCTCGCTCACGGACGACGCTTGGAGCAGCGGTTGCCACTCGCTGATGTGCCGGGTCACGGTATTGACCCCCGCCGTGAACTCGAAGGGGAAGAGGTAGATGTCGGCAAACTGGGGATTGAGGATCACGGCTCCAGTCATGGCCGCCGCGAGCACGAGCAGGCGCAAGGGCCCTTTGCGCGCCGGCAAGTCGCCGGTTTCGAAGAGGGGCACCGCGCCATCTGCAGCAAAGAGGAGTGTCACGGCGGCGAAGGCGAGGGCGGCGGGAAGCGCGAAGGCCGGTGGTGAGAGCGTGGTGAGCAAGACCGCGGCGATGAGCCCTCCCATCACACCCGCGGCCCGCACGCGGTGGGCTCTCGCATCCCGCACGCCCAGCAACGCGTCCGCCCACTGCGCGGCCGCGAAGGCGAGCACGGCCGCCACGCCGAGCGGGAAGGAGGCGTGCACGTTTGCCCATAGGGCGGCAATGGGGATGGCCCAGAAGACGACCCGGTCGGGACGCCCCTCCCGTGCCTTTCGGCGATCTCGGAGCAGAAGCCAGATGATCACCAGAAGCAGCGCGATGGCGAACAACTCGGGCCTGTCCTGCGTCATGCGATTTCGCGAGAGCGCGAAAACGGGAACCGCCACTGCGAGGGCAATTGCCCGGTCCGCACCGCAGGCCCACAAGGCGGCGATCAAGGCAGCGAAGATCGCCATTCCGGGAAGCAGCTTGGAGGCTGCGATCACCCCGGCTGTACCCGCCGCGCGCTCGCCCAGTGCGTAGAAGCTGGCGGCGAGCCACTCGTGGGCGACATAACGCTCACCCGCCGCTGTGAAGGAGTACCTGTCCACGCTCGGGACGCGGCACTCGTCGAGGATCAGGCCTCCGGTCGTCAGGTGGATGAAGAGGTCGTTGGTTCGCGGGCGGGTCAGCCCCGCGGTGGCGACGAAGGCTGCGAGAGCCAGCAGGGAGATCGCGAGGAGCTTGCGGGAGGGGGCCATCGCAGCGTCGTCGATCCTCCGCAGCCATGGGCGGCCGTGGCCCATCTTACACCAGCCTATCGCCAAGTCGGGCGCCCGAAAGCCGGACGTTGAGCGGCGGCGCGGGTTCTTGCTGGGAGTGCCTTGCCGTAAGGCGAAGTTGGCGAGATGATATGAGCGTGATGTCTGAAGAGGCGAAGGTGGCGGTGGTCGTCCCGTGCTTCAACGAGGCGGCGCGACTGGTGCGAGAGGCGTTCCTGGGCTTTGCGCGAGAGCATCGGTCGATCCGTTTCATCATGGTGGACGACGGGAGCAGCGACGGAACGCGGGAGCTGCTCGCTGGTCTTCATGAGGCCCTGCCCGAGCAATTCGAGCTCCTGGCTCTGGCGCGGAATCGTGGCAAGGCGGAGGCGGTACGAAGAGGCATCCTCCGGGCGCTCGATCTGGCACCCTACGTGGGCTACTGGGACGCGGACCTCTCCACCCCCCTGGAGGAGATCCCCTCCTTCTGTGAAGTTCTCGAGCACGACTCCGGGGTCGAGCTCATCTTCGGTGCGCGGGTGAATCTGATGGGCCGAAGCATCCGGCGCCGCGCGATTCGTCACTACCTGGGCCGCATCTTCGCAACACTGGCTTCGATGATGCTGGACCTGGCCATCTACGACACGCAGTGCGGGGCGAAGCTGTTCCGGAAGAGCGAGCGGATTCGCAGGGTCTTCGAAGATCCCTTTCATACCAGCTGGGTCTTCGACGTGGAGATCCTCGCGCGTCTTCGATCCATGCAGCGGGAGGGTGATCCTCCTCTCGAGCGAATCATCTACGAGCTTCCGCTCCGCGTGTGGCACGACGTGCGTGGCTCGAAGGTCCGTCCCCTGGACCTCTTCCGGGTTCCGCGCGACCTCCTATGGATCTACCGCACCCATCTGCGGCGAGGCGTGGTAGGGGCAAGAAAGGGAGCTCGGCCGGTCGCATGAGGCGGCGTACGCGCACAGCCTTGCTTCAGCTCGCCCCGCTGCTGCTGCTGATCGGCGGCTCTCTCTGTCAGGTCGGCTTCGGCTACTTCGATCATGACTTCTCGGGCCACGCGCTGGGTGCGGACGACGCCTTCATCTCCTACCGCTACGCGAGCAACCTGGTATCGGGAGAGGGCCTGGTGTTCAACCCCGGCGAGCGCGTCGAGGGCTACTCCAACCTGCTCTACGTTCTCCTCGTCTCGGCGGGACTGGTATTCCTGAACGACGACCAGGCGTACGGCTTCTCTGTCGCCATCAACCTCCTCTTGACCGTTCTCACCTACCTCGCGTTCTTGTGGATTGCACGGAGGACGCTGCGCGGACACCGCCCCCTCCTGGCCGTTGCCCTCTTCTCTCTCACCCCGACCGTATGGATCTGGACCGGGTCGGGGATGGAGACCCCGCTCGTCCTGCTGCTGGTGGTGCTCACCTGGGGGGCGCTGGAGGTGGGGCTCGAAACCGGAGACCGGCGGGCCGGGTGGGCCCTCGGTGCGCTCGCGGCGGTCGCGGTCCTCTCGCGGGCCGACGGTTTCCTGATCCCCCTGCTCGCCGCGGGGTTCTGCCTGCTCCGTGGCCGGCGTCGGCTCGCCCTCCAAATCGGGGTGGCGGCCGCCCTCACCCTGGCCCTCCTCGTCGCCTGGAGGCTCTGGTACTACGGATACCCGCTTCCGAACACCTACTACGTGAAGGTCTCCGGCGATCTCTCCGACCGGCTCTCGAGTGGGCTCGAGACGCTCTGGCAGGTGGGCACCCAACAGGGGCTGTTGGTCCACGTGGGCATCCTCGCGGGCTACGTGGCCTGGGCGTTTTCCCAGCGGGGCCGCGATGCGTTCGAGCGCCTGCCTTTCGAGGTCTGCTTCGGAATCGCCTGGGTCTGTTACTTCGTGTACGTTGGCGGCGATGCGCTCTTCGATCGCTTCCTGGTGCCGATCTTCCCCCTGGGCGTCTTCCTCGCGCTGCGCTGGTCCCAGGAATGGAGCGGAAAGCAGCTGGCGACGACCCGGCTGGTGCTGCTGGTGGTCGCGCTGGGGGCCGCGCACCTGACGCCCTTCTTCGCCGACCACCGGATGGCCTACCTGAGCGGCAAGTACGACCGCTGGGTCACGCTGGGACGACATCTGCGCGCGCAGCATCCGGATGCCGTCCTCGCGATCGACGCCGCTGGGAAGGTGCCATTCTTCTCCGGGCTGCGGACCATCGACATGCTGGGTCTCAACGACGAACACCTCGCCCACAGCAAAGCCAGACCGAGCTTCCGCGTTGGACACAACAAGTTCGACCCGGACTACGTGCTGGGACGGACCCCCGACCTGGTCGCGGCGTGGATGAAGCCGAACCTGGATCTTCACTGGGGGATCGACCGAGTGCGCTACAGGCGCGCCGGATACCGGATCCGGTACCTGTGCAGCACGAATCGAAGGCCGCCCGGAGAAGCCATCATCGACGTCTCGAGCTTCGACGCATCGGCGATTCGTAGGCTGAGGAAACGCGGCTATGCCTACGCCGTGCTGGAGCGCTGGCCGTGACCAGCTCCTCCCACCCCGTCGTCGAGGACAGTCGACCGCGGCGCACGACGGTCGTGGTGGCCACCTACAACGAGTGCGAGAACGTGCGGCGACTGCTTCCCGAGCTGCTTCGCCTCGACGACCACCTCGCGGTCGTCGTCGTCGACGACGCATCGCCCGACGGCACGGGAGCGGCGGTAGAGAAGGCGGCGGCCGGCTTTCCCGGACGCATCCAGCTGGTCGGCCGACCGGCGAAGCTCGGCTACGGCTCCGCCTTCGTGGCGGGCTTCCAGACGGCACTTCGGGGAAACCCCGACGTCGTCGTCTCGATGGACGCCGACTTCTCCCACGACCCGCGCGCTCTCCCGGGCCTGCTGGCCGGTCTGGAAACCCACGACGTGGTGATCGGCTCCCGGTATCTCGAGGGCGTCCGGATCCTCAACTGGAGCTTGTGGCGGCTGATGGTGAGTCGGGCGGCGAACGTCTACGTCAGATTGCTGCTTCCCTCTCGGATCACCGATCGGACCAGTGGCTACCGCGCCTACCGAAGCGAGGTGCTGCGCAGCATCGACGTCGAGGGCGCCGGGTCCGACGGATACGCGTTTCTCGTCGAGCTGCTCGAGATGGTGATGGCGGGCGGATTCAGCATCGGAGAGGTGCCGATCGTCTACGAGGACCGGCAGCTGGGCAGGTCGAAGATGAACTACCGGGTGGTGATCGAGTCGGCGTGGCGGCCCTGGCTCCTGCTGCTTCGCCGTATGCGCGCCTTCTTGCGCCGCCGCCGGTGACGCCGGAGTGAGTAGCGGCGGAGCGCGAGCGCCGCGCGTCGAGAAAGCCGGGGGCGGAAGGCAATGGATCGCCTCACGCGGCTCCATCGTGCTGGCCGCGCTCCTGCTCACTCTGCTGAACGCGTTCCAGCCGCTCACCATCGACGACACCGTCTACTACGAGTACGCGTCCCACATCTCGCAACACCCGCAAGACCCGTACGGCTTCGAGATCTTCTGGGGAGAGCGTCCCCAACCGGCGTTCGAGGTGCTCGCCGCGCCGCTGCTGCCCTACTGGTGGGCGGGAGCGCTCCGGCTGTTCGGGGATCGACCGGTGCTGTGGAAGCTCTCGCTGTTCCCCTTCGCGCTGCTGCTGGCCGCCTCCCTGTACCATCTGCTGGCCCTCTTCGCCCGTGGGCTGGAGCGGCCACTGCTCTGGCTGATGATCCTGTCGCCTGTGGTGCTTCCCTCCTTCAACCTGATGCTCGACGTCCCCGCCCTCGCGCTCAGTCTGGCTTCCCTGTCACTGTTCATCGGCGCCTGCCAGGGGGACCGCTGGGCGCGGGCCGCGAGCGCCGGGCTGCTCGCCGGCCTCGCCATGCAGACGAAGCAGACCTCCATCACCACAGTGGCGGCTCTGCTGGCCTACGGGCTGGTCTTCGCGCGGCTTCGCCTGGGGCTGCTCGCCGCCGCGGTGGCGGCCGCCGTCTTCGCCGGATGGGAGCTGCTGATGGCCCTCCAGTACGGCGAGTCCCACTTCCTGTACGCCCGCGCGGTCCGCGCCGGGAGCCTGTCTCTCCGGGGGATTGGCCTGCTCGGCCTGGGATTCACCTCCCTTCTCGGTGGTGTCGCGGCGGTCGCGGTGCCGCTGGGGCTGTTTGGTCTGTCCGCGCCCCGCTGGCTGGTGGCGGGGGCAATGCTGCTGGTCTCGCTCGCGTTCGCGGTGATTCCGTTCTTCCCCGCCGAGCCGCTTCCGCAGCTCCACATGTCTTCGCGACTCGGCATCGCTCCTCCCGAGCAATTCGTCTTCATGGCTCTCGGCTGTGGCGTGCTGCTGGTGGCGATCGCAGTGTTCCGGTGCCTGCTCGCCACGGGTGCGCCCTGGGGCAAAGCGGCAGGCGAGTTAGCGGCCGGCGCACGGGGAGAGGACTCCTCCGCGTCGCGGCGGATCGACCTCTACCTGCTGGGCTGGCTGCTCATCGAGCTGCTCGGCTGCTACGCGATCTGGACCTTCCTCGCCAGCCGGCACGTCTTCCGCCTTGCGACGGTGCTCCTCCTGGTGTGCGGCCGGCTGGCGGCCGCGAAGCTCTCGCGAGGCGGTGACCGCCGACTCCTCGGCTGGGTGGTGGCGTGGGGCGTCGGCGTGGGGCTCCTGTTCTTTGCAGCGGACCTCTCCGACGCCCTGGCTCGACGAGATGCGGTACGGCGCGCTGCTGATCAGCTGGTGGCGCTGGGCGTGGATCGGGGGAAAGAGAGCGTCTGGTACCTGGGCCATTGGAGCTTTCAGTTCTACGCCGAGTCCCTGGGCATGAAGCCGGTCGTTCCTGGGAGCTCGCGCCTCGAGGCGGGCGACTGGCTGGTCGTTCCCGACGGCGTCTCGCGCCAGTCGGTCTGGATCCCGACCGGCAGGGTGACCCAAGAGGCGCTCGTGGAATCCCGGAGCCTCTGGCCGTGGTCCAGCATTCCGAGCTTCTACGCCGGGCCGATTCCGCTGCGGAGTCAGCCGGAGGCGCAGCTGGTCGTCCGCGTGTACCGGGTGGAGCGGGGTTTCCAGGCGACCGGTCCGACCAGGCCGCGATCGCCACGCGAACCATGAGCGCGGCTTTGCCAGAGCCGCGGGGTTCTCGCTGCGAGCACCGTGAATCATCCGGGCTGGGGTATCGTTGCGCCATGAGCGCGCGTCCCTTTCCCATCGACTGGACCTTCTGGTCTTGCGCAGTGGGAGCGATGGGCCTGCACGCACTGCTCGTGTTCAGTGCACCAGAGCTACGGGGCGGGGCTGATCTGCTGCCGCACCTGCGCCTGGTCCAGTTGATGGGCGAGGCGCCCGCACTGCGCAACGTCTACGCGCCCGCTTATCACATCCTAGGAGCGCTGATCTCTCCGCTGACGGGCATCGCCCTCTACCAGAAGGTCTTCACCCTGGCCGCCGCAGCCATCTGGATCGCTGCCTTCCGCTTCTTCCAGCGCGCGGCCGATCTCCCAAGCGCGAGCTCAGCGCTGTTCGCCCTCGCGCCCTACTCGTTCGCCCTCTCGTCGTGCCCGCCCAAGGTGGAGGTGCTGGGCTACGCACTGGCCTTCTTGGCGTTGGGGCTTCTCGCACGGCGCCGCTACGCGGCGGTCGCCGCCGTGGTCGCGACAACCTTCTGGGTACACACGGCCTCGGCCCTGTTCCTCGGCGTCGCCGGGGGCGTCTTCGCCCTGGCGAACCGCGACCTGCGCGGACTGGCCGCGCTGGCGGTGGGAAGCCTCGGCGCCGCCCCGCTGCTCGTGGCCCACCTGACGGCCGGCTGCACGCCGTTACAGGCCCTCATGTTCTCCAGCAACGACTACCTGCGCGCCACCGCAGACTGGAGCAGCGTCCAGGTCTGGGATGTGATCTGCGTCCTCGCCAGCCCCGTCGCCGTCATCCTGGCGACGCTGGGCGCACGACCCCTCTGGCGGCACAGCCGACCACTCGCCGTGACCTGCGCGGTGCTCGTCGCGCTCTATCTGAACGAGCTCTGGCTGGCGCGGCTCGAGACCCGAACCGCGCTCGACCTGCTGCGTGGTCTCTCGGTGCTGGCCTTCCCGGTGGCGATCGCAGGGGGCCTCGCCCTGCGGGCGCGGCCTCGGGCGCTTCCCTGGGTTCTCGCGGTCTGCGCGCTTTGGGCCGTCGGGGCCTCGGTCTGGGTCGTGCCTCGCACCTTTCATACCCGGGAGTTCAGTCTGCGTGAGCTCCGCGATCTGCGGGTCGCACGCTGCACGTTCCGCTGGCAGGGCCCCGCGATTCAGCGCCGCCGCCGCCATCGCGCCGCACCTCCGCCTGAACCGCGCCGCGAGGCGGTTCCCCCGACGCGCTCCGGGTTGGAGCCGTCACCGTCGAGGCGGGCCGTCTCGTTGCGGTACCCGGCTCACGTAGAGGATGTGGGGATAAGGGAGCACGTCGCGCATGCGGTGCTTCACCACCTGCAGATCGAGACCCTCGAGCACCGCCGCCAGCTCGGGCGCTGGCCAGTAGTGGATCGGCTCCATGCCCACCATCAGGCGGTCGAGCAGCAGCGTGAACCACCTCTTCCAGGCGGGTCGGTCCTCCACCTCCTTCGCGATCAGGATCCCACCCTCTGGGAGCCGTTCCCGCAGCTTCGTCAGAAAGGCGGGGACCTCGTGCCGCGGCAGGTGATGGATCAGATCGAGCAGGTAGATCGCATCGAAGCTGCCCTCGTCGCTCCAGCGGAGCGCGTCGGCCACGTGATACTCCACATTTTGCACGCCGAGGCGCGCGGCACTCATCCGGGCGTGCTGGATGCGCCGGCGGTCGACATCGATTCCCACCAGCCTCCGACCCGGCTCGAGGGACGCGAAGTAGAGGGAGAACAGGCCGAACCCACAGGCGACATCGAGGATGCGGCCGGTCGTCGGCAGGTACTGTTCGATCTCCTCGAGGAAGATCTGACGCAGCACCGTGAAGCGCAGGCGTGAGTAGGCTCGGATGATCGGGCTGTCGTAGCTGCTGACGATCGCGCGGATCGGGTCTGACGCGCGAGATCTACTACTCACTCCAATCCTCTCGGTGTCGAGGCGAGCAGCTTGAGAATGCGTACCGCCATCGGGTGGCCCGGCCTCTCGGCCAGTGCCTGGCGGGCGAGCTCTCGGGCGTCACGAGCGTTTCCTTCTTGGAGCTTCATGCTCGCCTGGTGAACGAGTTCCGTGGCGCGCTTCCAGCCCTGGTCCGGGGCCCGAAAGTCCGCCGGTGCCAGCGGGCGCGCTCGCTGGTACATGGACACCAGCAGCCGGACATTCTCGGCCCCCGCCCGGGCCAGATCCTCTGCGCTGGCCCGGTACGGGGCAAACTCGAGGGGAGCCCGGTCCCAGGTGTTGACGGGGCCGCTCCCCACGCCCTCCAGCACCTGCTCGCGACCCGCGATCCACCGCCGCAGAAGATCCCTGGGTCCCGGAATGAAGAATCCGCGAAGGTCGCTGCCGATACGCAGCTCCTGGTAGGAGGCCCGACTCATGCGCGGTCTGCCGGCGAGGGGATGGCGACTCCCCACCAGGATCACCGACGTGGGAGGGTCATAGAAGACATCCAGCACCGGGAAGACTTCCGCAGCGGTGCGCAGGATGATGCGAAAGTCCGAGTGAAGGCTGTGGATGGGGATCCACTGGACGAAGAGACCGTGCTCGCTCAGCCGAGAGAGGGCGAGGCTGTAGAACTCGTGGCTCAACAGCTTCCAGTTGGATGCCATTTCCGCGTTTTGCTTGCCGTCCGAGACCACCAGGTCGTACGACTCCTGGCTGCGGAGGAGCAGATGAAGCGCATCCTCCACGATCACGCGCACCCGCGGGTCCTCGAAGACCCTGGACTCCTCGAAGAGCCGGCTGCCGCGCACCACGGCGTCGTTGATCTCGACGGAGTCGATGCGATCCAGGGTCGGGTAGGTCGCCAGGGCATCCAATGTGGCGGCCGAACCGAGCCCGATCTGCAGTGCCGAGTGGATCCGGGTGTCGAGCAGCATCGGGAGGTGCGCGATCAGGAGCTGCTTGCTATACACTGGAAAGTTCCAGCCCCGGCTGGCTCCGATGATGATCCCGTCGATGGTCATTCCCTTGAAACCCGGCTGCTTCAGGTCTTGCAGCACCTGCACGGTTCCCAGATCGCTCTCCTCCTCGAAGCTGAAGGTCACGTCCTTCAGGTATTCGGTGACCAGGCCCATGAAGTGAACGCGTCCGGGGAAGATCAGGACCAGGAGGAGGAGCGCCAGCGAGGCCCGAGCCGTCACCCGGAGACGCTCCGCGGTGGGGAGCTGGATTTTGAACAGCAGGGTGACGCCCAGCACCAGGTTGAGAAGGGTGAGCAACCTGGTACCGGCCACGGTTCCGAGCAAGGGAAGGATGGCCATGGCCGCCAGCACGGAGCCGAAGATGCTGCCGATGTTGGAGAGAAGGTAGGCCCCACCCACCCGCCTTCCGAGCTGGCGCACATCCCCGAGGAAGAGCCGGCTTGCCAGGGGAAAGGTGAGCCCCATCAGGAGCGTGGCGGGCAGCATCAGGAGTATCGAGAGACTGCCATGCAGGAGTAGCCGTAGCCACCAGGGCAGCGCTCGAATACTGAGCGAGGAATCGCTCAGGAGGCCGGCGGACGGCGGCCACGAGGCCAGGACCGAGATGATCCCAATGGCCAGGACGCCCAGCACGGCGATCCCGAGCTGGCAGCGCGCAAGGTCCAGCTCCGGTTGCCCCCGGGCGATCACCCGACGCAGCAGGAGAGCGCCGATGCCGAGCCCCAGCAGGAACACCACCAAGATGATGGTGAGAGCGAAGGTGCTGTTGCCGACCAGGTAGCGGAGCGCCCGGAACCAGAGGATCTCGTAGCCGAGGGTCGCGAATCCCGAGAGCAGGATCACCGCACCGGTGAGCCAGAAAGGGAGCGCGGTGGGGATCGTAGTCTCGCCGCTGGGCTCGCTGCTGGGCTCGCTCCCCTCCCGGAAGCGGCGGGCGAGCGCGAAGGCGGCGACCCCCACCAGCAGGTTCAGTCCGTTGCCGACCAACACGCTGCCCCGC
>Ga0255054_10002565_pt1 | contig 10330 bp, 6 predicted proteins | sample JV7_2_23_MG_FD_188634 | JGI IMG/M metagenome (GOLD analysis project Ga0255054, IMG submission 188634) | Seawater microbial communities from Jervis Inlet, British Columbia, Canada - JV7_2_23 | ecosystem: Environmental > Aquatic > Marine > Inlet | place: Canada: British Columbia | collected... | reverse complement strand
ATTGCCAACGGCATGCTGATGTATAACGGCACTGCATACTGATGGGATAATATGGCGCTGGTATATCCGGCAACGCCGATTAAAAAAGGATGACCAAAACTGATATAACCCGTATATCCTGACAGGATATCCCAGCTCATGGCAAAAATTGCGATAAAATTCGCAAAAATAAAAATCCTGAGAGATCCCGTGGAAATCAGCAGGGGCATTAAACTCATTACGACAGCAAAAAGCAGCCACCCGGGTAATGCTTTTTTCAAAACATCTCCTTAAGATATTAAAGGTTCAGCGGTTCAGGGTTCAACGTTCCGGGGTGAAAAAATCCCAACCAGCTCTTATCAACGGGCAATGTCCGTTGTAAGTTGTCCGTGGTAAAGGTTGTAAATATCTGCAAAATTTAATGGTAAAGAATCGTTGTATGGTTTTACGTTAGGTCTAATTATTTGAAAATACGAGACCAACCGGCCACGGACAACGATCTATGAACACTACCATATTCCGGATCTTGATCAATATAATTAGCAGTTTCCAACAGTTGTAACCAATAACCAATAACCCATAACCTATAACTATCCGTTTAGGCTTCCTCCTTACCAAACAAACCTTTGGGAAGAATGACCAGGATTATGATAATCAGCAGCAGGGTGAAAACACCCCTTAACTCCGGAGCGATCATTGTCGTGGTGATGGTCTCCATGAAACCCACGATGTGGGCAGCCACCAGACTGCCCATGATACTGCCGATCCCACCGATTACTACAACCGCAACGGCTGTTATAAGGGGGGAAACCCACATGCCAGGGTCCAGTTGGGTATAGGTCGAAAAAAAAACACCGGCCAGCGCCCCCAATGCTCCGGATAACCCCCAGGTCAGGATATTGATGCGTTCAGGATCGATACCCGACAGCAAAGCGCCCTTGGTGTCCATGGAGACTGCCATGATAGCCCGGCCGAGTTGAGTTTTTCTCACGAAAATTAATAATGCCGCCAATACTACCCAGCTGGTCACCATAGCAAAGACTATGTTCCAGGAAATGATAACGTCATGTACCCGCGAGATGCCGGCAATAATCGGCCAGATTGCCCTGGGCGCCGGCGAATAAATTAAAATGATGACAGCCTGCATGACGACTGCCAGTATGAGCGTTGAGATTTCTACGGCAATGGGATTGCTTAAAAGGCGTTTGATAATGCCGTAATAGGTTATGATGCCAAAAATTATCCCGACAGCTATTGCGCCCAGCAAACTGATTGCCTTGGAGAGCTCCAGCAGCTGGGATAAGGTATAATAGGCATAACCTCCCAGCATAATGTAAACGCCATAAGCCAGATTCAGTACCCGGCCCACGCTGAAAATCATGGTAAAACCCACTGCAATCAAGGCATAAAGACCACTTATGAGAAACCCCTGAATAATAATTCCGCTCATATTTTTACTTTTTTACCCATGGCGGAACGGTAAATTTCCCATTGGCGTATTTGGGCGGGTAGACAGATTTTACCGTTCCGTCTGTGTACCATTGGATGACGATCAGTGAAGGATGGCCCTCGTCTAAAGGAGGAGAAATGTCAGCTTTTACATTATGGGTAAAGGCCACACCGGTTCTGGGTTCTATTTCACCGGGTTTCCAGTAGGCATATCGCAGCCAGAGCTTGCCGTCTTTATAAAGCTTGAGATCTTCGTTTTCCATCTCTTTGACCCATGCATCGAGGGGTTTGAACCCACCGGCGCGTTCGGCTGCGCTGACGGCATTGTAGATGCCGTAATAGGCGTTAAATCCATTAAAGTGAGGATAGACCGGACGGCGCTTATATTTGGCCTGATACTTTTTAAGAAATTTTTCGGTGCGGGGATCCATGTCCATTCCCAGGGTCGGCGGCGGCATTAAGGTGGACATACCGCCTCCCATGCCCCCCGTGTCTTTCCAGAATTCCTTGCCGACCGCGGCTACATTGATACCGGTGATGGGAATAGGGACCTGCATTTTTACGTATTGAGAAGTGGGAACCACACATTTGACCGAGGATATGATGTAGATAAAATCAGGGTTGGTTTTTATGATTTTATTGTAAATGGGGCTGAAATCCACTGTATTGACGTCATATACGATATGATCCAGCATTTCGATACCGGCTTCGGGTAAAATATCTCCTTTGATAAATTCAAAGGTTCCAGCACCATAGGCGGTGTCCTCCTGCATAATAACAGTGGTTTTATAGCCCATCTCTTTGGCAAGAACATCTTTGCCGAAATCAACGTACTGAGTGCCCAGCGCATAATCCGTCGGGCAATTCATGAAATACATTTTGTATTTTTCGTACTCTTTGCTAACCTTTTCAATGGCGGAATAGGCTGAGGTCCAGGTGTCCAGGGTCGGCGTCCTGTATTCCGCCATTCTTGGAAGCCACCCTAAAGAGACATCGTCGATGCTGCCCGAAATAATAAAATCTACCTTTTTCTTCTCATTTAAGTATTCGTAGGCTTTGATGCCTTCGGTCACATCTTCTCCCGTATCGGCTTTGACAAGTTTGATCTTACGACCTCCCAGCATCCCTCCGGCCGCATTAATTTCCTCAATGGCGATTTCAGCGCCTCTCAAGGTGCTCTTGCCGGCATCGCTGTCAAAAGATCCGATAAATCCGATAACCACAGGATCTTTAGATGCCGAAAAGACCGGGTTGCTATAAGCAACCAGCAAAAAGACTGAGGCTGTAATCAACGCTAAAGTTAATAAGGACTGCTTTTTCATTTTTGCCCTCCTTGTCTAAATGTTAACGGTTTGCCAACAAAATTAGGTACGCTTCATCATTTGAATAGACAGGCTGTTTTAAATTATTGCGAGCTTCTATGGGAATGTTAATGTAATGATTATTTCATTTGTTTTAGAATTGCTTATTATTTTATTCATTCATGAATGTCAACAAAAATATGATTATAATTCATAAAATGCAATGTTTTAAAATATATAATATATTATTAGTGATTGCAGTTAGTTGTAAATAATAGAAATTGAAAATTTTATTTCAAAACAACTGAGTTACAGATTTTTTTCATACAAGATAGAACGCTTGCGACGGAAATTAATCCGGTGCTCCCTAAATGTTGACCGGATGGAATCAGGGGAGATGACAAAAAATCTATTGACGCATGTTGGAGGCTATTAGTAGATAGAAAAGCCTCATATTGTATAGAGAACTGAATAATTATTCGTTTATACGTAATGGGAGACAAAACATGAAAGAATTCAGAATAGCGCTTATCGGGGTAGGGGCGACAGGTTCGGTTCTGGCTGCGGCGCTGCTCAGTAAATATCCGGACACCATGATTGTGGGCCGCAACTCCGGCTGGAGTGACGAGCTTGGCAATAAGGGCATTACCATTTCAGGGGCGATCACCTATCATCATGTTCCGGTAAAAGATTATTTAACCCGAATTGGAGCGCTCAAAGACGTTCATCCTACCCTTATTTTTCTTTCCACCAAAACTTTTCAGCTTGCGTCCATCCTGCAAGAACTGAAGCAGGTATGTGAACCGGGTACAAAAATTATCGCCACCCAAAATGGGCTGGGAGTAGAAGATCTTATTGCCGAGAATTTTGGTCTTGAGGCCGTGTTTCGAATGTCTCTTAATTTTGGTGTTTCCTTGAAGGGCACTGGGGAAGTGGCGGCCGCCTTTTTCAATTCTCCGAATCATCTTGGTGGATTTACGCCCGAAAATCGGGAACTCGGATTGCAGATCGCTAAAATGCTTTCCAGCTGCGGGTTGGAGACCGAATATGTCGATGATATTAGATTGTCCATCTGGAAAAAAATGGTTATGAAGTGCACCATGGCGTCTATTTGTGCGGTTACCAACAAAACCATCAAGGAAGCACTGGAATTTGGCCCCACCAAAGAAATCGCCGATGCCTGCTTTAAAGAGGCCCTGGCTGTTGCCGGAGCCGTGGGCTATGATATAGGGAAAGATTACCTTGAACAGGCTGTGAATTACCTGATGAAGGCTGGTGTCCACCGGGATTCCATGTGCATTGATATCGAAAACAAAGCGCCCACGGAGATAGATTTTCTAGGCGGCAAAGTTGTGGAATACGCGCACCAGAATGGTGTGGCTACACCGTTTTTTATTGCAATGACCAATCTGGTCAAAGCCATCGAGGACAATTATTTGGAGCGATAGCCGTCTCTTTAGGACCGTTTTAACAACATGTTGAACCTAAACTGAAGGTTTCAGGATACGCGTTTCTGGTCTCTGCTTCCTGTTCACTGATTGGCAAAAAGTACAGGGTAGAGCGCAAAGAGCGGAGTGACTTTTTAATGAACACCAAAAATTGAAAAGTTGCTATTTGATGCTCGATGCGCTGTCAGGTTTCACTTTAAATCCACAATCCCTGGCCCAGACCTGTTGGAAAGGTATTGTCTGAAAAGGCTCAAACTTCTCAGGCGTTCCACTTTGGTGCTAATTGATCGAAGCCGTCGCGCCAGGGCGGGCCGAAATCCAAAATCTGAAATCGAGAAAATGGCTTTTTGCTCGCAACTTAAAATTCGTTTCGGAGATATCGATCGGGCAGGGATCGTTTATTATCCACGGTTCCTGCATTATTTTCATAAATCAAGCGCAATTCGGCAGCGGCGACCGAAAATTGTAATCGTAACTGACAAATTACGGCAAGATCTGATTTGCGAGGATTGGCCTGGTGGTGCCGGCCATAATATAACCAACTGAAATATTGGGAGAAATAGAAAAATTAACGCAAAGTGAAAGGTTGGCACAGATATTGTAGCATGTTTGGTCAAGTGTGATTGTCTAACGGAGATTGTTTCGTTTTCTAAAAAATTCATTTTGAGGTCTTTTTTAGTTGATTCTGTATTACATTTGATTGTATAAATAATACAATTATTAAAATTTGTTTATGTCCTGAAAAAGCCAAACCTATCGTGAGGTGGGGACGGAAAGCCACGGGTCTCAAATTATAAGAGATAGCCGGGTTGCCTGATTGCAGGTGATCCGGCTATTTTTTTTGGGGATCGGGAATTAAAACTGATGAAAAAAGATGCTGTCTATAGCATGCGCCTGAGCAGCAGAGTCCGTGAGGCTCTCAAAACGGCTGCTCAGAAAGAACGCCGCACGGTGGCTTCCCTGCTGGACAAGATCATCATCGATTATCTGTCGCAGGAAGGGCATGTGAACCTGGACGCGGAACGGCGCAAGTTTAGTCGTACCAGGATCACCCTGCCGGCCAGCAGCATTGTCAGGGAAGGGGTGCAGAAAAAAGCCTTTCCCAGTGTGGTGCTCGACCTGTCGCTGGGGGGGGTTTTACTGACTTACCCCAAAGGCTCCGATATCCCGTTTTCTTCCATTGGCAAGTTGCCGCGATTTGAGCTCTGCCTCGAGGATCCGCACTCCCATGAGCAGCTCAACATCGACTGTGATACGCGCCACATGCGAGATACCGGAAATGAAATTCAGGTGGGGGCAAGTTTTAGCAATTCCGCCGGGCATGAACTCCAAAAATTAGCGGCCTGCTTTATTAAAAAAGTAAACGGGGGGAAAGAGACTGCCTAACGGATCGAATCTGATTTGTTAAAATGCACCATTTTAAAGTGCAAATTTTTTTTGGCCAAATGTATTACAAATAATATGCAAAGCTTTACATTATACGAATCATAATTGGCTGATACTTTTTAGTAACTGTTAAAAGGAGGGAAAAACATGAAAACCAAATGGGGGGGGAAGGTATTCAGTTTACTAGTATGTGTAATTGCTGCTGTTACACTGACGGCCCCGGCCTGGGCCGACAGTGAGATTTTTGTGGTCAGCGCAGAATCCAACGGCGACGCCAACTACATGGTCAGCAACGGTGACGGCACGTTTTCTTCCCTGGAGATTTTGCAACTCACCAGAGAAAGCGCAATTACGGCATACGCTTTAACTTACGGCAACGGGATCGGCGATTTCAACAACGACGGCGAATGCGACTACATTGCGGGCTTTGGATTTGCTGGCGGCGAAATTTATATCTTCGAAAAGCTCGGTGCCGGTAATCAGTTTGCAGCCCCGGTAACTGCAGCCTTATGGGACGAGGGCTTTTATGCCATGGATCTGGCGGTTGCCGATTTTGACGGTGACGGTAACATGGATTTTGTCATGTCATATGCGTACAGCACCAACAGCGGACTCTATCTGGGAAACGGTGCCTTCGGATTTACTTACTCCGCCTTGGAAGCTACCGCACCGGACTATTCCGCCGGTGTCGATGCGGCCGATTTTAACAACGACGGGTTAGCCGACTTTGTTGTTGCCCCGAATTCCTACGAACAGATATTTGTAAATCTTAACAACGGCGACGGGACGTTCACAACGCTGCCCTTCTACACCAAAGACGGCAATGCGGTTTACGGGATTGCCGCGGCTGACTTTAACAATGACGGCAATGCGGATATTGCAACCGCCTATCACGATTATCTGATTATTTACACGGGCAATGGTGACGGTACGTTTCAATGGTCGGCTAGTCATGAGTTTGATCTGAACTACTCACCGATCGATAACTATGACTTTGACGGCGACGGTAATCAAGACATAGTAGCTGCCAACTTCAGTTCGGACAACGATGGCGTCGCCGTTTTGCTGGGCCAAGGCGATGGCAGCTTCACCTATGACGACACCTACGTGGGCGGTACCGGCGTGTATCTGGAGGCCTTATCCGGCCCGCCTTATAAACCGGATTCAAACAAGGAGCCGGTTGCCGTACTTGATCCGATTTTCTTTGAGGTCACAGCCGGTGATGCCATTGAGTTCGATGGTTCCAAATCCTATGATGAAGACGGCGAAATTATCGGCTACGAGTGGGATTTCGGGGATCGGAATCAAGCCGTTGCAGTTGCCACTTTGCAAATCGATGAAGCTGCCGCACTCCCAATCAGTGCTGATATACAAACTCACGCTTATCATGAGGCCGGCCGGTATATCGTAACCTTGACGGTAACCGACGATAAAGGGGCTACGGCCAGCGTTGAGGCGGAGGTTCTTGTGGCGGCAGCCATGGCGGTCAACGTCAGGTTTACCCCGCGCAGGCTCAATCTGAAAAGCAGGGGCAAATGGATCCGGGCTACCATTACAGTGCTCGACGGTTATGATGACCGGCAGATCGATCCTGCCGGCGTGCGAATTGTGACGGAGGAAGGAGACATATACGCCCATACCGATTCCAAACATGGGTTTCTGGCGAAACTTCTAAAAAAATACGGAAGCAAGCGCAAACTCTCTGTTAGATTTGACCGGCAGGCTGTCATCGCAGCACTGGCTGGGGCTTCGGGCATCACGGAATTAAAGCTGGTAGGATCGAACTTTTCAGGTTCCGGAACCATAAAGGTCATCGAGAAGAAAAAGGGAAAAAAAGCCAGCCACAGCTGGAAATCCTGGAGACATTATTGGCATTAATGAAATTCATGACTCAATTATAAAGGTCTTGAACGTAATTGAGCTAAACTCACAAGGGCAGAACCGATTCGGTTCTGCCCTTTTTGCGATAGGAAAAAGGCATCCTATAAGGGGATTGCCTAACGATCTGTTTTGATAGCTTAAACATAAGCCTCTTCATCGATCATTCTCGAAGTGTCCAAAAGGATTTCCATTAGAGACCCGATTTCAGGGGCATCCAATTGATCTTTGGGTAAATCGGGACTGAATTTAAATCGGCCTTCTTTTTCCTTCAGAATTTCAAAAACAGCTTCTTTTCCGGCCTTATCACAATAGTCCGCCTGGATCAGATTGCCGCATTTTAAGAGCAATCGGGCAGTGCCCTTTGGAAGAGTTAATACCAGCATACCGGTTTTCTGTGATAAATTCAGCGCTTGCAGCAATTCTATGGCAGACATTTGTGATAGGTCGCCTGACATACCGGATGCAATTTCTTCAGCTCTCTGCACATTAGATTCGGCCAGCCTTTTGGTCAAAATCCTGGCCAAGTACATTTGAACGGATGGAAATTTATTTAAAATTTCTTTAAAATCGGGTCCCTCAATAGCCACAATGGTGGCGGATTCCACCACCTTGATCGTGGCACCGACAGGATCACCGCTGATCAAACTCATCTCCCCAAAGACGTCACTCTTAGAAAGCCTGGAAAGACAAACACCACTATCATCGAAGACCTCGGCTTTGCCGGACAGCATAATATAAAAATTCTGGGCCGGCGCTCCTTTTTTCAATACAATCGAGCCCTTGGGATACTTTTTGAGTTTGAGAAGAGAAACAATGTCCCTGAGATTGAACTCGTCAACCGACTCGAAAATGGAAAAATTGCTTAACAGGCTTGCGATGAGGTCCATTCTCTCTGAATCGCTGTCGGTGAGGGACTTTAGATTGAAGTGCTTTTCATTACCTATCTGCACCCGAATAAGTCCGCTGCAACCACTGCATTCCATTTCAACCGGTGGGATTTTATCGATATTTTCATATTGGATCAGAACATTTGTGAGGTCGCCGATAAGAATGCGACAGGCAGTCCTGTCGTTTGGAAACCTGACAATGGCCGTCGAAATAAACGTGTTTTCTCTATCAAGTTTCAGGGACAGTGCATTACCGGACAATTTGAATTCGTCGTCCGCCTTGTAAAATGGACAATTGGTTTCATCAACCACTTTGAAAGCGATTTCGGTAGAGCTCATTATCGTTAGATCGGTACTTGTACTGGAAACTTTAATGATAATTACTCCGCCCTGAAAAATAGCATATTCAGGGTGATAAACAGTTCTTGGAAAACTGAAGTTTGTTTTTTAACCATAGGTCCGGCGGATTAATTACTTAATGCTGCGCATTTAATTTTTATTTTACCTGCTCCTGATATTGTTATTTTTTAGGGCGGAGTAATTAGGGGGCACCTTGAAAATATTGGGAAGTTATTGATAGGGGGGTATTGAGCGAATTATTTAAGTGCATCAGTCGCCTTTAGATATTGCTCACACTCAGCCTCCTTCTTATTGTTCTTATCATCTTTTTTCACACACTTATTGTCGATTAGTTCGAATATTTTCTTATTTGCTTATATGAAACTACAGTTTCTTTTTCGATTAAACTGGTTGCTTTTCAGGCCAGCGACTGGGTTGACTCCTATCCTCTGTCCTTCATGTGTGTCTTTAGTTTTCTTCCTTTAATTCCGCATTCCGCATTCCCAATTCCGCATTCGAAACCCTCTGTCCTTCATGTGTGTCTTTAGTTTTCTTCCTTTAATTCCGCATTCGAAACCCTCTGTAGTCTGTCCTCTGTCATTTCACCACCAGATCCAAAGAGCGTTTTGACAGGGATTCGCATCCGGTTCCAGTGACCACGACGGTATGTCCGAAGCACATGGCGTGGTTGGTGTCGCTGTCCATCAAAATCATATGTAAAAAGAACACCATGTTTTCGGCGGCCAGGACCGGGTTGCCGTGGTAAAACATCGGCCAGTCCATCCAGTTGGGAGCAAAGGTGGTGCCCAGGCTGTAACCCGTGGCATTGAGCCGGTGCTCCTTCATCCCCGCGTCGTCGCAAATTCGTGCATAGGCATCAAACACCTCGCCGATGGGTCGACCGGGTTTAAGGGACGCCATACAGGCTTCCATGGCATCCAAGGTTACCGTGTGCATTTTTTCATGGAGCGGCGTGGCTTTACCGATAGGAATGGTGCGCATCATGGCGGCATGATAATGCCGGTAGGCCGCCGCCCATTCAAGGGTCAGTTGATCCTGGCTGTCAAGCTTGCGGCGACCCGATTTGTAGCGGCACAAAAGGGCGTCCTGGCCCGAGCCGATGATAAACTCGTTTCCCGGGTAGTCGCCGTCACCGGAAAAAATGACTCCTTGCATGGCCGCCAGAATGTCTCCTTCGTTCGCGCCCGGTCCCGCCAGGCGGTAAGCTTCATCATAGGCCAGATCAGCCAGCTTAGCGGCTTTGCGCACATACTCCAGCTCAGCATGGCTTTTCACCACGCGCAGCCGGCTGACCAGATCAGATGCATCCTCGAGATCACAGAAGGCGGAAAGGGCGGCGTCCAGCAGTTTACCGTTTTTGGCTGTTAATCCATAGGCATCGTACTCAACGCCGAGCCGTCGGCCCCGGCAGCCAAATTCATCCAGAATTTGTTTCAGCTGAACCGCCGGATCGGCTTGGGCACTGTCCTGCCAGATGCGGATATCTTTGATGACGGAAGTGTAACGTGCCTGACGCAAATCCGGTGCCCGGGTTAAAAGCATCAGGTTTCCGTTTATATCGAGATAGAGACACTGAAAAAAAACATACCCGAAACTGTCATAGCCGCTCAGGTAATACATGCTTTCCTGTCGAAACATT
>Ga0255054_10002563_pt1 | contig 10344 bp, 10 predicted proteins | sample JV7_2_23_MG_FD_188634 | JGI IMG/M metagenome (GOLD analysis project Ga0255054, IMG submission 188634) | Seawater microbial communities from Jervis Inlet, British Columbia, Canada - JV7_2_23 | ecosystem: Environmental > Aquatic > Marine > Inlet | place: Canada: British Columbia | collected... | reverse complement strand
TCTCTTGCTCAAACCGTAGAATCCCCGGTCCGCTCCAGCGAGTTGTTAGGCGGTGCTCTAACCGACTACATATCGATCCCATCAACGTAAACAGGTTGCTGACCGAACTGAAGGGCAGGATTGAGTGACTTGATATAGACATGGATCGTCGTATCTACTTTGGTGAACCCTCGGGTGCTCTTGAGAAAAGCATGATCGCGCTCACAGATGCAAAAGATCTGTTGGATGCCCCTGTCGAGGGCGAGATTATTTACACGGCGAACCAAAGGAGCGAGGTGGTGTGGCTCCGTAAATCCGATAGTAGTAAGCATCATCTGATTCAAAATGTCGCCGGCGCCGGGGAAGTTCGGCAATACTCGGCCAGTTACTAGGAGCCATCCAGTGAGCTTCATTCGCCAACTCAGCGCTAGCACCTTCACTTCCATGACCTGACTCCAATCCCAAAAACCTAGACAGGATTGAATTGTTCCGTCAACCTCTAGAATGAGCAAATTGTCGACGGAAAATGCAGGAGTGCGGGCGATGAAGCCATCAAGTGAGGTCGATGAGACGGGTTCATAAAGCTGAGAACCCTCCCAAGTGTCATTCATCAATTCCGAAACCGCCTCTAGGTCGCTGACATTGGCCGGCCTGATTGTTCCAACTGGTGGCACTTCCATCTCCTGCTTGACAGCGAGGCCAGGCATAACCGCGCTTCGCTTTAGTTCGTATCCCTGGGTCTCAACATATTTCATGGATGGGATATTGCCGTCCATGATGAGCGTGTAGATCAAATCTACACCTTGCGCCGCAAGATAATTCTCACGTTCCCTCAATAGTTGACTGGCAACACCTTTTCGCCTCTGCTCGGGAGCCACGAAGGCTTGAAACAAGTAGCCAACAAGGGCAGGTTGATCATTCACATCCGCTTTCCGTAAAGCGCAGGCCGCTGAGCCGATGATTCGATCATCCTCGCACGCAACGAGTACCCTCGAAGTCTCATATGCCTTCACCCGGGCAAAAAAGTCAGGCCTATTCACCGTCGATACCACCAGAGTTGTGCCCTGGGGGCATCTTGCCTGAAGTGCCTGCAATTCATGATTGTCGTTTAGGAGCGCCTCACGAATACGCATTGTCATTACCTCGCTAGGTTTCGGCTCCTATTCAAAATTGACACCGCATAACGGCTGCGAGCTGAGCGTCCCCACTTTGATCATACAACGAAGAAGCTCGTTTCCCTTGAAACGAGCTCCATTGGCATTTGGCGCGTGATGCGGGGTCCGCTCCAGCGAGTGGTTAGGCCGAAATGCTGCCCCGCCTTCACTCTCCTATTTCAATCGACACTTCTTTAACATGGTAACAACCCGTAGAACTACTTCCCGGTACCGGCTCCAGAGTCAGATTGCTCATCCTGATCTCGACTGGTTCCTGCAGCACACCATCTTCCTGGGCCAAAGAACTGATGGTTACCTCTCCTGCCGTTGCCCAATATGAGTTGATGTCATCCGGCACAAGATAGATGCAGATCCCGTTGCTATTGCAATCCGGTTCGAAGGTTCCTGTCTGGCCCGTCCATCCAGCTCCATATACCGTGTACAACTCAACGTTGAAGTGAAAGCCTTGGACGTTATCGTGGAACTGATATAGGGGATCGCTGCCCGCTGTGTAGGCCGCATAGAGTGGTCCCCAACTTTCGGTATTGAGCGTCACCAAAGGGCATCCGTCATCGGCAAGTTGGTCCTCGCTGATCTCAATTGGCTCTGCCGGTACCGGGGTCTCAGTTGGAGGTGATTGAGTTTCGGTGGGCGGAACCGTGGTCGCGCTCGGCACGTCTGTGTCGGTCGACTCTGCCTGAGGCAGCGGTGTTGATATCGGAACATCTGTCGTGGCGGCCGAACTGCACCCAACAAGCATGATGGCCAGTAAAGTAAACGCCGTCGTATATGTCGCAGAAGCTCTCATCAAACTCTCCTTCCAAGGGAAGTGCAAAGGGGGCGGCCGTTTTGCCCGATATAGCTTACGGCTTCAGATAATACAAATCGTTGGATTCTCTCACGATTTCGGCATAACGGCTGCGAGCTGAGCGGCTGGGGACGAAGCCTTCACACGCCTTTCCCTAAACCCGTAACCAGATTTTCGCTTTCCTTTACCGCGGCATCCCCGGACCGCTCCAGCGAGTTGTTATGCAGCCACCTAATGTTAGACCTGCAATCCTATTTTATTGGGCTCGCCAATACCTAGAGCGCGTAAAGCCCGCAAGGTGATCCACTTGCTGGGCTGCCCTTTCTCCTCGATATCCACCCACATCTTTCCGTTGAGAGTCTTCTCCATGATCCAGCGCCCCTGATCATCGTGCTTATTCATGATGAATTGATGCGCATTGCTCAATCGGGGATCGCCTGTATAGCCCAGATCTGCCAACACCAGTGCTGTTTCAAGGATGTCGCTCCGATAGCTCAGAGGGAATCCAAATGAAAACCAAGTCGAATTGATGCGTTCAGTGTACGGGTAATCGGCTTTCGCCAGATCGCGGCCCAGCAGGAACTCAACGCCGACATCAATGGCGCGCTCTGCGGCGGCCGTGCGAAGGTCAGGTGGTATGGCGCTTAACGCCTTCATGGCCTTTGTGGCACCCCAGCCACAAGGCTGCCCCAGGTTGTAGGCGCAAGAAAACCCCCTATCCGAGGTGCCAGACTTGTAGAACCGCAAATCACCCTCACCGGTCGTAGCCTGGATGAGCCATTCCAGAGCATCCCGAACTCGCGGATCCGTTTCGTAGCCTAGTCTCAATAGCGCATGAAGAGGATCGCCATTGAGACAGTGAACAACACTGCTAGGTACCGGGCGTGGATTCATTGCGAATCCGCCATTAGCAGCGACGCTGTGACTCAGGAAGTACTCGCAGCCTCGCTCCACCCGATCGTCGCTCGGATCAGCGCCCAGCTCGGCCAAGAAGATGATCTGCCACACGGTGACCTGGTAGCTGGGAGAGTGGCCGCCCCCCGGTTTGGCCCAATAGCCATCGGGATGCTGAGCTTCAAGTATGCGCGGCACAGGGCCGAAATGCATAATCTCTTCACGAGCCTCCCGGACTTGTGGATCGTTCTCTGACCGGCCAAGCAGATCGCTCAGTACAAAGTAACGGACGCCAGGATTCTGTGGATCCGGTTCTAGTAGCCAGGGCAGAGCATTGCCAATCAAATTGTTCTCTGGGATCTGCATCAAGTCATCCTTAGCCAAGTCCCCCAATCCTCACAACGCGAGAAATCTGAAGGCCCCATCTCCATTGAGGGCCAATAGCCCACACCTCGATGGTTAGGCTGCATAACGGCTGCGAGCTGAGCGGCCGGGGATCGCTCGAACATAAGCCAATTCACGCGCTCCCATCTCCATCTTCTCTTGCTTCTGCCGCCGCATCCCCGGTCCGCTCCAGCGAGTTGTTAGCTTGCCTACATTCTTTTCCTACGCCGTTATTAATCCGACGAATGATGGTGCATGAAAGATCCGGAGTATCCAGGCGGAGTGAACTTCGGGGTCATCGCTGATTTGGTACCAATACTCTGCGACGTCTGGCTCTCTATGATGATATTCCATCTCGGACAGCAGCCGCGCTGGAACGTCATAGCGTTGAACGTCGGCCCACACCCGGTCATCCGGGATCGAAGGAAACAAGTCATGGTGGTGGGCTAGCCCTCGGATAATCTTTCGAACCACACGCAAGACCCTGCCATCTTCAGCAGGGTAGATCACTTGGCGCTCAATCCCGTCGATTTCGACAGGCCTTATCAGGGCCAACAGGTCATCGATGCGTTTCAGTGCATCGGGCTCGTCAAAGCTTCTATTGACGGGACCATCCCACAGCTCGCGCCTCGGGGCGTTGGGATTGAAGCCTGACATGACCAACACATTCCGAAAGTGGGCCTCGTCATTTGACCAGCTATTGTTGCACTCACTGCATGCCGCGATGGTCAGTCGTTGCACCGTTGAATTTGCCTTTGATGGTGGATAGAGGTTCGATGGGAAAACGTGCTCCCGCTCGGTATTGTCAACGACCCGGCCACAGTATGAGCAGGCTGCCATCGGAGTAGCTATTTCCGCTTCACGTACTCGCATTCGGAATTGCTATCGACCAGCCCTTCAGCGCCGGCTAGCCACTCTCCGGTGCGGGGATTCAGGATGCCACACTCCACACCATTGATGTACCCATCCGCAAGGAAGTAGGCTTGATCTCCTGTACATAACTGGTGGGAGCTACGATAGGGATAGGAAACTTCGCCTGATGCGATCGTGACGCCGTTGACCTTGATTAGGACGGTACCTCTAGCTGAAAGGCTTTCAGCTGCAAATTGCACAGCTATGCACGGATTCTCCGTTGGTGGAACTGAAGTGGGCGCACTCGTGGCAAGAGTAGTCCCAGAGGAACAGGCCCCCACCACGAATGCGAGAATTCCAGCAAATAGCGATCTGTATATCACCTGTCTCTCCAGAGAAATGATACTGCCAAGGCGAGCTAACTATTGATTATAGGGAAATAATTCCAAATATCCCCCGCGCGGGGGAAGTTAAAGGAATGCATTCCTGATAATGTTCATATCATAGTGTTATTCAGACCAGTGTCCCGAATATACACGGATTATCCGGATTCTCCGGACTAAGCCCCGATTTTACATTCGTTAGGAGCGAAGCATGGCTGCGAATCTAAGCCCCTCTGAGAAGCTGCTGGAACGGACTCAGCGATTGATGCGAGCCAAACATTACTCCCATCGCACAGAAAAGGCATACCTGGGCTGGATTCGGCGGTTCATTCTATTTCACGGAAAACGGCACCCTGTACACATGGGCAAGGAAGAGATCGAGGTGTACATCAGCCACCTGGCGACAAAGCGTAAGGTAGCAGCATCTACCCAAAATCAAGCGCTCAGCGCAATCTTATTCCTCTATCGTACCGTGCTCGATAAGCCCGACGATTATCGCATCGACGCGGTGCGCGCACGCCGTTCGAAGCGCGTTCCGACCGTGCTTTCCCAGGAAGAGGTCCGAAGGGTGCTAGGCTCTTTGACTGGCACTCATTCGTTGATGGCACGCCTGCTTTATGGCGGTGGCCTACGCTCCAGCGAGTGTTCTCGTCTCAGAGTCAAAGACATCGATTTTTCACTGCATCAAGTTGTTGTTCGAGATGGGAAAGGCTCGAAGGATCGTCTCACAATCCTTCCTGATTCCATCATGCCTGAATTAGAAGATCATCTCCGCCGCGTTCGGTTGATTCATCAGCGCGATCTCCGTCGAGGGTACGGAGCGACTTATCTGCCGTATTCTCTCGCCCGTAAATATCCTGGAGCTGATCGTGAGTGGATCTGGCAGTATGTCTTTCCTTCTCTCCGGCTCACACCGGATAAAACATTAAACACATTGCGGCGACACCACATGAGCACCAGTGGACTGCAGAAGGCGGTACGAAGGGCAGCCAAATTGTGCCGCATCGGGAAACGGGTCAGCACTCACACCTTCCGACACAGCTTCGCCACCCATTTGCTTGAAAACGGGTACGACATTCGGACGGTACAAGATCTCCTCGGCCACAAAGATGTAAAAACCACAATGATCTACACGCACGTTCTCAACCGGGGCGGACTTGCCGTTCGCAGCCCACTCGACCCACAAGAGGGCGGCAGGCGCGCAGTAAAGGAAACTGAGGAATTGACTTACGCAGTTGGATGAGCCAAGCGAGGCTTTATTTCGCAGCTGACTCAGATGCACGGATTGCAGGCTCGCGCCTGGTCTGAGCCAGTGCATGTAACCCGGCCAGGGCAAGCACAATCGCACTCATCCGGTACACACCCGAAATCCCAAGCACGGCCAACAAACCTAATGCAAGCGGCGGCCCGAGCGCACTGGCTACATCTCCAAGGGAGAACGCTACACTCAACGCTCGCGATTGACGCCCCGCCTCCACACGATCGCCAATAATCGCCGGGGACAACGCCGACACACTGCCTGACGTAACGGCCGCAAGCAGCGCCCCAAATAGCGCCAACCAAACTATCGAGCCGCTCATAAGCCATATTCCAACGGCACCGATGGCGAGTCCCACTGCCATGACCGGCCAGCGCCGGCCCAGGCGATCCGATGTCGCGCCCGCAATCGGCGCACCCACAATGCTGGTCAGTACGCGTAACGCCGAGAACGCTCCGGTCAGCGTTGCCAGTGGCACAACGATCCAGGCCAGTGAAAGCTCTCTTCCAACATATCGCTCAAGCCATAGAATGGTTGTGGCGGCCATCACTCCCGCAAAAACGAAACGGACCGCCATGAGCGGCACAGCGGCCGGAAGCGACTCCCGAATAGGGAATTCGCGCCACCCCGGTACGTCAACTTTCTGCTCTCCATCCTCAGGCCGTGTCTCTGGCAGCTTGAAATACCAAAATATCCCCCCGATAACCATAAGCGCCGCGCTCAGCCACAGTCCGCCTTGAAACCCCAGCAAATCGGTTGATACTCCGCCGAAAAGCGTACCCACCGCCACCCCAATAAAGAACAACATCTGGAATCGGCCGCTGTTCCGGCCACGGGTTTCATCCGTGGAGACGTCCAGTACCACCGTATTCCCGCCAATCCAGAGCCCCGACCAGGCCGCTCCCCAGATGATTCGCCCTATCAGGAACGGCGCAGGCCCAAATGCGAGCGCGTAGATTACGTTACTCAACACCGCAAGCGCCATGGATCCGATCAACAGCCGACGCCGTGGAAGCCGATCGTATAGAACTCCCGCACCAACGTTGAATACCAACCGAACGAGGCGATTGATGCCCAACAGCACGCCTACCCAGGCCAACGTCAATCCCACGCGGGACCAAATCGTCGGATCAGGGAGAACGGTGTAAAGCGCGTTATCACCGAGATCGGAAAGGATGATCCCGATGCCCAGCACATTGATCACACGCTGTGGAGTTACGGCTGGTTGCATGGGTTTGATTTCCCCAAAATACTTACAGCTATCCTGGATGCGGCGTTTTGAATCAAAAAGAGCGCTGGCAAAATGCCAGCGCTCTTAGCTTACTTGGCGTAGTCGATCGACCTGGTTTCCCGGATCACAGTGACCTTGATCTGACCCGGATAGTTCATCCCCTCTTCGATCTGCTTGGCGACCGTACGCGCCAGGCGGGTGGCCTCCAAATCATCGATATCTTCAGGCTTCACGATCACCCGGATCTCACGGCCGGCCTGGAGCGCATAGCTCTCCGACACTCCGTCGAACGAGTTGGCTACTTCCTCCAGAGCTCTCACCCGCTTCAAGTAATCCTCCAGGCTCTCTCGACGAGCCCCCGGTCGGGCACCGCTAATGGCGTCCGCCGCCTCTACGATCACCGCCTCCACCGATTCCTGCTCGGCTTCGTGATGGTGCGAGGCAATAGCGTTGACCACAATGTCCGGCACTCCATGCCTGCGGCAGAACTCGGCGCCCAACATGGCGTGGGTGCCTTCGACATCATGATCCATGGTCTTACCAATGTCGTGAAGCAGCCCGCCCATTTTGGCTACTTCGATATTCGCTCCAAGTTCCGACGCAATCACTGTCGCCAGCTTGGCGCTCTCCACCGAATGATCCAGTTGATTCTGACCATAGGAAGTGCGGAATTTTAGCCGTCCCAGTTTCTTTGTGATTTCAGGCTTCAAGCCTGGCACGCCGGCTTCAAAGGCCGCCTGCTCCCCAGCCTCCGCGATCACCTTGTCGACATCCTCCCGCGCCTGATCTACGATCTTCTCGATATGCGCAGGGTGAATTCGGCCGTCAAGAACAAGCTTCGCCATGGCTACCCGTGCAATTTCTCGACGTACTGAATCGAAGCAGGAGATGGTAACTGCCTCGGGCGTGTCATCCACAATCACATCCACACCAGCCGCCTGCTCGAATGCCCGGATGTTCCGCCCGTTGCGTCCGATAATGCGGCCCTTCATATCGTCAGAAGGTAGTGGAACCGACGAGACGGTGATCTCCGAAACGTGATCGGAGGCTACCCTCTGGATTGCATCCGCTATTAATTCTCGAGCTCGCCGTTCTCCCTCGACGCGCGCTTCCTCCTCAATGCGGTGGATGATGCGCATCATGTCCTGCTGCGCTTCGCGCTCGACTTCGTTCGACAATTGCTCCTTGGCTTGGGCTTGAGTCATGCCTGAGATCTTTTCAAGCTCAGCCAGTATGTCCTGGTGCTTCTCATCTAATTCGTTGGTCCGCTTGTCCAGATTGCTCTGACGCTTGTTGAGCGTGGACTCGCGTTTCTCAAGCTTATCCAGGCGCTGATCCTGATCTGAGCGTCGCTTTTGAAGGCGCTCTTCTTCCTTCGAAAGCTCTTTTCTGCGTCGCTTACTTTCCGCCTCCGCGTTATCCCGGATCTTCAAGGCCTCGTCGCGGGCGCCGAGCTCGATTTCGCGTTCTCGAGCCTTCGCCCGATCAAGGATTTTGTCCGCTTCGGCCTCGCGACCCTTCAGTTCCCGATTTGTTCGATAGTTCCGTAGGAAGTAGCCCGCGGCGACACCGAGGCCCAATGCTGCTAATCCAACGATCACTGGTAACAACCACGCTGGGTTCAATGCGATCCCTCACTTTCGGATTCAATCCCCGCTAGATGCTGTGCAACCAGCGGGGCAACTAGTTGATAGGTAAATCCGCGCCGAGATAAATAGGCGCTCAGGCGCCGTCGAAATAGCTCCGGCGATAAATGCCTGTATCGACGCGCGCCCGCATGAGCCGCCCGCCGTGCTGCTTCTTCTTCGTCAAAGTCTTCCAACGCGATTTCAATTAACTCGCGAGTCACGCCTTTTGCGCCTAACTCTGATCTAAGAGCCCAGGCGCCTCGCGGCCTGAATTCCATTCGGTTCTCGATCCAGGATTGGGCAAACGCCGCGTCGTCCACCAGCCCTTCCGACTTCAATCTGTCGAGCGCCGCCTCTTGCGTCTTCTCCGGATAATCCTTCCTCGCATAGCGGATCCGCAGTTCGCGCTCCGTGCGCGGCCGTGTTGACAGCAGCCGCAGGGCTTGTGCATATGCCGCATCCTGCCGATCACGTTCAATCAGTTCCTGAACGCGAGCCTCCGGCAATGACTCATCCAACTGGATCTCTTTGGCCAGCTTCTTGGAAACCGAAAAGGCATATTGGCCGTCCAGGTACACCTGCACCTGATTCCTCGCTTTGGGCACCATCGCAGTCACAGTCTTTGTCACTCCGCCCCTTCAGCATGCACTTCGGTGTTCTCCGGGTACTGTCGCACATCCTTCGGCGCCTTCGGTTAGTCCTGCGGGTACTGTCGCACATCCTTCGGTTAGTCTTGCGGATTAACGACAAGCAGCCGTGACGCGGTCACGGCTGCACTTCAATTTCTTTGCCCGTGGGTTCGTTCTTGCCTAATTCAAGCTGAGATTAGATGGTCGCGAGCTGCACTCGAGCTAATGCGCGCATAATGGAATCTAAAGGGAATCGCCGGTCGACATCTCGACCACCCAATTCCACCCCATTCTTCAAATCGCGCCTCCCCGACGGTGCGTTATTTGGACTTTCAGGACAGGATCTTTCTCATGCTCACCTGTCCGCCGTTCGCAATCTAATCGCCTTGGATCAGAGATCCGAACTTTCCGCGTTATTTGACCTGGCTAATCACTAATCCAGATCGTCTACGTATTTATGCGTATGTGATTGTATTATGCCACGGCTTCGTCCGCAAACGCGGCCCGAATATTCTGCTCCAATTCTTGTGATACCTCTGGATTTTCGATCAGATACTGCTTCACTTTCTCACGCCCCTGGCCCAGACGATCTTCCTTGTAGGAGTAGAACGAGCCGCGTTTCTCTATCAGCTCGGTCTCCACTCCCAGGTCCAGAATGCCCCCCACCCGGCTGATGCCTTCGTTGTACATGATGTCAAACTCGGCCACCTTGAACGGTGCCGCCACCTTATTCTTCACGATCCGGGCTCGCACCCGGTTCCCCACCACTTCCTGCCCCACTTTGATGCTCTCCGTACGTCGTACGTCGATCCGTACCGAGGCGTAGAACTTCAGCGCCCGTCCACCCGAGGTGGTCTCCGGGTTGCCGAACATCACCCCGATCTTCATCCGCAGCTGGTTGGTGAACACCACCGCGGTGTTGGTCTGCTTGATGGCGCCCGACAGCTTGCGCAGCGCCTGGCTCATCAACCGGGCCTGCATGCCCATCGTCGGGTCGCCCATGTCGCCCTCGATCTCGGAGCGCGGTACCAGGGCCGCCACGCTGTCGACGACGACCACATCGATCGCGCCGCTGCGCACCAGGGTCTCGGTGATTTCCAGCGCCTGTTCGCCGGTGTCGGGCTGAGAAATGTAGAGATTTTCG
>Ga0255054_10002560_pt1 | contig 10345 bp, 10 predicted proteins | sample JV7_2_23_MG_FD_188634 | JGI IMG/M metagenome (GOLD analysis project Ga0255054, IMG submission 188634) | Seawater microbial communities from Jervis Inlet, British Columbia, Canada - JV7_2_23 | ecosystem: Environmental > Aquatic > Marine > Inlet | place: Canada: British Columbia | collected... | reverse complement strand
ACGCAGGAAGCGGTCACCGAGGCCCACGCCGTCGCTGGCTCCCTCGATCAGCCCGGGGATGTCGGCCACCACGAAGCGGCGGTCGTCCACCTCGACGACGCCCAGCGAGGGCACCAGGGTCGTGAAGGGGTAGGCGCCCACCCGCGGACGAGCTGCCGAGAGCCGACGGATCAACGTGGACTTCCCGGCATTGGGGAAGCCCATGAGTCCCACGTCCGCCAGGAGCTTCAGCTCCAGACGCAGGCGTCGCGACTCACCTGGCTTGGCCGGCGTGGCAAAGTCGGGCGCCTGGCGTGTGGGCGTTGCGAAGTTGGCGTTGCCGCGGCCGCCGCGCCCGCCGCGTGCCGCCACCAGGCGCGCGTCCGGCTCCGACAGGTCGGCGAGGGGCGCGGCGTCTTCGCCCGCGTCGGCGTCGTACACCATGGTTCCCACGGGCACCCGCAGGACCACGTGTTCGCCGGCCTTGCCGTGCTTGTTGGTGCCCTTTCCCGGCTCGCCGCGCGGGGCGCGGACCTCCGGGCGCACGCGGTGGTCGAGCAGGGTGGCCAGGTTGCGGTCCGCCACCAGCACCACGTTGCCGCCGCGCCCTCCGTCTCCGCCATCCGGCCCGCCCCGGGGCTCGAACTTCTCGCGTCGGAACGAGACGCACCCTTCGCCTCCCGCCCCGGCGCTGACCGAGACGGTGACCTCGTCGATGAAGGTGTCGGTGGGCTTGGGCATCCCGTGACCGTCCGCTGCGCAGACGTACGGGGGTATCGCCGCGCCGCGGTCCTCTCCTAGGCGGGCGGCTCGATCGTGGCGACGACGCGGCCGCGCGAGCGACCGTACTGCACGACGCCGTCGCACAGCGCGAAGAGCGTGTAGTCCCTTCCGCAGCCGACGTTGCGGCCGGGATGGATCCGGGTTCCGAGCTGGCGGACGAGGATGTTGCCCGCGCGCACGTTCTGGCCACCGAACATCTTCACACCCCGGCGCTGCGAGTTGCTGTCGCGGCCGTTGCGTGAGCTGCCCTGTCCCTTTTTGTGCGCCATCGGATCTTCCTCGGTCCCTGTCCGGGCTAGCCTGCGATCTCGTCGACCTGGATCTCGGTGTAAGCCTGGCGGTGACCCTGCTTGCGCCGGTAGTTCTTGCGGCGCTTGAACTTGTAGACGATCAGCTTGTCGCCACGGGCCTGGGCCGTGATGGTTCCCAGCACCCGGGCACCGTCCACGCGCGGGCGGCCCACGCGAGCCTCGCCGTCACCCCCCACCAGGAGGACGTCGTCGAGCTCCACCTGGGAGCCGACCTCGCCGGCCAGCTTCTCGACCCGGAACTTCTTGCCGGGCTCGACCCGGACCTGCTTTCCACCGCTGCGGACGACCGCGTACATCACGACCCCTCGGGCTTCTCGGAATCCGGCAGTATCCGGGATTCCTCTTCGGCGTCAAGCGCCTGCGGCTCGAGCCCCGGGTCCGGCTCAAGGGCCGGCGGCGGTTCCGCCGGCACGGCCTGGAAGGGCTCGGGAGCCCCGGAGGGGGCCTCCGGATCGGGTGAGTCGATGGCCGCAGCCGGTGCCTCCAGGGGCTCGCCGGTCTCCTCGGCCACGTCGGGCTCTGTCGGGGCGTCGGCCTCGGCAGCCTCCTGCGCCGCCCGGACCGCCGCCGCCGCCTCATCGGCCTCGACCTCGGCATCCTCCGCCTCGGCGTCGGCGCCGTTGCCCGGCCCCTCGCCCAGCCAGGCCGGGGTGAAGGCGACGCCGCTGCCCGGATCGCTGGTGCGGACCTCGAACTGCTCGTGGTGCAGGTTGGGGCGCACCGAGATCTCGATCTCGCGGCCGAGCGACGCCTCCAGGGCCTCCAGCGCCGGCCGGTCGCGGCCCAGCAGCAGCTCGCCGACCCGGCGCGAGACGGTTACCGAGATGCGCCGGCCGCTCAGCCGCGGCAGGTCCTTGCGGATCTCCCTCAGCACGCGGAAGGCGACGCTCTCCGGCGAGAGCACGTAGCCCTTGCCCTCGCAGTAGGAGCAGGGCTCGCCCAGCACCTGCACCAGGTTCTCGCGGGTGCGCTTGCGCGTCATCTCCACGAGCCCGAGCTCCGAGATCTTGAGGATGTTGGTGCGCGCCTTGTCGCCGCGGAGGACTTCCTGGAGGGCGCGATACACCTTCTCTCGGTTGGTGAAGTCGTCCATGTCGATCAGGTCGATGATGATCAGCCCGCCGATGTTGCGGAAGCGGAGCTGGTGCACCACCTCGCGCACTGCCTCGAGGTTGGTCTTGAGGACCGTCTCCTCCAGGTCGCGCTTGCCCACGTAGCGGCCGGTGTTGACGTCGATGGCGGTGAGGGCCTCGCTCTGATCGACGATCAGGTAGCCGCCGCTCTTGAGCCACACCTTCCGGCCCAGGTTCCGGTCGATCTGCTCCTCGAGCTCGAAGTGATCGAAGATGGGAAGGTCGCCTTCGTAGTGCTCGATGGTCGGCGGATCGACCATGAAGCGATCGACGAACGTCTTCAGCTGCGCGTACACACCCGGGTCGTCGATCACGATGCGGTTGGTGCCGCTGCCCGCCGCGTCGCGAATCACCCGCATGGGCAGGTCCGGCTCGTGGTAGAGGATGTGCGGCGCGCGGGCCTGGGCCTTGCCCGACTGGATCTCCCCCCAGGTCTCGGCCAGGTACTTGACGTCGGCCTCCAGGTCCGGCTCCCGCACGCCGTCGCCGGCGGTGCGGATGATGAAGCCCAGGTCCTTGGGGCGCATGCGTTCCACGGTGTCGCGCAGCCGGCGGCGCTCCTTGTCCGAGCCGATGCGCCGCGAGACACCCACCCGGCGGCCCGACGGCGTCAGCACCAGGTGGCGGCCGGCGATGGACACGTGGGACGTGATCCGGGCGCCCTTGGTGCCGATGGGCTCCTTGGCCACCTGCACCACGACCTCCTGGCCCTCGGACAGCAGCGTCTCGATCTTGGGGACCTGGCGGCCGTTGCCGTTGCGGCGGCGGCGCCGCCCGGAATCGCCGTCCGCGTCCGCATCGGTATCGGCCAGGTAGTCGCCGACGTAGAGGAAGGCGGCCTTCTCCAGGCCGATGTCCACGAAGGCGGCCTGCATGCCCGGCAGGACGCGGGTGACGCGGCCCTTGACCACGTTGCCCACCATGCTGCGGGTGCTGGCGCGCTCGATGTAGAGCTCGACGAAGCTGCCCTTCTCGAGAATGGCCACTCGGGTCTCGCCCGGGGTGGCATTCACCACGATCTCGTTGTTCATCTCGACTTTCCCGCGGAGGGCGGCCCGCCCCAATCAAGTGGACGTGCGGACCGATGCCGCTCCTGTGCTGGGCGAGCCTTGGCTTGGCCTGAGGCGGGACGTGGGACCTCAGCGGGTCCCGAGAGTCGGGGAGGCCAAGCGGGGTACGGGGGCGCTGAAGGCGCCGTCCGGAGGACGGGAGGCTCTCTCTAAGCTCCCGAAATCAAAGGCTAAAGCGTTGACTCGCAATGTGACTCACTCTACCGTGACGGCTGGCCTGCTCCGGTGAGCCCCCGCGGACGACCTCCCCGTCGCCCGTCCCGCTCGCCCGGGCGGGGACCGCTGGCGCACCGTGGCACCATCAAACGGACCCTGCCGAGCCGTACAAACTCGTGAGATCCAACATCATGCATCCCGGGGACGAGGTCAAGGAAGATCCGAGAAGCAGCCTCCCCGCGGTGGGGCGACTGGCGGACGCTCTGGCGAAGTCCTGGCCGGATCTGCCGGGCTGGGCGCGTGTGGAGGGTGCCCGACGGGCCATCGCGGCCGCCCGCCGCGACCTGGATGCAGACCCCGGGGTAGAGCCTCCTGTGCTCGAGGCCCTGGAGGCCCAGGCTGCCCGGCTGGCGGCGGGGCTGTGCCGGCCGCGCCCGGGCCGCGTCATCAACGCCACCGGGGTGGTGCTGCACACCAACCTGGGGCGGGCCGTGCTGGGTGCGGAGGCCGCCGCTGCGGTGAGCGCGGCCGCGGCGGGATACGGCGACCTGGAGCTCGACCTGGACAGCGGCGGCCGCGGCAATCGGCTGGCTCCGCTGCGCGAGAAGCTGGCGATCCTCTCAGGAGCGGAGGCGGCGCTGGCGGTGAACAACAACGCCGCTGCGGTGCTCCTGGCTTTGGATACGCTGGCCCGAGGCCGGGAGGTGGTGGTCTCCCGGGGCGAGCTGGTAGAGATCGGCGGCTCGTTCCGCGTCCCCGAGATCCTGGAGCGGGCCGGCGTTCGCCTGGTGGAGGTGGGCACCACCAACCGTACCCACCCGCGCGACTACGAGCAGGCCATCGGTCCCGACACGGCCCTGCTCCTCAAGGTGCACCGCAGCAACTTCGAGCAGCGCGGCTTCGTGGCCGAGGTCGGCCTGGAGGAGCTGGCCGAGATCGCCCGGCGCCACGGCATCCCGCTGGTGGAGGACCTGGGCAGCGGAACCCTCACGCCCGTGCCGGGCGTGGAGCTGCCCGCCGAGACCCTGGCGCCGGCGCGGCTGCGCCAGGGTGCGGACCTGGTCTGTTTCTCGGGCGACAAGCTCCTGGGCGGTCCGCAGGCGGGCATCGTCCTGGGTCGCAGCGAGATCGTCGAGGCCATGGCCCGCAACCCCTTGGCCCGGGCGCTGCGCCTGGACAAGCTGGGCCTGGCGGCCCTGGACGCCGTGCTGCGCGTCCTGCTGGAGGGCCGCCCGGAGCGGATCCCGACCCTGCGCGCGCTTGGCGCCGACGCCTCCGAGCTGCGTGCCCGCGCGGAGAAGCTGGCGCTCCGGCTGGGCCAGCGCCTGGGCTCGGCGGCGGGCGTCACTGCGGAGCAGGAGCGTTCGGCGGTGGGGGGCGGGTCGCTGCCCGGCTTCGAGCTTCCCACCTGGGTGGTGGCGCTGCGGGCGGCGCGGGGCCCCGATGCCTTGGCGGCACGGCTTCGCGAGGCGCCGGTTCCGGTCCTCGGCCGGATTCGCGATGATGCCCTGCTGCTCGACGTGCGCACTCTGCTCGACGGCGACGAGGCCGACCTGGAGCACGCCCTGACGTTCGCTCTGGGCCGCGCCGATTGAACCTCATGCTCGCCTCGGGCTATTCTCGCGGCGTGCTGAGCTCGAGCGTTCTCGTCCTCAATCGGTCCTACCTGCCGATTCACGTAACCAGCGTGCGTCGGGCGTTCTCGCTGATCTACCAGGGCATCGCGAGGGCCGTGGACGAGCAGTACCAGACGTTCGATTTCGAGAGCTGGCAGCAGCTCGCTGTGGCCCGGGACGAGGACTTCGTCGGCACCCCGGGCGGGGCCATGCGCGTTCCTCGCGTGATCGTGCTGGTGGCCTTCGACCGCGTCCCCAAGCGCCACGTCCGCTTCAGCCGCATCAACATCTTTGCGCGCGACGGCTTCACGTGTCAGTACTGCAGGCGCAAGCCCGCCCGCGCCGAGCTGAACCTGGACCACGTGGTTCCGCGGGCGCTCGGCGGCCGCAGCACCTGGGAGAACGTGGTCTGCTCCTGCGTCGACTGCAATCGGCGCAAGGGGGGCCGTACGCCGGGGCAGGCGGGCTTGAAGCTTCGCCGCCTTCCGCTGCGTCCGCGCTGGACGCCGCTCATGAACCTCATGATTTCCAGCGTTCGCTATAACGAGTGGCGACCGTTCCTGAACATCGTCGACGCTTCTTACTGGAACACCGAGCTCGAGAAGTAGACGTCGCATCACGGTAGGGGGGTCCGTGATCGATACGAGTGCAGGCAGCGCCGGCACGGCGAGCCGAGCGACCGGCGCTGCGCCGGACGCGGCACGGTTGATCGCCGTCGGCGGCGGCAAGGGGGGCGTGGGCAAGACCTTCGTCACCGTCAACCTTGCTGCGGCCATCGCCCGGGAGGGCTTCGACGTGGTGGTGGTGGACGGCGACCTGGAGGGCGCCAACACCCACACCTGTTTCGGTGTACCCCCGCCGGCTCTCTCGCTGGCCGACTTCGTGGCCAACCGGGAAGAGGAGCTGACCAAGCTCATGGTGGAGACGGGGATTCCGAACCTGCGGCTGATCGCGGCCACCCACGCCAACCTGGCGGCGGCCCAGCCCGGTCACTTCCAGCGGGTGCGGCTGCTCTCGCGCCTGCGTCAGCTCCCGGTGGACCTGGTGCTGATCGACCTGGGGGCCGGCACTCATCCCGCGGTGATGGACTACTTCCTGGTCGGCGACGACGGCATCGTGGTGTTCTGCCCGGAGCCCACATCCATGGAGAATGCCTACTCGTTCCTGCGGGCCGCCTTCTACCGGCGCATGCGGCTCTCCATGCTGACTCACTCGGTGCGGGCCCTGGTGACCCAGGCCATGGATCAGCGCAACGAGCGCGGCATCCGCACCCCCGCGGACCTGCTGCGCGAAATCGAGCAGCTGGATCCCAGCGAGGGAGGGCGCTTCGCCGAGACCCTGCGCCGCTTCCGGCCGCGCCTGCTGATCAACGACGTGCGCACGGCGGACGAGATCAAGCTGGGGTTCTCGGTGCGCAGCGTGTGCCGCAGCTACTTCGGTCTCGAAGCCGAGTACCTGGGTTACGTGAACCACGATGCTGGGGTCCGCGAGTCGGTGGTCGCCCGCCGGCCGCTGGTGGACGTGCATCCCAACTGCGATGCGGCGGTCTACCTGCGCCGCATCGCGCGCAAGGTGATCCAGTCGCTGGGACCCGCTGTCGTGGAGGAAGCGTGAGGCCGTTCTCGGACCAGACCCACTACGAGGTTCTCGAGATTTCGACGGACGCTTCGCCGGAGGAGATCGAGCGCGCCTATCGAATGGCGCTGGCCACGTACGGCGACGACTCCATGGCCGTCTACTCCCTCCTGTCGGAGGAGGATTCCAGCGCAACCCGGGAGCGCGTGGAGCTGGCCTACGAGGTTCTCTCCGACCCCACCGCACGCCAGCGCTACGACGCCGGGCTGAGCGGGGAAGACGACTCGGCGTGGGGCGACCCCGAGCCCTTCCCCGACCCGCTGGAGCAGGCGGAGCTGATGCCGGCCCTGGTCTCCGAGGTGCCGCCGCATTCGAAGGCCCAGGTGCTCCCCAGTATCTCCGGCTTCGAGGACGTGGATGAAGAGGGCGATGGCAGCATGTACGACGGCGCACGGCTGCGCCGTGCGCGGCTGCTGCGCGGGGTCGAAATCGATCAGATCGCCGAGGTGACCAAGGTCAACCCGACCTACATCCACTTCATCGAGGACGAGCGCTTCGACGATCTCCCGGCGACGGTCTACGTGCGCGGCTTCGTCAGCGCCTACGCCCGCTGCCTGGGGCTCGACGCGCCGGGTGCATCGCTCTCCTACGTGGAGCGCCTGCAGCAGCACCGGGGCGAGGGGAAGCACGGAGGCCGCAACTAGGAGCCTGACCCAAGATGGAGCACACTGTCCGAACGCCGATCCATCCGCGCTGGCTGCGTTGCGCTCCTTGCGCCGTAGCTACGGCTATGGCTCAGTCGCGCGCCTTGCCAGGGCGGCGTCTCGACGTCCGGGCCAGCGCACTCCATCTTGGGGCAGACTCCTAGTGGCCCGGATTGCCGACGCCGAGCGTGCGCGCCGGCTGGCCCGCGCCATCCTGTCGGACGTGCTGCTCTACAACCGTGACGCCGTCCGCGAGGGCCTGGAGCGGGACGACCTCTTCGAGCGCCTGGGGGGGCACTTCGAAGAGGCACGGGCCTACTTCGAGAGTCGCGTCGAGCCGGAGCTGCTGCACAAGGAGAACTTCGTCGACCGCGCGATCGTGGATGTCCTGATCTGCGGCAGCCGGAGTGTCCGCGCGCGGATATGGTGACCTTCGTGGTGGGCGAAGAGGAGGCGGGTCGCCGTCTCGATCTCGCCCTGGCCGACGCCGCCGGCCAGCCCCGCGCACAGGTGCGGCGCTGGATCGACGCGGGTCACGTCCGCGTCAACGACAAGCCGGCGCGCGCCTCACGCCGTGTGCGCTCCGGCGACGTGCTGCGGGCCGAGCCGCCGGATCCCGTGGGCTGCGCACTGGAGCCCCAGCCGATCCCGCTGGAGATCCTCTACGAGGATGCGGACCTGGTGGTGGTGAACAAGCCCGCCGGGCTGGTCGTGCACCCGGCTCCCGGTCACCCCGACGGCACTCTGGTCAACGCGCTGCTCCACCACTGTGGCGATCTGGCCGGCGTGGGCGGCGTGCTGCGGCCGGGGATCGTGCACCGCTTGGACCGGGGAACCAGCGGGGTGTTGGTGGCTGCCAAGAACGACGCCGCCCACCGCGGCCTGGCGGAGCAGTTCCGCGACCACAGCATCGAGCGGATCTATCGGGCGCTGGTCCGCGGCCTGCCCGGCCGCGACGAAGGGCGCATCGACCGGCCCGTGGGCCGCCACCGGCGCGATCGCAAGCGCATGTCCGTGGCCAGCCCGGTCGGCCGCCAGGCGATCACGGCCTGGCGCGTGCTGGAGCGCTTCGCGCGCAGCGGCGTGAGCTGGCTGGAGATCCGGCCGGAGACGGGACGCACCCACCAGATCCGCGTTCACCTGGCCTCCGCCGGGATGCCGATCGTTGGCGATCCGGTCTACGGGCGCCGCAATCCCACCCGGCTCCTCGACCGCCCGGCCCTGCACGCAGCCGTGCTGGGCTTTCGGCATCCGCGGACGGATGAGGCGCTGCGCTTCGAGGCTCCGGAGCCCGATGACCTGGCGGATGCACTGCGCCGCCTTGCCGGGCGTGAAGCGCCGTGAGCGAGGGCTTCCTCACCGATCCGCTGCTCATGGAATGGGAGGTGGAGCACGGCTTCGGCCTGCGGGGAAGCTCCAAGCCGGAGGGGCTGGCGCGGCCGCGTCAGGTGCACGGCATCGCCGTTGCCCGGGCGGACGCGCAGGGTGAGGTGCAGCCCTCCGAGGCGGACGCCGTCTGGACCGATGCGCCGGGGCGCGCCGTGGGTGTGGTGACGGCCGACTGCGTCCCCATCCTCATGGGAGTGCGCGGTGGGGTGCGTGTGGCGGCCGTGCACGCCGGTTGGAAGGGGCTTGCCCATGGGGTGATTGCCGCCGGCTTGAGTGCGCTGCGTGGCAGCGCGAACGAAGCGGTGCGCGCCGCGATCGGGCCGCACGTGGGTCCGTGCTGCTACGAGGTGGACGCGCCCGTGCTGGGTCCGCTGCGGCAGCGCTTCGGCGCCGATCTGGAGGTCGCGCTGGTGCCCACCGGGCCCGATCACGCGCGCGTAGACCTGGGAGCGCTGGCGCGCCGGGCACTGGAGTCTGCGGGCCTGCCGCCCCACGCGATCGGCACGGAGGCGGTGGACTGCACGCGCTGCGATGCCGACCGTTTCCATTCGTACCGGCGCGATGGCGCGCGCGCGGGTCGTTTGCTCCACTTCGTTCGCGCAGGGAACCGTCCCGAGGCCGCCCTTGACAGCCCCCAGGGCCCGGCGTAGGGTTTTTTCAAGTGGTCGATCGACCGCATTCTCTTGAAGAAACCAGATCTGATTCCCCAGACACAGGTCAAGCGCGGGTCCGAACCCGCGGGCACTGAAACCACTCAACTTCAAGGGCTGAACCTCCGAACGAGAAGCTGAGCCGCACTAGCCATCCCCAGCCCCGATCGAGGGCAAGGACCGCCACCGGGCGGACCGCCGGTCTCGGAACTCCTCCACTTTCTCCGAGCCTCGAGAACTCCAACCCAACCCCGTCACCACCCAAGAGGTCACCGTGTCCCAAGGCAATCGAACTTCAGGGCGACCGCGCGGAAAGAGCCGCCGACCGCGCGGCAACGGCTCGCGCGGCAACCGCGCGCCCCGGATGAGCGGAATGGATCAGGACTTCTCGCCCCTGGACGAGGAGTACGACAACACCGACATGATCTACACCGAGGACGAGGACGACGGCGGCGAGCGCATGTACGTCACCGACCTCAAGCACAAGCCCATGGAGGAGCTCGCGGAGCTCGCAGAGGGCCTCAACGTCGAGAACGCCGCCGGGCTGCGCAAGCAGGACCTGATCTTCGCGATCCTGAAGGCCAAGACCGCCGCGGACGAGAAGATCTTCGCCGAGGGCTGCCTGGAGACGCTGCCCGACGGTTTCGGCTTCCTGCGCGCCCCGGATCAGAACTACCTGCCTGGGCCGGACGACATCTACGTCTCGCCGTCGCAGATTCGCCGCTTCGGCCTGCGCACCGGCGACACCATCAAGGGCCAGATCCGGCCGCCCAAGGAGACCGAGCGTTACTTCGCTCTGCTCAAGGTCGAGAGCATCAACTTCGAGAAGCCCGAGGCGGCTCGACACAAGATCCTCTTCGACAACCTGACGCCCCTCTATCCGCTGGAGAAGTTCAACCTGGAGGCGAAGAGCGGGGGCCTCACCACGCGCATCATCGACCTCATCGCGCCCATCGGGAAGGGGCAGCGTGCGCTGATC
>Ga0255054_10002557_pt1 | contig 10350 bp, 11 predicted proteins | sample JV7_2_23_MG_FD_188634 | JGI IMG/M metagenome (GOLD analysis project Ga0255054, IMG submission 188634) | Seawater microbial communities from Jervis Inlet, British Columbia, Canada - JV7_2_23 | ecosystem: Environmental > Aquatic > Marine > Inlet | place: Canada: British Columbia | collected... | reverse complement strand
GCGCGGGACGGTCTTGGGCGAGATGGTTGCGCGAGAGGCCGTCGTGGACCCGACCGATCGGGTCGATCGAGCGGCGCTCCGCGATCTTCTGGAAAGGAGCCTAACCCTTCTCGACGAGCGGGAGGCCCGCGTGATCCGGCTTTCTTTCGGCCTCGAGGACGGTGAACTGCAAAGCCTGGGGGAGATCGGGGATCGCCTGGGAGTGTCGCGAGAGCGGGTGAGGCAGATCCGCGAACGGGCGCTGGTGCGGCTCAGAAGCGGCGTCTTGCGGCGGGATCTGGAGAGCTTCCACCGGTAGCTCGAGCCCTGGGCTGCAGCCGCCGCCGGGTTGACACTTCGGCATGTAAAAAATAAACTTCTGGGCTGCGAGCGATTCGCCGAGAGCCGCCGGTGACGGGTGGCTCCTTTTTTCACCTAGGAACACCAGGCTATAGACGCGTCGGGTCCGACCCGATGCACGTTCGAGATGAAAACGTATACGGTCAAGGCGGGAGAGATCGAGCATCGCTGGTACGTGGTCGATGCAAAAGACCAGGTGCTCGGCAGAATGGCGTCCTCGATCGCCACGATCCTTCGCGGCAAGCACAAGCCGACCTACAGTCCGCACCTGGACGTGGGCGACTTCGTGATCGTCGTGAACGCGAAGGATGTCCGGCTGACCGGCAAGAAGGCGTCGCAGAAGACGTACTTCCGGCACAGTGGTTACATGGGGGGGGAGCGCCACATCCCGTTTCGGCGGATGCTAGAGCGGCACCCCGACCGGATCATCAAGTTGGCGGTAAAGGGCATGCTCCCGAAGAACACACTGGGCCGCGCCATGCTGCGCAAGCTGAAGGTCTACGCTGGACCGGAGCACCCGCACGAGGCGCAGCTGCCCGAGCCGCTGGAGTTTTAGGAGGAAGCTTGGCGGACACTCAGATTCAATCAGTGGGTCGGCGCAAATCGGCCGTGGCGAGACTCACGATGCGTCCCGGGACCGGCCTTTGGCGGATCAACGGGCGCGAGCTGGACGAGTACTTCCCGATGCACAGGCACCGGGAGGTCGTCGAGCGGCCCATCGGGGTCGTCAGTGCCGAGGGGTCGTACGACATGCTCGTGCGCGTCCGTGGTGGAGGTCAGACGGGGCAGGCGGGAGCCGTGCAGCTGGCCGTGGCGAGGGCGCTCGTCGAGGCCGATCCGGACCAGCGCCCGGTGCTTCGTTCCCACGGTCTTCTCACGAGGGACGCGCGCAGGGTCGAGCGCAAGAAGCCCGGACAGCCGAAGGCGCGCAAGCGCTTCCAGTTCTCCAAACGGTAGACGAACAGGATTGGATCTCCACCAGGGAGTCGCCATTAGAATGTCGGATGTCGCTCTGAAGGATCTGCTGCAAGCGGGTGTGCATTTCGGGCACCAGACACATCGCTGGAACCCGAAGATGAAGAGGTACATCTTCGCGGAGCGCGGCGGGATCTACATCATCGACCTCAAGAAGACCCTGCTGCAGATCGGGCGGGCTCAGGATCTCGTTCGCGAGACGGTGCTCGCCGGCGATTCCGTGCTTTTCGTGTGCACGAAGCCGCAGTTGAAGGAGACCGTCAAGGCGGAAGCGGAGCGCGCCGGAGCCTTCTACGTGACCGAGCGCTGGATGGGCGGCATGCTCACGAACTTCCAGACGATCAAGAAGAACATCGAGCGGCTCAAGGAGCTCGAGCGCGGTGTCGATGAAGGCGCGTTCGATTTCTACACCAAGAAGGAGCAGCTGCTTCTGGAGCGGGAGAGGCAAAAGCTCGACCGCTATCTCTCGGGCATCAAGGACATGTCAAAGGTGCCCGGCCTCGTCTTCGTCGTCGATGCGAAGAAGGAGGAGATAGCCGTGCGGGAGGCGGATCGGCTCGGAATCCCGGTGGTGGCGATCGCCGACACGAATGCGGATCCCGACATGATCACGATCCCGATAGCGGGCAATGACGACGCGATCCGTTCCGTTGCCCTGATCACGAGGATCATCGCGGACTCGCTCGAGCGAGCGACACGTGAGGCTCCGCAGTTGGCCGCCGTCGCGAAGGACGAAGAGGAGGCATACACCTACTCGTCCGACATGACCCAGCGGGAAGACAAGTCGACTCGTCCCAAGCGACGAAAGCCGCGTCCGCGTCGTCGGCCCAAGCCCGAGGTGATCGCCGCGCGGCTGCACCACACGGACGGCGAGGCTGAAGGGAAGGGATCGGAGCAGGAAGCGGCCGAAGCCACGGATGGTGACAAAGCCGGTGCCGCTGCCGCCGACGAAGCCCCTGTCACTCCGGAGGCCGAGACGGTCGCTGGCACCCCGGAGGCCGAGACGGCGGAGACAGGCACCCGGGAGGCCGACGGCGGTTCGACCGATGCGGAAGGCGGCCAAGACGCCTCCTCGGGAGAGGAGGCGGTGGCGGTCTCGCCCGACGCGTCCGGAGGTGAACAGGAGCGCGGGGCGAGCTGAGGAGCTGCAAAGGCCACCGCGCGGTGGCCTTTTTTTTGGCCCCAGATAACGACGAGTGGAGGATCGACGAAGATGACCGAGATCACGGCCGCAGCGGTCAAGACGCTGAGAGAGCGGACCGGGGCCGGCATGATGGACTGCAAGCGAGCCTTGCAGGAGGCGGGCGGAGACGAGGAAAAGGCGATCGACCTTCTCAGGCAGAGTGGCGCGGCCAAGGCGGCGAAGCGCGCCCATCGGGAGGCCACGGAAGGAACAGTGGTTCTGGCTCGGGACGAGGTGACCGGGGCGGTGGCGATGGTGGAGGTGGCGAGCGAGACGGATTTCGTGGCGCGAAACGAGGACTTCCTCGCCTTCGCCGAGCGGGCGGCCGCCACGGCGCTTGCCGAGGGGGGCGAGGGTGCGGCGAGTCCGGGAGAAGAGCTTCTGGACCTGCCGGCGGACGCGCCTCTGCGAGCCGAGCTCGACCAGCTCCGGGCCAAGATCGGGGAGAACCTGGTTTTGTCTCGCTTCGTTCGATACCAGCCGGCGCCGGATGCGGTTCTCGCCAGCTACATCCACTTCGGGAACCGTATCGGAGTGCTCGTCGAGCTGGTGGGAACGAGCGAGTCTGCCGACCCGGAGACCCTGGCACGGGACGTGGCGATGCACATCGCCGCCAGTCGTCCGTCCGGGATCACACCGGATGACATTCCCGAGGAGGAGAGGGAGCGCGAGCGGCACGTCCTCGTCGAACAGGCCGCGGCCGAGGGCAAGCCGCCCGAGATCGCCGAGCGGATCGTCGACGGTCGCATGCGCAAGTTCTACGAGCAGTCCGCGCTTCTGTGGCAGCCTTTCGTGAAGGATCCGGATCGGAAGATCTCGGATCTGCTCGAAGAGGCGGGCCCCGAGGTGGCCGTGGCGCGCTTCGTCCGCTTCGACGTCGCGGATTGATGGCGACTGGAGCCGATGAGAGCCGTCCGCCGATGAGAGCCGTGCGCCGATGAGAGTCGTCCGGAGATGACCGAGTCCAACGCCCTGAAGTACGGCCGCGCCGTCGTCAAGCTGTCGGGCGAGTCCCTCGCGGGAGATCGAGGCTTCGGCATCCAGCCGCCCGTCATCGAAGGCCTCACCCGGGAGATCGAGAAGGTACATGCTGCCGGCGTGCGCCTGGGCGTCGTCGTCGGCGGCGGCAACATCGTCCGCGGGGCCGAGGCCAGCAGCCAGGGAATGGACCGGGTGAGCGCCGACTACATGGGGATGCTCGCCACCGTCATCAACGCCCTCGCACTCCAGGACATGCTGGAGCGCAACGGGATCGAGACCCGCGTGATGAGCGCGATCCGCATGGAGGAGCTCGCGGAGCCCTACATCCGGCGCCGCGCCCTCCGCCACCTGGAGAAGGGCCGTGTGGTGATCTTCGCCGGTGGCACCGGAAATCCGTATTTTTCGACCGACACGGCGGCGGTGCTCCGGGCGATCGAGATGGAGGCCGACGTCATTCTGAAGGCGACGAAGGTGGATGGCGTCTACACGGCCGATCCGGAGGCCCACCCGGATGCCGAGTTCATCCCCCGGATCTCGTACCTCGAGGTGATGACTCGCGAGCTGGGCGTGATGGACGCGGCGGCTGTATCGCTCTGCAAGGAGAACGACCTTCCCGTGATCGTGCTCAACATTCGCCGGCCGGGGGCGATCCTGAGCGCCTTGAGGGGCGATCAGATCGGCACCATCGTGGCAAAGGCCTAGAGGGTTCGGAAGGAGAGAGAGGGATGGCCGAGGAGAGGATGCGAGAAGCTTCGGCTTCCATGGACAAAGCGAACGAGGCGATCCGGCGGGAGTTCACGACCGTGAGAACGGGGAAGGCATCGCCGATGATCCTGGAGACGGTGCGGGTCGAGGCGTACGAATCCGTCATGCCCCTCAACCAGCTTGCCAACGTGTCGGTCCCGGAGCCGCAGCTGCTCGTTGTGCAGCCCTACGACGCCAGCATCGCGTCCTCCATCGCCGCGGCGATACAGTCGGCCGACCTCGGCCTCAACCCGTCCGTGGACGGCAACATCATCAGAGTGCCGATCCCTCCGCTGACGGAGGAACGCCGGCTGGAGTTCGTCAAGGTGCTCCACCGGATGGCCGAGGAGGGCCGCGTTTCCGTGCGCCACGTCCGACACGTGGTCAAGAAGGACCTGGAGACGATGCAGCGGGAAGGAGATATCGGCGAGGACGACCTCCACCGGCGGCTTCACGAGCTCCAGGAGCTTACCGACAAGCACATCGAGTCCATCGACCGCCTCCTCGAGAAGAAGGAGGAGGAGGTCATGGAGGTGTGAGCGGTGCCGGCGGAATCGACGTCCGGCGGGCTCTCCGCACCTACGTTCTCGGGCGTGACGTCGGCCATGATCCGGCCCTGAAGGAAGAGCTGGCCGAATCGCGCGTCGAGCGGGGTTCGGCGGCGGGATCCGCGCCGGCCTCCACCCCGGATCCGGCTCTCCGGGCGCCCGACTCCGGATCCCGACCCTCGTTCGGAGTGCCCGTACCGGAGCGCCCCGCCTTCCACCGCTCGGCGAGCCGCTGGCGCGATCTCATCCCGGGCCTCAGAAGCGGAGGAGCCTAGAACGGCCTCGCTCCTCGATCGCTTCGCCGCGCATCTCTCCCGCCGTCCCCATCTGCTCCCGCCGGGAAGCCGCGTGCTCCTGGCCGTCTCGGGCGGCCCCGATTCCATCGCCCTACTCCACCTCGTGCACTCGCTGGCCGAGGAGAACCAGTGGCGCCCACTCGCCGCTCACTTCGACCACGGGATCCGGGCGGGAAGCGGCGAGGAGGCTAGGCAGGTTGTCGACTGGACCGAAACGCTCGGCCTCGAGTGTCGGGTTGGCGTTCCTTCCCGTGCCCTGCTCGCGCGGCAGGCGCAACTGCGAGCCGCCCGCTACTCCTTTCTACACGAGGTCGCCGAGGAGGAGGGTGTGGACAGGATCGCGACCGCGCACCACGCGGACGATCAGGCCGAGACGGTGCTCTTCCGGATTCTTCGGGGGACGGGCGTGCGAGGGCTAGCCGGGATCCCGGAGCGGCGAGGCGTCATCGTGAGGCCCCTCCTGGGGTTTTGGCGGGAAGAGCTGGAGAGCTACTTGCAGGACGCCGGAATCGCGTACTTGACGGACCCATCCAACGTGGATCCGCGCTGGGCGAGGGCATTGATTCGAACGAGGGTGCTGCCCGCATTGGAGTCGGCGTGGGATGGACCCGTTCGCGAACGCCTGGTGCAGGTGGCCCATTCCGCGCGGCGGACGGATCGGGCGCTGTTGGCGCAGGCGCGCCAAGCTCTGAAACGAAGCGATGTTAGGAAGGACGGACGCGGGTTCAGGTTTGTACGAGCAAGCTTCGCCCGGTATCATCCGGCGGTACAGGCGAGAGCGCTCGCCTTTCTCGCCGAGCGGTTGAATGTGCGCTTGTCTCGCGGCGGAACGCGCGTTGCGGTGGAGTTTATCAAGGGCGGGCGAAGCGGCGCTTCAGTGGATGTGGGCGGCGGGCTCGAGCTGCGGCGCGAGTTCGAGGAGTTGTGGCTCGGGACCTCGGCGGCCGAGAGGGTTTCGAGCACCGTGCGGATCGAGGCGCCTGGTGCGGGAGAGGGCTCCCTGGAGCTGGCCGGACGGGGCTTCCGCGTTACGTGGGCGCCCGGGGAGCAACGGGCGGTCGGCGGGCCACGCGAGGACGAGCAGGACAGCTACTCGCTCGGGCAGGAGGACGCGAGCTGGCCCCTCGAGGTCCGGAGCTGGCTGCCGGGCGACCGGATTCGCCTCAGGGGCGGAAGCCGCAAGCTGAAGCGCCTTTTCGGTGACCGGCGAATTCCGCTCTCGGAGCGCGGCCGAATCCCGGTGCTCTCAGACGCAGAGGGTCGCGTGCTCTGGGTTCGGGGAGTCGCGAAGGCCGGTCTCGCCGAGCCGAGCAACGACGAGCGAGAGCGTGCCCCGCTGACCATCGAGATCGAGGAGCATCAGAGAGCTCGTGATGACTGAAACCACAGCCGAACCGGACATCGTCACAGGCGTGGACATCGAGAAGCTGATGGGCGGACGCCCGATCGAGCGCATCGTGTACTCGTCGAAGGAGATCGCCGAGCAGGTCGTCCGCATCGGGGAGGAGATCACCCAGGAGTACGAGGGAGAGGCGGATCTCCTGATCCTCGGGCTCCTCAAAGGCTCGTTCATCTTTCTGAGCGACCTCGTCCGGCGGATATCGCGCCCGCTGCAGGTAGATTTCCTCGTGGCTTCGAGCTACGGCTCCGGCACCTCTTCATCGGGTAACGTGCAGCTGCTGTACGATCCGGCGGCGCCGATTGCGGGCCGCAACGTCATCATCGTCGAAGACATCGTGGACAGCGGAAACACGCTGAGCCGGATGATCGAGGCGCTGGAGGGCCGCGGGCCGAAGTCGTTGGAGATCTGCGCATTGCTGCACAAGCACATAGCGCCGCGACTGGCCAAGGAGCCGCGTTGGGTGGGCTTCGACGCGCCTCCCGATTTTCTCGTGGGTTATGGGCTCGACCACGCCGAGGATTTCCGTCATCTCCCGTTTGTCGCGAGCCTCTCAGAATAGGACCGACCTTCCGCGGACGCGTTCGCGGGAAGAGGTATAGGTAGAACGGATGCAAAAACCAGCCAACGGACCCGAGAACATGGATGGGGGCCGCATGAACCGATTCCTGCGGACCGCGTCCTTCTGGGCCCTCATCGTTCTGATTCCACTGCTGATCTTCCAGTTGATGAACAGCAACCGGGAAGCCCAGCAGGAGCTCACCTACTCCGAGTTTCGCGCCCAGGTAGAAGGCGGAAACGTCGAGAGCGTCACGATTCAGGAGGGCCGCAAGCTGGAGGGGATCCTCCGGTCGAGCATCGAGAAGAGCGGCGTCCAGGTGGAGAAGTTCCACACGCTCCTGCCGTTCGAGGCGGACAAGGCGCTCCTCGACGAGCTGGAGGAGGCCGGGGTCCAGAGCGAGGGCGAGGGTCCCGGGAACAACTGGGTCGGACTCCTGGTGGGCGTCCTGCCGTGGTTGCTCATAATCGGTCTGTGGGTCTTCCTCTTCCGACAGATGCAGAGTGGCGGATCGCGGGCGTTCAGCTTCGGGAAGTCCAAGGCCAAGATGCTGACGGGAGACACGCCCAAGGTGACGTTTGCGGACGTGGCTGGGTGCGACGAAGCGAAGGAGGAGCTCGAGGAGATCATCGAGTTCCTGAAGGACCCGGCCAAGTTCAGCCGGCTTGGCGGCCGCCTTCCCAAGGGCGCGCTGCTCGTCGGCGCTCCAGGAACCGGGAAGACGCTGCTCGCCCGGGCCGTCGCCGGTGAGGCGGAACGTCCCTTCTTCTCGATGTCGGGCTCCGACTTCGTCGAGATGTTCGTCGGCGTCGGCGCCAGCCGCGTTCGCGATCTGTTCGAGCAGGGAAAGGCGCACGCCCCCTGCATCATCTTCATCGATGAGATCGACGCCGTCGGCCGGCACCGTGGAGCGGGCCTGGGCGGAGGGCACGACGAGCGCGAGCAGACACTCAACCAGCTCCTCGTCGAGATGGACGGCTTCGAGTCGAACGAGGGCGTGATCCTGCTTGCCGCCACGAACCGGCCGGATGTGCTGGACCCGGCGCTTCTGCGGCCTGGGCGCTTCGATCGGCAGATCGTGGTTGACAGCCCCGACGTGAGGGGACGTGAGGGGATTTTCCGGGTCCATACGCGCGACATCCCAATCGCGGACGACGTCGAGATATCGGTGCTCGCGAAGGGCACGCCGGGACTCTCCGGCGCCGACATCGAGAACATAGTGAACGAGGCCGCGCTCCTTGCCGCCCGCTACGACAAGGACAAGGTATACATGGAGGACTTCGAGGTGGCGAAGGACAAGGTGATGCTCGGTGTCGAGCGGAAGAGCCTCGTCATCTCGGAGGAAGAGCGGAAGGTTACCGCGTACCACGAAGCCGGCCATGCGGTGATCGCGATGAGGGTTCCCGGTCTGGACCCGCTCCACAAGGTCACAATCGTGCCGCGCGGCCAAGCGCTGGGCATTACCGCCTCGCTTCCCGAGGAAGACCGCCACAACTACACCCGGGACTGGTTGCTCGGGCAGCTGAAGATGCTGTTCGGCGGTCGCGTGGCCGAGGAGATGATCTTCGGAGACGAGAAGATCACCACGGGAGCCGGAAACGATATCGAGCGTGCCACCTCGATCGCGCGGCGGATGGTGACCCAGTTCGGCATGTCCCCCGCGGTGGGGCCGATCGCCGTGGGCGATCGGGACCAGGAGATCTTCCTCGGCCGGGAGCTGATGCAGCGCCGCGAGATCAGCGAGCGGACGGCCCAGCTCGTCGACTCCGAGATCAAGCGCATCCTGGATGAGGCGTTCGCAGCGGCGCGCACGGTTCTGGAGAGCAACACCGATCTCCTGGAGACGATCGCCGAGGCGCTCCTCGAGCGGGAGACACTGGACGCGGACGAGATCAAGATGATCGCGCGGGGCGAGGAACTGCCGCCTCTCCAGAGCGGCGAGCCAGTCGAGGCGCTACCCGAAGCCGCGGATGCCGAGGAGGCGAAGCCCGCGGCGAGCCGACCCGCGCAGGACACGGGTGGAGGGGAGCCATCTCCCGCTCTCGCCTGACCCGGTCGGGCGGCTGAAGGTGTCTGGCGGTCCCCCGGACCCGGCAGACGCGGGCGATCGGCCCATATGGAGTATCCGGGGCGGCACCTTCGACCTTCGCCGCCCTCTCATCCTCGGCGTTCTCAACGTCACGCCCGACTCGTTCTCCGACGGCGGAGTGCACCTGGACCCCCGGATCGCCGCACGGCGTGCCGAGGAGCTGGCTGAAGAGGGCGCCGATCTCGTGGATATCGGGGCGGAATCGACCCGTCCCGGCGCGCCGCCGGTGTCGGTCGAGGAGGAGTGGAGCCGTCTCGAGCCGGTGCTGCGGCGGCTTCAGGGCTCGCTGTCGGTCCCGATCTCCGTCGACACGACCAAGGCGGAGGTGGCGGCCCGGGCGCTCGAGCTCGGCGCTGCGGCCATCAACGACGTCTCGGGCCTCCGGGCCGAGCCCGCGATCGCCGGGCTGGCCGCCGAAACGGGTGCCGGTCTCATCGTGATGCACATGCGTGGCGATCCCCGGACCATGCAGCGAGATGTCGAGTACGAGGACTTGATCGGCGAGATCCGGGCCTCGCTCGCCGAATCGCTTTCGGTGGCCGAGCGCGCGGGGTGCGGGCCCTCCCAGACGGCCGTGGATCCGGGCATCGGCTTCGGGAAGTCGCCAGAAGGAAGCCTTCGTCTGCTGGCCCGGTTGGGCGAACTTCGCTCCCTGGGCCGACCGATTATGGTGGGTCCGTCCCGTAAGTCGTTCATCGGGAAGGTCTTGGAATTGTCCGTGGAGGAGAGGCTCGAGGCGACTATCGCCGCGTGCGTTGTGGCGCTCGAGCGCGGTGCCCGCCTCTTCCGGGTTCATGACGTGAGGGCTTTGCGCCGCGCTCTGGACATGGCGGATTCGATTCAACAGGCTGCTGGTGATGAGGGTCGGATGATGATGAGGGCCGGATGATGGTGAGGGTCGGATGATGGGGACGCTTTCGGAGTATCTCGGTTTCCTCCAGCTCGACTGGAAGGACCTGATCGAGATCCTGATCGTCTCCTATCTCATCTACCGCATCCTGGTTCTCTGGACCGGCACACGGGCGTTTCAGATCCTCGTGGGCCTCGTCCTCCTGGTCGCCGTGTACGCCGTGGCTCAGCTGTTGGAGCTGGGCCTGATCACGGCGATTCTCTCTCAAGCGTTCACGTACGGCGTGTTCGCTCTCATCGTCGTCTTCCAGCCCGAGCTCCGGAACGCGCTCGCACAGCTCGGACGGAGCCGACTATGGAACGTCTTCGCCCGGTTCGAGGAGAGCGA
>Ga0255054_10002555_pt1 | contig 10353 bp, 10 predicted proteins | sample JV7_2_23_MG_FD_188634 | JGI IMG/M metagenome (GOLD analysis project Ga0255054, IMG submission 188634) | Seawater microbial communities from Jervis Inlet, British Columbia, Canada - JV7_2_23 | ecosystem: Environmental > Aquatic > Marine > Inlet | place: Canada: British Columbia | collected... | reverse complement strand
AGTCGAACGAGGGCCTAGTTGCCTTCGACGAGTTCACCCTGCAGCGGGTAACCCGCCGCCTCCCACTCGGTCAGTCCGCCAGAGAATCGCCGCACGTGCTTGTAGCCTTGAGCCTCGAGATAGTTGTAGGCCATCACACTGGCCGGGCACAATCGGTCCGAACAGTAGACCACGATGTCTTCCTCTGGAGCGAGCTCTGCCACCAGAGTCTCAGGTTCATGTAGATCGATAGAGCCGTGAATATGCTTGCCCTGGAAGGCCAGGACACCCAGCGTCATCACCAGCCTGAAATCGTCACCGCGATCGATCTTAGCCTTGAGTTCGTCAGCGCTGATCTCGTTCATCGATTCTCCTAATCCGTACCTAATCCGTACCGCTAAGCGAGCGGAGATTCGCCGCCGGTCTGACGTTGGAAATAGGGGTTGACGCCAAGGGTGTGATCGGTGGTATCGACCAGGGTCTTTACGTATGGAACGGCCTCCATGATCATCTTCTCCACGCCTTGTCGAAGGGTGACGCTGGCAAGACCGCAGCCCTGACAACCTCCACCCATGTTAACGTAGGCGACATTGTCTTGAACGTCCATCAATGTGACGTGTCCGCCATGGACTGCTATGGAGGGGTTGATCTGACTAACGATCACATCGTTGACCTCGCTGGCGTGCTCATCGTGCCACAGTGGATTGGGGTTTTCGAACTTGAAACCCGACTCATCGGCTTCGTCGACGTAGTTCAATCGCGCGCCATCCAGATACCGGTTGCTTACCGGATCGACCAGAACCGTCAAACCGTTGGTCTTGATGACTTCGTCATCCGGTCGGCGAAGCTCCTCGGGAACAAAGCTCAATCGGTAATGAAAATCATCCTCTGATCGGCCGACGATCTCGGCACGGAGCGCCAGCTCCGGCCGATTGACCTCCTGCAGCCGATCTTTGATCTTGTCACGTGCTAGCTCGCTGATCTCAAACATCTTCAACCACCTTCTACGGGCGCAGTATCAGATTATAGTCGGCGCCAAACCGGATTGTCTCTTGAGACCAGATGACAAAAATCAATCCCGGCCGTCCGAATGCCATAATAGAATGGTGCCAGCCCTAATCGGATGAAGTGAAAATGAAAGCTCCCCCCAACTACCCACAATTGGAAGACAACGCACCTCTTCTGCTCGGCCCCGGGCCAAGCAACGTTCCGCCGAGAGTGCTGCAGGCTATGGCGTCGCCCATGATGGGCCACCTGGATCCAGTTTTCTTGGAAACGATGGATCGCATCCAGGCCCTGCTGCAGTACACCTTCCAGGCAGAGAACTCATTCGCGCTCCCGGTCAGCGGAACGGGCAGCGCCGCGATGGAAGCGGCGCTCTCTAATATGATCGAACCTGGAGACCCGGTCCTGGTCTGTGTGAGCGGGTTCTTTGGCGAGCGCATTCTGGATATGAGCCGCAGGTACCGAGGGGAAGTTGAAACCATTCGCCGGCCGATGGGCGAGGTGTTCTCATTGGATGAGATCGAGCATGCCCTCAAATCTCGCCCAGCAAAGGTGGTCGCTATTGTTCATGGCGAGACCTCGACCGGTGCGCAGCAGCCCATGGAGGGCCTGGCGGACCTGGTGCACGCACAAGGTGGGGTGCTGGTGGTGGATGCGGTGGCCACCCTGGGCGGCAGCCCGGTGCTGGTTGATGAGTGGGACATCGATGTCTGCTATAGCGGCAGCCAGAAGTGCCTGAGCGTCCCGCCGGGCCTGGGGCCAATTACGCTCGGGCCGCGAGCAGAAAAAGTGTTGGCCGAGCGGAAGACGCAGGTCGGCAACTGGTACTTCGACTTGAGCGGGGTTCAGAAATACTGGGGCAAGGAGCGTACCTATCATCACACGGCGCCGATATCATCCAATTTAGCGCTCTACGAAGGGCTGCGCATTGTGGCTGAGGAGGGCTTGGAAGCACGTTGGGCGAGGCATCAAGCCAGCGCAGAAATGCTCTGGGAGGGACTGCAGGACCTCGATATGACGATGGTGGTGCCAGAGGCAACGCGTATGATCACGGTCACGACCGTAAGAGTGCCGGATGGGGTGGATGAGGCGGCGGTACGCGGTCGGTTGAGAGCGGAATACAACATCGCCATTGCGGGTGGACTGGGTGATATGAAGGGCAAAGTGTGGCGAATCGGTTTGATGGGTCACTCGGCACGCGAACAGAACGTACGACATTTGATTGGTGCGCTGGAGAAGATCCTTCACGGGTAACGCACGTAATTTCTGTGAGGACTTGACAAATCCCCATTAATTAGTACAATTGTTCTAGTACGGTGGGACCACTTGAACACGAATCGGCCACCGGGCCGTAACGAAACACCGCTCCCCACCGGAAAGGATCCCTAATGTTTCATAAAATCCTTCTTGTCGGCAATCTCGGACGCGATCCGGAGATGCGCTATACCCCTAGTGGCCAGGCAGTGACGAACATGTCCGTCGCCACAAACCGGAGCTACACCGACAGCTCAGGCGAGAAAGTAGACGAGACCGTCTGGTTCCGGGTGTCCGTTTGGGGAAAACAGGCGGAATCGGTGCATCAGTACCTGCGCAAGGGGCGCCAGGTTCTAGTGGAGGGACGCATGGTGCCGGACGAAAACGGCAACCCTCGCATCTGGAACCGGAATGATGGATCCCCGGCGGCCTCCTTCGAAGTCAACGCACAGACCGTCCGCTTCTTGGGCGGTCGGGACGATGCGGTGGCTGCGGAGGAAATGGGTCCTGCCACCGAAGAAGAGATCCCCTTCTAAGTAGCCACAAACCAATAAGGCCCTCGAGCTAGTCTCGAGGGCCACCCCCCTATACGGAGCATTCAGATGCCAGACAAACCCAAAGCCCCTGCAGGCCAGGTGCAGGTTCATGTACCTGCCACACTAGATCCCACCTACGCAAATTTCGCAATGGTCACCAATTCGGCCTCTGAGATCGTGATGGATTTTGCGCAGGTCATGCCGCGCGTGCCGCGCGCGAAGGTGAAGGCACGGGTCGTTATGACCGGCCTCAACGCCAAGCTCTTTCTCAGAGCCCTGGGCGAGCACATTACACGCTTTGAAACCCAGTTCGGGGAAATTAAAGTCCCAGAAGGGCCTCATTTGGCAGACCAGCTGTTCAAGGGCGGCCCGTCCGACGAGTCAGAGGACGAGTGAGCGAACTCAAGGCATTAGACGGAATCGGCGAGCGAATCATCGTTTATCTCGATGGCAAGAATGCTGCGCGTGATCTTGCATTGCAGCGATCCCGCACCATGATCCGCCACTGCGCAACCGCCATTCGAGCGGCTCATCGGGATGAGCGCGAGCTGTCCCAAGAGCATCTGGAGCAGGCGCGGCATATTAAGGAAGCGCTTAGCGAAGAACTTGAAGCCTATCCGGATCTTTACCACGCTGGGTACACACAGGACGCATTTAAAGAGTACGCAGAAGCCTCGATCGTCTACGCGCTGTTTTCGGACGAGCCGCTGCCAGACCCAGACGAACTCAACATGGAGTACGCAGCCTATCTGGGAGGCCTTGGGGAGGCGACTGGCGAATTACGACGGCGTACGCTGGACATACTTCGCCACAATCGTGCAGATGAGGCTGAAAGATTGCTCCAGATGATGGACGAGATCTATGGTTTGCTGGTTACTGTGGATTTCCCTGACGCTATTACCGGCAAGCTGCGCAGACTCACGGATGTGGTGCGTGGCATTGTGGAGCGAACGCGCGGTGACCTCACTACAAGCCTGCGGCAGGACGATCTAAAGACCGCCCTGCAGGCGATGCAGGATCGGCTGAGCGAAGAATCCCAATGAGCAGTTCCCTAGGCAAATCCAGTTCCAAGCCACGGCCGCCCGAGCGCTTTGCTGTGCTGGCTAACCCGCAGATCCCAGAGGCGGTTGAGCTGGCAAAAACCATAGCTCAGCACTTGAAGGGCGAAGCGTACTGGGGACCACTGAACGACGATCAGGTTCGCGATCAGATAACGCAGGAACCGGTAGATCTTTGCATCGCACTGGGCGGAGATGGAACCATGCTCAGGGTTGGGCACCTGTGTGCACCGCTCAAAATCCCAATCCTCGGAATCAATCTGGGTCGATTTGGGTTCCTGACCGAAGTGCGGAAGCAGGACTGGGAGCAAGCGCTCAGCAAAGTAGCCGCTGGAGATTATTGGCTGGAGGAGCGAATGATGCTCCGCGCGGATCACTTGCGTGCTGATAAAGAACTTGGCTCGTGGGAAGTCCTGAACGAATGTTTTATTGGTAGAGGTGAGCTCGTACGGCCGGTAGATTTGGTGACCGAGATTGACGAGAAGTATCTGACTACTTACGTGGCGGATGGCGTGATCGTAGCGACACCCACCGGATCCACTGCCTATGCATTGGCCGCGGGAGGCCCCATTCTTCCCCCGGAGCTTCGTAACGTCTTGATTGTGCCGGTGGCCCCTCACCTTTCGGTAGATCGGGCGATCGTCCTACACGAAGGCTCTTCGGTGAGGGTTGAAGTGCGGACCGATCACCAGGCGATCCTCAGTGTGGATGGCGGCGAGCCAGTTGTGCTCGAAGATCGGGATCGTGTTGAAGTCCGGGCGGCTGACAACGTTGTGCACTTCGCGCGACTTCAGGATCCGGACTACTTCTACCGTAACCTGACCTCCCGCATGAATCAAAATCCTACTAAGAACGGGGGCCAGTGACCGAGACTACGTTAGTTTGTGCCAACCACCCCGGGCGAGAAACCGGACTGCGCTGCAATCGCTGCAGCAAGCCGATCTGCGTCAGCTGCGCCGTGCAGACGCCGGTAGGCTACCGCTGCACCGAATGCGTACGCGGCCAGCAAGAAATCTTTGAGACCGCTAGCAACCTGCAGATCGGACTGGCGGCAGTGATATCGGGGGTTTCTGCTGTGTTCGCAATCGGAATCCTCAGTTTCCTGGGCTTTTTTGGCCTCATTTTGGCTCCGGTCGCCGGCGGCGGGATCGCAGAACTGGTCCGAATCTCTATGCGCGGCGGGCGCAGTCGCAACTTACCTGTGGCAGCTGCGGTGGGAGCAGGCGTGGGCGTGCTCATGTACGGATTCATCCGCATTGCGCCCTTTGGCTTATTCATGATCTTTGGGTCGGGGGGATTTGACCCCGGCCTGCTTGTGCGTGCGGGAGCGGGTTTGCTCTGGCCGCTGGCCTACGGAGCGTTGATGATCGGGACCTTGTTCTATCGACTGCGGGGCATTCGCATCTAGATGCTGACCCAACTGCGCATCTCCAATTTCGCCATCATTGAATACCTGGAGCTTGATCTGCGGCCAGGTTTCACCGTGCTTACCGGTGAGACAGGGGCGGGGAAATCCATCATCATTGATGCGGTTGAGCTGTTGCTCGGTGGAAGGGCAGACGCAGCAATGCTTCGTAAGGGCGCCGACCTGGCGCTGGTTGAAGGAGTCTTTGAGATTGAGCCAGGCGACCTGATCGAGGTGGAATCGTTGCTTGAAGAGCAGCAACTCATCGACGACCCGAGGCTCGTCGTATTGGCCCGAGAAATTCGCCGCGAGGGCCGAAACTTGTGCCGCATTAACGGACGCGTGGTTAGCCTGGCTCTGCTGAAATCGATTGGGGGGTGGCTGGTAGACGTCCACGGCCAATCGGAGCATCTCAGCCTGCTCAGAGTGAGCGAACACCTATCGCTCCTGGATCGATTTGCCCACTCCGATTTGGATGAGTACTCGGAGGCTTACCGACGAATGTCAGCAGTCCGAATCGAGAGGCAAGAGTTGGAGAGCGCGGAGCGCGAATTTGCGCGTCGTGAGGATTTGCTGCGGTATCAGATTGACGAAATCGAAAGCTCCCGACTTATGCAGGGAGAAGTGTCAGAACTGGAAGCGGAGCGCGATCGTCTGGCAAATGCCGAGAAGCTTGCGGGTTTGGCGCTCAACGCCCGAGGGGCATTGGAGGACACAGGCGGTGATGGCATCTCCGCCGAGCAAAAACTCACTGAAGCAACGGCCTCGCTGATGAGTCTGGCTGAGGTCGATGCAACGATGACGAGCACCAGTCAACGCTCGCAGGCCCTGGCTGAGGAGATCAGTCAATTGGCGACGGAGCTGAAGGCTTATCTAGAGCAAGTTCAGCCAGACCCGATGCGTTTGGATGAGGTCGAGGCTCGGCTCGGTTTGATCGACGACCTTAGGCGCAAGTACGGTGACGATGTGGAGGCTATTCTCCAGTACTCGGCTCAGGCGAGCGAGGAATTGGAAAGTATCGTTCACTCCGAAGAACGTCTGGAAGCACTGAAAGTGGAAGAAGGCGAGCTATTGATCCGCCTGGCTGCGCTCGGGGAAACGCTGTCTCGGGTGCGGCGCAATTCTGCGGAAGAATTGTCGGCGGAGATCGTGGGTCACCTGGCTGAGCTCAATATGGAGCAGGCCCAATTCGCGGTCGAAATTGAGTGGGAAAGCGATCCTGATGGGGTTTTGATTGAAGGCGAGCGAGTGGCTTTTGAGCCGCATGGATTGGACCAGGTCGAATTCCTTGTCGCGCCAAACCCTGGAGAAGGATTGAAACCCCTGGTTAAAGTTGCCTCCGGAGGCGAGACCTCTCGACTGATGCTGGGCCTCAAGAGTGTGCTGGCCGGCGCGGACCGCCGATCGACTCTGATCTTCGACGAGATCGATCAAGGAATCGGCGGTCGGATTGGATCGGTTGTAGGCTCCAAACTCAAGGCTCTGGCGCAAGATCACCAGGTGCTGTGCGTGACCCATCTACCTCAGCTGGCGGCGCATGCCGATCGGCACTATCAGGTGGAGAAGGTAGTGGTGGATGGACGGACGCTGGCACGGGTGTCAACGTTGGAACGCGATGAACGGCTGAGCGAGCTTGCAGAAATGCTCGGGGAGGCCAGCGACGCTAATCGGCAGTCGGCCGCGGCATTGTTGGAGAGCGCCGCTCCGGCGCTATAGGCATTTGCTTTAAATCAGGAACGGCCTCTATAAAAAAAACCCCGCAGTTATCTGCGGGGTTTTTGGTTTCTTGATCGCCGAGCAATTGACTAGGCGGAAACTTCCTCTTCGATCTCCACTGGCGTACTGTCTTCTGGTGGCCGGAAAATCACGCCCTCATCGGGGAGAAAATCGACGATCACCGTGTCGCCCTCTGTGAACTCCCCCTGAAGGATCTTGATCGAGAGCGGGCTCTCGATGTACTTCTGCAATGCTCGTTGCAGGGGGCGGGCTCCGAAGGCGGGATCGTAACCTTCCTCGGCTAGCCAGGATCTAGCGGCGGGTGACAGCTCGACAATCAGGCCGTGCTCGGCCAGCCGCTCGCTTACCTTGTGCATCTGCAAATCGACGATCTGCTCCATCTGTTCCATCGTCAAAGTGGAGAAGATGATGATTTCATCGATCCGGTTCAAGAATTCCGGTCGGAAGGTATCTTTAAGCGCCTGCTCGATCTTGTCATCGGAATCTGCCTTTTCGGCATCATCACCGCGGCTTCGAAAGCCCAGCGATCCGGCGTGCGTGACAAATTGCGTGCCTAGGTTGGAGGTCATGATGAGCACCGTATTCCGGAAGTCGACCACCCGTCCTTGGCCATCTGTGAGGCGTCCGTCGTCCAATATCTGGAGCAGGGCGTTCCATACTTCGGGATGTGCCTTCTCAATCTCGTCGAAGAGAATCACACGATACGGTCGGCGCCGAACGGCTTCGGTAAGCTGCCCGCCTTCTTCGTAGCCTATATATCCCGGCGGAGCACCGAATAGCCGTGATACTGCGTGCTGCTCACGGTATTCGCTCATATCGATACGTACCAGGGCATCTTCATCATCAAACATGAATTCAGCTAGCGCCTTGGCTACCTCTGTCTTGCCGACACCGGATGCGCCCAGGAAGATAAAGGACCCGATTGGTCGCTTAGGATCCTTGAGACCAGCCCGAGCCCGCCGGATGGCGTCAGCCAGTGCGTGGATAGCATCGTCTTGTCCAACGATGCGCTCGTGAAGGCGTTCCTCCATCTGAAGCAGCTTTTCGGCCTCGGTTTCCATCATGGTGCTAACCGGAATGCCGGTCCACATGTGAACAACTTCGGCGATATCGTCAACGTCCACGATCTCATCCAGATGATGCTCCGCCTCCCAGGCGTCTCGCATCTCTCTGAACTGGGCTTCCAACTGCAGACGCTCAGACTTCTTCTCGGCTGCGCGCTCGTAGTCGCGTTCGAGGCCAGCTTGCTCTTCCTCTGCCATCAGGCGATCGAGATCGGTCTTGACCGCCTTGAGGTCCGGGGGAAGTGAGTAGAGCGCCACGCGCAGCTTGGCGGCGGCCTCGTCCATTAAATCGATGGCTTTGTCTGGCATGGATCGATCCGTTACATAACGATTGGAGAGCCTGGCCGCAGCCACCAGCGCCTCGTCCGAAAATCTCACCTTGTGATGGGCTTCGTAACGATCGCGCAGGCCGTGAAGCATGGCGATGGTCTCTTCAATATTCGGTTCGTCGACATATACGGGAGCGAACCTACGCTCCAGGGCAGAGTCCTTCTCAATGTACTTGTGATATTCGTCCAACGTCGTAGCGCCGATAGCCCGAAGTTCGCCGCGCGCCAACGCAGGCTTGAGCATATTAGCCGCGTCCATGGCGCCTTGAGCGGCACCAGCTCCCACGACCGTATGCAATTCGTCGATCATGAGGATGATCTCGCCCTCGGCACGCTGAATTTCATCAATCGCGGCCTTCAGGCGCTCCTCGAACTCGCCTCGGAAACGAGACCCGGCGATCATGGAGCCCAGGTCGAGGGCGACAACCTGCTTGCCGCTGAGGATTTCCGGCACATCATTGGTAGCGATCTTCTGAGCCAGACCTTCCACAATGGCGGTCTTGCCAACACCGGCTTCCCCAATCAACACAGGATTGTTCTTTGTACGGCGGGATAGGATCTGGATCACTCTCAGGATTTCTTGATCCCTGCCGATTACCGGGTCGAGTTTGCCTTCCTTGGCATAGGTCGTCAGGTTTCGGGAATACTTTTCAAGCGTGCGGTAGCGGGATTCGGCCTTGCGGTCGGTAACTCGCTGTCCGCCTCGGATCTCTTTGATCGCGTCCTGAACTCGCTCCTTGGTTATTCCTTCTTCATTGAGCAGTCGCGAGATGGCTGTGTTCCGCTCGGAGAGGATGGCCAGGAAGATGTGCTCGGTTGAGATGAACTCATCGTCAAGACGATTGGCTTCTTCGTTGGCCATATCTACAACGCGCTTGACGCGTGGGGTAATGAAAATCTGGCCTGCGCCCCCGCCGTAGATGTTGGCTTTAGGGCTGGCCCGCAGTTGCTGATCGATCCGATCCGTCAGAGTCTCGATATCGATCTTGAGGTGCTCAAGGATCTGCGTGATCACTCCCTGTGGCTGCTCAATCAATGCCAGCAGGATGTGCTCAGTATCGATTTGATTGTGTCCGTAGCGCTGAATAATCTCCGCCGCGCGCTGCGCAGCGTCTTGTGCCCGCTCCGTGAAGCGGTCAAATCGCATCATTTGTGAACCCTCCTAACGCGCTTTCGCACGTTCGGCCGATTATAGCATTCGGGCTCTTTTGGGGCTTCTTGGAGCCGTAAGAAATATGTATGAATCCAGAGCGTCAATTTTTGGGGAAATATAGCGGTATTTATGAATCCTCCACATCCGATTCTGAGGTTAGAAGGTGGGAGGATATGCCACCGCGAGCTGAAATCAGGCAGGAGAGGGAAGGTTATGTCAAGTATTCTTGCGTAGTACCCCCATTGCGATCCCGTCTCCGGCCGGAAATATGGTGGAAATGAAGCGGTCGTCGCTCGCAAGGCGGTCATTGAAGTTACGCGTGGCGACTACTGCAGGATCGTTGGAGTCAGCATCAGCAATCTTTCCCCCTCGAAAAGCGTTATGCCCAGCCACAATCCCCCTGGGGCGCAGGTTGGCTTCTGCCCAGTCCAGATAGGCCGGATAACCCTCTTTTTCGGCATCGATAAAAACGAACTCGAAGGGGCCTTCTTGGGCCAGATCTTTTAGCAGGTCATGGGCATCCCCAATGCGCAATTCAACTTTGTCTGCTACTCCGGCCATCTCAAAGTGATCCGCCGCGACCGCCGCATGCTCCTCGGATATTTCAAGCGTTATCAGTTTGCCGCCTTCGGGCAAGCCGCGGGCGATCCAGACACCGCTATACCCACCAAGGGTGCCAATTTCGACCGCTTGCCGAGCGCCGCTTGCGGCCACAATGAATTGAAGGAAGCGTCCCTCTTCGGGCCTAATGGTGATTTCCGGCAAGCCACGCTTGGGAATTTCAGCTCGGATGGTTTGCAGAATCTCGTCTTCGACCCCGAACGTTTCTCGGA
>Ga0255054_10002551_pt1 | contig 10358 bp, 8 predicted proteins | sample JV7_2_23_MG_FD_188634 | JGI IMG/M metagenome (GOLD analysis project Ga0255054, IMG submission 188634) | Seawater microbial communities from Jervis Inlet, British Columbia, Canada - JV7_2_23 | ecosystem: Environmental > Aquatic > Marine > Inlet | place: Canada: British Columbia | collected... | reverse complement strand
GTCGCGGATCAGGGCCCGCGTCAGGCGCGGCGAGAGCATGTACTCCCCGTACTCCTCGTGATGGGCCTGAGGCAGCGTCCGAATCCGCCCGCCCACCAGGCGCGTGCGCGAGTCGCCCTCGATGATCCTCCCGCCCGGATGGTCGAAGCGATCGGTTCCGTAGACGCTCTTTACGTACTTGGTCTTGTCCCACCCGAAGAGGTCCAGGTCCTCGAGAACGGCGACGACGGCGCCCTCTTCGTTCCGGATCGCGGCCTGACCGCCCTTGGCCAGCTTGGAGGATTCGGCGTCGGTCAGGGGCAGCGAGAGCGGAATGCCCCACGCGTACCGGGTGCCGCCGGACAGGATGCAGGTCTCGTCCAGCACCCGGTGCCAGGCCTCTTCGTCCATGGGGCCCTCGAGCGGCGACAGGCCGCCGTCGCCCAGCCGGTAGACCGTGGAGAGGTCTGCGCGGTTCACCTCGAAAGAGGGAAGCTTCTCCGCCCCGGAGAGGAAAGCCTTGCGCTCCTTCAGAGACACCACCCGGTGCACGGGCTCCGCCAGCCCCCCATGCACCGGCACCAGATCATCGCTTCCACCGCTATTCCGCTCGCTCACGTGACTGCTCCATATACCGGCTGGCGTCGCCCGGGAACCTCGCCGACCGCCTACCATACCGGAGCCGAGCCATGGGCACCTTCCAGGAGTGGCCGGTCCCCCTTGCCATCCACCTGGCGAATCCGCAGCGCCTCCCTACCCACCTCAAAGGACACGTAGACCACGTAGCGGCCGTCGGGCGACAGCGCGGGCTCGTACTGGTCGGCCTTGACCACGGCGCTCCAGCTCCCCCCCAGGTCGTGCTTGCCGGTCCCGTTGGGATTCATGCGCCACAGCTCCCACAGGCCCTTGAGCCGCTTCGAATAGGCCACCATGGAGCCGTCGTAGGCCACCACCGGATCGGCGCCCCGGGCGATCACCCGGTCCTCCCCGCTCTCCAGCTCGATACGCCGGATGATCTCCTGTCCGGATGCGCTGCGACTCGAATAGAGCAGGGCCTTCCCATCGCGCGTGAAGCGCGGACGGTAGTCCGAAGGCCCCTCGGTCAGCCGACGCGCGGTTCCGCCCGGCTCACGCACCCAGATCCGCGAGCTGGCCTGCTTGCCGCTGCCGGAGATGCGACTGAAGGCGGTCGCCCCACCGGCGCTGATGTCGGCCCAGGGCTGGGACTGGGGGCCGGGCGTCACGCGGTTCACCACGTGTGTGGCCATGTCGTAGCTGAAGGCCTGGCTCTTGCGACCCACGAGGGCCGAGAAGAGAAGCTTCGAGTGGTCGCCGGTCCAGCCGATGGGCCGGGCCCCGGGACGCGTCACCGGCAGGACGGTGACTTTACCGCTGCGCGGATCCAGCAGCGCCATGCGACCCGCGGTGGCCACCAGCTCCGACTGGTCGGTGGCTCCGGTCACGTAGTCACGGACCGATTTGAAGCGCACCACCTTCTTCCCCCCGGGCTGGCCGGGCTTCGCCCCGGGGTCCAGAAGCTCGGCGCGCCGCTTGGCCTCGTCCGCCGTCCGGTACATGAATGCGATGGGCTCGGGCGGCAGATCCTCGAGCTGCACACCCGCGCAGCCCGACAGCCACGCGCACAGCAGCACGAATCCTCCAACCGACGGCCAGAGCCTCATGTACCGGCCGCCCGCAGCGCCCGCCCCACGAAGGCATCGCCGCGGCGCAGGAACAGACCCGCCTCCAATCGCCCATCCAAGATCGAGACCACGATGTGGTCGGCGTCGGGAAAGGGGAACAAGTCCTGGGCCGCGTACTTCTGGTCGAGCTCGGAGAAATACACGCGCCCCACGGGATGCGAGTGGTAGACGGCGGTGATCCCTTCCCCGCGCAACTCGGCCTCCTTGACCGCTGCGAGCCATTCATGCTCGATCATGTGGAACGCCTGGCGGCCGTCTCGCGGATAGCGCACACGATCATTCTGGTGCATCCGCGTCATGTCGTTGCGGCAGCGTTGCACCTGCCGATAACGCGTTCCATCGCTTCCCGACACCAGCCCACAGCACTCCTCGGGAAGCGACTCCCGGGCGTGACTCGCAATCTCGTTCAAGATCCGCGCAGGGATCTCGAGAGCGGGAAGAGTGGCGTCGATCTCGATATCGCGCATGGGATGCGAACGCGGGCGTCGAGTCTATCCGAAGCGCCTGGCCCATGCGAGACGCCTTGCCCCATCCCCCGCTGCCGGGATACCTTCCGGGGCCCCTCCTCCCCCACCCTCTCCTCCAGGAGTCCCTACACCGTGACCGCTGCTGCGGCCCGGCCCGACGGGCAGCGTGCATCCATCGACGCCTGGCTGGAGGCGCTACGGCGCCACCGAGCCCTGGGTAACGCCCTCGTGCATCATCGGGTGCTGCCCTCGCGCGCCCCGGACCTGGAGCCGGACCTTCCCGCCGGGTTCGACTCCGTGGCCCCCGTGCTGGCCTCGCGCGGGATCAGGGCCCTGTACCGCCACCAGGCGCGCGCCATCCGGCACCTGGAAGCGGGCCACAACGTGGTGCTGGCCACGCCCACGGCCAGCGGCAAGAGCCTGGTCTACAACCTGCCCGTCCTGCGCGCCGCCCTGGCCAACCCGGAGACCCGGGCCCTCTACCTCTTCCCGTTGAAGGCCCTGGAGCAGGACCAACGCAAGCAGCTCGAGCGCGATGTGGCCGCCCTGGGCGCGGAGCTGCGAGTGGAGGTCTACGACGGCGACACCCCTCCGGCCCGCCGCAAGCGGATCCGCGACGACCCGCCCTCGGTGCTGATCACCACGCCCGACATGCTCCACGCCGGAATCCTGCCTCACCACGGCGCCTGGCAGGCCTTCTTCCGCGGGCTGGCCACGGTGGTGGTGGACGAGCTCCACACCTACCGCGGCATCTTCGGATCCCACGTGGCGCAGGTGCTGCGCCGCCTGCAGCGCGTGGCCGCCCATCATGGCGCCGAGCCGCGCTGGATCGCGGCTTCGGCCACGGTGGCCAACCCGGGCGAGCTGGCCGGAGCGCTGCTGGGCCAGCCGGTGTCCGTCATCGGCAACGACGGAGCCCCGCGTACCCGGCGCCACGTAGCCCTGCTCAACCCGGAGGGTTCGCCCTATACGGCCGCCGCACGCCTGTTCCGGCTGTCGGTGGAGCTCGGCCTGCGCACGATCGCCTTCACCAAGGCCCGCAAGATCACCGAGCTGATGCACACCTGGATCGTCGAGGCGGCCCCCGAGCTACGCGATCGCATCAGCTCCTACCGCAGCGGCTTCCTGCCCGAGGAGCGCCGCGAAATCGAGGCACGGCTCTTCTCGGGAGAGCTGCTGGGCGTCATCTCGACCTCCGCCCTGGAAATGGGCATCGACGTCGGCGGCCTCGACGTCTGCATCCTGGTCGGGTACCCGGGCAGCCAGATGTCCACCTGGCAGCGCAGCGGCCGGGTGGGACGCACACGCGAGGCGGCCGTGGCGCTGGTGGCCCAGCCCGACGCCCTCGACCAATACCTGGTGGCCCACCCGGATGTCTTCTTCGACCGCCAGCTCGAGCACGCCGTCCTCGACCCCCACAACGAGGACGTCCTGGGGCCTCACCTGGCCTGCGCCGCGGCCGAGGTGCCGCTGCGCGCGCCCGAGCCCTGGCTCCAGGAGGAGGCCGTGACCCGCGCCGTCGCACGCCTGGAGGAGGAGGCCGCGCTGCTGCGCAGTGAGAGCGGCGACGCCTGGTTCGCCGCACGCCGGCGCCCTCATCGCGACGTGAACCTGCGTTCCATCGGCAGCGGCTACACGATCCAGCTCGAGTCCGACGGTGAGACCCGCCCCCGGGTCGTGGGCTCCATCGGCTCCGGCCGCGTCTTCGTGGAATGCCATCCCGGAGCCATCTACCTGCACCGCGGCCGCCAGTATCGGGTGACCCGCCTCGACACCGACGAGCTAACCGCCAGCGTGCGGCCCGTCGACGTCCCCTTCTACACCCGCGCGATCTCGGAGAAGGACACGGAGGTTCTGTCCCGAGACCGCACGCGTCCGGCCGGAAACGTCCGCCTCGTCACCGGCCGCGTGCGCGTCACCACCCACGTGACCGGCTTCGAGCGACGCCGCGTCCACGGCCAGGACCTGCTGGGCACCGAGCGCCTGGAGCTGCCCCCGACCACCTTCGAGACCTCGGGGCTCTGGCTCGAGATCCCCGACGAGGTCTGCAGCAGCGTCAAGGCCGCAGGAGGCCATCCCATGGGCGGACTCCACGCGGTCGAGCACGCGGCGCTCTCGCTCTTCCCCCTCTTCTCGCTGTGCGACCGCTTCGACGTGGGCGGCATCTCCTTCCGCACCCACCCCCAGCTCAAGCGCCCGGCGATCTTCTTCTACGACGGGCATGCGGGCGGAGTGGGCATCGCGTCCAGCCTCTTCGACCGGGCCGAGGCGCTGCTCGAGTCCACACTGCAACTGATCTCCGACTGCCCTTGCGAGGAGGGCTGTCCGGCATGCGTTCACTCGCCGCGTTGCGGAAGCGGCAACCGCCCCATCGACAAGTACGCCGCGCTCCACACCCTGCGCCTGCTGCTGGCCCACGAGCCGCTGACGGTTCCGGACCCCGGCCCCGAGCCGACCGCTTCGCCGTCGAGCGCCGACTCGGCCGACGCCCAGGCTCCGGACCCAAGGGCCGACGTCGTCTTCTTCGACCTGGAGACCCAACGCAGCGCCGCCGATGTGGGAGGCTGGCACAACGCCCACCTGATGCGGCTGGCGCTGGCCGTGGTCTGGGACTCGCGAACGGAGCGCTTCGAGACGTTCGGCGAGGCGGACGTGCAGCGCCTCCTCGAGCGCCTGGAACGCGCCGAGCTGGTGGTCGGCTTCAACAGCCGGCGCTTCGACTACCAGGTGCTGCGCGGCTACACGGACCGCGACCTGGGCGGGCTCGCGACCTTCGACGTCCTCGAGGCGATCCACTCCCGGTTGGGGTTCCGCCTCTCCCTGGGCCACCTGGCCGAGGAGACCCTGGGGGTTCCCAAGTCCGCCGACGGACTCCAGAGCCTCCAGTGGTGGAAGGAGGGGCGGATCGACGAGATCGAACGCTACTGCCGCCAGGACGTGGCCCTGCTGCGGGACCTCTTCCAGCACGCCGAGCGCGACGGCCACCTGCTCTTCCGCACCCGATCCGGCGAGCGCGTGCGCCTGCCGGCCGCCTGGGACCGGCGCGAGCTGGTCGAACGCGCCGCCGCGTCCGCCGGCCATGCAGCCGAGCTACCCTCCGCCCATGGCCGCGGCGCTAGTGGAGTGTGACGGATCCGGTGCGAAGCGTTCCGTCCAGAAGCTCGAAGTAGAGCAGGACGAGCACGTACTGCACGGGGCGCGGCAGGCCGCGGATGAAGTCGCGGCCGGCGTCTGCGTCGGGGAGTTCCAGGAGCTCCTGCAACGCGCCCTGGATGGCGTCCAGCTCGCAGTCCACGACGCTCCGCAGGTCCTCTGCACGCTGCTCGAAGGCCTCGGCGATCATGCCGCGGTCGAAGAGCAGGTGCGTGCCGCGGGCGCCCTGGCTCAAAAGCCGCTCCGTGTCCATACGGGCCCTATCGACCAGACGGCGTGCCCGGTTGACCCCGGAGCAGCTGACCCCGGAGATCGCGCGTGAACTGGCAACGGGTGCGCAGCTGGTTTCCGGTCACGCGTGAACTCGCCTACATGAACCACGCCGGCGTGGCGCCCATCTCGACCCGCGTAGAGGAGGCTCTGCGACGCTACGCCGAAGAGGCTTCGCGACACGGCGCGTTCCGCTACGACGCCGTCTACGACGCCGAGATCGAGCGCACCCGGGCCCGCATCGCGACCCTCCTGGGAGCCAGCCCCGACGAGGTGGCCTTCGTCAAAAACACGACCGAGGGCCTGGGCATCGTGGCCGAGGGGCTCGCCTGGCGGCCCGGCGACCAGGTCATCACCTGCGACCTGGAGTACCCGTCCAACGTGTACCCGTGGCGCGAGCTGGGCCGTTTCGGAGTCGAGACGGTCCTGCTGCGGGGCAGCGACGGGCGCCTGCCGCTGGAGCGTGTGGAAGAGGCGCTGCGCAGCCCGCGGGCACGGCTCCTGACCCTGTCCTCCGTGGAGTTCGGATCCGGCGCCCGCAATGACCTGGAGACGCTGGGCGACCTGTGCCGCGAACGCGGTGTGCTCTTCTGCGTGGACGCCATCCAGAGCCTCGGCTGCCTCCCGCTGCAGCCCGAGCCCTGGGGCATCGACTTCCTGGCCGCCGACGGCCACAAGTGGCTTCTCTCCGTGGAGGGCTGCGGGATCTTCTACTGCAGCCGCCGGCTGCTCGATCAGGTGCGCCCGCGCACCATCGGCTGGCGCAGCGTGGCCGACAACCGGGACTTCGACCACTACCAGACCGAGCTTCAAGCCACGGCGGTCCGCTTCGAAGAGGGGACCCCCAACACCGCCGGCATCTTCGCCCTGGGAGCGGCCGTGGATCTGTTGCTGGAGGTCGGCATCGACGCCATCGCCGGGCGCGTCCTCGCGCTGACGGATCGCCTGTGCGAGGGCCTGCCCGCGCGCCGCGCGCGGCTGCTCTCGCCGCGGACCCCGACCGAGGCCTCGGGCATCGTGTCGTTCGTCGTCGAGGGCGAGCCTCCGCCCCAGACCTCGGCGCGCCTGCGGCAGGCCGGCATCTTCACCGTGGTCCGCCGGGGCGCCGTGCGCGCATCGCCCCACTTCTACAACGACGAAGCCGAGATCGACGCCCTGCTGGAGGCGCTCTAGGAGCCCGACGCCGGCGTCACCTCATCGACGTCGTAGCGCCCGTGCCACTTGCCCTGCTGCGGGATCTCGAACTCGCCCAGGGGCTTCGTCTTGCGGCCCACCAGCCAGATCAGGGCGTCCGGCGCCTCGCCCGGGCTCTCCAGGGGCGAGCCGTCCTTGGCGCAGTAGCGGTGGTAGAGGATCTCGAAGCCGTTGATGCGCAGCGCGCCCACCAGACCCTCGGGATTGAAGGTGTGGAGGCCGTGGCCCAGGAAGCCGTTCACGGGCGTGTGGAGGAAGTAGGTCCCTCCGGTCCGCACCATGCGCAGGCAGTTCTCGAGACACTGGCGCGTATCGAAGACGTGCTCCAGGCAGCCGATGTCGATCAGCGTCCCGTAACGCTCGTGCTCGGCCTCGGGGACCGGCTGGTTCATGTCGTAGCGAAGCTGCGCTCGCGCATCGAAGTAGTCCAGATGCGTGACGTCCGTCAGCCCGCGGTTGCGCAGGTACACGTCGAGGTTCTCGACATCGAGGTCGGGCGAGAACTGTGGGAGCGGCGGAGCCTTCTGGACGACGACGATGCGATCCGGCGGCAGACCCAGGAGCCCACGCAGCCGCCGCACGACGACGCGGTAGATGCGCTCGGGCCCGGAGCGCGGCTTGCGCGGCTTGCGCAGCTTGTCCTTCTTCCGCTTGAGCTTCATGTCCTGGAAGCCGAAGCACAGGACCGGCTCCGCGAAGAAATCCGGAAGCGCGAACACTTCGTCGAAGAGCGCGCCGTGTTTGTGGAGGAGGATCGCCATCGGCGGCCACGCTACCCGCGCGCGCAGAGAGGGTCAACCGGACGCGGTCGCGCCGGGCCGTCTCAGTCGATCGTGTTGCCCTTCTCGATGGAGAAGCGGCCGCGGCGCCCGCCGTCGCGCAGGCGGATGTAGTGATCGCCCTCGCGGATGATGACGTCGCACTTGGTCTTGTCCTTGCCTCCCGGCCGGAAGCAGTGCCGGCCCAGGGGGTCCACGAACCAGGCGCCGCCGTGCCGGAAGCCGCCCGACTCCTCCATGAGGTACTTGCCGTTGCTGAGGTAGAAGGCCTTGTAGCGGCGGCCTGTCTCCACGCCCTGTTTCATCACCACCGCGAGCTCGGTGTTTGCGGTGAACAGCGTCTCGACCTCGGGCGCGGACAGGGATTCCCCGGTGGCCTCCTCGGGATCGGCGTCCTGAGCGGCGACGCCCCCGGAGACCAGGCCCAGCAGCGCCATCAGCAACAATGAGAATACGAACTTCGGCATACCTTCTCCCCCCGAGATGGTCGGTCAGGAAAGGTAGCAATACGGCCACGACGGCCATGAAGCTGCGCTGAAGCCGCCGGGGCAAGGCGCCCCCCGGGGAAGACCCACGGGGCGATCGCCGCAGGCTACCCTCCCCGGCCGTGTTGCTTCGCCTTCAAGACGTGGGACGGACCCTGCCCGTACGGCGCCTCTTCGGGGGCGTGAACCTGGAGGTGCGCGCGGGGGACCGCATCGGGCTCGTCGGCCCCAACGGCGCCGGAAAGACCACGCTGCTGCGGATCGCGGCCGGCCTGGACGCGGCCGACGAGGGCCAGGTCAGCCAGCCGCGCGGCTCCCGCGTGGGCCTCTTGCGCCAGGAGATCGACCCCAGCGGCGAGCACAGCGTGCGCGAGGAAGCCTCCGTGGCCCTGGCTCACCTGGACGCGCTGCAAGCGGAGCTCCGCTCCCTGGAGGCGGAGATGGAGCGCGGCGGCCGGGCCGGCGAATCGCCCTCGGACGAGCTGGCTTCGCGCTACGACCGCGCCCACGCCGCCTTCGAGCTGGGCGGCGGCTTCGAACGCGGCGCGCGGGTCAACCGCGTGCTGGCCGGGTTGGGCTTCGACGAGGCGGATCGCGACCGTCCCCTGCGCACCTTCAGCGGCGGTTGGCTGATGCGCGTAGAGCTGGCCAAGCTGCTCCTGGCCCAGCCCGACGTCCTGCTCCTGGACGAACCGACCAACCACCTCGACCTGCCCTCCATCGAGTGGTTCGAAGAGACCCTGCGCGAGTTCCGCGGCGGCGTCGTCGCGATCTCCCACGACCGAACCTTCTTGCGCGGGTTCGCCACACGGGTGGCAGAGCTGTCCCACGGCCGTGTCGATGTCTACGAGATGGGCTGGGATCGCTACCAGCGCGAGCGCGCGCTGCGACGCGAACAGCTGCTGGCCTCCAAGAAGAACCAGGACCAGCACATCGCCCAGACCGAGCGTTTCATCGAGCGCTTTCGCTACAAGGCCAAGAAGGCGCGCCAGGTGCAGAGCCGCGTCAAGGCGCTGGAGAAGCTGGAGCGCATCGAGATCGAGCCCGACCGCACGGCGCGCATGCGCCTGCGGATCGCGCCCGCGGCGCGCGCGGGCGAGGTGGTCATGCGCCTATCCGATCTCCACAAGCGCTACGCGGAGACCGTGGTCTACCGGGGCGTCGACCTGGAGATCCGGCGCGGCGACCGCGTAGCGATGGTCGGTCCCAACGGAGCAGGCAAGTCCACCCTGTTGCGCATCGTGGCCGGCGTCCTGGAGCCCGATGCCGGCGAGCGGCGCCCCGGCCACAACGTGGGGATCGCCTTCTACGCCCAGCATCAGCTCGAGGTCCTGAACCCGGACCGGACCGTGCTGGAGGAGCTGGCGGCCGTGGCCCACACCGACGACGTGCCCCGCCTGCGAGGGCACCTGGGCGCCTTCCTCTTCTCCGGCGACGACGTGGAGAAGAAGGTGTCGGTCCTATCCGGCGGCGAGAAAGCCCGCCTGGCGCTGGCGCGCCTGCTGCTGCGGCCCGCCAACTTCCTGGTGCTGGACGAGCCGACCAACCACCTGGACGTGGACGCGTGTGAAGTGCTGGAGCGCGCCCTCTCGGACTACGACGGCACCCTCGCCGTGATCTCCCACGACCGCGCCTTCATCGACGCGCTGGCGACGCGGGTGGTGGAGGTGCGGGCCGGCGCGCTGCGCGAGTTCCCGGGCAACTACAGCCAGTACCTCCAAGCCCAGGCCGTCGGATCGGCGCCGGAACCGGGGCCGCGCGCCGTGTCGGGCCACGGTGAGCCCAGCGCAGCAGCGGCGCCCGCGCCCCGGGAAAAACGCGCGCGCATGGAGGAACGGCGCCAGACGCGCGACCGCCAGCGAGCTCGCACGCGCGCCGAGCGGCGCCTGGCGGCCGTCGAGGCCGAGATCCTGGAGGGGGAGACGGCGTTCGAGAAGTTGGGCTGGCAGCTCGGAGACCCGGAGGTGGCTCGCGACGCCGACGCCGCACGCCGCGTCGCCGCCGAGCGCGACGCCGCACGCGAGCGCGTGGACACCCTCTACAAGGAATGGGAGCGACTGGCCGCCGAGCTGGCGAGCCTGGACGCCGCGGACGGCCATGAGAGTGAGTGAGCCGCGGCCTCGGGACCCGGTCGTCACCGCCGCCGCCGACGAGGCCTACGCGCTGCCGCTGGCGGTGGTGATGGGCTCCGCACTGGATCACCTGGACCCCGCACGGCGGCTGCGGATCCACGTCCTGGACGCGGGCTTGGAGCCCACTACGCGCGCGCGCCTCGAGGCCGCCTGGCGCAGCCGCGGCGCGTCGGTGGCGTGGATCGAGCCCGACATC
>Ga0255054_10002549_pt1 | contig 10369 bp, 9 predicted proteins | sample JV7_2_23_MG_FD_188634 | JGI IMG/M metagenome (GOLD analysis project Ga0255054, IMG submission 188634) | Seawater microbial communities from Jervis Inlet, British Columbia, Canada - JV7_2_23 | ecosystem: Environmental > Aquatic > Marine > Inlet | place: Canada: British Columbia | collected... | reverse complement strand
GCTACCACCGGGACAGGGTGCCTCGCTGGCCGAACTCCACGGCGCGGTCGCCGTATCGGCCCTCGAGCGCACCGGGCTTCGGGAGCTGCTCCAGCGGGCGGAAGAGGAACTCTGGCGAGAGGAGGACGGCGGAGTGCGGGGCCAGCTCGTGGAACCGCTGGCCGCGGATAGGAGATGGAAATGACACTGCGGGCGAAGATTACCGGAACGGGCATGTATGTCCCCGAGCGGGTGGTCACCAACAAGGATCTCGAGGAGCTCATGGACACCAGCGACGAGTGGATCCGCCAGCGCTCGGGTGTCGAGGAGCGGCACTGGATCAGAGAAGGCCAGGGACCGGTGGATCTCGCCGAACAGGCCGCGCGCAGGGCGCTGGGCGATGCCGCGCTGGAAGCCGACGAACTCGACTGCATCATCCTGGCGACGCTCTCCTCTCAGGCAGAGTTCCCCGGAACCTCCTTCTTCCTCCAGGAGCGCCTCGGCGGAGAGATGCCCTGCTTCGACCTGCGCGCCCAGTGCAGCGGCTTCCTGTTCTCGCTCAGCGTGGCCCGGAGCTATGTGGTCTCCAGACAGTTCAAGCGGATCCTGGTGGTGGGCTGCGAGGTCCACTCCACGGGGATCGACATCAGCACCGACGGGCGAGACGTCTCGGTGCTCTTCGGGGACGGGGCCGGGGCGGTGATCGTCGAGGCGAACGACGATCCCGAGGACAGGAGCGGGATCCTCGAGGTGCGGCTCCACGCCCAGGGCCAATTCGCCAGGAAGCTGTGGGTCGAGTTTCCCAGCTCGGGTCACTACCCCATGCGCGTGACACACGAGAACCTGGATCAGAAGCGGCACTTCCCGAGGATGGATGGGAGGTTCGTCTTCAAGAACGCGGTCAAGCGGATGCCCGAGGTCCTGCTCGAGGCCCTCGACGCCGCCGGCATCAAGAAGGAAGACGTGGATCTGTTCTTCTTCCACCAGGCGAATCTGCGCATCAACGAGTTCGTGGCCAACTCCCTGGAGATCCCGCCCGAAAAGGTGCCGAGCAACATCCAGCGCTACGGGAACTGCTCGGCCGCTTCGATCCCCATGCTGCTCGCCGAGGCGAAGCAGCAGGGCGCGCTCACCCCCGGGACCATCGCATCCATGACGGGCTTCGGATCCGGCTTCACCTGGGCCAGCGCCGCGGTGCGCTGGTAGCATGCCGCAGCGCGTTGCCAGACTCCCCCTCTAGCGCGCCGCGTCAGCAGTAACTACCCGAAAACAATAGATAAAGTCGAATTTTTCGGGTTCTCTTGACGCGCTAACGCAATGTGTTAAGGTGGGATCGCTCCATGTCTCCCAACTGCGAGACACCCCGTTTGACAGGTGATACAGGTACCCAAGGAGAGATTTGCCATGGCCGAGGCCAACTTCATTGAGGAAGGCATCGATCGCATCGAGAATGCCTTCAGGTCGATCGAGAAGGATTTCAAAAGGCTCCAGAAGCGCGCGGACAGGCGCCGCAGGCAATTCGAGCGGCAAGCGGAGAAGCGGGTCAAGCAGCTTCAGAGCGATTTCCGCAACAACCGGGTCGTGAAGCGCGCCGAGGATCTTCGCGGCGACGCCGTGAAGAACATCGAGGATCAGGTCGACACCCTGCTCGCCAACCTGCGCATCGCCTCCCACGCGGAGGTCCACAAGCTCGAGCGCAGGGTCGCGCAGCTCAACAAGAAGGTCCGCGAGCTCGAGAAGCAGAGCAAGCCGAAAGCTGCGTAGCGTCGCAGCTTCGTCGTCTCGAGGCCGCTGCAAAGGAAAGGCCCGGCAGGTCCCCCCTGCCGGGCCTTTCTCATGCGTGCGCCCTCGCTACCTTTCGAAGTTCGAACGGAGGATGCTGTGGCCGACTTCAGCGGCGTCGATTTCCTGCGCCTGGACGATCTCCTCTCCGACGAGGAGCGGATGGCGCGAGACACGGTCCGGGAGTTCGTCTCCAAGGAGTTCCTTCCCGTGATCCAGGAGCACATCCGCAAGGACGGCTCCTTCCCCATGGAGCTGGTGCCGCGCATGGGCGAGCTCGGTCTCTTCGGCACCAACCTGCGGGGCTACGGCTGCGCCGGAATGAACAACGTCGCCTACGGCCTGGCCATGCAGGAGCTCGAGCGAGGGGATTCGGGCCTGCGCTCCTTCGCCTCGGTCCAGGGCTCCCTGGTCATGTACCCGCTCCACACCTACGGCTCCGACGCCCAGAAGGACCGTTGGCTGCCCGCCCTGGCTGCCGGTGAGGCGGTGGGCTGCTTCGGCCTGACCGAACCCGATTTTGGCAGCTTCGCCCAGGGCATGCGCACCAAGGCCGAGCGGCACGGTGGAAGCTGGCTGCTGAACGGCACCAAGCGCTGGATCACCAACGGCTCCATCGCCGACGTCTCACTGGTATGGGCCCGGACCGAGGAGGGGATCCGCGGCTTTCTGGTCGAGAAGGGCACGAAGGGCTTCGAGACCCCGGACATCAAGGGGAAGTTCTCCCTGCGAGGATCCGTCACCTCCGAGCTCTACCTCCAGGACGTGGAGGTCCCCGACGAGAACCGCCTGGCCAAGGCGGAGGGAATGAAGGCCCCCCTCTCCTGCCTCACCCAGGCCCGCTACGGCATCTCCTGGGGAGCGATCGGCGCCGCCATGGCCTGCTACGAGGAGGTCGTCGACTACACCAAGGAGCGGATGGTACAGGACGGCTGGCTGGCGGGGAAGCAGCTCACCCAGGAGAAGCTGGTGATGATGCTGACGGAAATCACCAAGGCCCAGCTCCTCTCGCTGCGGGTGGGGCGACTCAAGGACGAGGGCAAGCTCCATCACACGATGGTGTCGATGGCAAAGCGAAACAACGTGAACGCCGCCCTGGAGATCGCCAGGAGCGCCCGGGACCTGCTCGGCGCGAACGGCATCGTGGACGACTACCAGTCCATGCGGCACATGGTGAACCTGGAGACGGTTCGAACCTACGAGGGTACCCACGACATCCACACCCTCATCCTCGGCGAGCACATCACCGGGATGCGTGCGCTCTAGGACCGGGGACGTTGTTGAACGTTCAACTTTTCGACCCCGTCGAAAAGTTGAACGTTCAACAACGTCCCCGTCTAGCCCCGGCGGGCGAGTTCGATCGCGTCGTGGGCGCTTCCGTGGCATTGCTGCAGGAGCTGCTTGGCGCGCGCCGCGTCGACCTCGCCGAGCGACATCACGATCCGGATGGCACGGCTCTCGAGCTTTCGCGATGCCGGATGCAGGTTCGTCATCAGGTTGCCCTCCACCCGGCCGAGCCGGACCATGACCGCGGTCGAGAGCAGGTGAAGCACCATCTTCTGGGCGAGACCGCCCTTCATCCGCGTCGAGCCGGCGATGACTTCGGGGCCCACCACCAGAGCGATGGCGATCTCCGCGGCCGCGGCCAGCGGGGAGTGCGGGTCGCAGGTGATGGCGATGCGGCGGGCGCCTATCTCCTCCGCCTCCGCGAGGGCTCCGATCGCGAAGGGCGTGTGTCCGCTGGCGGAGAGTGCGACGACTACATCGCCCGGCATCAGCTCTCGTTTCCTGAGAGCGGCGCGAGCGTCCTCCGCGACGTCCTCGGCGCCCTCGACGGCCCGCACCAGCGCGCCGTCGCCGCCCGCCATGATCCCCACCACCCTCTCCGGGGGATAGCCGTAGGTGGGCGGGATCTCCGCGGCGTCGAGCACCCCGATGCGGCCGCTCGTCCCAGCGCCCACGTTGAACCAGCACCCGCCCCCCTCGAGCGCGAGGACGAGGACGTCGACGGCGCGCTCCACCTGCGAGAGGACCCGGCCCACCGCCTCCACGGCGCGGTGATCCTCGGCGTGTATGGCGTCGAGAATCTCTCTGACGCTGCGCCGATCCAGGTCACGCGTGGACTCCAGGATCGCCTCGGTGAGCAGCTCGTCGGTCATTGCGAATCCTCTTCGGCAAGACCGTCCATGGAGCTGAACGAGGCGAAGGCCACTAAACTAGAATGGGGCCGTGCCGTTCAGCGTCTCGCAGAAGACCCTCGATCGTCTGGAGTGGCCGGAGGTCGTCGAGCGGCTGCGGCGCCACGCCCGTACGCCGCGGGGTCGAATCCGCTGCGAGGCCGACGACTCTCTTTTCGAAGAGGATCTCGCGGAGGCTCGCGCGCGCCTCGCCGAGACCAGCGAAGCCCGGGCGATCCTGGACGCGGGCAACCTCCCTCCCCTAGACGGGGTGCGCGACCAGGCTCGCGTGCTGAACCGTCTGCGAAAGGGGGGGATGCTCACCGGCGAGGAGCTGTTGGGGCTTCGCTCGACTCTCGGCGCGATCCACGAGACCTCGCGCTTCCTGCTCGGCCGGGTGGAGGAGGCACCGCTCCTCGCCGAATGGGCCGACCGCCTGCTGGATCATTCTGACCTGGAGGCGGAGATCGACGCCGCACTCGAAGCGGATGGCGAGGTGCGCGACTCGGCCTCGGAGGACCTGGCTGCCGCGCGGCGAGAGTCGCGACAGATCGCCGGCGACGTGCAGCGCCGGATCGCCAGCTGTCTGCAGGACCCGGAGATCGTTGAGGCGCTCTCGGATTCGTTCTTCACCATTCGCAACGACCGCTACGTACTGCCCGTTCGCGCCGATGCCCGGGGGCGCGTCTCCGGCATCGTGCACGACGCCTCCTCCACGGGAACGACCCTCTTCGTGGAACCTCAGGCGGTGGTCGATCTCAACAATCGGCTCAAGCAAGCCGAACTCACCATCGAGCGGGAGACGCGGCGGGTGTTGCGCGCGCTCACGAAGCGGGCAGCCGAAGCCCGTGAGACGATCGAGTCGAACCTGGAGATGCTCGAGATCATCGATCTCGCCTTTGCCCGGGGCGAGTTGTCCAGGGAGATGGAGGCGGTGAAGCCCGAGCTCACGGAAGACGGCGTGTACCGACTGCACCAGCTCCGGCATGCTCTCCTTCCCCTCGCGGAAGCGGTTCCCAACGACCTGCACCTGGGTGAGACCTTCACGGTGCTGGTGCTCTCGGGTCCCAACGCCGGCGGCAAGACCGTGACGATGAAAGCGCTGGCTCTGGCGGCGCTCTTCGCGCGAGCCGGTCTGCACGTGCCGGCTGCCACGGGTGCGAAGGTGGATGCGGCGGAGACGATTCTCGCCGACATCGGGGACGAACAAGACATCCGTGAGAGTCTCTCGACCTTCTCCGCCCACATGGCGAACCTCTCCTCCATCGTGGAGTCGGCCAGCGAGCGGAGTCTCATCGCGATCGACGAGGTGGGCGTGGGAACCGATCCCGCCGAGGGAGCAGCCCTGGGCCAGGCGGTGCTGGAGGCGCTGGCCGACGCAAAGGCGCGGGTGGTCGCGACCACCCACTACAACCTGCTCAAGGAGATGGCGGCGGTGGACTCGCGCTTCGCCAACGCCAGCGTGGAGTTCGATTCGGAGACCCTGGCGCCGACCTATCGCTTGACCATGGGGACCCCGGGGCCCTCCTCGGCGACGGCGGTCGCCGCGCGCATGGGAATGCGCCCCGCCATCCTCGAGCGAGCCAACACCCTGCTGGAGCGCGAGGACCGCCGTCTGGACCGCATGCTCGCGGAGCTCGCCGCGAGCCGGCTGATGCTCGACCGCGAGCGGACCGAGGCCACGCACCTGCGGGAGGAGAGTGAGACGGCGCGAAACGAGTACAGGGGCAAGCTCGAGCGGCTGCAGGCCCGCCGAGACAAGCTCTTCGAAGAGATGCGGGCAGACCTGGAGCGGAGCTTCCGGGACGCCCACGCCCAGGTGGCCGGCGTGATCCGCGACCTGCAGCGGGGGGGCCGCGCCCAGGACGCAGCCCATGCGCGCGAGCGCTTGATCGCCCTGAAGGAGAAGGCTCGCGTGGTCGAAGCCGAGGCGCGCGGCGAAGAGGAGGAGCCGGAGCCCTCCACGCGTGTCGACTGGACGCGAGCCAGGCCCGGCGACCCGGTACTGGTACCCGGCGGCCGGCGAGGCACGCTCCGCTCGTTGCCGGATCGCCGAGGAAGGGTCAGCGTCCAGATCGGCAACGCGAAGCTCGAACTCCCCGCGGATCAGATCGCAGCTTCGTCGGGTGAAGTGAAGAAGAGACACGAGCCGCGCGTGGCGGTGCAGACCGTTCCGCGCAACGCGACGGGCGGCGCCACGCGCTGCGATCTTCGCGGCCTACGGGTGGACGAGGCGCTGGATCGGGTCGCCTCGGCCCTGGACGACGCCGCGACCTCGGGCGCGGATCGCCTGGTGATCGTGCACGGCCTCGGAACCGGCGCCCTTCGCAAGGCGATCCACCAGCACCTGCGCGATTCCCCCTACGTGGCGCGCTTCGAAGCGGCGGATCCGAGGCAGGGGGGCGACGGCGTCACACTGGCGCTCCTCGAAGACTGAGCAGCGAAGGGCGGGGACGTTTCTTGTGTTCTTGCGAATGGGGACGTTGTTGAACGTTCAACAACGTCCCCATTCGCAAGAACACAAGAAACGTCCCCGCTCACGCGATTCCGAGGTCGCGCACGATCTGGTCTGCGGCACGGATACCAGAAGTCACCGCCCCTTCGAGACACGGGTCCACCAGGTAGTCCCCAGCGAAGTAGAGCCGCCGGCCCCCGGCGCGAAGGTCCCGCTGAACGCCGCGAAAACGCGCGATCTCCCGATATCGACCCACGTCGAAGCGCGGAAAGGCTTCGCGATGGCGCCGCACGGTGGCGAAGGAGACCGCCGAGCTGCTCCCGGGATGGAGCCGCTGGAGCAGGCCGACGAGATCCTTCTCGACGATCTCGTCCGGCGCCTCCAGGTGCGCTCGGCTCCACCGGTCGTTCGCGATCACGACGGCGACGCCCTTGCCCTCGGGCGCAGGCGCCCTCCGACCACCCGGCTCGATGGCGACCATCGCCGCCGGCCATCCCTCGATCGCCGGAACGCGAGTCCGGGTGGCGTGATACACCAGGGGTCGATCCAGCGCTGCCGCCATCACGATCGCCGTGACGTAACCGACCCGGGCCAGGAAGTCGCGCTCGGCGGTCCGCAGCAGGGCACCCGCGATGCGCCGCGCGACCGGTGCTCGCGTTGCCAGTACGACGGCGTCGGCGTCGATGCGCCGCTCCCCATCCGGCTCCGCGATGTGAAGGGTGATGCGCTCTCCCACCGACTCGAGCGCTTGGACAGTGACACCGAGACGCGTCGAATCTCCGGGCGCCAGCGCGTGCGCCAGATCCGCCAGACCCGAGCGCAGGGTTCCAACCGATGCGTAGCGGCGAGCGACGTAGCGGAGCAGGAAGAGGACGCGACTCGTCGAGTCCGGGTCGGAGAGGGAGGGGTCGGCGGAGAAGGGTGCTATCCAGCCGTCCAGCACGCTGCGGCCGAAGTAGAGGCGGGTGAAGTCCGTGATGCTGCGATCGTCGAGGCGTGCGGCGCACTCGGGTCGGCGCGGATCGAGAATGCCGCGGAAGCGGCGCAGGATCCGCGCCAGGCGCCTCAAGCGGAGGGCCTCGTGAAGGCGAACGCCCGGGAGACGCGCTACGCCCAGCAGGCCCACGGGATCGATGGGAACGCTCTGCCCGCCGTGGACCTGGGCGAGGCTAAACGGCCGCAGGGGAAGGAACTGCTCCTCGAGGCCCGCGGAGGCGATCAAGCCCAGCAGATTGCGGTCCGTGGCACACACCTGGTGTGCGCCGGCATCGAAGCAGAAGCCCTCCCGCCGGTCGCTGGTCGCCCTGCCTCCGACGCGGTCGGAGCGCTCCAGCACCGTGACCTGGCATCCCCGCTCGCGCAGCCTCCGGGCGGCGGCCAGTCCGGCGATTCCTGCGCCAATCACGACGATCTGGTGACTAGCCTGCATCTCTCACCAGCTCGCTACTGCGGCCGCCGATCGCACCGCATCTTCGCGACCTTCTCCCTCCGGCCGCCTCGACGTACTGCCCAGTACGCCTTCGGCCCCCTCCGGTCCGAGGGCCGCGAATCTGCGGCACTCTCGGCGCCCTCGCTACGCGACCCGGTGAGAGATGCAGGCTAACCATGGTCTCCTCGAGCCCCGGGCCTGCGCTCGCGGCGTGGGGCTCGCCGGGCAGGATATCGCAGGAAGGGTGAACCCCGGCTGTGGCCGGTGCGTACTAAGGGCGAAGAGAAGGCGAGACGGAACCATCCGGTGCGGTACCGTGCGCCGCAGTGAGTTCGGATGAAGAGCTGATGGTACGGGTGAAGGCGGGAGACGAAGTGGCGCTGGCCACGCTGATGGACCGGTACAAGGGCCCCCTCTACGGCTTCCTCAACCGAAGGGTGGGAGATACGGCGGCGGACGACCTCTTCCAGGAGTCCTGGCTGCGGGTGGTGCGCGCCCGCGACCGCTTCGACCCGCGGCGGCGCTTCTCCACCTGGGTCTTCCAGATCGCCAACAACCTCTGTCGGGACCGAGGACGCCGCCGGGCCGTGGAGGCTCGCCACCTGGAGAGCCTGGCGCAGAGCCAGCCCAGCGGGCCGGAGCAGATCGCGCCGCCTCCCGTCGAGCTCCGGCTCGACATGCGCCGGCGCCTCGACGCGCTCCCCGAACGACTGCGAGAGGTCCTGGTGCTGCGCTACTACCAGCAGCTCCCGGAGCGGAACATCGCGGAGATCCTGGCGATCCCGCGCGGAACGGTGAAGAGCCGACTGCACGCGGCGGTGAAGGCGCTGCGTGCCCAGGAAGGGGACGATGGAACCGATTGACAGGGAACTCGCGCGACTGGCGCCTTGCCTCGATTCCCTGCAGGCGCCGCAGCCCGCGGAGGACCTCGTCAGCCGCACGCTCCAGCTGGCGTCGTCAGAGCTTCGCGCGGGGACGCAGGCCGCCCTGCAGCAGCAGGGCCACACCTTCGTGCCGACCGGCTTCAAGCGGGAGCTGGCCCGACTGCTGGGGGCGAGCGCGCTCTCCCTTCCGCTCTTCCTGCTCTGGAACCTGGCGATCCTCTCGCTGGGCCGGGAGATCCTGGCCACCTGGCTCCCCCCCTCTTTCACCTGGAGCCTGGCCGGCGCCTACGTGCTCGGTGCGATCGGATGGCTGGCCCTGGTCGTGGGAACCCTTCCAGTACTGGCTCACAAACGGGCGCTGCTGCGCCAGGACCGGGGCGTGACATGAACGAAACCAAGCTCTGCCCCTACTGCGCCGAGGAAGTTCGCGCCCAGGCCATCAAGTGCCGGTATTGCGGCTCCCGGCTGGATGATCGGCGTGCCGCTGCCGAGTGGTATCGCACCGCCAGCGACCGCATGATCGCCGGTGTCTGCGGCGGTCTGGCCGTACAATTCGGGGTGCCCACCGCCGTGGTGCGGCTGGCTTTCGTGCTGATGACCCTCTTCTCGTACGGCGTCGGGCTCATCATCTACGTCGTTCTCTGGGTGGTCATGCCCCTCGACGAGTGGGTCGAAGAATAAGTGGGGACGTTGTTGAACGTTCAACAACGTCCCCGCACCAGCTTGTGCAACAGCCTCTCGAGGCCTTCGACCACTTCGTACAGAGTCTCGAAAGGCTCATAGCCAACGCCCTGGCGGGCGAGCTCCTCCGCCAGTGTGTCCTTGGCGAAGACCACGTCGGCGGCGTGGCAAGCGCAGAGGTCCGAGACTCGACCGTTGCCGACGTGGACCACCACCGCACCGTGATGGGCGCTGCGGAATTCGCGGATGCGACCTCTCTTGCAGGTCCCCGTGCCGCACTGGCAATCCGGGTCCGGGTGGCCCGGCGCGATGCGCCAGGCGCCGTTCTCGTACCAGAGCCGGTTGGCATCGTAGGCGAAGCGCACGCCGTGGAGCTCCTGGAGACGATCCAGGTTGCGATCGAAGCCGTCGGAGAGGATCCGGAAGGGGATCGCATTCTCCTCGCACCATGCGACCAGGCGGTGGGCGCCGGGATCGGGCTCGACCGTCCGAAGGAAGGCGTCGAGCTTCTCCTCGGAGAGCGGCAGGCCGTCGAGGAGCTCCATGTTGTACGACCAGGCGGTGAAGTCGCCGCTGCCAAGACGTTCCCAGAGTGCGTCCCGGCGCTCACCGGCGTAACGCCTCGCCAGTGTCGCGCCTACGTCCTGGACGGCGAAGGTCCCGTCGTAGTCACAGAATACGGCGAGGAGCGGGTTTCGGTGCACCCGCAGCAGCGCGCTCTCGTGGGCGGCGAGGTCGAAGCGCGGGCGGCCTTCCTCCCCTCCCGGCCGGGGTTCGCGGGTACCGAGCAGTGACAGCGGCGGAAGTCCCGTCGGCGGCAGGCCCATGGAGGCGAGATCGAGCCCCAGCGCGCGGGGATCATCCGAAGCGTTCACCCGCGCGATGATCGCCCCCGAGGCGGTGTAGCCCGCGACCCCCGCGGCGAACTCATCACCGAGAAGGTCGATGGACCGCCCGGTGCCCCGGGCTCCCCCCGAGTCCA
>Ga0255054_10002548_pt1 | contig 10369 bp, 5 predicted proteins | sample JV7_2_23_MG_FD_188634 | JGI IMG/M metagenome (GOLD analysis project Ga0255054, IMG submission 188634) | Seawater microbial communities from Jervis Inlet, British Columbia, Canada - JV7_2_23 | ecosystem: Environmental > Aquatic > Marine > Inlet | place: Canada: British Columbia | collected... | reverse complement strand
CCCGCACCGATGACGATGGCGTCGGAGATGCTCATGCGCGGTCACGATGCATCGGCAAGCGCCGGAATTGTCTTTTTCAGTGCCAGGTACATGTAGAGATAAACCAGCATAGCGATGATCGAAGCCGCACCGCACAACATGAAGATACCGTTGTAGCCGAACCCAAATGCCAGGGTCGACGCCGCCAGGTTGGGGCCGAGAAAGTTCCCAAGCCCCTGGGCGGCCGGAATCAGGGCCGGGAATCGGCCCGAGCGATCGACATTGGCAATCGTTGCCGCCTGGTAGATATCGACAAAAATCCAGCAGAAATTGAACATGAACATGCTGATCGCCACATTGACGTTATTGATGCCCGTTATGAGCATTACGACAATGACTGCCTGGAATATGAGCGTCACCAACAGTGGGCGCGACAGCCCGAATCGATTGCTGAGTAGCACGGCGAACAGGCAGCCGATGACCGAGAACACGGAAGATATCCAGAGCACGCTGGCGACCCAGTCCGGTGATGCATCGGATACCGATGCGGCCAGCTCGATGTATGTCCAGTACGCACCTATGTTGACATAGGTAAAGACGATTGCCGCCAGAACTACCCAGGGAACGTAGGCTGGAACATGTTGGTGTTCGAGGTGATGGTCGCCGTCGAGCTCCTCGACATCGACTTCGACATCGAGACTCTTCTCGACCGGTCGCCGAGGTAGCCACGAGATGAAGATCAATCCGACCACGAAGGCGGCGGCCAGCGCCAGGTAGATACCGTTCATGGACAGGTACGGCAGGAACTTCAGTTCCGCACCCTGCGAACCTGCGAAAGCGAACAGTTCGATGCCGAATGCGAAGGCGGGTCTCGAGTGCCCCGCGATCGTCGCAACGGCAACACCCGTGTAGATACCAGCGCCAAAGCCGGCGACCAGTCGCAGCCACAATGTGGCCTCATAACTCTGGTAATAGATACAAAGGACGGTCGCGCCAATGGCGATGGCGGCAGCCGCTACCGTCATATGGCGGCGATCGACCTTGGCAACGAACAGCGCCGAAACGACGGCGCCAATCGCGAGTCCGGCAAGGTCGGCTCCCGCTATGCGGCCCACTTCGATTTCCGTATAGCCCAGGTGATTGACCCAGGCTGTGGAGATAACGGGCAGGCCGACCATGACGGCGTAGCCGACCAGCGCCATGTAGATGCCGATCGTTAGTGACCGCCAGTCGTCAAAGATGGTCTTGTGGTGCACCAATCCGCTGTGGTCTGCGGCCATACGGTCTTTTCCCTTGTCGTTTTGCTTGCTCTGGACCCGCTTGTTCGTCAGGTGAGCTTAGCGGATTGTGCCCGGCATTCCCCCGGTGGGCTTATTGTTGTTGACCAAGTACACCGTGTCACCTGGACGGATGTCAATTTTGCCTGTTTGTTGGCCAGGGGCAGACCGGCCGGCGAAGAAAAGCCCCTCTGGTGGCCAGGGGGTGAATTGAACACCCGACACGCGGATTTTCAGTCGCATGCCGGATCGTCCAAGGCCTTTTATTTCAATAAGTTACCGGGGCGCCCGTTGCTCAATTTGCACTACAGTGCATGACTGTGCACAACTCATTCACGCAAAACTCACGCACGATTTTCTGGGCTTAGAGGGTGCAGTAGGTGCGTTTGGCTCAGCTCGGCATTCTCTATCAGACATTTGCTTCTAAAGTCCCAGCACAAATTTTCGGCCGCTCGGTTCGTAGTTAGCTCACTAAGTCGTAAGTAATTGTAATCATTGAACTGTCGTTGGGGCGCTCGTTGCACGATTTGCCCAACAATGCACAACGGCGCACTACCGAATCACGCAAAACTCCCGCAGCAACAATCGAGCACTCAACGCTTTGGACCGGGGTCATTGCAATCCCATTGACCAGCCCGAAAGTACGAATTCCGTTCCGATACAAATCAGAAGAAATCCCATCAACTTGGTTGTGGCCTCGATTCCGTTCTTGCCCAGAAAACGTACTACCGAACCGGAACTCCATAGCACCAACCAACAAATCAACGCAGAAAGTACTATTCCGGTCGCGACAACGGCGTACCCGACGAATTTGTTTACTAGGACTTCTTGATCAGACACCTTTGCCGCCATCGCAAGGACGACGGATATTGAGCCGGGGCCGCAAAGCATTGGCAGCGCCAAAGGCGTGAAAGCAAGACTCTGCGGATCACGTTTGGCGCTGGATTCGACCTCCATCTGATGTGGTTCAGGAGGAAACAGCATTCGAAAACCCATATAGGCAATCACGAGCCCGCCGGCGATTTTAAGCGACTGCAGACTAATGCCGAAGAACTGCATGATGGTCGTTCCCAAGAGAAGGAACACCAACAAAAGCGCCGCCATGTACATGCATGCAAGGGTCGCAGTGTGCTTTCGCTCAGCGCCTCCAATATGCGAGGTCATCGAGATGAATACGGGTGCGGTGCTAAACGGATTCACGATCGGAACGATGCCGAGCACCACGATAAGAACGTAGCCAGCTAAGTCAAAAGCGATATCCACCGTGATCCCCAATTTGCGATTATGTTTTTGTTTTACAACTGAGCTTGAAAAACAATAATCTTGCCGTCCCGAAGTACCTTAAGTAGCACTGATTCTCCACGATCCATCATCGCCGTTTTCTCGCGAAACTCCGCGGTCATATTCGGCGACACCGCCACTCCGCCAACGGACAAGATAATATCTCCGCCGATAAACACATCTTGCCCGGCTATATTGGCCGGTACTCGGCTCGGTCTCAGCCCCATTCTTGAGGCGGGCGAACTCGAGGCCACTTTTTGAATTAGGTAGCCTGAATCCTGAGGCACGTTCAATGCGTCAGCGAGCGCACCTGTCAGCAATATGCCGGTCATACCGGACCACGACTTGGGGTGGTCCAGGAGTGCATCCACTGCTGTGTTTGAGGTAACCGCAAATCCCAGGCCTTCGGAGCCGCCGGACTTGCTCCGAATATGACTCACAATACCGATGACCTCGCCGCGTTGATTGAACATGGGCCCACCGGAGTTGCCCTGATTGATCGCCGCATCCGTTTGAAATGTTTCGGCCTGGATCTCGCCCATGTAACCATCTTCGTTACTATGACGTGCCGATATGTGCCCTACCGTCAACGTATGCGATAGGCCGTACGGCGCGCCGATGATGAATACTTCCTCTCCAATACGCACTTGATCGGAATCCGCAAGTTTTACCGGGCGCACTTTCTCCGGGAGTTTGTCCAGCTTGATTAATGCGACGTCCTTGACGGGGTCCGATACCACAACCGAAGCGGTAAACTTCGAACCGTCCACAAACTCAACTTCAACGAGGTCTGCTGTTTGCACGACATGGGCTGCCGTCATCACATGTCCCTCGTCGTCGATCAAAAAACCCGATCCAAGCCCGGGTGACGAAACCTCTCCCTGCCCTCTCTGTCCGGCAACCTGGCGTTCAATCGTGTGCAAAACAACCACCGACTCGTCGGCATCCTGGAACAATTTACGATAATCTGCTGCGCCAGCACTCTCCACGCACGCGGATACGGTCAAGACAATTACAGCAAATTTGTACCCAAGACATTTCATTTCAGATTTACTCTTATCGCGACCGAATGGAGAACAGAATCGTAACGCATAACCGCGCCTCAAAGACGAGGCGGCCAATCAGATTGTGATGCCCAACCTTACAACAGAATTGCGGGCCTTGGGAGTCGGTGTTTATCAACGACCCGATCGCGCACTGTCGCTTCCTGGATCGCAAGTGCCAGCATTCGATTGATGACTTCACTTGCACGCCATTTGAAAGGTGAAGCGCCCTAAAGACAGAAAGCTGCTGAAATCGACGGTGAAGCTTCGCAGATGGGCTGGTTCGAATTTCGGTGGCTGGTCGGTAACTTTTTGTTACAAAAAACAGTCTATCGTGCCGCCTGCTAGCCAACACCAATCATTGGCCCCATGCATTTTGGCACGCGACCTCTCCGTCTTGTGATTGCTTGCCAGAGAAGGTCCATTGGAACGGCACTACAACGGGGCTGGTGATCATACGTAAAACTGTTCCTGCCATTGCTCCCGATGCAGGGCCGACACTGAAATCTGTTAACTCACCCTCAATCCCAATAGGCGTTTGAGCGCTAAACATTTTTGGCCTTTTCGGTTTTGGTGCGGTCGCGAAATCGATTGTCTTGTCCCTGAAATTAATGGTGCCGTCGCCGGACGCCTGGATACGCGACGTGTCGATTAATATAGACGTCGGTCGCATTATTCCATCGTCAAGGGCAAATTTGGCGATAACACAATTTACCTTGGAAGCCTCCGAATCCAACGACGGCAGGACCGATGTGAGTAGATTTACTGCCCACAAGTCGAAAATTCCTGCATTCAGATCTTCTGGCCAGACAGCGAAGTTAATGTGCCCTTCCGATTTTGCCATGATGCTTGAATTTTTCGGAGCGTCGGCCGTCAGATCAACGTCGAAACTGATCAAACCGCCCGTTGTCGATTGCGGATCAATGCGCCTCGCCAGAACGCCGTAATCAAATTGATCGATGGCCGCACGTACCTCCAACTTGATGTTCGTTTCAGTGGGTTCGTAAGCAACACCAAGGCTAACGTTGCCACCGGGTACGTTTATCGATAATTGCTCGATCGCGAGTCGCCCGTTAGTCAGACTCGCCATCAATTCGCCGCTGCCGAGAGGATCAGTCCCAGAGAGAACCTCATTCACGCGGACTGAAAAAGTGCCATTCAAGGCGCGTAACACCTGTGGCGACAGCAGGCCCGCAGCATTCTCCTCACTAGGTTCGCCATTGACCGAAGTCGTCTGATCGCTGCCGTCTGGCGACATCGACCAGTCATCAACTTCGAAATCATTGAGCTGGATCGATGGTGCGGCAATTCGAATTTCGAGCTGGGGCGGACCCTGTGTCGTGTCGAGTTCCATTGCTCCCGTTAGTATGCTGCTACCAACACCAAACTGCAGGTCTTCGATGTAATAGCCAGATTCGTTGCTACCAAATTCGCCGGAGAGTTTGTAATCGCGCCACGGAGGTAGCGATACGCCAATTAGCGCATCCAGATCGCTGACCCGGTCACCCGAAAAGTCCAACGCAAACTGCAGATTCTGAGAATTGATTGGGAGTGCACTGGTGCCAGCAAAACTGAGGTCGGCACCCAGGAATTGGGCTTCCAGGCGGGCTTGTAGACTGGTCTTTGCGGTGGCGAAGCTCGCAAGGCTATCAGTGCGAACGGCAATCGTGATCGGAATGTCACGGATAAGCCCGTCCAGGTCCAAGGCGATCGGAGCCCCAACAGGCGCCTCTACTGTTCCACTCCGTATGTGGATAGCGATACTGCCGCTCGTATTCGGATCCCGCAGGCGCCACATACCGTTTCGAATACCTGCAGAAAAACGAGATCGCTCCATCATCGTCCGGATAGTCGCTCCTCGCAACGCGAGATTCAAATTGAATTCCTCGGCCGTGAGTATTGCATCCTCAGTGATACCCAGTTGCGTCAGTAACTCACCCACCTGCAAATTTTCCGATGTGACATTGATGTCGAATTCCGGAACGCCTCCACTGAGGTCGATAGCCATGTTTCCATCAACCGGAGTACCCGCGACAATCGCGTGTAAGGGTGCGTTTTCTACGCGTCCGTCTCTCATCTCGGATGCGAACGAGACATCGTCTATCTGGCTCGATCGCATTGAAATACGATCGATAGACACGGCGATGTCGGAATCTGAAAGATTCAAATTCGACGGCAGAATCGGGATGTCAATGCTGAATGGCTGTTCCGATTTCGGTTTCACGTTGGCGGGTCCTTCTGGAAACAGACCCGTCAGTTCTACTGAGTCGATCGCCTCAAATGCGAGCTCTAGAACCGTAACTGACCTGCCATCTCTTGTTACTCTGCCTACTTGTCCCGCAAAAAGACTGTTACCGACCCTCGCCTCATCTATGCGGGCAATGAGACTGCCTTCCGTGGCGTTGACCATTCCATTCAGCGCGTACGAGCTTTGCGCACTCGGAGACACGCCGACCCAGTTCGCGAGGTCTCCAACACGCTCCCCCGATACCGAGAATGCCAACGCAGCGCCCGATTGTTGATTCGTGCTCTCACCCGTCCCTGTAACGGTCAACGTGGCGCCGCTACCCGATGCGGTTAGGCTGATGGGCCAGTTGTTTTTGATGTAATTTTCGATGAAAGTTCCGCCACTAACTTCCAGGGCAAAAGGCTTTTGTAGCAATGTTCCCTTCGCCGTTATCGACGACACGTCTGCGGCGGGGAACATCACCTCAAACGTCTCGAGCGTAAATTCAATCGGTCCTTCTCCGCTCGAGTGACCATAGGACAGGTCCCCTCCTTCAATGAGGAAATGAAGTTCAGTCGTTGCGCCGAGTGAGCGGATAGTGTCGCCATAGGTCGACATCTCAACTTTCGCGATGTCGAATGATCCTTCGATACCTTGAATGCCGGTCACTAATTCCAATAATGTTCCAATATCACTTTCGTTTGCCTGCAGAAAGATACTAGTGGCAGCGGCTCCATCTTGCAGGGCGAGTCGCAATTCACCGTTAAACGGTACATCGGCGACGGTCGCTTCGATTGGCGCGGTCAATACGCCGCCTTTGACACTCACGTTTAACGAAGCATCTCGTACAGACGTATCGGCATTGACAATTTCCCGAATCACTAACGTAAGATCGGCATCAAAACTGGATAGAGCCACGAAGTTTAGTATCGGCTTATCAATGTCAATCGGCTCCCCGCTAACAGCCGGCGCCGTATTTGCGGATGCTCTACTCTCAGTCGCATACACAGCAGAAGCCAGAAACCCAGCGTCGATCCGCGGCACATCGATTGCACCCAGAAGTCGGAGGCGTGCTCCGGAAGTGTCAACCTCGAGTTCGCCGGTAAATTTCGTGCGCCCAATTTCACCTGAAAGACTCTCGACGCGATACGCACCGTCACTCTCGTTGATGCGCCCACGTATATTGAACGATCGAATCGGCGGCAATTGGCGAGCGCTTAGGGCCTCGAACTCCATCATGTCGTCTGAAGTCAACGTAAACTCAAGGGCGAGGCCCTTCGCTTTTAATGGATCCGTGACGTCACCAATGATTGTCAGTTTAGTGCCAGCTGCTTCTACAGACGTATCGACGTGCCACTCAGACCCATCATCGATCAGTGTCGCGAAACTGTCAGCCCCCACTGTGACGGTGAACGGAACATCTTGAACAGCCCCCTGAATCGAAAATCGCATCGGCTGATCGTTCTCAACGTTGCCACTAACCTCGGTCAATTCAAACGCGTAAACCGTATCTCCGACCGCACTTCGGTACGTTACCGCGACGTCATTCAACGATAACTGCTGAAGCTCAACGAAGCGCAGATCCATTGCAGTTTCGACCCTAACTGACTCAGCCTCGCCTCCTAGCCTATCAATGAGCCAGTTGCCCCGCCCCTTAGCGTCAACTTCAAGTGCCACTGTCAAACCGTCAACCGTGATTTCCTCTATCCTAATTTCGCCACGTAGAATCGGAATAACACCGACTTTGACTCTAACTCGGTCGAGGACTACAAAGTCGGCATCTGACCAGTCGTCTGGGTTGCCAATTCGCACACCATTAATTTCTAGCGTAGGCCAGAGCGCTGGGATCAATTCGATCTCGCCGTCAACCACGACACGGCGATTCAGTGCTTCGGTCGCGGCTGTCTCGATTCGATCACGCGACCACGATAAATCGAGCGGGATGGCAAAGGTCGTGAATACCAAAAGACCCAATACTGCGACAGCAATAAGCGCGCCCGTACTGATTGCAATCCAGCGCAAAACACTACGTTGCCTGCCGGTCTCACCCGGTGCGATGACCAAATTGTTGCTCTCGGATTTCAATTGGCTGGAACCTAATACCTACATTCGTCTTGGGAAATAGAAGGTTTTCTTTGAGAGATATGTTGCTCCTGTCTATTGAACTTCATCAGCATGGGAAGGATCAAATTGCGCTCTGGATAGTTTAGATACAGCTTGCGGAAAGCCAAATTGACAACAGAGAGCGAGCTAGAGTTGGCTTTCCGGCACTATCTTCATGAACCAAGCCTTGAACCGCCGCCACCTGCTCGCTAGGGGTTCGCTTGTCTCTATAACCTCTACACCATCAACGATGCCTCGCCATTGCAGCCGTCCTTTCTCGTCTTCTACGACGCGGTAAGTAAACGTACTGATCGTATCGTCTAGTGCTGTAGCCATTGCTCCTGTCAGCGCTTCGGAATCAATCAACAGCCCAAACTCAGAATTGAGCCTAATTGCACGCGGATCGAGATTCAGAGAGCCAACAAACAGGTAGCGGCGATCAATGAGTATCAATTTAGTGTGCATTGTGAGAACTTCCGGGCCTTCGACGTTTTGCACGTCTCGTCCCGCATTTGCACGCACTTCGTATAGTTCGACGCCCGCGTCAATCACGTCCTCTCGGTAGCGCGCATACCCTGAGTGCGCCGCGATGTGATTATTTGACCTTAGAGAATTCGTGACCACAACAACATGCAGACCTCTGCTGACCAGGTCGCGCGCATACTGAACACCGTCGTTGCCGGGCACGTAGTAAGGGGAGATAAACATGAGTTCACTTTCGGCGCCTCGCAGGACCTCATCGAGTTCGGTCACAAGCTGCATGTACTCGTCGCTTACCTCATTAACAAGCTTCTCAGGGTCGTCCGACATGACCCTGGCATCTGCCACAAACAGAGCTTGCTTGCCGGTAATCAGATCTTGCAGTAGCTCGCTATCGAGCGCCTGCCGGTAAACGCTTGCGTAGATATCGTTGGCTTCTTCGGACATGCTGCTTCGCACGGTTTCCAGCAATTCATCATCGTCGCGGGCCAACACCTGGTCCACCGGTAATGCGAGCGCGTGATTCCAGTATGCGTCGAACGAACCCGATATTTCCCGCACGATCGGTCCAAAAGCCAGGATGTCGAAATCAGCGAACACCGACTCTTCTTTCAGCTGAAAATACTCGTCCGCAAGATTGCGCCCTCCAACGATGCTGATGGCGCTGTCGACGGTGAACGACTTGTTGTGCATGCGCCGACTAGCTTGCTTGAAATCCCCAGCCAAGTTGAGGAAGTGGATACCACGACGGGATATCGGATTGAAGAGTCGAACCTCGATGTTCGGGTGCTGATCGATCAGCGACAAATTCCTATCCGTCGCAGTTGTGAAAATGTCGTCCAAGAGAAAACGTATGCGCACTCCGCGGTCAGCAGCCTCCAGCAAGGAATTCATAGTGACAAGACCCGCTGTATCGTCTTTCATCAGGAAGTATTGCAGGTCGATACTCTTCTCGGCTTTACTAGCCATATCCAGCCTTGCGCCAAGTGAGTCCATACCCTGTACCAGCGGGAAGAACCCAGACTTTTGACTGTGAAGATCCCCCCAGCCGTTTGCCAGACTTCCGAAGTGTGTTTCTCCGCTGTCCGTGATTGCTTCGCTATAGGATTTGGGTTGATCTAATGGGACCGTGGCACAGCCGATAGGAAGGACGCCGACAATCAGAATGATCAGGACTATGCGTGCACGAATAGCTGCCATGTTGATGCTCGCCTTATGGTAACGATGACTACTACGTGAACTCAATCCGCGACCTCAAGGCAGCTAGTCCCAGCTGCCGCCCAAGGCCAGATTCAGATTGATGCGTTGTTCGAGCAGGAGCCGTTCCACACTCGAGAGCGCACTCTTCGCACTTATCACACGTTGCTGGATCGTCAACACGCTCAGAAGGTCCTCTTCACCTTCCTCGTAGCGAAGGCTAGCAATCCGAAATGCTTTTTCTGCTTCACGAGCAGCCACTTCCAAATCAACTTCACGCTGCGCGATCACCGTACCCTGATCCAGGTTCGATTCCAGTTCACTGAATGCATTGAGCGCAGCCTGGCCGTAGGCCGCCAGCGCTTGCTTCTGCTCTGCCGTTGCGATTTCAACTGCTTCGCGACGCCTACCCCCATCAAATATTGGAGCGAGCAAATTTGCGCCCGCGCTCCATGCGACGTTTGCCGGATCCAACAGATCAGATAGCGAACTGGACGCCCCGCCCAAATTACCCGTTAGCCCGACCGTTGGCAGCCGGGCGGCTTGCGCTTGCGCGGTCGCATTGAATGCGGCCGCCACTCTTCGTTCCGCTGCCACGATATCGGGCCGGCGCTCCAGCAATTCTGAGGGAATACCGGCCGGTGGTGGCGGTGGCACGGCGGGAAGAGAATCGCGAACGTCCAGCTCCGCACTTGGGTAACGGCCCAGCAATACTTCCAATGCCCGCAAGGCGTCGCGGTATGAACCGTCCACGGTCGTTAGTCGCTCTCGTGCGGAAGCCA
>Ga0255054_10002547_pt1 | contig 10373 bp, 6 predicted proteins | sample JV7_2_23_MG_FD_188634 | JGI IMG/M metagenome (GOLD analysis project Ga0255054, IMG submission 188634) | Seawater microbial communities from Jervis Inlet, British Columbia, Canada - JV7_2_23 | ecosystem: Environmental > Aquatic > Marine > Inlet | place: Canada: British Columbia | collected... | reverse complement strand
CCGATGGAATTGCCATAGTGCTCGTGCTCAAGGATGATCGGCATCGTCGGCCAAAAGGGCTGCACCATTTCGGCGTGATACCACGAGTTGGGTGCGGGCTGAACAAGAATGCTGTCGTCGCGGATGGTTATGCCTTTGCTCAGGGCATAGTCGGTGATCGGGAAACGCACGCCGGGTTTGTTGTGTCCGGCAAAGTCGTCGCTGATGCAAAGCCGGGTGTTTTTGAAATGTTTCAGGTGCAGGTCAATATGCAGCTTCTGGAGTTCGAAGCTGTCCTGCAGGCTGCTCATGTGCGTATGCCCTTCGCCCCACATGCCGTATGTACCAACGTCTATAAATTCCACGTTGGGATTGCCGTCATAGCGCGCGGCCAGTGCGGCCATGAACGTATCCAGCTTTTCGAGGTAGACCGGATCATCAAAAAACGGATCCCAGTTCGTGCTCTTTTTGACGCGCCCCTCACCAAATTTGTAATAGGTGCCTTTTGCCCCAGCCTCTTTCACCCATTCGGGGGTTGGGAAGCTCATCCAATTTTCGGAGGTCGTAATGCGCAGGGCGACGCGTTTACCCTCGGCGACCCAGCGCTGGGCAGGCGTATCGAGCATAGCCCAGTTATATTTCCCCTCTTCCGGCTCAAGATAGGCCCACGGAATCCGCAGGTAGACTGTCGAGAGCCCGGGAAAGTCATCCAGCGTATCCGACGGTGCGAGTTTCGACCCATAGTTTTCAGGAATGTTGGAATAGAAATGCATCGTCCATCCCATCCCGGGATTGACCAGGGCCTCACGCGTGTCCACCGGCCGCACTGTCGCGCCCTGTGCCGTCGAAAACAGTAGTACTAAGAAAAAACCAAGCCACTTCATAAAAATGACCTCCGAATGAAGTGAGGACGCCCATGTCTCTCATTGTCAGGAATGATGGGTGTCCTGACTTATTTTTGCCCTGACCTATTTTCTCTGGGTTTCATGCTCCTTCCCTTCATTTTTTTCCCATTTCTGCCAAGGATGCCTTCAACTGCTCCAGCGGCACATAGGCGCCATAAGGCAGCTCGCCTTGAGGATCAAAATCAGGATTGGGCACGGGCAGATAGGCCGCGTTGTTGTTGGCTTTGAGCCAATCTGTCAGTTGCACCAGCATGTTCAGGGCCCGCTGTGGCTGGGCCTCCACCAGGTCAATCGACTCGGTTATATCTGCCGCGATATTGTATAGCTCCACCTTGCCTTGATAATCGTAATGGAGCTTGTAGTCTCCCTGGCGCAAAGTAGCCCAGGTGGCAAAATTGTGAAAACCCGTGTAACCAATTTTGCCGTAGAAATGATAGAAGGTATCGCGCGTGTAAGCTTTTTCCTTGTTCATGAGGTCAGTGAACAAGGGCTTGATTGATTGACCATCCGTGGCGGGGTCGGCTCTGAAATCGCTATAGTCGACACCTGCGATTTCCATCAGGGTGGGATATATATCTTCTATCGAGACCGCCACATTGGAGACGGCACCCTGCGCGGTCTTGCCGGGCCAGCGCACGATCATCGGCACACGGATACCACCTTCATAGAGCATGGACTTGCCACCTCGCAGTGGCGCGTTGCGAGTGAAAGTGGGGTGGCCACCGTTGTCCGAAATAAAAACAACAGCGGTATTGTCTCCGAGGTTCAGTTCATCGAGTTTGTCGAGAATTTCACCGATGCTGCGGTCCAGCCCCCTTATTAAACCGGCATATTCAGGATCTTTATGGCCTACCAGGTTCGGATCTTTTGCCTTCTCCTCGAAGTAAGCCCGATCGTCAGCTCGGGATTGTATGGGCGCATGGGCGGATGGGTGCGCGAGATAAAGGAAGAAGGGTTTGTCCTTGTGTTTGGCGGCGCGGTCTTCAAGGTAGACGTTTACCCGCTGGGCTATATCATCGCTGAGATAGTCTCGCCTTGGGTCGAGGTCCGGGCCTGGCTTGTCCCATTCAGGCGTCGCGCTGGCACCGGCCTTGAAGGGGCGGTAGTAGCTGGAACCCCCGCCATCAAAATAGGCAAGCGTCTCATCAAAGCCTTGATCCTCGGGCCGGTGGCCCTCGTGGTTATGGCTGCCCAGGTGCCATTTGCCAATGAAGGCTGTGTCGTAGCCCTTCAGTCCCTGCGGGATGGTCCTGACATCGTGCAGGGCTGTTGAAGCTGTGGGTACGGAGACTCCACGGTCGGTCTTGCTGTAGTCGTATTCGTCCCAAGGCTCGTGGTCAAGAATATGACCTCCCTCGGGCACGGCTTTTCCAGTTTTCTCAAAAGTGGTTTCCACAAAGGCGTAGGCATCCCAAAAACCCATCCGGTTGGGCATCTTGCCGGTCAGGAGGCTGGCGCGGGACGGCGCACAGACGGTCGCCGCATAGAACTGCGTGAACATGACACCTTCTTCAGCGAGCTGATCGATGCGCGGGGTTTCGTAGTAAAGCTTGTCCGGCGTGGTGTTATTGATGCGGGCAGAAAAGGCGCCTATATCCGCGTAACCCACGTCATCGACCAGGATGAGCAGGATGTTGGGCGCGGTACCTGCACCTGGGACGGCGTGCACGTCACCAGGCATAAACGCCACAAGTAACATCAAACAACATGTCAAAACATATCGAAAGTTGGGCATCAAAATATCATTCCTGATTAGTTCGCGGTGTTTAAGACATACTCATCAAAATTCAGGTGGTGATAACGGCAAAGACAACCAGGCCAGGCCCACATGCCGTCTCATGTGGCTAATACTGTCGCCGCCCGGCGCATCATAAAAAAGTGCCAGCTGGTCCCCCATGGGGACAACCGACGGCAATCCAATGCACCTGTCTGACCAGCTACAATTTTGACCGTCAAGCACCACTGCTTTATGCGTAGGATCCCACTTGTTTAGATCTTTACTCCAATACACCCAGATGGCGTCGGTAAACTCAGGCTTAGACGGGCCGTACAAGCCAATATGGTTTGTGAACAGGAACCATGTCTGGTTACTTTTTTCATAATAGAGCGATGCATTTTCTATCTGCTCTTCGATGGGAACCACTGGCTCGGGATCAACGGCCCAGGGGCCGTCCAGGTCCTTGGTCCGCGCCATACCCAGGGTTCGCTGAACTGATTCATTGCCGGGCTTACGGGTCGTGGCGCTGAAATACTGAATATATTCATTACCGCTTTTAACAACATGGCCAGGGCTTGCCGTCAGGGAATAATAGGTACCAGCCTTCATGCGGAAGGGTGTTACGTCTTTTTGTTTGACCCACGGGCCTGCTGGACTGCTGCTTTTCGCTTTCATTGTCAGGTACGGAAAGCTGGGGATCAGGTCAGGCGGGGCTGATACGTTGGGCGTGCCCAGGTAGAACATGTGCCAATCATCACCGTCCTTATAGGTAACGCCGTATGCTGCAGATTTTGCATCCTCTTCATCCGGGTTACCGAAGTCCAGAACAGGGCCTCTTTTTTCCCAATTCACCAGGTCTTTACTTACCGCTAATGAGCAAAGCCACCCTTTTGGGCCGGCTGCATCATAGTGCATATAATAGGTGCCGTTGTCCTCAAACACCCACACATCACGGGCACCAAGAATATCGCACTTATCGGGCCCATCGCCGTACCTGAGCACAATGCCATGATCTTTTGCATCCATTCTAAGCTGCGCTTGCGGCCGGCCATCATGGTATTTTCGGGGCTGAACAAACGAGCTACCCTGGGCAAGCGAAAAATTTTGAACAAAGGGGCTAACAGCTAACCCAATAGCTGTCGTAGACAAAAATCTTCTTCTGCTTACATTTTTCAGATCTTTAGTCACCTTTACTCTGACCCCACAACTCCCTGCCGGGTAGTCCTACTTCACAAACGAAATACTGGGTGCATAGTGTACGGGTTTGTCGGACAGGGCCCGTAGCGTATTAGCAATTGCCTGGTAGGTGCAATAGATGCCGATGCAGATAAGGGGCAGAAGCGCGATGATCGGCAGCCAAACAAACATGCCACCGCCAACCACACCACCTTTCTCCATCAATATCAGCACGATCAGCCCAAGCATCAACAGGAACGCAGCGGCGAATAACGTCAGGGCCATGGTGATCTGGAAATTGATTACCTCACGGCCCTGCTGGTCAATCTTGTAGGACTGGTTTTTCTTCCACGACCACAGAAGCAGCGGAATGATCGGGATACAAATCATACTGCTCACGTGCATGGCGGTCAGCCAGAGTTCCTCGTTGGAGGTGTTTTGCTCGCCAAAATCAAAGTCGAGGGCATCATTCAGGCAATGTACAGTGTGGCTGCGGGGATCCACCTCGCCGTTTTCGATACGCTGGATAGTGCGTGCACTGATCCGACAGAACTCAGCCAATTGTTCCTGAGTCAGCCCCTTCTGTAGGCGCAGTTCTGAGACTTTCAGTCCGAAGTCGGGTTGATTCATGGTGTGCTCCTGTTGAACGATGCCGCCAGTTTAGATTCCAGGTCCTGGAAGACAACGTCGTATATACGACACTCATTCGACATTTGCATTCTTGATGCGACGTTATGTATCACGATGCCCACACTTGACCGGGAGTATACGTTGTACTCACCCTTCACCGATGGCGCAGTTCCCCGGCTTGGTGGAGGGAATCGGGGGACAGTTTACTTAATTGGTCTTCGGTACAAGGGGGCAGTTTAAACTGTGATAGAAATGGGGTCAGAGTAAAGGGACAGAATAAAAAGGCGTAGAGAAAGCTCAGCTACGGAGCCGGTGCTTTTTCACTCTGTCCCTTTACTCTGACCTCAACTCCCTCTGACCCCATTTCTTCTATTGTTTTGAAAACTCCGTAATATCTTCTTCCCAATTGTCCTCAAAACCGAAGAAATGACCCAGCAAGCTCCATCCCCAAAACGGGTCCAGCCCTTCACCCCCGCCATCTTCGGAGCGGTAATATTCCCTGTCGCCGGCTGTTTCGAGCAATTGCTGTGTGCGAATGGAAACCAGCTTGGCTATTTGGTGGTACCCATAGTTTTTTAAGCCGTGGTAAACCATGTAGTTGGTGGGAATCCAGGTATTGGCGCGCCAACTGCATCCCAGGTCGTTAAACAGCTTACGGCTGGCATAGCCGGGTTCGCTCTTTGCCAGGGCAGGCACGGGGTAATTTGTCCAAAACTCTTGCGGGTTCAGTAAATGGTTGAACGTCAGTTCTTCTGCCTGCTCCCTGGTGGCAATGCCTGCCCACATTGGCATGAAGCCCGCCACGCTCTTCACCTTTACCAGGTGTTTTTCCCCAACAGCAACATTGCCCAGGCTTTGTTCTGTTGCTTTCCGGTCGTAGAAAAAGCCGTCATCTTCGTCCCACAACATGTCCCTCACATTTTGTGCGCGTTCTTCAGCTTTTTTCCTGTAGTCCTTTGCTATTTTGTCCTTGCCCATTATCTCGGCTATCCGGGCAAAAGCCCGGGCTTCCCTCACCAGGTAACTGTTCAGGTCCACACCCTCGCTGATCCTGTCCAACCACCATCCGGCGCGTTCGTGTTGGTTGTCCATTCCCGAATGGGGAGCGCTCAACCACTCGCTCAGCCCATTTCTGTCTTTGTCCATATCTACATACCAATGGTCGATGTACTTTTTCATTTTGTTGAAATAGTCATCTGTAAACCAATCGGTGTCGTTGTAATTGTCGAAGACAAGCAGGGCTATTTGTGCCAAGAAAGGTTTCAGGTGTTCAGGGTCGTGGTATTCGTTGCTGGGTACTGAGCGCGAAATAAGGCCATTTTCTTGTTGGTGGTCGAGGAATATTGTCACGCAATTCTTGATGTATTCGGGCGACCATCCCATGTAAATCTGCACGATGGACTCGAAATACTGGTCCCAGTCGTACAGTGTTTTGTAAGCATAGCCCGTGAAATACTCCCGCTTGGTGTCCTCGTCGGTAAATATGCCTTGGCGCATCATGCCATCGGCGTATTTCAGCTCTTTGCGGAGTTGGATTAATGATGAATTGTCCTTTATTTCGGGACGCAGCTGTTGTGCGAATACTCCTGTTATGAAAAAACACAAAATCGTTGTTAATAGTAGTTCTTTCATTCTTGAGACCTCAAAGAAGGAGAGACGACCAGGGTGTTGATCGAATCTTGTGGCAGCTCCGCCGACAGGAGTTTTTCATCGATCTGCAGACTGAGTTCCAACGGTTCGCACATCGTATTCTGGTAAACGATCACCACGGCTCCATCCGGGTTCAGGAACGCCAGTGCATTGTCATAGCCTGACCAACTCGCTGCCTGGATACGTACAGCACCGGGCTTCAGAAAATGGCTCAGGTGCTTGATCATGTAGTAATCAGGTGTGAATTTGTATGCGCTGCCATCGGCAGATACGGTTACGAGGCTGTTCTGCCGCCATCCCCAGGTACTCGGCTTGCCCTGGGTAAGCGCCATGTTCCAATAGTGGTACACGTTGACGCCGGCGGTGAAGTAGTCCTTCATCAGTTCCCAGGTGTATTTCGCATAGCGCCAGTCATTCTCGCCATCCCCGCATTCCTGCTCTGTCTGGTAAAACTTGAGGTCTTTGTACTTCCGACCCAGAAACGGCGCAGCGCCACGGCCACCCCACTGTAACCCGAATCCCTTGACGAGATCCTTGCAGGCCGGAATATCATAGATCGCCTCGAACTGGCTCGGATCAGGGCGCTCCAGGGTACCGAGAAAAATTTCGACATCGAGCGGATCCATTTGATCGCCGAGGTAGGGGATGAATTTCGCCAGGGCCTCGGTTTTCCAGACGCAACTGGGAAAAATCTGCGCCGAATTCCACTCGTTCTGCGGCATGACCATGTCGATCGGAATGCCCAGGTGGCGATAGGCTTCGATAAATTTCCTGAAGTAGAGCGCGTAGGCCTTGAGGTACTTCTCTTCCACAATGAACCCGTTCTCCCCCTCATGGACGACCTGTGAGGGTTTGAGGCCATTGTCCGGTGGTCGATTGCTCATTCTCTGGGCATAGTGCCCATTCGTCTTCATCCAGGTCGGGGGGCTCCAGGGCGATGCCCAGAGAGTCAATCCCGGCTGGTGTGTCTGCGCCGCCTGAATGTATGGAATCAGGGCATTGCGATCGTGGTCGATACTGAAACCCGACATGTCAAAATCGCCAGGCGTGTCGTTGTATGAATACCATTTGACCGAGAAATCATTGGCGGCGACCGGCATTCGGCAACGTGTGAATCGCAGGCTCCCATTCGGCGCAAAGAAATCTGCCAGGACTTCTTCGCGTTGATCGGCACGCAATCGGCTCAATGCCTGCCACCCCAGTTCATTGAAGCACGCGCCAAAGCCATCGACAGTCTGAAACTTGTTAGCGGAATCTATGAACAGCCCGGGGTTTTTCTGTGGCGCAGCATTCAGTCGGGCGCTCAAGTCCCGCCAGGGGCGATTAAGAGTTGTGCTGACCCACTTCGCTGACGAGGATTTGGCCGGGCGCGTTTTAGCAATTGACGGAACAGAAGCTGCGGCAGCAGCAGTAGAAATTGCGAGCAGGAGCTCCCGTCGATTCATCAGCCAGCTGTACTATGATCTATTGAGACAACATAGGTCTTCTCAGGCATTGCGGTGAAGGCAACACTAGATGCCGCACCGGTTTCACTGTTGCATTCCACAGGTTTTCCGTCGCATTGGACCCTGAGCTTGTCTTTTTGATCAGGAAAAACCACATTGAATTCGCGTTGAAATGCCGTTATTAACTCTACCGATGTGTCTGTTGGATAGTGCACTTCCAGTTTGCCGAGTTTCAGGCGCCGTCCCTTGGCATTGGGAGGGAGCGTAATTGACCGATAATCTTCACCAATGCCGTAAATGGTATTGACCTGGATGCTCCATGTGACCACCCCCCAGCAATAATCCTTTACGCCAATACCGACGCCGTCGACACCGTTGTAACGCTCATAGGCATGGCCGTCATATTTTTCCACAAGAGCCTGCATCTTGTTAGCTATCTCGATAGCAACGTCATGATACCCATAGCGATTGAGACCAATTGCAATTAGATGATTGGTTGGCGGCCACATGTCACCGCGCCAAAATCCATTCGGGTCAAAGGTCGGCTCATCCATCGCTGAGGTTGTTACCGGATATTCACTCCAGAACAGCGATGGGTCCGTCAACTGTTTGACCAGTTCTTCGGCTTGCTCCTCGCTTGCCAGGCCAGCAGTCAGAGCCATGAATCCCTGGAGCGTTTTGACGGGAATCTTCTCGCCGGTATCTCTATTCAGGCTATAGAAGAACTTTTTCTCCGGGTCCCACATCTTCGTGCGAAACGCCTTGGTTCGTTTGGCAAGCCTCTTCTCGTATTTTTCCTTCATTTCGAGGCGGCCGGTTATTTCGCACATCTCAATCATTGCGCGCTCGGAAATTGCCAGGAAACAGGTTTGATCTACACCTTCAATGTTGCCGTACCACTCACCGCCTGTGCCGCGTGTAGGGTGTTTTGTGAGCTTCAGATCATCAAGCGTTGCGTGAAAATCGAATGTCTCAAACTTGGCAGTTTGAACCATGTCGTCAATGACGGACTCATCGAATATGATGCTGATTTTCTTGTATGCCCCGTACTCGATCAGTCCATCATTATCTACATCCCGTTCGGTGGCGTACCACGTGAGATATGCATCCAGATACGGCAAGCACAGATCCAGCAATTCACGATCATTGGTCTGGTTGAATATATTCAGACACCCCCAGGCAAGAATCGGGATTTGAGCGAAGCCCATTTGCGGAAGGTCCGGATTTGTCACACAGGGCACCATGCCGTAGCGGTACGAGCCTTTCGGTGCTTCCGGATTATTATCGATCACATTCCAATAATTACGAAAGACATCGCGTACCAATTCGTCATCATCCAACGGAGCCCATGCATTAAGAATAAACATGGTATCCCACTGCAATTGGGTCTTGCCGTAACTTTCATCGCCCGCGCCTGTGATCGAAAACCACTTGTAGGGCAGGCCAGGAAGCGCCGGCTCCCATAATTTATCGAACAGGCAGTCGATATATAGATTATGAACCTGCTCGGTTAATTTGGGGTCCTGGGTAACTATTTGTTTTGGCAGGTTCCCTCTGGCGTGCTGAATATTCTCTTCAGCAAGAGTGTATGTCCTTTCCTCACCAGCAGCTGCTACTGCACCGATTGGCAGTGCCATACCCAGAGAGGCTAATCCCGCATCATGAATAAAATCTCTGCGGCGAATTTTTCCACCCATTCCCAATTCGAATTTCTTCATGGCGCAATCTCCTTGCTTATTGCTTGTTCACCTCGCCGGACAACCCTTCTGTCTTCATTGCTCTCCATAGTTCTGTCATTTCCACTTTCATGGAGGCAACTACGTCTGGATGATCGTTTGCAATGTCGTTGCTCTGAGATGGGTCTGTGGTGATGTTGTACAACTCAAATCTTACTGGATCATTTTCTGCCATCCAGTTTTGAAGGTCCGTTGGATCATCGGGTTCTGGTAAATAGCCTAATAAGGTGTGGTCACCAGTTCGCATCGACATTTGTGGCATCCTGAAATATGAGTCTCCATGATTAGGATAGAACCATATCGATGACGCCTTACGAGAAACCTCTTTGTTTAGAAATGCATTGAAGGCATCAACGCCGTCAATTGGTCTGTCTGTGGGAACTGTGGCTTCAGCCAATTTGGCGATGGTGGGCAAAAAGTCTGTTCCGTTAAACAGCACATTACTTTCCGTGCCTGCAGGAATCACATTGGGATACCTGACAATACCGGGAACCCTGTGTCCTCCTTCGTAAGGAAACCTTTTCATGCCACGAAATTCTCCGGGTGTTCCAAAACTGAAGTCCCTGGAGTTGTCTTCCCATTCTCCCAGAGATTCCTCGAGCGTTACCGGGGATTCGGGACCGTTGTCGCTGGTGAAGATGACAACGGTGTCTTCTTTGAGACCAAGATCTTCCAGTTTTTGCATCAGCCGTCCGAAGGCTTCGTCCAACTGGGTGACCGTTCCGTAATAGGCTGATTTGTTTTTTGAGATATCTTTATCCGGACGTGCAACTCCACCGTACTTGATATTTTTTTCAAGTGCATCGACGGAATCATTTTCGTAGGACTCGCTAAAACTTGCTGGAGGCGCTATTGGTGTGTGCGGTTCATGACTGCTGACGTACATAAAGAAAGGTTTGTCCTTGTCCCTCTTATGCTCCAGCCACTGGCCAGCTTCATCGACAATTACATCGCAATACCATCCTTCAACCTCGCCTACAGGATCTCCATTCAGTAAGAATTCTGTCGGATTTTCAGGGCCTTCAAATGCGTTGAGTGAGGTTCCCAGCCAATAGTCGAAGCCTTGTTCACCAGGTCCTGGCCCATTGCGCCATTCTTCCTCCAGGTAAGATAAATGCCACTTGCCCCAGAAACT